>JAEEGL010285661.1_pt1 | contig 117304 bp, 103 predicted proteins | sample 9134231 | NCBI WGS metagenome assembly JAEEGL01 (sample SAMN16246548, study PRJNA631951) | gut metagenome | biome: gut microbiome; feature: rumen; material: fiber-attached | host: Bos | place: Iran: Karaj | collected 2018-10
GCCTTACCATAGTTAACGTTCTCGTGATCGATATTTGAAACCTGTCCGATAGCAGCCTTAGCGTTGATCGGAACCTTTCTCATTTCGCCTGAGGGAAGTCTTACAAGTGCATACTTGTCTTCCTTACCCATAAGCTGAGCCTGGTTGCCTGCGCTTCTTACGAGCTGAGCGCCCTTACCTGGGTAAAGCTCGATAGCGTGGATGAATGTACCAACTGGGATATCCTCAAGCTTGAGAGCATTACCTGGCTTGATATCAGCTTCAGGACCGGACTCGATCTTGTCGCCAACCTTTAAGCCGTTAGGAGCGAGGATGTATCTCTTTTCGCCGTCCTCGTACTCAACGAGAGCGATGAATGCGCTTCTGTTCGGATCGTACTCAAGAGTCTTGACAACTGCGATCATGTTGTCCTTATCTCTCTTGAAGTCGATTACACGATACTTTCTTCTGTTTCCGCCGCCTCTGTGACGAACGGTGATTCTGCCGTAGCTGTTTCTTCCCGACTTCTTCTTAAGGGGTTCGAGAAGGCTCTTCTCCGGCTCTACCTTTGACAGCACCGAGTAGTCAGTAACAGTCATCTGACGTCTCGAAGGTGTCGTAGGCTTATAAGTCTTTATAGCCATTTCTTATTTCTCCTTTAATGCATTTTTCGCGGGAGCATTACTCCCATACCTTATCCGATAAGGCTTGTTATCAAACCATGCCCTCGAAGAACTCGATAGCGTTTGAATCCTCTGTAAGAGTGATGATAGCCTTCTTCCAATCGGATGTCTTACCAACGTATCTGCCGACTCTCTTTGTCTTGCCGTTGCAATTGAGAGTGTTTACCTTAGCGACCTTTACATTGAAGAGCTGCTCAACAGCCTTCTTGATCTCTGTCTTGTTAGCGTCGGTAGCAACCTTAAAGGTGTACTTTCCAGCCTGAAGATCGTCCATGGATCTTTCTGTGATAACGGGCTTGAGGATGATATCCTGAGCTGCTTTCATTATGCGTACACCTCCTCGATCTTTCCTACGGCATTCTTTACAACGATGAACTTGTCATAGTTGAGGATGTCGTAAACATTAAGAGTGTTTACAGCAGCAGTCTTAACACCGGGGATGTTAGCTGCGCTCTTGATAACTTTATTGTCTGCCTCAGCTGTAACGATGAGAGCCTTGCCCTCTACGCCGAGTGCCTTGAGCATCTCAACAACAGTCTTTGTCTTGTAGCTGTCAAGTGTGAGAGCATCAAGAACGATGAAGTTGTTGTCGATAACCTTAGTAGAAAGAGCTGACTTCATAGCGAGTCTGCGTACCTTCTTATTAAGTGCGTATCTGTAATCTCTGGGCTTCGGGCCGAGAGCGATTCCGCCGTGTACCCACTGAGGAGCACGGGTAGAACCCTGTCTTGCATGGCCTGTACCCTTCTGTCTCCAGGGCTTTCTTCCGCCGCCGCTTACTTCTGTTCTTGTAAGAGTAGACTGTGTACCCTGTCTCTGGTTAGCGAGGTAGTTTACGACCATAGCGTGCATAACAGCTTCATTGGGAGTAATTCCGAAAACTGCGTCATTGAGCTCTGTCTCGGAAACCTGCTTACCTGTCATATCAAATACTGAAATTTTAGACATTTACGCTTCCTCCTTCCTTAAGCCTTTACGCTGTCAACGATATAAACGATACCGCCCTTAGGTCCGGGGATAGCGCCCTTGATAGCGATGAGATTGTTCTCTGCGTCTATTTTAACAATTTCGAGGTTCTGAACAGTAACCTGCTCTGCGCCCATGTGACCAGCCATGCCCTTGCCCTTGTAGATTCTTGAAGGGGATGAGCAAGCACCCATTGATCCAGCCTGTCTGTGAACAGGGCCTGTACCGTGAGTTTCCTTGAGTCTGTGCTGGTTGTGACGCTTGATAGCGCCTGCGAAGCCCTTACCCTTGCTGGTGCCGACAACGTCGATTGCGTCGCCTACTGCAAAAGTATCAGCCTTGATGATGTCGCCAACGTTGAGAGAATCACAATCCTCAAGTCTGAATTCCTTGAGTGTTGACTTAGGAGCTACGTCTGCCTTTTCAAACTTAACTCTCATAGGTCTGTTCATTCTCTGAACCTTAACGTCGCCGTAGCCGAGCTGAAGAGCTGCGTATCCGTCGTTTTCAACAGTCTTCTTCTGTACAACAACGCACGGACCGGCTTCTACTACTGTTACAGGAACAACTTTTCCTGCCTCGTCGAAGATCTGAGTCATACCGATCTTCTTGCCGATAATACCTTTCTGCATATCGATTTCCTCCTGTTAGGTTATTGGTTGACAAAGGTTGTCAACTTGACCGGCGGATCACCGCCATTCCGTTTCCCAAACGGTAGTTTTAAGCGTGTTGCGGTTAATTACTTAACCTCCATAACAACGTCTACGCCTGCGGGGATTTCAAGCTTGTCAAGAGCAGCTGTAGTCTTCTCTGTAGGACGGATTACGTCTACGAGTCTCTTGTGAGTTCTCATCTCGAACTGCTCGCGGCTATCCTTGTACTTGTGTACAGCACGGAGGATAGTAACGATCTCCTTGTCTGTAGGGAGCGGGATAGGTCCTGAAACTCTTGCACCGCTTCTCTTAGCTGCTTCAACGATCTTAGCTGCTGCAATATCAACAGTAGCGTGATCGTAACCCTTGATCTTGAATCTGATCTTTTCGTTGACTGCCATTATTTTCGCCTCCTTGAAAAATTTACGGGGACGCTTGCTGGGACTTTCACACGTTTCCGTGTGTTTCTTGCTTTATCTGATAAAAAAACCCGAAAAACCGTTGTTTTCCGAGCTGTAACAGACATATTGAGACACAAATAGAGCATTAACGCACATACGCAAGCTGCGCGTTTTGATACCACAAACTGTGTTCACTATCCCATTCGCCCGGTTTAAAATCGGACATACTCCACGGAAATTACCTGCCATACCGGCAGCAACCTTCCGTTTCAACGCATATCTTCTGCAGTCAGCGCACTTTCAGCGCGCTCAACAGGTATAATTTTACCACATTTTTCGTCGAATTGCAATAGGTACAGGGCGAAAGTTTGTGAATTATTTAGTAAATTTTTTGTGAACAATAATTTTTATTTAATTAATAGCTGCTCAAAAGCGAAAAGGGAGCATATATGCTCCCTTTTCATCTTATATATGGTTAAAAGCGAGGTTACTTTGCTTCGCCGCTTACGAACCACGGCAGGTAGTTAGTTACTGTCTTGGGAGTGTCGAGCTTTACGAACTCAATTCCGTCGATGACCTTTTTCAGTTCTTCATCAGACATATGATCATTAACTGTAAAGGTTACAGCATAGCCTGTTTCACCGTTGAACACGATAACGTCTCTGTTGTCCCAGCCGTTAGCCTTGCGGTCGTTCCACTCATCCTGAGTTTCTCCGTTATAGGGACCTTCCTTGCGGCTGCAGATATAAGTGATCTTGTCATCGCCGTCATCAGCACCGTAAACGTCTGTATGATCAAGGAAATCGTTCACACTATTGCTTGTAAGGTAATTTCCGAACTTGCCTTCGTACTGCTTTCCGCCGTAGTTATAGATTGAGAAGCAGATTGCATGATCGTCTGAAGGATTGCTGTATATCCAGTTGTCGCCCTCACGATTGTCGAGATTGTAGCCGGCAGGTGTATGATTTACCTTAAAGTCATACGCCATTGCGACCTGTGCTGAGAAGCGGAATACATCGCTGTCCTCCATTGCAGCCTCGGGGTCACTCTGTCCGTTTGTGGAAGGACCGCCTACAAGCAGGCAGAGATCTTCTTCCTCTTCAAGCTGAGCCTTTGTCATTATCTGGATCTGACTGATGAAGTTATCAATAGCCTCATTCTCAACGCCCTCAGTAATGTCAAGAACTCCGACAAAGTTGGTATTCTCGAACTTTATGAGGTACTTAGAGTCACCGTTTGTGGTATTTACGAATATATCACACTCTCTTGCGCCGTATTCGGTATTGTATGTTATGGTGCCGGTGTACTCCATTTCATTATCATATTTAGCAAATATATCCTTGTATGATCCGTTTACATTATAGAACCAGCTGGGAGTGATGGTCTCTTCCGCATCATTAGTTGGCTCATAACTGAATATTCCTCGGTCTATGCCAACGAACGGCCCAGGCACCTGATAGAATACCATCTGATAATTACCCTTCATATATGAAGGATCATCAGCATCCAGTGTCGGCTCTGCCTCAGCACCCTCGGGAGCTAAAGTTGTTTCCTCTTCCGGAGCATCGATTGTTGTCTGCTCTTCTGAAAGATCTGTAACAGCTGTAACTTCCTGTCCCTCTGTAGCTATAGAAGTGTCTTCGATTGCCGCTCCGTGCTTTGTATCATCATTCTTGTTTCCGGACGGAGCAAAGTGCAGCACGCCGACTGTTGCTGTTGGTATAACGATCAATGCTGCAGCTGTGGCAGCAATTCTTGAACTAAAACGATGTGTTTTCTGAGTTATCCTTCTCTTCTCCATAGTAGTTCCTCCTTGCAGTTCCGCACGGCGGCGGCAATAATCTTTGGAGAAATCATGTATTTCTTCAGAATTAAAGGCCTCTTCTGTAATTTTATCCCAGTCAGGTCTCATCGTAAATTTCTCCTTTCGAATTATTGAGCTTTTGTTTTATGCGTTCAAACCTTTTTCTGACAGATGATTCTTTGAGGGCAGTCCTCTGAGCGACCTCTTTCCACGAAAGCCCGTATACACATCTCAGCTGAACTATCACGCGTTCTGTCGGATTCATGCTGCTGAGCAAACCCGATGCGAGAACGTTAGATTCCACATTGGTGATGGTGTCGGGCAGCTTCATAGTATCATCGTCGATAGGCTGTTCAAACATAAACTTTCTTTTGTTTTGGCGGTAAAGGGTTATGGATGTGCTTTTGATGACTTTGATGATATAGCCCTTGGTCTTAGGACTGTCCGGCTCGCCGATCTTGTCCAGGCGTGAAACGAGCCTCACGAAAGCGTCGTGAACAGCGTCTTCCGCGAGTTCTGCATTGTGCAGGACTGCATATGCGATACGGTACATCGGCTGTTCATAGAGCTCATACAGCTTCTGTAATTTCATTGAATCACACGTTTCCATCTTCCTACCTCCTTTAAGACGTCTCATATAATATAACGCCCGAGAGACCTGATTTGTGACATCATGCAAGAAAAATATTTTGAAGGATAATTCTATACTATATATAATAGTATCAGGTAACGAGTCCTGAACGCTCTATACCCTCTGTGAAGTACTTCTGGAGGAACGTGTACATTATCAGCAGAGGTGCTATCGAGACAAGGCAGCCTGCCTGTCTCCATGCAGTCTGTTCTCGGCGGTTCATCTTGGCGTTTCCGTCACCGAACAGTCTGAGCTTCAGTTCATTGTCGATGTTGCACAGCGTGGTAGCAATAGTCTTGGTTTCATTGAAATACATCGAGCTTATGTAATAGTCGTTCCAGTACCACACTATCGAAAACAGGAACACCGTCAGGAACGACGACATAGCATTCGGTATCATAACACGCACGAACGTCATAAACGGTCCGCAGCCGTCGATATAGGCAGCGTCCTCGAGTTCGCGCGGCAATCCGCGGAAGAACTGGCGGAATATCAGTATCATAAGTCCGGAACGTATGCCGTTGGCGGTCATAGCCGGCAGGTACATCGTCCACATCGTATCTATGAGGTTCACGTCCGTTCCGAGGAAGAACCTGAACTGGAAATACAGCGGCACAGAGATTATCTGTGTCGGGACAAGTATCATCAGTATGACTATGCCGAACAGCAGCTTCTTTCCCTTGAAGCTGAAACGGGCAAATCCGTATCCTGTCACAGCACAGGACAGCACCTGCACCAGCGAACACCCTACATTCAGCAGAACTGTATTTTTTAAGGTGTTCCAGAAGTCCATCGCCTCTATCGTCTCTTTTAACACGGAAAGAGTCGGTCTTCTCGGAACCCATACAACAGTCGGATCGCTCATATCGGCGCGTTCCCTGAATGTACAGCTTATCATATATATAAGCGGATAGAAGATGATGAAGCCGAGTCCGCAGAGTATCACAGCTCTGAATATCACCCACAGCTTGTCGCAGAGTTCACGGCGGCGGATATAGTTCCGCTCCTCTTTGGTAAGGGTCTTCATACGGAGTGTGCGTTTCTCTTTGACGCTGAGTTTGTTATGCGCAGTTTTGTTTTCAGTCATAGCTCCGCACCTCCTCAGTCCACTTCATAGTATACGAACTTGTTGACTATGAATGTAACAACTGCTATCGCGGCAAGTATTATACCGAAATACAGCCAAGCCATTGCCGAAGCAAGTCCGTAGTTTATATCGACAGTCTGAAAGACGAGTATCCTCCGCATTACCTCGTTCATAGGATCGGTAAACGAATCGATGACCGTAAATATGAGGTTTGCAAGCACGAATGGGCTGACATACGGGAAGACTATCTTCCAGAAATACTCCCACGAAGTCGCACCCTCGATCTGAGCAGCTTCCCTTGCAGACGGCGGTATGTTCTGAAGCGCGGCAAGGAACAGGAGTATCTGAATCCCCGAACTCCATACTATTCCGAATACGCTGTCAGCAACAGCCGTTATAAAGCCTGTCATCCTGCCGCTCATATCGTATACCCCGAGGAAGTGCATCAGTTCGTCCACAAGGTCGGTATGCAGCAGAGTCGAGAACTGCGGCTGTCCGCTTGAAGTACCTGTGGCATCCATATCGTCGTTTATTACTCTGAAAACAGGACCGGTCGCTATGATGACAGGCAGGAAGAACACCGCTCTTGCAAGTGTACGCCCCCTGAACTTCTGATTGAGCACCACAGCTATGAACAGCGAGAATATAAGTATCAGCGGAGTACGCCAGAGCGTCTCCAGCAGAGTCTTTTCGAGATGATCAACATAATACTGATCCTTGTTTAGAGCGGCGGAATAGTTGTCCAGTCCCGACCACTTCATCGTCATATGGCCGCTTTCGATACCGACGCTGTTGAACGAATATATCAGCGACTTGCCCAGCGGTATCAGAAAGAACCATATCGTTCCCAGCAGCCACAGCGATATGAAGCCGTAGCCGTACAGAGCTTTTCTGCGCTCATAAGAGAGCCTTGGACGCTTCGCAGCGCCTGAAGAGACCTTTTTCCGGCTCATCAGAACCCTATTCCCCTTTCCTTTGCAAATTCACCAACGTCTGTCACCCTGCCGCCGCAGTCGATGAGCTTTCTATCAAGATCGACCTTTACGACAGTGCCGTTGGAATAAGTCGTAGTGATAACGCTGCCTTTCCGTTCATAACCGGTTATAGTGCTTGTGCTCACATCGGCGAGCACAGGTCTCAGCAGCTCATATTCAGCCGCCGCCGTGTCAGTCCAGTTCGCACAGTCGGCGTAGTAGTATATGTCAAACTCGGTGTCCTTGAGGTCGCCGGCTTCTGCGTCCATCATATCATATGAGATACTGCTTCCGGTAGCCGCTGCCATAAGGAGCATCATCTCCGGATCAGGAGAAGCATTCACGGCACGTGTGGAATACGGTATCAGACCGTGTATGACAAGCTGATAGAACGGGATATCCTCGTCAAATATATCGAATCTGCTCGAATTCATCGGAACATCCTTGATACGGCTGACATACGGCAGAGCGTATGCATTTGCGTTTTCGGCAAGAATACCGTTGCCGAGCCTGTCGCTGACCTGAGCGTAGCAATCTATGAGTTCCTGCATGGAATCGGCTCTTGTGATGTGCTTTTTGCCGTAGTCTCCGTACAGCGATGTCGTGAGATCAGCGGCACACAGACCGTCTACCCCTGCTTTATCGTAATTCTTAGCTGTTTTGCTGAACACCTTGTCAAAATACTTCGGTGAGAGCAGCGACTTATTCTTTTTTGAGCTGTCCGGAACTCCGTAAGCCAGGTCATAGTTCAGGATACGTGAATAAGAACCCGATACCCTCACAGCCGAACCGGTAAAGGTATAGTAGCCGTTTCCGGAGACAAAATCCCTGTTGTCACTGACCGGATACAGCTCAAAACCGTTATCGTCGGCATAGTCTATAAGCGAGCGGAAATCGCTCTTGCCGCCAAGCACCCATGCCGGCTTCGCCTTGGTATCGACTTTGTTCTTTATGCCGTCGCCTGTCCAGTTGGCATAGGAAATGATCATGTCGTCAACTCCGCCGCCGCGCAGCTTTTCGAGTATATCCTCTGCTTCGCTGAAAGAAGTGACAGCAGTTTTCATATTCACGGGAATGCCAAGAATGGAACGCTTCTTCATAACGCCGCCGAGCAGATCAAGATACAGCGGAGCGCTCTTCTCGGAAGTCCTGTTCTGAACGCCCTTTTCCTCCGTGAGATATTTGCGGTAACGCGCCGCTATGTCTATATAGCCGACGTTCTCGCCGGAGAGCGGATAATAGTGAAGCTCTATGTCGCCCGAACCTATCTTTCCGCGCTCAAAGACCGTAAGGGCTTCGTTGCTGCCGGCCATACGGTAGTTGTCGGTGTTCCTGAGCGTGAACCTGAAATTGCATATATTGTAGCCGTTATTGGACTGGATAGGCGTTTTGGCGTTGAGGACCGCATTTGCATCGCCCTGTGCCGCAACAACGAGCATGGCATTGTCGTCCTTGACTATGCCGTATACCGGCAGATATACCTGTTCGGAAGCCGCACCCATAGTGTCGGGGACAGCTGTTACGTCCCTTCCGTAAACGCGCTGAGAATACCCGGCAGGATTTCCTTCTCTGCCGTTGTTGAAGCGTATCAGCGCACCGCTTCCGTCCGGTATGACGAAATAGCCGTTCTCGCTTTCAGAAGCCGCACCGAAGCTGCCGAGAATAGTGACCTCCGTGGCAGTACGCCGCGGATCTTTCTCCTCTATATCCTCCACTCTGAGGTAAGCCCTGAGGTAGTCCTTCTCAAGAGTATAGTCTACAGGATAGCTGAATCCTGCTTTTTTGTAATCGTATACAACTCGCACACCGCCCTCTATATCGCTCACGGTGACCGTACAGTCATCGCCGTAGCCGGAGCGGAGATTATTGTTGTTGCTGCGGTTGTCAAGATTTCCGTAATTAAGTATTCCCGATGAGCGCAGTTCAGCTATAAGCAGGTCAGTAGAATCGTTGCCCTCAGCGGCATCTATCGGAGAAGACCACCATATATAGCCGTTTTCCTTATTCTCCACGCCTATAATGGAAGTCCTGTCGTCAACGAGCATACGCAGATCGTCGTTCTCGGCACAGTACCTGTAAGCTCCGTAATAATGCCTGCCGTTCGCCGAGAGCCACGCAAAGCTCTCACCGCTGACATAGAGCTTCTTACCGTCCTCGTTGCCCTTATAGGTGTAAGTCTCGTCAGTTTTCTTGTTGTCCGGAGACATAAGCACAAGAGTCCTGCCGCTGTCCGTCAGGAACGCATTAAGGCTGTCAGCAGAATTCACCACGGTATATACGCTGATGATACTGCCGCTGCCATCAACTGTTATGATATAGCGGCCTGCACGGCTGATGTATCTTGTTTCGCCGTCTTTGGAAGAAAGCTCGCTGAATTCGGCGGCAGGTTCGCCGCTCTGTTCATAGAGAGCCGCTCCGTCAAGCTTTTTCAGACGGGTGATCTCCTTGCCTGCAAGATCGTATTCTTTTTTCTGTGCGTCAGTAAGCTCCGACTTCTTTTTAGGCTTTCCGCCGCTGAAACCGTGAGCTGTCCAGACCTTGTCCTCATAGTCCTTGTCACGGAAGAAGAACTGAAGTCCCTCGCGGCTTCCGGCGCATTTCATATATCTGCTGAGCTGTATCACATCGCTCTGCGGCGTTTCGGAAGTCTCATAAGCCGGCTCGGCAGTCTCGTCAACTGTCTCCTCAACGGTATCCGGAGCCTTGAAATTATCCTCGTTGCCGGCGTAGATATTTCCGCCGCCTGCTATCATCGAGACTGCGATAAGGCAGAGCATGAAGCGTTTTATCCTGTTACCCATACTCATACCTCAAGTCCTCGTTCTGTAGAAAATCTCGGTGTAAACGGTCGAAACGAATATCCACACCTGCTGTATCAGCGAAAGGAAGAGCACAAGCAGGAACAGCATTATCAGCATCGCCGCTATCGTGAGCGCTATCGCCGCGAAAGTTTTCAGCGCAGAATACTGGTGCACCGACCTTATCGCATTGAACATCAGAAGCACGCTCCACGCTGTGCCGATAATGGTCACAGCCTGCATGAACACCGCTTCATCCTGTATAAGTATGTGGGAAAGCCCCACATTCACAAACAACTGAACTATATACGGTATAAGGGCATAGGAACTGTAAATACAGATGTTCCTTGCCGTACCCTCGCCGTCAAGGAGAGTACACACAGCCCAGTTGCCGACTACCCACGCCCCGAACAGAACGAAGCTCCTGACAAAGTATGGAACTATGCTGAAAGTCTTGTCGTTCGGCATACCAAACTGAAATCCGTAGAGCCTGCTGTGAGCTATCTGAGCAAAGAACAGCAGAACCAATATCAGCAGGGATATTTTCAGCGAGCCGGACTTCTTCCAGCGCATATCCTCAAATCCCTCAACAGGATGAACAACGGCGTGTTTCACCCATTGTCTCTGCGTCAGATCAAGCATAGCTTACTTCTCCTTTCGTGATGTGCGGCGTTTTTTTCTGCGGTGCAGAATAACGGCAGCCGCCGATATGCCTGTTACGGTAAGTATTATCGCTGTGAAATGCGACCTTATGAATTCTCTGCGGTAGCCCTCGAAAGCCTTGTTGTATATATCGGGCGAACCTGCGAGCTTGGCGTATTTCATCGCGCCCTTGTAGTCGCCCTTTCTCAGCAGAGCGGAAGCAACGCCTATATTCGCGCGGCGGTAGTTGCCGTCGTGTCTGAGAACCTCGTACCACGGTTCGAGCGCTTCTTCGTAATATCCTGCGTTGTAGAGCGAATTTGCCTTGTGTACAGCCGCTCCGAACGCTGTCTCCCTGAAAACCGTTATCGTATCCTTTGCGGAATCGACAACGTAAAGACAGTTCCCGAAGGATTCAACTGCCGCCGGAGCCGTAAAGCCTCCGAGCTGATCTGACTTCGCACCGGTGATGAAGAGAAGTCCGCACTCGTCGTCATACTGGAACACCCTTCCTGTGGTGTAATCAAGACAGTTTATACAGCCGTCAGCGGATATGTCTATATCGGTTATAGCCGGCTCCATGAGGATGTTCTTCGATGCGTCATACATCGGTCTGTTGTCGCCGAAGGATATTTTCTTTTCGGCGAATATGTTCTTGCCTGCGGCGTTGAGCTTCTTGACCGTGTCGGTCTTCTGAGTCGATGAAGCCGTACAGGTGTAGATGAAGTCACCGTCTATGTCGAACCCGGTTATTCCGGTCGGAACGCTTCTTGTGCGGCGCAGACGCTTCTCCTCTGTGAGGAACAGCCTGCGGATAAAGCTGCCTATTATCTCAGCGGTCGGCTGGACTCTGTTCGCACCGTAAAATCCCATAAACTCGCCCTTCGGACTGAACATGGCCGAACCGGTGGTTATGTTTCCGAGCGCAACGTAGATGTTGCCTGCCTTGTCGGCTATGACCTTCTGCGGCTTGAATGTCGGTGCGGTATAGAGCTCCGACTGCGGCATTTTCACCTCAAGCACGACCGTGCTGTCCTTACGGGCAACGAGTACGCGCCCATTCTCGCTGTCAGCGATATAGATATAGCCTGTGTAGTCCGAGACATACACGCCCTTCGGCATACTCAGCTCGGTCTCTGAACCGTCCGGCATAGTAAAAGTCTGATATATGCCCTGTGAATGGCTGAGCTTGCTGTCTGCGGTGACTATGCGGTCATTCTTGGTATCTGCGATGTAAAAGGTATCGTCACCGGCTAAGAAGATGTCGTTCGGATCGTCGAAACTGCCGACTCCGAGGTCTTTTCCGGAAACAGCTCTGTCCGGGACATAGCCTGCCTGTGAGGGTATGGCTTCGCCCCATATGTCGTAATTGTAAGTTTCATCAGGTGAAGCTGCTCTGACCGTGCCTGAAGTCATTGACGCTCCTGCAAGCACAAGAGAAACAGCGGCTGAGAGCAGCTTTTTCAGTATCTTCCTCATACTGCCCTCCTATTCCTTTATGCCGGAGTGCGCCATAGTCTCGATAACGTAGCGCTGTGCCAGCATAAATACGATAACAGGCGGTATCAGCATAAATACTGCCGCCGCCATTGCGACTCCGGCTCTCGCCATACCTGACGAAGCCGCCTGTGTGACTGCGGTAGGGAGAGTCTTGTACTGCTCCTGGAATACCAGCGAGCCTGCCTGGATGTTCCATGCCGCCTGGAAAGCGAATATGATAAGCGTCATGAGTGCCGGCTTCTGGTTGGGTATCACTATCTGCCAGCATATGCGGAAAAGTCCTGCACCGTCCACCTTTGCAGCCTCTATCATGGAATCCGGCATCTGACTTATCGACTGCCTCATGAGAAAAAGTCCCATAGGCGAGGCTATCGAGGGAAGTATCAGTGCGAGCGGATTATCTATGAGATGCAGACGTGACATAACCATATACTGCATAATGTATATAACATTACTCTGATAGAGCAGAGCTATGACTATCACATGATTTAACAGGCGGCTTCCCGGAAAACGGCACTTCGCCAGCACGAAGGCTGCCATCGACGCGAAAACACATTGAAGTACCGTTACGGAGACAGTTACTGCCACACTGTTGAATACGTACCTTGAGAACGGGACTCTGTTCTGTCTCACTGACTCGAACATATCCCGGAAATTATCAAGAGTAGGGCTTATGACATACATTTTCGGAGGGAATACGAAAAGCTCCTCTACCGGCTTCACCGACATTATTATCGTGAGGTATATGGGAAGCACCATAAAGAGTCCGAGAACGCTCAGGACGATGAAGATAGCAACTGTTCCGCCTATCTTTCTGCCTGCACGCCTGTTTGAAGCCTTCATTTTCGCAGTATCCGCCTGAGTCATAAGCTCACCTCCTTAATCTGTATATTTGCTCAATACTCTGTGTATCAGTCTGCTGCATATGTACATGAAGATGAAAAGTATCGTACATATCGCCGCTGCGTATCCCATTTCAAACCTCACCCAGCCGTAGTCGTAGGCGTGAGTCATTATCGTATGGGCTTTGTAGTCCGTACTCGGGAAGCCGACAAGATTCTGTGCGACCGTACCGGCTGTGAACGAGCTGACTATCTGCATGACCGCCGCAAACATCAGCTGCGGTCCCATTGACGGGATAACGATGTAGATAAGTTCCTGCCACCGTGTGCGTATGCCCTCGACAGCACCGGCTTCATAGAGCGTCCGGTCGATGTTCTGGAAGCCTGCCCTCAGCGCAAGGAAGCCTGCACCGAGCGAGATCCACAGCTGTACGACTATTGTCACCCCGAGTATGTACCTGCCGTCCGTCAGCCACTGCACCGGAGAGTTGATAAGTCCGAGGTCAAGCAGGAACGAGTTGAGATAGCCGTTTATGTCGCCGCTGAATATCAGCTGCCACACGGTATAGACGTTCGCCATAGACGGCACATAGAATATCAGCGTGAACAGAGTTTTCAGCTTCGGGTGGAGCTCATTTATCAGCCACGCCAGCATAAAGCACAGGAAGTAGCTCACCGGTCCTGTCAGGAATGCGAAAACTATCGTCACCCTTATCGACCTTATGAACACCCTGTCAGACAGAAAAAGCGTGGTGTAGTTGGATAAGCCGACATATTTCGGCGGATTTACCATATCAAAGTCGGTGAAGCCTATCGGCAGCGACATCACTACCGGTACTATCGTGAATATGATGAAGAATATCATAAACGGCGCGAGCATAAGGTAACAGCTCCTGCTGCGCTTTATGTCCGCCCACAGCCTTGCGGCGCGTGACTTGTTCCTGTCTGCCAAAGGGCTCACCTCCTTTTGTATTATCAGTCAAGTCCGAGATTCTGCCGTTTTCGTTTAATCTCTTCGTTGATGTCGCGTGTGTACCATATAAGGGTATCGCGCGGGTTCTTGTGTTCGTTGACCGTTTCGCGGAAAGCGTTCATAATGTTTCGCGTTACGGCATAGGACGACGGCAGTACGGGTATTTCCGCAAGCTCGTCCTGCTGGGCACGGAGCCTTCTAAGCTCGTCCTGCGACCACGAGAGCCGTCCGAGAGCTTCAACATTTGCCGTATCGAAGCGTCCCATAGTGCCGAGCAAGCCCTCGGTCCGCATACCGAACTCCGCCTGTGTATCGGTGTCCGTGAACCATTTTATGTATTCCCAGCCGTTCTCCTTATTGCTGATACTGTCGAATATCACGGCAGCCGAGCCGTTGGAGTTAGCCGCGTGAGAGACAGTACCGTCCTCACGTCTTGTTCCGGGTACAGGACAGAAGTCCCACAGACCGCTTATCTCCGGAGAAGCCGCGGTCAGCTGATTTGCAAAGGTATAGTTTGCTATCACCATAGGATACTCGCCTGTGCGGAATCGGCTGAAAGCATCGTAAGTCTGCTCAAAGCTGTACTTGGTGTAGAAATCCGTCCAGTCAGCGAACGCCTGTACAGCTTCGGTGGAATCCAGCACAGCCTCTGTCTGAGCGCTGTTGTAGTAGTTCATCCCCCTTTGCAGGAGAAGCATAGCAAAGGTGTGTCCGGCTTCCGTTGCCGGAGAGATATTGGTCGGCGGAAGCACAAGTCCGCACGACATATAGCTGCGCTGTATCGCCGGGAGCATATCCCTGAGGTCGTCCCAGGTCTCCGGCGGACTGCTGAAACCGAGTTCGGAGAGAATATCCGTCCGGTAGAACAGCATCGGGAAGCTCTGACTCACCGGCAGTCCGTATGTGCCGCCGCTGTACTGATACTGAGTCAGCGCATTTTTCTGAAATCGTCCCCGCACATTGTCAAAATCGCTGAACTGCGAAACGTCCGTGAGAACTCCCCGGGCAGCAAGGTTCACCGGGAATTCTCCGCCGAGGAAGAGTGCTACGTCAGGGCCTTTTCCTGCGAGAGTAGCCTCTATCACGCCTCCGGAAACGAGTTCTACCGATACCGGTATGCCTGTCTTAGGGATAAAGTATTCCTCAGTCATCTCCTTGACTATCTGAGCCTGGTCGCGTCCGAGCGATACCCATACCGTTATGGCGTCCTCGCCGCTGACATCGGAGAGGGTGGTGTAATCCTCGAAGAACGAGCCTACAAAGGCGTCCCAGCCGAACTTCACGGACTTGGCAAGGCTCTTTTTGCAGCTTGTGAAGTCTGCGCCTGCCGAAGCGAATTCTATGTAGTCCAGTTCGAGGGGCTGGTCACGGTATTCCCTCATCCATGCCGAAACCGCTGTGATGTTGTCCTTTATCTGAGCAAGGTATGACGGTATCTTCAGGGGCTTGTCCGTACATTTGTCGAGTATCACCGTCATCCGCTCAAGAACGGCGGCTTCAGAGCCGGAAGAACCGGAAATATCCTCGATGCCGTCCTGTATATCTTCAAATTCAGCCGAGAGCCTTTCAAATTCGTCTATCAGCTCCGGTATCTTTTCGTGGACGTAGTAGTCTGTATACTTATCCGGAACAGGTCCGGTTATCATCAGTATCTTGCGGTAGTATGTGTTCATATCTGCGACAGCCTTGTCGAGTCTCCGCATATAACCGCCAATGTCACCGGGAACGGCTTCCATAGAGAGCGTATGGTCACGGGTGTGGTCAAGGTAGACATAGATGTCTCCGCCGTCCGCAGTCTGAGGAACTTCACAGCTCCAGTCCTTGCAGTAAGAGAACGACACACCGTCGAGCTCGTCACAGAGGACTTTTCCGTCTATGCGGATACGGCGGTCGGAACTCAGTCCGCGCATACGGTTCTGACGGTACTTGAAGCCTATCCTGTACCAGCCGGAGTTGCCGACAGCTTCCTTCGGTATCTCCCAGGTTATAGTCTGCTGAGCCTTCTGCCAGTTTCCTCCGCCGATAGTGTTGTAGACCACCTTGCGCGGATCGGACGGCGACACGTTATAGTGGGTGTTGTCGTAGGTCGGGTAGAGTGTCGCATCAGACTTGTACAGAGCATTCTCGCCCTCTATCCGGAAGAGCCTTGCCGGCGTATTCTCCGGGGAAATATCAGTTTTCACGGAAGCGGCATACTCGCCGTAGGACGGCAGTTCCTCCGGTGTATAGAACCGGAAGCTGTCCAGTACGAACTGTGCTCTTTCCGAGCGGAAAGTCAGTTCGTGGCTGCCCTTTTCAAGGTAGAATATCAGCGGCTCGCTGAAAAGACCGTCCGTATCGCCGAGCGGAAGAGTCTGCCACATCTCTTTCTGTACCTGTGTCGGGCGGACCTGATTGCCGCGGCTGTCCTTGTGTATCTCCTGAGCGTTCTCCCACACTCTGCTGAGAGTCAGGCGCGAAGCCGTATCGAACGGTATCTTACCGTCTATCTCCATAGACAGCTCTATCGGCTGAGTACCGGAGCTGAGTCCGCAGTAGGTCACTTCGGCGCAGTATATGCCGGTCTCGGGGACTTCAAAGTTATAGCTGACCTCGCCGTCAGCACTCTCCCACGCGAGAGCGTCCCTGTGTCTGGAACCGGAAGCCACATAGTCTCCCACAGCGAATTCGCCGTCGGAAGAAGTGAAGCTGCTGCCCTTTACGGTAACGGAACAGCCTGTCCGTGGACTTCCGCAGTATGTGTCGTAGTAGTCGCCGTAGGTCATAAGGTCGGCGGCTGAGCTGTCGAAGGAGTAATAGTCCTCCTTCATAGCCTCGGCGGTCGCGGCAGACACCGTGTATTCGCCGGTATCACCAGCCGAAAAAGCCTGTATAGCGCCGCCGGAGCTACCTGCTGCTATCAGTGCAGACAAAGCGCCTGCAAGTGCTCCGCGCAGAAATTTACCGAATCCCAAGCTGTCCGCCTCCTTCCGTTAAGGTGTAAAAAATACACCTTTTCTGTAAATTGTACACTTATAATAAGTATAGCAAATCCACGCGCTGTTGTCAAGGTAAAACGCCCTCTCACGGCGCTGTTTCATCACTCTGCAAGAATGATTGGAGAATGGCTCCGGAGACACTCTCATTCTTTCAGCCTTTCAGTCTTACATTCTTGGAACGTGATTCAAGAAGTAATGGACTTCCTCCCTGAGACACATTACTTCTTTACCTCTTTACTTCTTGGCGATTTTTTAATTCATAATTCATAATGCATAATGCGTAATTGAATGTGTCTGCTGATGCAGACTTATTTAAACTAATCGCGAAGCGATGCCAATAATTATGAATTCTGCATTATGAATTCTGCATTATTCTCCCCTTGCCAGCCGACCGAAGGTTCGGCGAAGAAGAGTCAAAAGCTGACAAAGGGAGGTAGGGAGAGGAAGGGGGAGCAACGAGGGGGAAACGTAGGGATAGGGGGAAATGTCAGCTTTTGCACCGGTTTTGTTTTTCCACCTTCGCCGAAGTTTCCCCCTCGTTATAAAGTAACAATACAGGATTTATGATGATCAGAATAATAAGTTACACGATAAAGCGTGTATGCAGCCCCAAAGCACACAGACAGACTGTTTAATGCATAATTCATAATGCGTAATGCATAATTGAATGTGTCTGCTGACGCAGACTAATTTAAATATATCGCGCAGCGATACATATAATTCCTAATTCCGAATTACGCATTCCGAATTAAAAAGAGTGGTTCAAGAAGTAAAGAGGTAAAGAAGTAATATGTCTCATAGGTATAGTTTTTTACTTCTTGCCTCATAAAGCAAGAATGGAAGAATGAAAGGCTGAAAGAATGAGAGGCTCTGCCTGTATCCCCCTTTCTCATTCTTGAAATTCATTGACAACAGCCGCTTATTGTGGTATCATAGAGTAAAGTTTTTAACACACTTGATTTATCCGGTAACTTATACTCAACGAAAAGAGGTTAAACAATGGCTGATATACTCGAAGTCAAAGGACTGTCGAAGCAATACACCAAGGTACTCGCTGCCGACAACGTCAGCTTCTCTGTGGGAGAGGGCGAGATATTCGCGCTCCTCGGTCCCAACGGCGCAGGCAAGACCACCACTATCCGCATGATCTCCACCCTGCTCACCCCTACTGCCGGAGACGCTCTTGTAGCCGGTCACAGTATAGTCAAGGAACCTGCAAAGGTACGTGAAAACATCACCTACCTCCCCGACGAGGCAGGTGCATACAAGAATATGACCGGTATACGCTACCTGAGATTTATGGCAGGTCTCTTCACCACCGACCTCGACCAGCTCAACGCCTGTGTCGAAAGAGCAAAGAACATCTGCGGTCTCGGTGAACGTCTTGAGGACAAGATAGGCAGTTACAGCCGCGGTATGATAAGAAAGCTCCTGCTTGCAAGAGCTGTTATGACCAAGCCGAAGCTCGCCATACTCGACGAGCCTACGAGCGGACTTGACGTTCTCAACGCCATCGAGATAAGAAAGATGATAAAGGAGCTTGCAGAAAAGGAAAAGATGTCCTTCCTGCTCTCCTCACACAATATGCTGGAGATAGAGTTCGTTTCCGACCGTGTCGGAATAATCTCCGGCGGACATCTTCTTGTAATCGGCTCTGCTGCTGAGCTGAAAGAGCGATACAGCGCAGTCAATCTTGAAGAAGTATTTGAAAAGGTGGTGAAAGAGAATGAAATTCTTTAACCTTCTTAAAAAGGAGCTCTCAGAACTGATAACAGTACAGATGCTCCTCGGACTCGTTGTTACTCTCGGAATATTCATGGCTCTCGGCAGCGTTATGGACACCACCATAGACGAAGCAGTCGAAAAGACCTCCAACTACACGATCAGGCTCATCGACCGCGATGATACTGAGTTCACAAGGAACATGATAAAGGCTATCGAAGCCGACGGCAACAAGGTACGTCTCTTTGACGATGCCGGTGACGACTACGCTGAGATACTCAATTCCAACGACATCAACGACATAGTCATTATCCCAGCAGGCTTCACAAGCAGCATAGAAAAGGCTGAACAACCGGAGCTCATCTCCGCTGCAAGAATGACCTCAGCTGCGACAATATCCAACATCAACGCAGGCTCTTCCAACGCTGTTGAGCTGATAAAGGACTATGTCTCCTCAGAGATAGCTGTTGACGGCGGTCTGACCGACCAGCAGTACGTGCTCATGCAGAAGCCTGTCAAGCTCCGTGAGAACACCGTTGTAGATAACAGCTCAGCCGAGGTATCTTCAAGCAGCATACTCAGCAAGATAGCGCTTCAGAATATGCTTCTGCCGATAATAGTTTTCCTGCTGATAATACTCACATCGCAGATGCTCATGAGCGCAGTTGCCAACGAAAAGACCGACAAGACACTGGAAACCCTGCTCTCCGCCCCTGTATCGAGAGGTGCTGTCATAGGCGCTAAAATGCTCGCAGCCGCTCTTATCGCACTTATCAACGCAGCCGTATACATGATAGGCTTCAAGGTGTGCATGGGCGACGCTACCGACAAGATCTCTGACACTGCCGGCGAGATAATCAGCACTCAGCTGTCCGTTGACGAAGCTATGCGTCAGCTGGGAATGTCCCTCAGCGGCATGGACTACTTCCTGGTAGGCTTGCAGCTCTTCTTCACGATAATGATATGTCTTTCCATATCCCTCATACTCGGTGCTCTCATCAACGACACAAAGAACACTCAGAGCATGATAATGCCGATAATGATGCTTGCGATCATCCCCTATATGATCTCTATGGTCGCAGATATAAACGCTCTGCCGACCGTTATACGCTACATCGTGTACGCAATACCGTTCACACACACGTTCTCGGCTATCCCGAACCTGATGTTCGGCAGAACAGCCCTCTTCATGGCAGGACTTGCATACCAGATAGTAGTATTCTTCGTATGTATATTCTTCGCCCTGAGACTGTTCATGTCCGACAAGCTCTTCACAATACAGCTCAACTTCGGTCAGAAGTCCAGGTACAAGGCAAAGAAACGCAAAGAGGCTGCCAAAAAGTAAGCCTTACGCCGATATAACACAAAGGAGGAAAAAATCATGTCCACACCGCATAACAGCGCCGAAAAAGGCGACATAGCAAAAACAGTCCTCATGCCGGGCGATCCTCTCAGAGCAAAATTCATCGCTGAAAACTATCTTGATTCCCCGGTATGCTACAACGAAGTCCGCAATATGTACGGCTACACCGGCACCTACAAAGGTGTTCCGGTATCTGTTCAGGGCAGCGGAATGGGACCTGCTTCCATAGGCATATACTCATGGGAACTTTTCAACATATACGATGTTGACAACGTGATACGCGTGGGCACAGCCGGTGCTGTTGCAGACCATGTACAGCTCCGTGACGTAGTTATCGCTATGAGCGCAAGCACAAACTCCGCATATGCCAGCCAGTACGGCCTGCCGGGAACATACGCTCCGACAGCTTCATGGGAGCTCCTCAGAGCTGCCGCAGATGCCGCTGCCGCAAAGGGCGCTCCGTACCACGTAGGCAACGTATTCACGAGCGATACCTTCTACGACGACGCAAACAGTCTTGCTGCATGGCAGAAGATGAACGTCCTCGCCATTGAAATGGAAGCAGCAGCACTTTACATGAACGCTTCCCGCGCAGGAAAGAACGCGCTCGCCATTCTCACAATATCCGACTGTCCGCTGAAAGGTCTTTCGACTACCGCCGAGGAGCGTCAGACGACCTTCCGCGACATGATGGAGATAGCGCTTGATACTGCTGTTGCAGTTTCAAATAAATGATGTATAAGGAGTAAAAAATGAAAAGATTATTATGTATCCTGACTTCACTCGCTTGTATGCTCAGCTTTGCAGCCTGCGGAGACGCTGACGACAGCTCTTCATCCGAAAAGGCTTCTGTTTCTTCAACAGCTGACACATCTGAGACATCCACAGGTGACGAGGAAGACACAACAGCATCCGAAGCCGGTTCAACACAGGCTTCCACAAAGTCCAGAGAGAAGGCTACCAAGGCTACTGAGCCGGAGACAAAGGCTCCCGACAAGACAGAGCCTTCCACAGGCGCTGATGCCACAGAGGCCACAAATGCTTCCGGCAGCGTGCAGCCCTCTTCATCAGGTTCCGGCGGCTCGACTGATTACGATGACGACGATGACATTTTCGGCTTTGAAAAGATAAACGTTGACAAGAGCGGCGAGACTGTAGTTATGAATATCCCGTCTGCTATGTTCGATGAGGACGATGACGATGATACCATCACCTACGGCAGCAACACTTCCTTTGCCGCAATGGTAAAGCAGTACGACGGCGTTGAGATCAATAAGAACGATGCAAAAAAACTTGTTGAGATAAAGATGCCCAAGAAGGAATACGAGAAGTTCATGGACGAATTCCGTGCAGAGTTTGAGAAGTCTCTCAATGAGGCTGCCGGCAGTGAAGAATATCCATACATAACAAAGATCACTCACAACAGCAATTTCCAAGAATTCGATGTTTACATCACTACAAAGCAGGAATTCGAGGACAACTTTGGCGGTATGTTCTTCCTCACACTCTACATCGAGAGTATCTATTACTACATACTCGACGGCAATTCATTAGCAGAAGTTGAGGAAAAAGGCCTCGATATAGACGATATCCTGAAGATCACAGTTCACGACCAGGACGGCAAGACCTACACCCCCGACGACTTTGATTAAGCAAAACAAAAAGCGCTACTTCAATTTAGTAGCGCTAATTTTGTACTGTCACGAAAAAAACAAAGGAAAGTTTCGGGAATTTGAGGAAGAAACCTTTTCAAAAGGGTTTGCCTCAATAACCTCACAATAGTTCTATATCAGTACCATAGTTAACAGGAAAGGATTTTCGTTAAACAAAATTATTCAATGATTTAAGGTTGGTTTAAGGTTGATAGTGTAAAATAATAACTGGACTGAAAGGTCCGTATTCCCTTTCCATTTTTTTATTTTAGTTAAGCTATGCTCTGCATAGCTATTGTTTTTTTACAGAGGTTTCTTCTCAAACAGCAAAACGGGGTAGCCCTCATAGTACGGCTTGACTATCTCCGGGTGAGCATCTGCATAGCTGAATATCTTCTCGGCAAGTCCTTCTTTCAGGAAGCCCACAAGCTCCGAGAGAGGGCGGTTGTAAAGCTCATCGCAGATAGAAGCGATCGTCACAGCGCGTCTGCCGCCTACTTCCATAACACGATAAGGCCATATCCGGCAGTCAAAAGGCTTGTCGTCGCCGAGCATACAGCCTGTCGGAGTGAGTGCAGGGCACGAGAACAGTTCGTCCGCACCTATCTCGCCTACTCTGAATATATATCCTCCGTCCTTTGGAACGAATTCCGTTTCCGGACGTGCCTGCTTTATCCTGAGCATTATCTCCTCAGTGAAAACGGGAGTCTCCCAGACGTCATAGCGGTCAAAAACGCAGCACAGCCGGCATTCCGCACAGACTTTGCCGCTGAGTATCTTTTTAAGCATACCCTGCCTCCTTGATGGTAGTTGATACAATAATGATAACATATTCGGGCAGGCATTGCAATAGCTTTTCCGGCGGACATTCCCTGCCGGTGCATTTTCACTTAATATTTATTGATTTCCGGTTGACACCTGCTTACTGAACGTGTTATAATAATCCTGACGAAACTTTACTCACGGAGCTGATAAAATGAAAAATCTGCTGTTTGTAGGAGACGTTGTCGGCAAAGCCGGCTGCAGCTTTCTTCAATCAAAGCTGAGTCTCATAAAACGACAGTATGCTATCGACCTTACAATAGTTAATGGTGAGAATTCCGCAGTAGGCAACGGGATCAACCGTGTTTCATCAGATTCGATCTTCAACGCCGGAGCTGATATAATCACTACCGGCAACCACGCTTTCAGACGCAGGGAGTCCCTCGATATTTTCAACAGCGACTGCATAATACGTCCTGTGAACTATCCCGAGGGCGGCGTTCCCGGAAAAGGCGTTTGCGTCCTCGACGCCGGAGCTTTTTCGATTGCCGTTGTGAACCTCATGGGCACAGTCGGAATGGAACCCATAGACAATCCCTTCAACTGTATCGACAACGTGCTCAGGGACATAGATACCCCCAATATCTTCGTGGATTTCCACGCAGAGGCTACCTCTGAGAAAAAGGCAATGGGTTACCACCTTGCCGGAAGAGTCACCGGAGTATTCGGCACGCACACTCACGTACAGACAGCCGACGAGTGCATACTCTCAGGGCATACAGCCTATATCACTGACGCCGGAATGACCGGTCCGGAGGATTCCTGTCTCGGTGTGGACAAGGGACCTGTACTGGAAATGTTCAGATTTCGCTGCCCTGTCAAGTTCAAAGAAGCCGAAGGCGCGTCGTTTTTATGTGGTGTAGTTGTAGAATTTGACGAAAAAAGCGGCAAATCATACAAAATTGAAAGATTAATTATTAGATAGTATACAAAATTCATTTTTGAGTATTGATTTTTCTCCGGAAATATTGTATAATACTGTTGTATAGCTGCACAGCACTTATTCCCACTCAGCTCGTACTACTTAATTGATTATAGGAGGCATTAGTTATGGAGATATTAAAAGTTTCATCGCATTCATCACCAAATTCAGTTGCCGGTGCTATCGCCGGTGTGATCAGAGAGCAGAAAGCCGTTGAAGTACAGGCAGTTGGTGCAGGTGCTGCAAACCAGGCTATCAAGGCTATTGCCGTTGCAAGAGGATACCTTGCTCCGATCGGCATAGATCTCGTATGCATCCCTGCTTTCGCTAACATCACCATCGACGGTGAAGAGCGTACTGCTATCAAACTCATCTGCGAGCAGAGATAACTGAATACTATGCGGAGACGGTCAGCCGTCTCCTTTTTTTATGCCCCGGCACGGGCAGTAAGAATGAATGAAAGCTTTCCCCTGAGACACTATCATTCTTTCAGCCTTTCATTCTTGGATTAATGCATAATTCATAATGCGTAATGCATAATTGAATGTGTCTGCTGACGCAGACTTATTTTAATATATCGCGCAGCGATACAAATAATTATGAATTATGAATTATGCATTATGAATTAACATCTCCCCTCTCTTGACAAATCAGGATATATGTGTTATAATGACCGTAGTTTATCAAACCGTTGAAGAAGAGCAAGTAGCTCCTGCGGATATTTTCAGAGAGCCGGTGTTCGGTGCGAACCGGTATTATGTGCAGTTGTGAATGGGCTTCCGAGGGCAAGCTGAAGGCGCACGGGCGCTGTGTAGGCAAGCCGCAGAGGTTCTGCGTTAACAAAACCGGCGTATGTGAGTATGCGCAGAGTGGACGCTTAGCGTCAAGCAGGGTGGCACCGCAGAAATGTTTATTCGCTTCTGTCCCGGCATTATCAGCCGGAACAGGAGCTTTTTTGTTACGGCAATATCAATCAAACTATAAAGGAGAATGTTTATGTCAAACGAAAAGATTCCTTACAAGATCTATCTTGAAGAAAATGAACTCCCCAAGCAGTGGTACAATGTCCGTGCCGATATGAAGAAAAAGCCCGCTCCGCTCCTCAATCCTGCTACAGGTCAGCCCTGTACAGCTGAAGAGCTTGGCCACGTTTTCTGTGACGAGCTCGTTAAGCAGGAGCTCGACGAGACTACTCCCTATATCGACATCCCCGACGAGATCCAGGACTTCTACAAGATGTTCCGTCCCTCACCGCTCGTAAGAGCTTACTTCCTCGAGAAGAAGCTCGGTACTCCGGCTAAGATCTACTACAAGTTCGAGGGTAACAACACCAGCGGAAGCCACAAGCTCAATTCCGCTATCGCTCAGGCTTACTATGCCAAGAAGCAGGGCCTCAAGGGCGTTACTACCGAGACCGGTGCAGGTCAGTGGGGTACAGCTCTCTCTATGGCTTGTGCTTACTTTGACCTCGACTGTCAGGTATACATGGTAAAGGTTTCCTATGAGCAGAAGCCTTTCCGCCGCGAAGTTATGAGAACTTACGGCGCTAACGTAACTCCTTCACCCTCTATGACTACTGAGGTAGGAAGAAAGATACTCGCTGAGTTCCCCGATACAAACGGAAGCCTCGGCTGTGCTATCTCTGAAGCTGTTGAAGCTGCTACAACTCAGGAGGGCTACCGCTACGTTCTCGGAAGCGTTCTCTCACAGGTACTTCTCCACCAGTCCATCATCGGTCTTGAAGCAAAGGCTGCTCTTGACAAGTACAACATCAAGCCCGACATCATCATCGGCTGTGCAGGCGGCGGTTCAAACCTCGGCGGACTCATCTCACCCTTTATGGGCGAAAAGCTCCGCGGCGAAGCAGACTATCGCTTCATCGCTGTTGAGCCGGCTTCATGCCCGAGCCTTACAAGAGGTACTTACGCATATGACTTCTGCGATACAGGTAAGATATGCCCTGTTCAGAAGATGTATACACTCGGCAGCGGCTTTATGCCTTCACCGAACCACGCAGGCGGTCTCCGTTACCACGGCATGAGCGCTATCCTCTCCGAACTCTACGATCAGGGACTCATGGAAGCTACTTCTGTTGAGCAGACAGCTGTATTCGAGGCTGCTGAGATGTTCGCAAGAGTTGAGGGTATCCTCCCTGCTCCTGAGAGCAGCCACGCTATCCGTGCTGCTATCGACGAAGCACTCAAGTGCAAGGAGACAGGCGAAGAGAAGACTATCCTCTTCGGTCTTACAGGTACAGGTTACTTTGATATGTACGCTTACGGTGCATTCAACGACGGCAAGATGAGCGACTATATCCCCACAGACGAGGAAATAGCAAAGTCTATCGCTCAGCTTCCCAAGCTCGGCTGATAATAACTGAAACTTCAAGGGGCGGACTTGGTTCCGTCCCCCTTTTTTTAATTCATAATTAAGAATGCATAATTCATAATTATTTGTATCGCTGCGCGATATATTAAAATAAGTCTGCGTCAGCAGACACATTCAATTATGCATTACGCATTACGCATTCCCCCAAGACTGAAAGGCTGAAAGAATGAGAGTGTCTCAGGGGACGGTTTTCATTCATTCTTACAAACCGCCTTTATACTGTCCGTGAGTGGCGTACAAGCGTATTCACCAAAAACACATATAGTTCGACTTGATTTTTCTCTTTTTCTATCAATTGATTTTCGGGGGCTTTTCATATATAATTATAATTGTCACAAAAATAACAGGCTGAGTTTCTCAGCATATATAAAGGAATGATACTATATGGCAAATAAAGTTGTTAAATTCGGCGGAAGCTCCCTCGCTGACGCTGCTCAGTTCAGAAAGGTCGCTGACATCATCAAGAGCGACGACAAGAGAAAATTCGTAGTCCCCTCCGCTCCCGGAAAGCGCTTTTCCGACGACATCAAGATCACAGATATGCTCTACAAGTGCTGTGAACTCGCCGGCAGCGGTGTTGACTTCTCAGAGGACTTCCAGATCATCAAGGACCGTTACAACGGTATCATCTCCGAACTCGGCATGGATATGTCCCTCGACAGCGAATTCGACGCTATCGTTAAGGAACTCAAGGCTCGTCCTTCAAGAGACTTCGCTGCAAGCCGCGGTGAATACCTCAACGGTAAGGTACTCGCAAACTACCTCGGCTACAACTTCGTTGACGCTGCTGATGTTATCATCTTTGATACAAAGGGCACTCTTCTCCTCGACGAGACAGTAAAGGCTGTCCGTGAGAAGCTCAACGGTCTCGACAACGCAGTTATCCCCGGATTCTACGGTAAAACAACTGAAGGCTACATCAAGACTTTCTCACGCGGCGGTTCAGACGTTACAGGTTCTATCATCGCCAACGCTGTAAGAGCTGACATCTACGAGAACTGGACAGACGTTTCCGGATTCCTCGTTGCTGATCCGAGAATAGTTGAAAATCCCGACGTTATCGTTACTATCACATACCGTGAGCTCCGCGAGCTCGCTTACATGGGAGCTTCTGTTCTCCACGAGGACGCTATCTTCCCTGTACGTTCAGCAGGTATCCCGATAAACATCAGAAACACCAACCGTCCTCAGGACGCTGGTACAATGATCGTTTCCAACGATTACGACTTCAGCAAGGAAAGCCTTTCACACACTATCACCGGTATCGCCGGCAAGAAGGGCTTCAGCACTATCAACATCGAAAAGGCTATGATGAACAACGAGACCGGTTTCGGTATGAAGGTTCTCCAGGTACTCTACAACAACGGTCTTTCCTTCGAGCATATGCCCTCAGGCATAGACACAATGAGCATCACTCTCAGCACAGAGAAGCTTGATCCGGTTCGTGACAAGGTCCTCTCAGAGCTCCGCAAGGCTGTTGAGCCCGATCACCTCGACATCGAGGACGGTATCGCAATGCTCGCAGTTGTCGGACGCCGCATGAAGAACACAAGAGGTACTGTTGCACGTATCTTCGCTGCTATGGCTCACGCCCGCATCAACGTAAAGCTCATCGACCAGGGTTCAAGCGAGCTCAACGTTATCATCGGTGTAAGCGAGAACGATCTCCCCGAAGCTATCAGACGTATCTACGATATGTTCATCAATTCAGAGAAGTAATTTTCAATACGCATCTATGCCACGGTCTTCCGGATTCGGAGGGCTGTGGCTTTTTTGTTAAATATCTCACTCCGGTTATTGACTTTTGTTCATTTTTATGATAAAATATCCCCATAGGCATTAATAAAAAATAAGCAGCATAAGGAGTGCAGATATGACACCTTTAAAACCTTACGAAAGAGAGGTCTTCTACTACGAGACCGACAAGATGGCCATTGTCCACCATTCTAACTACATCAGGATATTTGACGAAGCACGTATCGACTACCTCAGACAGGCAGGAATCCCCTTCAGCATGATCGAGGAGCTCGGCATACTCATACACACTCTCTCAGTCCACTGCGAGTATAAGCACCCGCTCGTTTTCGCAGAACCGTTTGCTGTGTATATGAAAATGACCAAGTTCAACGGTACTACCCTGGAGCTCGATTACCGCGTAGTCAGCAAGCAGACCGGCGAAGTCAACGCATTCGGACACTCGGTACATTGTTTCACCGACACGAATATCAAACCGCTCCGCCTGAAAAACAAGTTCCCGGAGCTCTATCAGACATTCGCTGAATACATCAATGTCGAACCGGAAGAAGCAGAACCCATAAAGCAGGATTCATGATCGTATGAAATACGGGCGAACAGAATTCGCCCCTGCAAACAATTATGAATTTTTAGTGCTTCTTCTCTTGACAAATCAGAAAAACTGTGGTATTATATGTACAATATCTTAAATCTATGATGAGGAAGGCTTTTCCGCAGCCGTTTCAGAGAGCAGTCGTCCGGTGCAAGACTGTACGGTAAGGAATACCAAGCACACCGCCTCTGAGTGCGCCCAATAAGCGCCGGTCGCTCCCGTTACCGAGCCAATGAGATACGGAGCTTTTTCTCCGTGTGAATCAGGGTGGAACCACGGTGTATCATCGTCCCTTTTGTCTGTTTTTGCAGGCATAAGGGGCTTTTTTATTTGTCTGCACAGGAGGTGAGACATTGAGCAATATCAAGTATAACGAGACCGAAGAGGCTTTCGAGCTTCCGTACAAGATATGGGAGAACGAACAGACAGTCCGCTTCTATGTGGAGGAAGAATCCGCTATAATGGGCAATCTTACCCCTATCGCTGCCAAGCTGGCAAAGCTCGACGGCTCCAAAAAGCGCATAGCTGAGCTCATCGCTGACGAAGGTCACTACGAAGGCGGCAACGCTGAGACTCTCACCGCAAACCTTTCCCTCGAAAACGTCTACGTTGACATCGACGAGGACGAGATAGTCGTGTGCATAGAAGTTGACAGCTTCGACGGATATATGCCGACAGCGCTCCATATCGAGCTTTACGGCGATGAATTCGAGATAACCGGAAATGCGTGATGGAGCACAATACAAGAAAAGAACACCGGCTGAAGAATTATGATTACAGTCAGAATGGTGCATATTTCATTACAATATGTACCCATAAGCACAGATATATTTTTTGGAAGAACTACGACATTCCCCATGTAGGGGCCGCCTTTGGCGGTCCGCCGGAGAGGATACAATTGACCGAATACGGAAAGATCGTCAAAAACGAATTAAAACGTATCCCGGATATATATAACGATGTGGTATTTATTCCTAAATCTGTAATTATGCCGAATCACATACACCTTATCATCGTGATCAACAATTACCATGAATGCGGTGAAGTGATCAGCGGACCGCCAAAGGCGGCCCCTACAGTCGGCAGTATCATCAACAAATTCAAAGGATCAGTTACAAAAAAATGCGGCTTCCCGGTATGGCAGAAGTCATTTTACGACCGCATAATACGCAATGGGCACGAATACCGTGCATATTGGCAATATATCGTTGATAACCCGTTCAATTGGGAGAACGATGAATTATTCAGTCAAGAATAACATTTATAATAAGGAGAGATAATAATGATAAAACTTACATTAAAAGACGGCAGTGTCCGTGAGATCGAAGCAGCACAGCCTGCTTCCGAGATAATCAAGGGCATAGGCATGGGACTTTACAAGGCTGCCTGCTGCGTAAAGATCAACGGCGAGGTCAAGGACCTCCGCACAGTTATCGACAGCGACTGCGAATTCGAGGTATGCACATTCGATACCCTCGACGGAAAGAAGACTTTCTGGCACACAGCTTCACACATCCTTGCACAGGCTGTAAAGAGACTCTACCCCGAAGCTAAGCTCGCTATCGGACCTGCTATCGACAACGGTTTCTACTACGACTTCGACCTCGAGAAGCCTTTCACTCCCGAGGAACTCGAAAAGATAGAAGCTGAGATGAAGAAGATAGTCAAGGAGGGCATCGCTCTCGAGCAGTTCGAGCTCTCACCCGAGGAAGCTATCGCTAAGCTCAAGGAAATGGACGAGCCCTACAAGGTCGAGCTCTGCGAGGAACACGCAGGCAAGGGCGAGCCTATCTCATTCTACAAGCAGGGCGAGTTCGTTGACCTCTGTGCAGGCCCTCACCTTATGACAACAGCTCCCGTAAAGGCTTTCAAGCTCCTCTCATGTACAGGTGCTTACTGGAGAGGAAGCGAAAAGAACAAGATGCTCTCAAGAGTATACGCAACAGCTTACCCCAAGGCTGCTGACCTTGAGGCTGACATAAAGCAGAGAGAAGAAGCTAAGCTCCGTGACCACAACAAGCTTGGCCGTGAACTCGAATACTTCACAACTGTTGATGTTATCGGTCAGGGACTCCCTGTTATACTCCCGAAGGGTGCAAGGGTTATCCAGACTCTCCAGCGCTGGGTAGAGGACGTTGAGCAGAAGCACGGCTACCTCCTCACAAAGACTCCTTACTTTGCCAAGAGAGAATTCTTCAAGATCTCCGGTCACTGGGACCACTACCTTGATGGTATGTTCGTAATGGGCGATCCTTACGACGAGGAGAAGGAATGCTTCGCACTCCGCCCGATGACTTGTCCTTTCCAGTATCAGGTATTCCTCAACAGACAGCGTTCTTACCGTGACCTCCCGATGCGTCTCGGCGAGACTTCCACACTCTTCCGCAAGGAGGACTCCGGAGAGATGCACGGTCTTATCCGTGTACGTCAGTTCACTATCTCTGAGGGACATCTTATCCTTCGCCCTGAACAGCTTGAAGAAGAATTTGCTGACTGTCTCGCACTCGCTAAGGAAATGCTCGGTACCGTAGGTCTTCTTGAGGACTGTACATTCCGTTTCTCACAGTGGGATCCTGCTAACCCGAAGAACAAGTACGAAGGCACTAAGGAACAATGGGACTACGCTCAGGAAGTTATGGGCAAGATCCTTGATGACCTCGGACTTGAATACTCTATAGGTATAGATGAAGCTGCTTTCTACGGTCCTAAGCTCGATATCCAGTACAAGAACGTTTACGGCAAGGAAGATACTCTTGTAACTATACAGATAGATATGCTTCTTGCACAGCGTTTCGGTATGGAATACGTTGACGTTGACGGTTCAAAGAAGACTCCTTACATCATCCACAGAACTTCACTCGGCTGCTACGAGAGAACTCTCGCATACCTCATCGAAAAGTATGCAGGTGCTATGCCTCTCTGGCTCGCACCCGAACAGGTTCGTATCGTTCCCGTTGCTGACCGTCACCTCGACTACTGCAACGAGCTCCTTGCTAAGCTCGAAGCAGCTAACATCCGCGCTTCTATCGACGACAGAGCTGAAAAGGTCGGCAAGAAGGTTCGTGACGCACGTCTCGAAAAGCTTCCTATGTGGATAACAGTCGGCGACAAGGAGGTTGAGGAGAATACAGTATCTGTTTCTTCAAGACGCGAGGGCGACCTCGGCTCTATGTCACAGGGCGATCTCATCAGCAAGCTCCTCGACGACATCGCTAAGAAAGTAAGATAAGCAAATTACAGATAGATTTATATGAACGGAGGTAGATCAATGAACACGCTTTGCATGATAATCAAGGATATGGTCGTTCCCAACTTTATGAACATCAGGACTTCACTGCGAACTTACGACAGAGACGCACTTTGCTGCGGCTCGCCCTGCTGGCGCTGGGCTTACCACGCTATCCATTCAGCGGACAAGTGGTTCATTAATCCCTGCGTTTACGATGAACCGTCCTTCCACGCCGAAGGTCTTGACAATCCCGACAAGCCATGTGATGTTGTGCTGACTGACGAGCAGCTCCTTGAATACCTCGACGCTGTTGAGGAGAAAACTCTCGATTATCTCGACAGTCTCACAGACGATATGCTCTATGAGTGTCCCGAGAACTGCGAGCATACACGTATGGAGCTCGTGCTCAGGCAGTTCAGACATATTTCGTTCCACACAGGTATGCTGAACGGTCAGACAGCCATCGCAACAGGACAGTTCCCGATGTGGGTGTCACAGGCTGACAAATATGTCGATGACGGGATTTTCTTCGGCAGATACCGAAAAGGCCAGGTCACAAAATAAGCTGAATAACACACTGCCCCTGAGTGCTTTTAAACGCTTGGGGGCAAAGCTTTTGTATGGCTGTTTTATACTTCAAGAAGTAATACGCTGCTCCCCTGTGACACATTACTTCTTTACTCCTTTACTTCTTGAACTATTTTAATTCATAATTCATAATGCATAATGCGTAATTGAATGTGTCTGCTGACGCAGACTTATTTAAACTAATCTCGAAGCGATGCCAATAATTATGAATTACGCATTATGAATTCTGCATTATCAATCCCTTGTCAGCCGACCGAAGGTTCGGCGAAGAAGAGTCAAAAGCTGACAAAGGGAGGTAGGGAGAGGAAGGGGGAGCAACGAGGTGGAAACGTAGGGATAGGGGGAAATGTCAGCTTTTGTACCAGTTTTTTTATTTTTCCACCTTCGCCGAAGTTTCCCCCTCGTTATAAAGCAACAACACAGGATTTATGATGATCAGAATAATGAATTACACGATAAAGCGTGTGTGTAGGGGCGAGTTCCGCTCGCCCGCAGGTATACGTAACAGAAGAACGGGCGCACGGAATGCGCCCCTACAGTTTTTAGCGATACATATAATTACGAATTACGCATTAAAATAGTTCAAGAAGTAAAGAAGTAAAGGGGTAATCTGTCTCATAGGTACAGAGTTTTACTTCTTGCTTTCTGCAAATACGAAAAATCCAGCCGCCCTTGTTGCTATTTGTATTGTTTTATGTTATAATGTAGTTTGGAACAAAATCAGACAACGGAGAGTGAACCAATGAACAAATATAAAAAACTCGCGTTCAACACTATGATATTCGCCATAGGCAGCTTTGGCTCGAAGATACTCGTGCTGCTCCTGACAAGGCTCTACACCAACAATATCAGCCCGTCAGACTCCAGTACCAAGGAACTCCTCGAGATAACAGCAAACTTCCTGCTGCCTATATTCACATTCTCGATGACCGAAGCTATCATCCGCTACGGTCTCGACAACAAGTACGACAAATCAGAAGTCTTCACCACGGCAACTGTCCTCAACACGCTCGGACTCGTTCTGATGCTGATAGTCTCGCCGATATTCCGGATAGTGTCGTTCCTCGACTTCATCGACGGCTACACGATACTGCTGCTGATATACGTATGCACATCGGCTTTCCGGTCGCTGTGCTCGCAGTTCGTCCGCGCGAGGGGCATGGTGAAGCTCTTCTCGCTCGACGGTATCCTCGCCACTCTGACGCTCCTGATATTCAACCTCATCTTCATCGCAAAACTCCACTGGGGCGTTAAAGGCTTCATGCTCTCGGTAATACTTTCCGACTTCTGCTCGGCGGTATTCCTGTTCATAGTCGCAGGACTCGCGCAGTTCCTCAGAATGGACAAGTACAACAAACGCCTTGCCACAAGCATGATGAGATTTGCCGTACCGCTTATCCCGACGGTCGTAATGTGGGTAATAACCGGCTTCTCGGACCGTCTCTTCATCAGATATATGCACAGCGACAAGGTCGTTCTCGGCGAGAGCGCTGCCGGTATCTACGGCTATGCAACAAAAGTGCCGAACCTCATTTCTATGGTTTCTACCATATTCTTCCAGGCGTGGAATATGTCCGCTATCATGGAAAACGATTCCGCAGACCGCAACCGCTTCTATGAGAAGGTCTACGGTGCATACGAAGCCCTGCTGTTCATCTCATCGGCATTCCTGATAGCCGGAGTTCAGCTGATAACACCGGTATTCATCAGCACAGCGCGCTTCGGAGAATACGGGCAGGTATACAAGTACACTCCTGTGCTGGTCGTAGCCGTGCTGTTCATGTGCCTTGACCAGTTCCTCAGCAGTATCTACACAGCTACAAAGCACACCAAGAATTCCTTCTGGACGAGCTTTGCGGCAAGTATGGCGAACATCGTCCTCAACTTCTTCCTCATTCCCGAATGGGGCATACAGGGCGCTTCCATTGCGACTTTCCTCAGCTATTACCTCTGCTTCTGGGCAAGAATAATCGACGCACGCTACTATGTACCGTTCAGATTCAACGCTGTACGCTCATGTGTGAGCACCACAATGCTGCTCGTAATGTGCTGGATGATAATAGCTAAGCCGCCTCTCTACGGCTTCTTCATAATAGCCGTACTCGCAGGCGTTATCGCATACAACTACAAGGAATTCCTCATGACATTCAAAAAGCTCCTCAGAAGAGAAGCGTAACAAGGAGAAACAAAAATGAAAAGAACATCTTCACTTCTGCTCGCGCTGGCTGTAATGCTCGGCTCGGCAGTATCCTGCAAATCAGAAACAGTAAAAGATCCCAACGAACCTACTACATCAGGCACACACACCGTACTCAATAACGAGATAATCATAACAGGCGGTCAGGCACCGGCTATACAGACTTCAACAGTTCAGCCGCCGGCAGACCTCGAGAGCTCTGTCGGAGCAGAGTCCGGAGACCTCTACCTCTCCATCACCAACGGAGATATGTCGATACAGTACAACGGCAACAATACCGATCCCAAGCACACTATGCTCTCCTACAACGCCGTTACAGCTCCCATAACAGGAAACGGCGACTACACAGTAGGCGTTACAGCTGATACAAAGGGATTCCGCTTCGATATGACCGGTGACGAGAACGATACCTCAGTTCTGCCGGAAGAACTCCAGTATCTCGCAGTTGTATACAAAGAGGGCAAAAAGCTCAATCCAAACGCTGTTATCACAGTAAAGGCTGTCCGCGTGGACGGTCAGGAGATACCGCTCAAGGCAAAGGCTTACACAGCCTCAGACGACGGTACAGACCTCAAAGCCAACGTGTACAACGAGTGGGCAGATTCACCCTCACCGAACGCTTTATCAGCTGACGGTCCGCTCTATAACAATGGAGAACCGGCTGCATTCGCAGGAGAGTATTCACCCTCGATAGTTGATACAGACAGCTTCGCTAAGTGGACAAACGTAGAAATTGACGTAACCGTTTCAGGCATAGAGTAACAAAAAAAGGCAGCCGCAATTGGCTGCCTTTCGCATTTTATTCAACAGTTATCGTACCGCCTGTGCAGTGTGAGAAAGCGTACTTCTCATAGGAAGCTTCGCCGTCTGCGGCAGCGAACATATCCTTGCTAAGATCGGTGCTGTGATAGTAGTAGTCCAGGTCGTATACCGTTCCGGACTCTGCGTCTTCGGGCACCTTGAAATAGAACGTAGCTATCTTTCCGCTCGTTCCGTCAGCCTCGCCGAGTACAGCTGCAAAGAAGAACAGATTTCTTCCGGCTGCTGCAATATCCTCGGGCAGCTCGTTCTGCCACTCCATGCTCGAAGTGAGCGGATTAGTGCCGCAGGCTTCGCCTAACACGCACTTAACGCTCTGATCATCATCAGCGAGCTCGCACTTCAGCGCATCGGAATAGGCTATGTGCAGTCCGCACGCTGACCAGTTCTTGTCGGGAGTATCCACGCATACAGCTACCTGAGCGACATCGCCCGGCTTTGCTGTAACGCTCTCGATAGTGAGAAGAGGTCCTTTTCCGGCATCCTCAACATCTGTATAGTCCTTGCTGAAAGCTTCGCGGCTTATATACATATCCGCAGGAGTATTATCTTTGCTGCCGGAGGAGCTGCTGCTTTTTGAGCCGCAGCCTGCCAGCGTAACAGCCATTGTCAGAGCAGCGGCTGCTGTTATGATCTTTTTCATTCCGCGCTCTTCTCCTTTAAACCCTCAACATTTATAGTTCCGTCCTTTACGGTAACTGCTATCGTTGATATTTCGGAAGCTTTCTCGATTATGAGCTCTGCCACCTTGTCTTCAACGTCCTGACGGATAACTCTGCGTATGTCACGCGCACCGTAAGGCTTTCCGAAAGACTTCTCGGCAATGAGGTCGAGAGCATTCTTTGTGTACTTGAGACCTATCTCCTTCTCTGCGAGCGGTTCCTTCATCTCATCGAGCATAAGAGCTGCTATCTCAGCGAAGTTCTCCTTAGTGAGCTGTCTGAATACAACTATCTCGTCGATACGGCTGATGAACTCGGGACGGAGGAATTCTCTGAGTCCCTTCATAGCCTTATCCTTGGAGATCTCGTCAAGTGTACGGTTAAAGCCGACTCCGACGCTCTTGTCGGTCGAGCCTGCATTTGATGTCATACAGATGATAGTATTCTCAAAGTTGATAGTTCTGCCCTGAGCGTCATCTATCCTGCCCTCGTCGAGTATCTGCATGAGAATATTCATAACGTCCGGGTGAGCCTTCTCTATCTCGTCAAATAGGATAACTGAGTAGGGACGGCGGCGAACCTTTTCGGTGAGCTGTCCTGCCTCGTCATATCCCACATATCCGGGAGGCGAACCTATCATACGTGCAACGGAATGCTTCTCCATATACTCTGTCATATCGAGACGGATAAGCGGCTCCGGTGAATCGAACATCTCCTCAGCGAGTGCCTTTACGAGCTCTGTCTTTCCTACGCCTGTAGGTCCTACGAATATGAACGAAGCCGGTCTGCGGCGCTTGTTAAGGCGTACTCTTGTGCGCTTGATAGCTCTCGCAAGAACTCCTACTGCCTCGTCCTGACCGAGAACACGCTTCTTGAGAGCGTCCTCGAGCTTAGCTATCTTGAGGAACTCTGTCTCGGCTATCTTGCTTGCCGGGATACCTGTCCAGAGCTCGACTACCTTTGTTATATCGTGCTCTGTGACCTGTACGTTCTCTGCCTTTTCCCTAAGCTTTTCAGCATCCTCACGGGTGTGTATGAGCTTGCTCTTCACCTCAGCGAGAGCCTGATAATCCGGCTCCTGCTGTTCGGAGATCTCTGTTTCCATCTTCTCGAGGACTTCTATCTCCTTTTTGATCTTTGAATATTCAGCTATTTCGGGTGAGCGTATGCATGCTCTTGCACAGCCTTCATCCATAAGGTCTATCGCCTTATCTGGCAGGAATCTGTCCGTGATGTATCTCTCGGAGAGCTCGGCACATACTCTGATGAGATAGTCGGAGATGTGTACCTTATGGTAAGCTTCATAGTATTTCTTGATACCGAGAAGAACGTCAACTGTATCCTCGACAGTCGGCTCTGTTACTGTAACAGGCTGGAAACGTCTTTCGAGCGCTGAGTCCTTTTCGATGTATTTTCTGTATTCGCCGAAGGTTGTCGCACCGATGACCTGAACCTCGCCTCTTGAAAGGGCAGGTTTGAGGATATTGGCGGCATTCATTGAACCCTCGGAGTCTCCTGCGCCGACAAGGTTATGTACCTCGTCGATGAAGAGTATGATATTGCCCTCGCGCTTGACCTCGTCAACGAGTCCCTTTACACGGCTCTCGAACTGTCCGCGGAACTGTGTTCCTGCAACGAGTGCTGTGAGGTCGAGCAGATAGAGCTTCTTGTCTGCAAGATTGAACGGAACATTTCCCTCGTTTATGCGGAGAGCAATGCCCTCAGCGATAGCGGTCTTACCTACACCGGGTTCACCAATGAGGCAGGGGTTGTTCTTGGTCCTTCTTGAAAGTATCTGGATAACTCTTGCTATCTCCTTGTCTCTGCCGATGATAGCGTCAAGCTCTCCGTCAGCAGCCTTCTGTGAAAGATTAGTGCAGTAGCTTCCGAGGAATTTGAGTTCCTTGTTCTTCTTATCCTTGTTTCTGCCGAATATGCCCTTCTTCTCGGACTTGTTCTTGGACTCGCCGCGGTCCTTGACCTCTTTGGGTTCACCGCTGTCGCTGCCCTCTGTCTGTTCATTCTCAAGGGCGTTTCCGAACATATTCGATATGAAATCGGGCATAAGTCCGCTTCCGCCCATCTCAAAAGCATCTCCGTCGAGCATTCCCATCATCTGATCGGAGAGCTGCTCTATCTCTTCGTCGGTGATACCGAGACGGTCCATATATTCAGCTACCTGAGGGATGTTGTTCTTACGCGCACAAGCGAGACAAAGTCCCTCATTCTTTTTTTCGTTGCCCTGTACAGAGGTAATGAATACCACCGCGGGACGCTTTTTGCATTTGCTGCACATTATCATCAGGCTGTTTCCTCCTGTTAAGTTATTTTGCCTTTTGCGGAGCACTATGCTCCTTTATTCATCACATATTGTCTGCAACATAATTATACAGATATTTGAAAATATATGTCTGATCTACTGCTTTAAAGTTGAAGAAAAGCATTTCGTCGCTGCCGAGGACTACGAACAGTCTCACCGCCACGGCTACTGCGAAGCAGAGTATAGCTCCCTTGAAGATGCCTATGAAGGCTCCTCCGATATGCGAGCCGAGTGTCATTGCATGATAGCCGTTTCCGAGCATTGTGTGCGCGAAATACAGTGCTACCACCATAAGCACAACGAACAGCACCACGAATGTCAGAAGCCTTGTTATAACATTGTACGGCTCCTGAGTATAGTCATCTGCTATCTTCTTTGCGGCGGGAGTTCTTGTCTCCTTGTCTATAAGCATAGGGATAAGGTCATCGAACTTTTCAGGATGCTCACGCACCTGCTTGGCCGCACACTCCGAAGCATACTTGTTCATACTGCTGTCGGATACTATCTTCTTCATTATCTGAGCATAGCCTTCGTGGAGCTTATCGTAGAATTTCTGCGGATCCTCCTCGACCTTCTTGCCCTTGCGGTTGTTTACATACTTGTAAATCTCACTGTCAAAGCTCTTTTTGCCATCGTAGATCTCCTCGATCTTCTTGCTGTCGACTTTTACGCCGTATTCAAGAGAACCGATATAGTCGCTGACCTCTGCTGAAAATTTCCATCCGCTTAGAGTTTTGTCGAGCTTTCTTACATTGCTGTCCCTGATCGTACTGCCGGCAAGTGCACTTGATATGCCTGCGCTGACGGATACGGTGATACCCGCAGCAAGAATATAAGCAACAAGTGTAGTAAGCGCATTCATAGCGCCCTTTCTTCCGGAAAAAAACATACATACTAAGACAACAGCAACAACGATTATATCATAAAACCACCAGAATTGTGTGCCCATTACTGATCACCAGCCTTTTCTTTTATTTGTATTTGTATTTGTATTTTTTGTTTTCTTTTTTCTATCTTTATGTATCGTAATCTATACGGTCTATCTTATTGTATCCCTTGAGGAAGATGTGATTGTCGCTTCTTACGAATCCGGTGTATGAATCGTTCACGCTTGCCGTAGAGCGCAGTTTTCCGGAAAAATCGTAAGTATAAACACCGTCCTGGCAAAGGATATATGCCAGTCCCTTGAATACCGATACGTCCACCGCAGCAGTTTCCAGTGGGATTATAAGCGGCTCTGCGTCATTTCCGCTGAAGAGCACAGCCGTATATTTCCTTGAATCTTCGTTATTGACAGCTACCGCAGATTTGCCGCTAATGCTTGCAGCCGCTGCGAGTTCGCCGTCGTATTTGTAGTATGAACTGATCTGTCCGCTCCTGTTAACGTATCCGCAGGAGTCGAGTCCATACACAAACGCCCCCTCTGAAGAACCGAAGACTTCGAGTCCGAGCGTGTTTATGCCCGGAGAATTCCAGTCCTCTTCATCTTCACTGAAATCGATCTTCTGCACAGTCGTGACATGGTCGCCGTTCTCTGCCTTGATATAAGTCGCCATACAGCCCGAGCTTTTATCTATAAAGCTGATGTCGCTTACCGGCTCCAGACACTTTCTCGCGTATATCTCGCTCCCCTTGCGGTCATACACGGTTATCTTACAGCTGTAATTCGGCTGTGTGGTAACAACGGCTGTATAGCCGTCAGAACTGAGTCGTGCAAACAGGATATTCTCCTCGAATTCCTTGCTGTAGAACACCTCGTCCTCGTCCTCTACGGAAAATTTGTTTCCGCCGCTCTCATAGACCAGCGCTTTTCCGTTTGCCACTCTCAGGACTGAGTTAAGGTATGGGTGCTGCCGCTTTTTCAGCAGCGTTCCGTCTGTATCATAAATATAAAGATAAGTATCGCTCAGAACCATAACTCTCTTTACGGTATACCGCATCTGATAATCCGTACCTGACGAGACTTCTATCGGAAAGTTGCCCGTCGCAAGCTTTCCCGTATTTACGACAGTCTTGTACTGCTTGCCTATTCCGCGCAGCTTGGGATACCATGTGTCGCGCGTTGAGTACAGTCCCACCGTTATCGCAGCCACCAGTATCGCCACCAGCAGCTTGATAAGTCTCTTCCGGCGTTTTTTCCGGTTTTTGAGCTCAACTATATCTTCGGCGTCGATTACCGCCAAATTATCCATCTCCTTTGTTTTGTCTGTTTATCACGGCTCTGCGAGGAGCTCATCCTCAGAGTAGAATACCCTGTTAAGGTAGAGTCCGTGTGCCATAGCGGTCCTTCCGGAACGCAGGCGGTCCTTTGCCGCAAGTATCTCAGGGATATCGTCCGGCTTTAAGTTGCCCTCGTTGATGTCTATGAGGGTGCCGACCATTATCCTAATCATATTATACAGAAATCCGTTGCCTTTTACAAGCATTAAAACCGAATCTCCACTATTTTCTATCCTGAACGAATAGATGTGCCTCACTGAGGTCTTTACAGTTGAACAGTCAGTCGAGAACGACGAGAAGTCGTGCTCACCGACGAAGTATTTCGCAGCTTCCCTGACCACATCAAGGTGAAAAGGTCTGCGGTAATGGTACATAAGATCTGTCGCGAAAGGGTTCTTCGATTCACTGCAGTGCATCTTGTAGACATATTCCTTGCCCACACAGTCGAACCGCGCGTGAAAATCCTCAGGGACGTCCTCGCAGCTGAGGACAGATATATCGTCCGGGAGTTCTCCGTTCACTCCGCGTATAAATCCGCGGCAGTTTATACTGCTCTCCGTTTTTACATTGAAGCAGTAGTTGTTTGCGTGAACTCCCGTGTCTGTCCTTGAACAGCCGCATATAGTCACCGGATGATTCAGCACCTTCGAGACGTGTTTCTCAACGACCTCCTGTACCGTCAGAGCGTTTGTCTGACGCTGGAAACCGTGATACTTAGTCCCCCTGTACGCTATCATCACTTTGAGATTTCTCATCGCTGCCCTCCGGTGAAATATCTTCCTCAGCGCTCTCGGCTGCATCAGCAGTCTCAACGTCTGTTCCGGAGACAGCCGTCTCCTCTGCCGGCGCTTCTTCTGTGCCTGTCTTCTCCTCTGCCGGAGCTGCTTCAGCAGTATCTGTCACAGCAGGAACTTCTGTCTTTGTTTCTTCTTCAGCCGGAGCCTTTTCGGTCTCGGAGCTTTCGGCTTTTGCCTTTTCAGCCTTAGCTATCTCTTCGACCTCCTGGTTGTATATCTCTCCGACGATGACCTTTTCCTCAGCCTTTTCGGAACCGGTCTTTTCGTCCGGATCATCGCCAGCCTCAGTCTTGTCCTCGCTTGTTTCTTCCGGCTTCTTCTTTTTGCGTTTTCTCTCGATCCACATAATGCTGCCGGTAGCTGTAAGAGCTGCAAAGCTGATGATAACTCCGGGAACGAATCCCTCGGGATAATACTCAAGTCTGATTGTGTGCTCTCCGGCGTCTACCTCAGCGCCGAGCATAGCTCCGATAACACGGCAGGTATCTACCTCTTCGCCATCGACGAATACTCTCCAGCCCTTTTCATAAGGTATAGCAAAGTAGAGGACACCGTCTTCCTTAGCATTTATCCTGCCCTCGATCTTGCGATCGGTGAAGGATGTTATCTCAAGCTGTTCATCAGCCAGAGCATTGTACTGCTCCTCGAATATCTCCTGATCAAGAGCGTATACCATAAGCTTGAAGTTGCCTGAATCGCGGTCGCTGTCCGGTTCTATCGTAACAGAGGACGTATCGCCCTCGCCGCCGCTTCCCATCGGGAATACGAGCGCATACTGCTTGAGAAGGTCGCCGGAATCGATACTTGTTTTACCGCAGAATATCTCGAGATGGTCACAGCTGTTTCCGGAAGAATCAGCATAGCCGTAGAGGTGTTTGCCCTCGTGGTGATCGAATGTGTACTTGGACTCTGCAATTACTGTACCGGGATCATCAACATCAAAGGTGTAGTTTCCGAAGCCGTTCTTTGTAACTGTCATATTCGTATAGTCAACAAATGCCACAAGCTGCGGCTCGAAGCATTCCTTGTCGATACCCGAAGCAGCGTTCATTATCTTGCTCTGATATTCGAGCGGACAGGTAGAACCTGTATCAGGTACGCTGAGTATCTTTTTATTCATCATATATCCGAGTGATATCGGGTATCTGCTCTCATAGAGGTAGCTTCCGCCTGCATCAGCCATATACTGCATAGCGTACTCCTCAGTATTCATGCTCTTGCCTCGGCTTAACAGGAATCTGAGGTCAAACAGAGTGCTGACTACCGGAGTATTGGTTCTGTAATAGTAGCGGTTTCCTGCTTCGGAAGCATAGAGACCGAGCTTCTTGCACATTCTCGTTACGGAAACATTTGCTGCCGATGAGAACTGTGACACACCGTAGTAGCCATAAAGTGCGCTGTCGTTGAGAGTGTAGTTGTCAGTCATCTCGATACGGTAGAAGTCATCGTCATCGGTAGTCTCCTTAGCTGTAGCAAGCAGGGACTCTATTTCATCATAACGTGTGGGGTAGCTCTTGTAGTCGCTGCCGCCGACTGTCTTGACGCCTAACTTTGCGTTGCTGACGAATTCGCTGAACACCGCTATCGCCAGCGCCAGACTCATAAGTGTGTTGCGGAGCTGCTTGTTCCTGAACGGGAATACTCTTACTGCAAGGAATATCATCCAGTAAGCGCCTGTGATTATCATTGAGCTCTTAACCGCGCCCTTAAAGCCGAAATCGCTTCCCTTGACGAGGTAATTCAGATAGAACACGAAGACCGGTCCTATGAGCATAAGCACGAGCTGGTATATCTTCACGCCCTTGCTGAGTATGATGTCATATGCGCGGTAAGCCATTGCCGCAAGTATAAAGCTGAATATGAATGCGAAACGGTAAGGTATCTGATTGGTGAAGTGGCAGCCGTGCCATACATAGTTGAGCTGACGCATATTGCAGCTGAGTCCTATGAAGAACAGCATACCGGAAGAGAGTACCTTTTCACGTATCTTTATGCCCCTCGAGAAGAGGAACACGCCTATAAGGAGTATACACAGCATACCGCAGGCGAAGTTCGGAAGTCCCTCGACCTTTGTCGGTTCGCTGTATGATATGGTGTTTGCAACTATACGCTTCCAGCTGTGGTAATACTTCCTGTCTTCCTTGAAGATGTCGATTATCTTCTTCCACATCGGGCGGTCGTCCGCACTGTATGTGGTTTCCAGTCCGTAGTACGCCGGCAGTGTTATGAACAGGCTCAGACATATACCGAGAAGTGTCGAGCGTATCATAAGGTAAACATTGTAGAGCCACTGCTTTACACTCTTGAATTCAACTATGCCTGCTGTCAGGAACATGAGTATCGAGAAGAGGCAGGTGAAATAGCCGATATAGTAGTTCGATATGAGTGAAAGAGCAAGTGCGAATGTGAATGTCTTCCACTTTCCCTCACGGCAGATCTTTACGATGCCGAGCATTACAAGCGGGAAAAGTGCTATGGTGTCGAACCACATTACGTTCCAGTAGTAGCCGAGAGTGAAGTTGCTCAGAGCATACATAACGGAGAAAATGCAGGTCGAGAAGTCGTTGCGCTGGAAGGTGTATCTCAGGAAGCGCTGGAAGAAGCCTCCGGCAAATCCTATCTTCAGCAGGAGTATAAATGTCAGAGCATTGCGGACGCTGTCCTCATTGAAGAATATCGAGATCCAGTTAAGCGGTCCCATAGCGTAGTAGGATATCAGCGACAGGAAATTCGAGCCGAGACCGTTCTGCCATGAGTACATGAACGAACCGCCTGTCAGGAGCTTTTCTCTGACTACTCTGAAAAACGGATAATACTGGTGCCAGCAGTCAACAACAAGCATCTGCTTGCTGCCGAACGGGTGTATGCCGAAATTCGCCATAGCAAACGCCATTATCGACGCCGGAACTATAAATGAGATAAGGAAATACAACAGTCCGTGCGTGTACATAACTCTGTACATACGTGTGTTCCTGAATTTTTCCATATTTTTCTGCACTTTGCGGTATTTCACGTTCTTGTTCACCGCTTTTGCAGTTTTTATGCCTGCTTTGTAAGATCTCTCGTCCGGAGCAGATTCTTTACCGGAAAAGACCTTTTCTGCGGAGGTAACACCTCCTATCACACTCTTTTTTGTCTTTTTTCTGTTTTTGTTACTGATACTCATTTTCACATCTCTCTTTATTTGTTATTGGATGGGGCAGGTCTCAGAACATCCTGCCGGCAGCTATCACAGCTGCAAGGAATATTATAGTAATGAACAGGGCAATATAGTCACGCGGAGCTGCTTTCATCTGTCGGAGACGCGTTCTGCCCTTACCGCCGTGATAACAGCGGCATTCCATAGCTGTTGCAAGCTCGTCTGCACGTCTGAATGCAGACACGAACAGCGGTACAAGTATCGCCGCAAGGTTCTTTGCTCTCTGCCCGAAACTTCCGCTGTCTATCTCAGCTCCCCTTGCCTTCTGAGCTGACATTATCTTGTCAGTCTCCTCTATGAGCGTCGGTATGAACCTGAGAGCTATCGACATCATCATCGCCAGCTCGTGTACCGGGAATTTCAACTTTTTCAGCGGCGAAAGAAGTCTTTCTATCGCATCCGTCAGCGTTATCGGCGATGTGGTATATGTCAGCACGGAGCTGCCCATTATCAGCAGCACTATGCGTATTATCATAAATAAGCTTATATTAAGTCCGGCATCAGTTATTTTCAGGGCCTTCCATTCCCATAGGACTTCGCCCGACCTTACAAACATAAGGTTAAGGCAGGCTGTTATTATCAGGAACGGCAAGAGCGGCTTTACGCTCTTCCAGTACATTTTCAGCGGTATCCCCGAGAGCAGAAGAACTGCCGCGGTGTAGACCGCTCCGATACCAAGGCAAACTGCGTTGCCGCCGCTGAACAGCATGATTATGAACAGCAGCGTTATGACCAGCTTGAAACGGGGATCGAGCCTGTGGATGATACTGTTTCCCGGAAAATACTGTCCGATAGTTATATCCTTCAGCAAATCACAGTCCCTTCCTTTCGCTAAGACGGCGCAGGATAAGCTCCTTTGCGCTGTCTACGGTATAGACCTCTTTGCCGAAGTCGAATCCCCGGCGTTTGAGCTCGAGGAATACTTTTGTTATCTGCGGAACGTCAAGTCCTATCTTTGTTATCTCCTCTGCTCTCGCAAAGACCTTTTCGGTCTCGTCAAAGCAGAACACCTTTCCCTGATTCATAACAAGTATGCGGTCGGCAAAAGAAGCAACGTCCTCCATACTATGTGAAACTATCAGTGTAGTGTTGCCTGTGCGGCGGTGATAAGCACGGATATGGCTGAATATCAGCTCGCGTCCGGCAGGATCAAGGCCTGCTGCCGGCTCGTCAAGTATGAGCACACGCGGCTCCATAGCCATAACTCCGGCGATAGCAACGCGGCGTTTCTGACCGCCCGAAAGCTCAAACGGCGACCGTTCGAGAAGCTCCTCCGGAAGTCCTATATCATTAGCGGTCTCGAGGACTCTCCTCTTTATCTCAGTATCGCTGAGTCCCATATTCTTAGGACCGAATGCGATGTCCCTGTAAACAGTCTCCTCAAAGATCTGATACTCAGGGTACTGAAAAACAAGACCGACCTTGAATCTTACGTCCCTTATCTTCTTTTTGTCTGCCCATATGTCCCTGCCGTCAAGTATTACCTTTCCGGAAGACGGGGTGAGCAGACCGTTGAAATGCTGTATCAGGGTGGACTTACCCGAACCGGTATGCCCGATAACTCCTATCATCTCGCCTTCTTCTATCGAAAGCGAAACGTGATCGACAGCGGTCTTCTCAAAGGGAGTCCCGACACTGTAAGTATAAGTAAGTTCCTGAGTTTCAAGTATTGCCAATTGCGGTATCTCCCTTGTTCTTGTGTATTGTGTGCAGCAGTCAGCTGCTCAGAAGTTCTGCAAGCGCATCTGCACATTCTTCGCCGTTTATTATCTCAGGCGAGATGTCATATCCGGCTTTTCTCAGCTCATAGGCGAGCTCTGTCACCTGCGGCACATCAAGACCGGCTTCTTTGAGTCTTTCGACCTGCGAGAACACCTTTTCAGGTGTGCCGTCCATGATGATACTGCCGCCGTCCATAACAACTACCCTGTCGCAGCCGGCAGCTTCGTCCATATAATGTGTAATGAGGATGACTGTCATGCCCTGTTCGCGGTTCATGTGCCTTACCGTCGCAAGGACTTCTTTTCTGCCCTGCGGATCAAGCATAGCTGTGGACTCGTCAAGTATCAGGCACTTAGGACACATCGCAAGCACTCCTGCAATAGCGACTCTCTGCTTCTGGCCGCCGGACAACTGACTCGGCGAATGCAGCCTGAGATCGTACATTCCGACTGTTTTCAGAGCATCGTCTACTCTCTCCCTCATTTCCTCATACGGAACACCGAGGTTTTCAAGTGCAAATGCAACGTCCTCTTCAACAACAGACGATACTATCTGATTATCAGGGTTCTGGAACACCATTCCGGCTGTCTGACGCAGCTCGAATATCCTGCTTTCATCAGCCGTATCTATACCGTCAACAGTCACCTTTCCCTCAGTCGGGAGCAGTATGGCGTTGATATGCTTCGCAAGTGTGGACTTTCCCGAACCGTTGTGCCCGAGAACAGCTACGAATTCGCCCTGCTTGACAGTCAGGTCGATGCCCTTGAGGACTTCGTCCGTGCTGCTGCCGTCCGGACTGGTGTAATGGAAATGCAGTCCCTCTATCTTTATGATGTCGCTCATTTCTTGGATTTCAGTTCCTCTATCTCAGCAGTCGAGGTGATAACAGGATTTCCGAAATTGTCGAGGAGAGTTGTCATTCCTCCTCCGGAACCATCCGAATGATAGAGATAATTGACACCGGTTACAGTATCTACCCATATTTCTATCATTGATAAGGCTCCCTGTGAATATATCTTGATAAATCTTGTATTCTTTGCCATAGTGGTATACCTTCCAATTTACTTGTTAATCTTAATAGTTGATGCTATCTGTAATGCTTCTTCCTGAGAGCTTGCTTTTATCATCGCTGTATATTCAAGATCCGGCTCAGCAAAAGCACTCACCCATAACGAACTGTACTCGTCGTCCTTTTTGGCTTCCGCAGGATCAAATTTTAAACCTGCATAGGCTTCAAAGTAGACCGGAACGCCGTCCGCTTCAAGATAGTTCACCCTCGGGAACGACATACCGAACGTAGCGGCTTTCAATGTGGCAAGATAGTCAAAAGCCTCTGCTTTATCATCGGTTTCGTCCGATGAAGTCAATGAAAACAGGCACTTATATGTCGAGAGCTGTGAGCCGTCCCAGTCAAAATCCATGTCCTTCATGTACTTCGCTGTTTTTTCATCGGTCAGATCATCGTCCTTCGGGTAACCGAGGTTGTCAACCTCATCTTCAACTTCGCTGTCAGACAGCGTGGAGTATTCAGTCTCAGCAGACCAGTCATTCTCGCCAAAAAACATAATGTTTACCGTGTTGTCAGCGTTTTTTGCGCTTTTGATCGCAGAACCGCCTTCTTTCAGCTTGACATCCTCCGGAACGCTGAACGTTAGCTTACCGTTGGTTATCTCATGCCAGTCTGACGGTATCTCTCCGGTATCAGGCATAGGTTCGGCAGTCATATCGATGCCGGCACGGTTGTCAAAGTGCGGCATATCGAGTTCAAAATCGTCTGATGAAGCCTTCTCGGAACTTGCCTGAGATGAGCTTTTATCGTCTTTGCCGCAGGCAGTCACGGAACAAGCCAGTACCGTTGCTGCAAGTATCGCAAGTGTTCTTTTCATAGTTAGCTCCTGATAGCGTAAAATTCGGTTTATCGGCTGAAAATTGCAGTTGAGCCGCAAGGAAGAGTCATTCCGGTAGACTTTACCGGGAGACCTATCTCGTCAAATGTGACATTTCCGCCGAATTTACCGGTAAGCACGCTTCCGAGAATATATCCCATCACAGACGGTGAAAGTCCCGTTGTATAGCTGTTTATCAGGAAGAAAAGCGGATCGTCGGAAAGAACTCCGGCACACAGCTTCACAAGGTCGTAAACACAGTCCTCGAGCTTCCATATCTCGCCGCCCGGACCTCTGCCGTAGCTCGGCGGATCCATAACAACTGCGTCATACTTCCTGCCGCGGCGTATCTCGCGCGCGATGAACTTCTCACAGTCGTCCACTATCCAGCGTATAGGCTTGTCCGAAAGACCGGAAGCCGCCGCGTTGTCCCTCGCCCACTGTACCATGCCTTTTGAAGCGTCAACATGGCACACCGAAGCTCCGGCATTGGCGCAGGCAAGAGTCGCACCGCCGGTGTAGGCAAAGAGGTTGAGGACATTTATCTCACGTCCGGCATTTCTTATCTTATCCGCCATAAAGTCCCAGTTTACAGCCTGTTCCGGGAAGAGTCCCGTGTGCTTGAAACCAGTCGGGCGGATATTAAATCTCAGATCACCGTAGTTTATTATCCACGAATCTGAGAGCTTTCTGCGGAATTCCCACTGTCCGCCGCCCTTATCGGAGCGGTGATAGTGTCCGTCGGCATTCTTCCAGAGCGGATCGTGTCTGTCAGTCTTCCATATTATCTGCGGATCAGGTCTGACAAGGCTTACATCGCCCCATTTTTCGAGCTTTTCGCCGTCGGAAGTATCGAGTATTATATAATCTTTCCAGTTTTCAGCTGTTCTCAAGATAAAATCTCCTTAATATCGGTCTGCAAAAGCAGTTTTCAGTTCTTTGATATACGGCACTCCGACTTTACAGTCTGAGCTATCTCCATAGCCATATCGTTGATAACGGCAAAGTCCGGTCCTTCAACAAGTACGCGGATAAACGGTTCCGCACCGCCGGCTTCACGGACTACTATGCGCCCTGCCGAACCGAGCTTGTCCTCGTTATCCTTGATAAGTCCGGTTATCACGCGGTTGTTCTTCCATATCTCCTTCTGACGCGGGGATATCCTTACGTTTATGAGCACCTGCGGCAAGCGGTTCATCTCTCCGGTAAGCTCGCTGAGCTTTTTGCCGGTATTCTTCATTATGCCGAGAAGACGCGCTCCGCAAAGCTGTCCGTCCCCGACAGATGAATCCTTCAGGAATATGATATGTCCGCTCTTTTCGCCGCCGAGGCTGAACTCCTCCTCGAGCATACGGTCGAGGACATATCTGTCACCTGTTCCGGAGGTCAGTACCCTTATGCCGTTGTCACGGGCAAAATTGAACAGTCCGAGACCGCTCATATAGTTCACGACGATAGTATCATCACGCAAGTCGCCTTTTTCCTTGAGATCCTTTGCGAATACCGCAAGAAGGCTGTCTCCGTCGGCGAGTTTTCCGTTTTCATCTACGGCAAGGCAGCAGAACCCCTCACTGTCAAACGCAAGACCGCAGTCACATACATTTGCAGTTACGAAGTCCATCAGCCTTTCGAGCTTGGTAGAAGCAAGCCTGAAAACGTCCTGTTCTATCTCGTCGTCGGGTTCGGGAAGCATGAGCACATCGGCTCCGAGCTCGGTAAACAGCCTCTCTGCCGTGACAGCTGCACAGCTTCCGGAGCAGTCGAGCGCAACTCTCAGACCGGAAAGGTTTGCGGCTGCCAGCTCTTTGATATGTTCTATGTACCTTTCGGCGGCGTCATCGCTGCGGAGCATTCTTCCCATCTCTCCGCGCGGACGTGCAAGTGCCGAATTTGCTCCCACGCCGAAAACAAGTTCTTCTATCTGATCTTCCATCTCTTTCGGGAAACGCCTGCCGTCCGGGGAATATATGCGGATACCGCTTGAATTGCCGTCCGGGCCGGTAGATGAGATCATTATACAAGCGTCTGCATCGAGTACCTTTGTGAGCCACGCAGCAGCCGGTGCAGGTACGGGACCGAGTCCCTCCGCGTCAGCGCCGGCTGAACATATGCCGGCACATACAGCGGCTTCAAGTATATCAGAGGACAGTTTGCCGTCCTTGCCTATCAGTATCTTTGATTTTTTGCCATCGCCGCACGAAAGAACGGCTGCGGAGGCTCTTCCTGCCTGCATAGCTATCTCACAGGTCAGGTCGGCAACAGTATTTCCCTTGGCGCTGTCAGTTCCGAATAGTTTTGACATTTGTTATACTCCTGTTTATGTTGTATCTGTTTCTGTATCAATAATATAGAGCGCTATCGGCTTTCTATATCCGGCAAAGGTCTGAAAGTCCGCACACAGCTGGGATTCACACCTGTTATTGTAGCGGTTGTAGACTCTTATGCCGCGTCTCTCGCGCACACAGAATACCGTGTGTATAGAGGAAAGGAATGGTCTGCCGGTCCAGTAGCTCACGATAAAAGCCTTTTCGCCGCGGTACTCATCAGCACGGACACAGCCAGCCCCGAATCTTTCCAACGCTCTGTCTATCCTTCCGGCAAAGCAGCCGAATATCCCCATGAGCATACGGAAACGCTCCATATACAGGGCTATCTCCGGCAGCGGTGAAGGCTTCCCGAGCCATACCAGCGCGTTATAGACAGAAATGACCTCGCAGCCGTTAAAGCTCATACGGCAAAGTCCGTATCTCAGCTGTGAAACAGCTCCGAGTCCCTGTCCGTTTATCATTTCACCTTTTTCCGGCAGTCCGCAGCAGCTGCAGTTATGCCGGTAGTTGCGTCCCTTTATCATATCCCAGCCGACGGATCACAGCGAGAGCTGTCCATCGTCCGGAGCCGAATTCTGTTCCGGCGCCTTAAAGCCAAGATGCTCATAGGCAAGCCTTGTGGCACATCTTCCGCGCGGAGTTCTTCCGAGGAAGCCGAGCTGCATAAGAAATGGCTCGCAGATGTCCTCGAGTGTAACAGACTCCTCACCGATAGCCGAAGCCAGTGTTTCAAGTCCCACAGGGCCCCCGCCGTAACCCTTGATTATCATTTCAAGCATACGCCTGTCAAGGCTGTCGAGTCCGAGATTGTCTATCTCAAGGCGGCTGAGTGCTATTGAAGCTATTTTCTTCGTTATCTGACCGTTGCCCATGACATCTGCAAAATCGCGGACTCTTTTGAGCAGACGGTTAGCGATACGCGGCGTGCCTCTTGCACGTCCGGCTATCTCGGCAGCACCGTCAGTCTCGCAGGGGATACCGAGTATCATAGCACTTCTGCGGACAATGTCCGTGAGGTCTTCCTTTGAGTAGAGCTCCAGTCGCTCGATAACGCCGAAACGGTCACGCAGCGGCGCTGAGAGCTGTCCTGCACGGGTAGTAGCTCCGATGAGGGTAAATGGTTTGAGATCCATTCGTATCGAACGCGCCGAAGGACCTTTTCCGATGATTATGTCAATAACTCTGTCCTCGAGAGCCGGGTAAAGTATTTCCTCTACTGCTCTTGAAAGGCGGTGTATCTCGTCTATGAAGAGGACGTCGTTGTCTGAAAGGCTTGTCAGCAGCGAAACGAGGTCACCCGGCTTTTCAATGGCCGGACCTGTCGTTACTCGCAGATTTACGCCCAGTTCGTGGGCGATTATTCCCGAAAGGGTAGTCTTGCCCAGTCCGGGAGGGCCGTAAAGAAGTACATGGTCAAGGGGCTCGCCGCGGCGTCTTGCCGCTTCGATGTATATCGCTATCTTTTCCTTGACCTTCTCCTGACCTACATAGTCATGGAGAGTCTGAGGGCGGAGAGTTACTTCAATATCGCCGTCCTCCTGGGTATTCTCCGGAGAAATGACTCTCGGAGCAAACTCCATATCTTCTGTTTGTATCATTATTTCACCTTTAGTCTGATTTCAGGATTTGCTGTGTATTTGGTATGTTTATGAATCTTGATGTAATATATTGCCGCATATATCGTTGTTTGTCTAAGGGAAGAAAGTTCAGCCTATCCTGTATCACAGATTATTTTTCAAAGTAACGCTTCTTGCGGACATAGAAAGGATCTACTGTCTCAGCAGCCTTTTTGCCCATATCCTGTTCGTAGCTGATGAAGCAGAGGTGCTCGTTCGACTTGACTATCTTGGAAAGATACTTGGAAAGCGGAACGAAGAGCTTTCTTGTGCTTCCCATCATATCGAGCACCAGAAGTATCTGCGGTCTTTCGCAGCCCTTTATCATCTCCATGATGAAGGCACGGTCAACGTTGGGCTGCTTTGAAAGGAACTTTGTCGCAGCCTTTGTGATATGGCCTACAGAATGTTCTACCGGACGGTATGATATTATATCAGCTTCGTTGTAGGAGATAGCCTTGATCTTGAGGTTTCTTGCAACGAGGAGTATGCTCTTTATCTCCTGTGAGGAGAACTCCTTGCCGTAGGAATTCGGGTTGAGCACCGCAGATACAGACTGTATGAGGTCGAAAAGACGCAGACAGTTTATCTTGTAGCAGTCAACATATCTCTTTGCGAACTGCTGGAGTGCGCGGTAGCTTGTGAAGAACGGGATAAACACATCGCCGTCGGGATTCTGTGTGGTGATGAGCTCGAGCTGGATACCGCCCTCAGCTCTGTCACGCTCCTGCTTTACAGGATTCTTACAGATAACATATACGTCACTCTTTATAAGCGTCTGAAGGAACACCGATCTCTTTGACGGGTCCTTGATCGCGGCTTTCAATAATTCGTCAAGATTCATCATAAGTTTCTTCCCTTTCTGTAGAGATTTCTTTAATGTGCGTTCTTAGCTGTCATTATCCTTAAAGTTTCTTTAATCAATTCCTGAGTGCTTAATGACGGATCGAGCTTGCCGAGTATGGGGGCAGCTTCGCCCTGGGAATAGCCGAGCACCATAAGTGCTTCAAGAGCCTCTGTGACAGATGAACCGGCTGTTCCCTGAGAAAGAGCCGCAAAGCCTTCAGCGTCGCCGGCAATACTGCCGCTTATCGACTCGGAGGAGACCTTGTCCTTGAGCTCGAGCACTATGCGCTGTGCTGTCTTAGCACCGATTCCTTTTGTTTTGGTAAAGGACTTGCTGTCGCCGGAAGCTACAAGAAATGCAAAGCGCTCCGGCGTCACATCAGAAAGTATCGAAAGGGCTGCCTTAGGACCAACTCCGGAGACAGAAATGAGCAGCCTGAAGCAGCTCAGCTCCTGGAGAGTAGCAAAGCCGAAAAGCTCTACTGCGTCCTCTCTGACATATAGATGGGTATACAGAACAGCCTCGCTCCCGTGTTCGCCGAGAGCAGCGGCAGTGTTGTATGAGATCTTGCAGCCGTACCCAACGCCTGCACATTCAATAACGGCAAATCCAAGTTCCTTGACTGTGAGTCTGCCTCTTAAGCTATATATCATATCTCTCTTTTCCTTTCGGATACACCTTATACGTTTATGACCAGCGGACCGTATGTCCGTGGCAGATAGCTATCGCAAGAGCATCGGCGGCATCATCCGGCTTTGGTATCTGCGCCAGACCGAGTATCTGACGAGTCATTTCCATCACCTGTTTTTTCTCTGCCTTACCGTAGCCCGTTACCGAGACCTTTACCTGAAGCGGAGTATATTCCGAAACAGGTATATTTCTCCTTGCGGCTGAGAGCACCGTGACTCCCCTCGCCTGTGCAACGTCTATCGCCGTTTTCTGGTTTGAAGTGAAATAAAGCCGTTCTATAGCCATACAGTCCGGTCTGAATTTGTCGAATATAAACTCGATGTCTTCATAAATCGCCTTTAATCTCTCCGGGAAAGGCGTTCCGGCTTCTGTGAGCACTGCTCCGTATTCTATCGGAGTGAACTTCACGCCGTCATAATCAAGGACTCCGAAACCAACTATCGCATAGCCCGGATCCACACCAAGTATCCTGATATTCTTCACTTTTTCACACCGTACCTTCGTATAAATACAACTTCTCACTATATACATTATTATTATACCACATCAGGGAGCACGTTTGCAATATATTTATATCATTTTTATTGATTTTCACAAAAAAACCTGCTATAATGTATTTTGTGAAATTAATACCGGAGGTCATATATGGACGATTTACAGCAGCTTCGCGGAAAGATTGATGAAACCGACGAGCAGATACTCAGCCTTTTCAAGCAGAGAATGGAGCTCTGCAAAGGTGTGGCAGAATACAAGAGGATACACGATATGCCTGTCTTCCAGGGCGGAAGAGAACAGCAGATCGTTGACCGCATAAAGGCTCTCACAGGGGACAAGTCCCTCGAAGCCGGAACCGCGGCTCTCTTCACCACAATAATGGACATAAGCAAGATACTACAGAACCGTGCTATAAGCAGAGTATTTGCAACTGATTACCAGGCACCTGATTTTGCAGGAGCCAAGAATATCGGCTGTCAGGGTACTGAAGGTGCTAACTCCGAAGCCGCTGCAAAGCTCATATTCGGCGACAAACCTGTGAAATTCTACCGCACATTCGAGGACGTTTTCCGCGCTGTACAGTCCGGAGAACTCGATTACGGTGTTCTTCCCGTCCACAATTCAACTGCCGGCTCTGTTGACAGCACATATGACCTCATGGCTAAGTATGATATATTTACCGTCCGCGAGGTATGCCTCGAGATAAACCACTGTCTCGCCGCAAAGACAAATATCCCCGTACAGGACGTAAAATGCGTATATTCCCACCCTCAGGCGCTTGCACAGTGCAGCGACTTTCTCACTCTCAACCGCCTGAAGAACAAGGATTACGGCAACACAGCTACAGCTGCCGAAAAGGTAGCCGCAAGTGCTGACGGTGACAACATAGCCGCCATCTGCTCGCCTGAATGTGCAAAGCGTCTCGGTCTCGCTGTTATAGCTGAAAATATAGCAGACTGTCAGCTCAACCGTACAAGATTCGTCTGCATAGCAAAGGAACTACAGGTAGATCCTCAGTCTGACGCTATCACGGTAATGCTCACTATCCCTCACACAGAGGGTAGTCTTTACCGACTGCTGACAAAATTCTATGTTAACGGCATGAACCTTCTCCGCATCGAGAACCGCCCCGTCCGCGACGGCAGCTTTGATGTAAGATTCTATCTCGATTTCAGCGGAAAGCTCTCCGATCCCACAGTACAGGCTGTACTGTGCGACCTCGACCAGAACCTTGAATACTTCCGTCTTCTCGGAACATTCAAAACAGAATAATTAAAAGGGGGAATTGTCCTTGTCCCGGTCATTCTACGATCTCCTTGACCGAGGAGACTTTATATATCTCGACGGCGGTATGGGTACTATGCTCCAGTCTATGGGCATAGAGACAGAACACGTTCCGGAGCTTCTCAATCTAACAGCTCCCGAGTCAATAATGAAGATACATCAGATGTACGCTGAAAGCGGCTCTGATATCGTATACGCAAACACTTTCGGCGCTAACTGCTACAAGCTCAAAAACAGCGGTCACACCGTCGATGAAGTCGTTCGTGCTGCTGTCAGCAACGCCCGTCTTGCAGTCGGAGGAGACGTTCTCGTCGCCCTCGATATTGGTCCGATAGGACAGCTCCTTGAACCGGCAGGAACTCTGCGCTTCGAGGAAGCCTACGACTGCTACAAGGAGATAGTCCTTGCAGGAAGCGATGCTGATGTTATCGTCATCGAGACAATGACCGACCTCTATGAAGTAAAGGCTGCTGTTCTCGCTGCAAAAGAGAACTCCGACAAGCCAATTCTCGTCACTATGACATTCGAGGAGAATATGCGTACATTTACCGGTGTTTCACCGGAATGTATGGTCGCAGTCCTTGAGGGACTCGGCATTGACGCTCTCGGAGTAAACTGTTCTCTCGGACCGGAGGAACTCTTCCCTGTCCTTGACAAGATATGCTCACTCACCACGCTCCCCATTATAGCAAAGCCGAATGCAGGTCTGCCTGATCCTGTCACAAACAAGTTCAACGTAGGTCCCGAAGAATTCGCTGCAAGTGCAGTCAAACTCGCTGATGCAGGCGTTGCCATATTCGGCGGCTGCTGCGGAACTACTCCGGCTCATATAAAGGCTGTGACAGAGGCTCTCGCTGACAAAGAGCGCACAACCAGGAACATCGTGCCGTACAGCAAGGCTTGTTCCGCTGTGAACTGCGTCGTAATCGACCAGCCGCGCGTTATCGGCGAACGTATCAACCCGACCGGTAAAAAGCGCTTCAAAGAAGCTCTCCTCGCTAATGATATAGACTACATCCTCGGACAGGCTGTCGAGCAGATACACGCCGGCGCTGAAATTCTTGACGTTAACGTAGGTCTTCCCGGCATTGACGAAAAGGCCATGATGATAACCGCAGTAAAGGCTATCCAGGGCATTTGTGACACACCGCTCCAGCTCGATTCCACGATACCTGAGGTGCTCGAAGCCGGACTCCGCGTGTATAACGGCAAGCCTATCGTAAACTCCGTAAACGGCGAAGATGAGTCCCTCGATTCTATCCTGCCTCTCGTTAAAAAGTACGGTGCTTCCGTTGTAGGACTCGCTCTTGATAAAGGCGGCATCCCCAAGACTGCTGAGGGCAGATTCGCTATTGCCAGAAAGATACTCGACCGCGCCATGGAATACGGTATACCGCGTCAGGACGTCTTCATCGACTGCCTTACGCTCACCGCTTCCGCTGAACAGGACGGAGCTCTGGAAACACTCACAGCACTCAACAGAGTCAAAAACGAGCTTGGTCTCAGAACTGTTCTCGGTGTTTCAAATATATCTTTCGGTCTCCCGAACCGCGAGCTCATAACAAGGACATTCCTCACTATGTCTCTTCACAGCGGTCTTGATCTGCCTATCATAAACCCGAATATAGACTCCATCATCGGAGCTGTCCGCGCATACAGACTTCTCGCCGGTATCGACCGCGATTCTGCAGAATTCATCAGCGTTTACGCTCAGGAGAACGGCGCTCCGCCGCCGCCCAAGCCGGCAGAAAAGGACTCCCCCGACCTCATCTATGCAGTTGAGAACGGTCTGAAAAACGATGCAGTCAAAGCTGCCGAGGAAATGCTGAAAAAGACCGACGCAATGGAGATAATCAACAATTATCTCATACCCGCGCTCGACTCTGCCGGAGCAAAATTTGAAAAGGGCACTATATTCCTGCCCCAGCTCATTCTCACTGCCGGAGCCGCTCAGGCCTGCTTCGAGATAATAAAGGAAAAGCTCTCACTGAGCAACAGCGAGAGCGTATCAAAAGGCAAAGTGGTACTTGCGACCGTTAAGGGTGACATACACGACATAGGAAAGAATATCGTCAAGGTGCTGCTCGACAGCTACGGCTTCACAGTCATCGACCTCGGCAAGGACGTTCCGCCGGAAACAGTCGTTGAAGCCGCTATACAACATAAGGTCAGCCTTGTCGGACTGTCCGCGCTTATGACCACTACCCTCGGTTCTATGGAAGAAACGATAAAGCTCCTCAACGAGAAATATCCCGGCTGTAAAACAGTCGTGGGTGGCGCTGTGCTCACAGCTTCATACGCTGAGCAGATAAACGCTGACTTCTATGCAAAGGACGCAAAACAGACAGTCGATATAGCTGCCAAGGTCTACGGCAGCTGAGCATAATACAATCAAACGCCCATAGCTTCAACAGCTTATGGGCGTTTTCTTATTCTCAGTTTTTACTGCTGTCTATCGCAGACGTTATGTACGGAACTACTTCATTTCTGTCTATCCCGAGTACATAAGCAAACTCATCATAGAGCATATTCTCAGCTTCTTCAAGAGTCCTCTCCTCAAAGGAACGGAGTTTGCGGTTGTTGGCAGAAAGCTCCTTTCTTCGGATATAGAGTGATTTTATCAATGCTATCAGCTTTGATCGGTCTCCGCCGGAAATAATGCTCCGGCAAACATCTTTACGCTGTTTTTCGTCCTCAACACTGATCAATTCCTGATCCGGCATCGCTTTTATCAGCTCTCCTATCTCCTCCGCTGAAAGAACCGGTCTCATTTTTGCAGCAAGGGCGGTATTTGAAATCGGAACATAGAACCTGCTCCTGTTGTCTCTCACCGACTGGAGGACATAGTATTCATTCTCTCCGCCGCCGAAGTCTCTTTTCTCTATTGAACTGACCAGACATACTCCGTGTGTATCGTAAACTACTGCTTCATTGACATTGTACATATTTCCCTCCGCAAATAAAAAAGCCGCTCCCGAACAACTGGACTTACGTCAGGAGCGACTACACGTTGATGCTATTACTTAACAATATTATAGCATATTTTTCTGCGGAATGTCATAGGCGTTATCAATAAAAATGCCGCCTGTAAATTTGTATATTATGCCTTAATAGAATGTTGCAACTTCCTTTTCGGGCTGTACAGAGTCCGTAAGCTCGAGAAGACGAAGAACAGGGCCTTTTCCGCGGTAGAACTTGTGCTTCTGCACCTTGATAGCAGCTCTTGCTATCACCCAGCCTTTATCTCGCACCTGGGACTCATCGCCGGCTTCGACAACGAACCAGCAATACTGTATATCCTCGACACAGCAGGTCATAACGCTCCTGCCAAGTGCGAAAGTATCGCTCGGGAACTTGGGATTGCGTGCAGCCTTACCCTTGAAAGTGATGATCTTTCCGTCATACTTCATAGGATCTTCCATAATATCGCGGTAGAAGATTGCATAGTCCTCGTCACCGATAGTGAATTCCGGTGCTTCAACATCGTACGGAAGCGGATCTTCTATGTCATCATAAGCGACTGTGCCGTCAGTGTATTCGTAAGCCATTTCGCTTCTGCGGCTCACTCCGCGGACAATCTTGTGGAACTCATTCGGATCCATAGACTTCTCAAAGCGGTTGAATACAGTAAGCTCGCATATATTCAGCTTATCAACAACGAGACTGCGCATATTGTTGTTATAGTTGATGAAAGTTGAAGCATCCACGAAGAACATTACCTGATATATGGCCCACCCCTCCGGCATAGCTGTGAAAAGGTCGTTAACAAGCCACATACCGTTATACTCGATTACTACTCTTTCAGCGCGTGTCTCATCGACCAGCTTCTGAAGATTATCGGTGGTAAGATCTTCTTTTTCTGTGAGAGTGCGGAATTCAACGTTCTTAGAAGGATATTTTGAAGTATCATACTCCTCTATGCCCTCTTCGCACACCAGTACAAGAGTGCGTTCTCCGCTGTTGAAGCGCTTGTCCTCAAGTGTTTCCTGTATGAATTTTGTTTTGCCTGATTCAAGGAATCCAAGAAACAGGTAGACCGGCATTTCCTGATTGTTCTGAGGCATTTTTACCCCTCCTTATCATTCGGTGCGGAACAGCTTAGCGATAGCTTCCTCGTTGATCTTTGAACCGATAACGCAAAGGCGTCCGATAGTTCCTGCACTTCCTGTGCGGACATCCGGAACTCCGGGAACATAGTCAAAATGTATCCAGCTGCCGTCCTGACCGGCTACTATACCCTTCGCACGGAGTATAACGCCATAAGCAGCTTCGTCGCCGAGAGCATTGAGGATAGAGGTTATCTCGTCCTGAGTATAGGAATTCGGAGTTTCTCTGCCCCAGCTCGTGAATACGTCATCTGCATGGTGGTGGTGATGATGTTCGTGATCGTGGTCATGATCGTGACAGCCGCAGGTGCAGTCCGGACCGTGATCGTGGTGGTGTTCATGCTCGTCGTGATCGTGATGATGATGTTCGTGTTCATCATGATCATGGTGGTGATGCTCGTGATCGTGGTCATGGTCGTGGCAGCCGCAGGTGCAGTCCGGACCGTGGTCGTGGTGATGTTCATGCTCGTCGTGGTCATGGTGATGGTGTTCGTGTTCATCATGATCATGATGGTGGTGATTATGCTCTGCTTCCTCAAGAAGCTCCTTGAGCTCATCGTCGAGGGTGTTCTTCTGAGTCATAGCGTCAACGAGCTGCTGTCCTGTGAGCTGATCCCACTCGGTAGTAACGACCGGTGCAGCAGGATTGAGCTCCTTGAGACGCTTTACACATTCGTCTATCTTATCCTCTGAGAGTCCGCCTGTGTGGCTGAGGATGAGGCAGCTTGCATATGTTATCTGATTGTTGAAGAACTCGCCGAAGTTCTTCTGATACATCTTGCACTTCTTAGCGTCAACTACTGTTGTGAAGCCGTCGAGTTCAACATCGTGAGCGTTTATGTTCTGAACTGCTCTTATGACATCGCTGAGCTTTCCTACGCCTGAGGGTTCGATAAGGATACGGTCTGGAGCATAGTCTGCAAGCACCTTTTCAAGAGCCTTTCCGAAATCTCCTACCAGTGAGCAGCAGATACAGCCGGAATTCATCTCGGTGATCTCTACGCCTGCATCCTGGAGGAAGCCGCCGTCTATACCTATCTGACCGAACTCGTTCTCTATGAGCACCAGCTTTTCGCCCTTGTAACCCTCAGCTATCAGCTTCTTTATGAGGGTGGTCTTTCCGGCACCTAAAAAGCCCGAGAAAATTGTAATCTTTGTCATTTCAAGCACTTCTTTCTGTACAAAACTTATGAATTATTTGGAATTCAAATATCAAATTCTATTATACCACTTTTTGCTGCCGTTTGTCAATTTTTACTCCCGGAAAAGTGAAAAGGGCGCTGCTCACCGCAGCGCACCTTCTGTCATCACTTCTTCAGCTTGCTTACAACATCGCCGACTTTGTCCTTGACGTCGTCAACGGATACCTTTGAAGCAACTTCCTTTACGACCTTATTGATCTTTTCATCAGGAAGATCAATTCCGGTAGCCTTTTCAACAGCCTTCACAGGATCCTTGTCCTTGATGAGTGAATCAGCAGCCTTTTTGATGTCCATGTCGCAGACCTTCTTTCCGTAAAATTTATAAATATATTATATCACACTCAAAATCAAAAATCAATAATTTTTTCTCAAAAGGTATTGACAAATAAAAAAATATATTGTATAATGCACTTACTATCAAACAAAATGCTATGAAGGGAAATAAAGCCTGTCAAGGTCTTACAGAGAGCTGCCGCATGGTGCAAGGCAGTATTCCGCAGCAGGATATAGCTCCTCCCTGAGCAGCCGTTCTCAAAGCCGTTTACAGGCAAGTAGGCACGGACGGGCGCTCCCGTTACAGAGATATGCGTTGATCCGACGCAGATGAGTGGGCGTGTTTTTACGTCAAGAAGAGTGGTACCACGGAGATATATGCAACTTCGTCTCTTCCATACAGATGTATGGAGGAGACTTTTTTATTATCCTCCTGAGTCTGAAATACGGATCGGAATGGAGGTTTTACTATGAAAAATACTGAAAAATACACACGGCAATTCTTTGAAGCACCTCACACCAAAATGAAATGGACCAAAAAATCTTATATAGACAAACCGCCTGTATGGTGCAGCGTTGACCTGCGCGACGGCAACCAGGCTCTCATTACCCCTATGAGTCTCGGCGAAAAGCTCGAATTCTTCAAGGAGCTCGTCCGTATCGGCTTCAAGGAGATAGAGATCGGTTTTCCGGCTGCTTCCGACACGGAATACACCTTCTGCCGCACTCTCATCGAGCAGCAGCTCATTCCTGATGACGTTACGATACAGGTGCTCACCCAGTCGCGTGAGCACATCATCGAAAAGACCTTTGAGGCTCTCAAGGGCTGCAAAAATGCTATCGTACACCTCTACAATTCCACCTCTGCCGCTCAGCGCCAGCAGGTCTTCAGAAAGAGCAAGGAAGAAATAATCGAACTCGCTGTTATGGGTGCAGAGCTCTGCAAGGAATACCGTGAAAAGTACGAAGGCAACTTCAGATTTGAATATTCGCCCGAAAGCTTCACCGGAACAGAGCCCGAATTCGCTCTCGAAGTCTGTAACGCTGTTCTCAGCGTTTGGCAGCCGACTCCGGATGACAAGGTAATAATCAACCTCCCGGTAACAGTTCAGCTCTCTATGCCCCATGTGTATGCAAACCAGGTAGAGTATATGTGTGAGAACCTCCATAACAGGGAGAATGTCATCGTTTCGCTCCATCCACACAACGACCGAGGCTGTGCAGTTGCGGATACCGAAATGGGACTTCTCGCCGGTGCTGAAAGAGTCGAGGGCACGCTCTTCGGAAACGGTGAACGCACCGGCAACGTTGACATAATAACTCTCGCTATGAATATGTACACTCAGGGAATAGATCCCGAGCTTGATCTCAGCGATATACCGTCACTCTCAGAGTTCTACACAAGACTCACAGGAATGCCCGTGAACGACCGTCACCCTTATGCCGGAAAGCTTGTATTCGCAGCTTTCAGCGGTTCTCACCAGGACGCTATCGCAAAGGGTATGAAATGGCGCGAGGAAACCGGCTGCAAGCAGTGGAATGTCCCCTATCTCCCACTTGATCCCACGGATATCGGCAGAGAGTACGAAGCAGACGTTATCCGCATCAACAGTCAGTCCGGCAAGGGCGGTATCGGCTATATCCTCGAGACACGCTTCGGCTATGATCTTCCCAAGAAGATGCGCGAGAATGTCGGTTATCTCGTCAAGGGTATCTCCGACCGCAGTCACAAGGAACTTCTCCCGGACGAGGTATTCAGCATATTCCGCGAGAATTACATCAATATCACCTCGCCTATAGCTATCAACTCCGTTCACTATGTTCAGCAGGAAGGCATCGAAGCTACTGTTGATATGACCTACAACGGCAGACACGCCTGCGCTACCAACACCGGTAACGGACGTCTCGATGCCGTGAGCAACGCTGTCCGCTCCTATACCGGCGTGGATTACAGCATAAACACCTACACTGAGCACGCTCTTGAAGTAGGTTCGGCTTCGCAGGCTGTCTCCTACGTTGAGATACTCGGAAAGGACGGAAAGAGCTTCTGGGGAACAGGTATAGACAACGATATCGTGACATCATCGATTAAGGCACTCATAAGTGCAGTAAACAATATGCTTCGTGCCTGACGTACTTCAAAACTGCACAAAGCCAACTGTTGAAACTATCCACAATAAACAAATTGCACTTGAAAAGGTTCGCTCCTTATTGATTTTGTCGTGATAAAGTGGTAGAATATATTATATATTAATCAGTAAGGAGCGTACAATAATGAGATCGGTCTACATTTCATCCGGTATCGTCATTATTATAGGCGCGGTCGTGAACGTCTCTGACCGCAGTCTCGTTTCATTCTGCCCGAATGGCGCTCTTGCTTGATGTATCACTATGTCATTTTAAAGCATGAAGTTCAGCTCCGGTCGCAGAATACCGGAGCTTTTTATTTGTCAGAGACGTTTTTCAGACTCCGATGTTACTAATTTGATAAAGGATAAGATATATATGATGATTTCAGGCGCTAAGATCGTTGTTGAGACGCTCATCGAACAGGGCTGTGATACCGTTTTCGGTTATCCCGGCGGACAGGTCATCAACCTCTTCGACGAACTCTATCTCGCCAACGACCGCTTAAAACATATACTTGCTGCCCATGAACAGGGCGCGGCTCACGCTGCCGACGGCTATGCAAGAGCTACCGGAAAGGTCGGCGTAGTCATAGCAACTTCCGGTCCGGGCGCTACCAACCTCGTAACCGGCATCGCTACGGCTTTCCTCGATTCTACTCCGCTCGTTGCCATCACCGGAAACGTTCCGTGCGAGCTCATCGGACGCGACAGCTTCCAGGAAGTCGATATTGTCGGCATAACAATGCCTATAACAAAGCATAACTTCATCGTCAAGAATATCGAAGAACTCGCAGATACGCTCCGTATGGCATTCAAGATAGCAAAATCAGGCCGTCCCGGACCTGTACTTGTTGATATCCCCAAGGATGTACAGATCGCAAAGTGCGAATTCGAGCCCAAGACTCAGCCTGTTATCCCCTCACCGATAGTTTATGCCCCCGAGAACAAGCTCCGTCAGGCAGCTCAGATGATAGATGCCAGCGAAAGGCCTTATATCTACTTCGGCGGCGGCGTTATCGCAGGAAAAGCAGCAGCCGAACTCGTCGCTCTCTCCGAGAGGATAGACGCTCCTATGGGATGCTCGCTGATGGGACTCTCCGCTATACCGTCCGATCATCCGAAATTCCTCGGTATGCAGGGTATGCACGGTCATTACGCTTCCTCCATGGCTGAGGACGAGGCAGACCTCGTTATCGCTCTCGGAGCACGCTTCTCCGAAAGAGCTACCGGCAACAAGAAGCGTTTCGCTCAGAATTTCAAGATAATCCACATAGATATAGACGGCGCTGAACTCAGCAAGAACATACCTGCTGACCTCGCTGTACAGGGTGACATACGCGACGCTCTCGAACGTCTCTGCGCTATGGTAGCTGAAAAGAAGCTCCCCGAATGGGAAGCCCGTGTAGACGGTCTCCGCATAGAGGAAATGGAGCGCACCAAGAGTGCTCTGAAGCGCACATACGAAAAGGACTGCAGCAGCTGTCCTGCCCCGTGTGACAAAACAGGTATGCCTGCTTCTGAGAGACTCACTCCCTATGGCATTATCGATGCTGTAAGTGAACACGCTCCGGAAGAGGCTATTATAACTACCGATGTAGGTCAGCACCAGATGTGGACTGCACAGAGGTATCCGCTGAAAAAGCCGAGAACTTTCCTCACAAGCGGCGGTCTCGGTACTATGGGCTTCGGAATGGGCGCTGCCATCGGTGCAGCTGCTGCTACCGGCAAGCGCGTGGTACTATTCACAGGTGACGGCAGTTTCGGTATGAACCTCAATGAACTCGCTACCGCAGTCACACAGAAGACTCCGCTAGTTATAGTTCTGCTTAACAACGGCGTTCTCGGAATGGTGCGTCAGTGGCAGACGCTGTTCTTCAGCAAGCACTACTCAAACACTACCCTTGACCGCAGGACTGACTTCGTTAAACTCGCAGAAGCCTTCGGTGCAAAGGGCTGGCGCTGCTCAGATACGGAAGAGCTTGAAAAGGCTCTCACAGCTGCATTCGCAGAGGACGGTCCGACCGTTATCGACTGTATCATCGACTGTGACGAGTTCGTTCTTCCTATGCTTCCGCCCGGCGGCTCTATCGACAACATCATTACCGAGATAAAGTGAGGTGAGAGGTATGGATAACAAATTTGTCATAGCTGTTCTCGTTTCCAACATATCCGGTGTACTCTCAAGAGTTTCGGGAATGTTCACACGCCGCGGCTTCAACATCGACAGCCTTACTGTCGGCGAGACGGAATCCAGCGGTTTTTCACGTATAACCATATCCTTCCACGGTGATGAAGACATCAAGGAACGTATTCTCCAGCAGGTGAAAAAGCTCCACGATGTCAAGGAGGTAGAGGTCCTCAATACCAATGAGACCGTTATCCGTGAGCTTCTCCTCATAAAGGTGAGAAACAAGTCCGAGTCAAGACAGGATATAATGACAGCAGTTGAGATATTCCGCTCCAAGATAGTTGACTACTCTCCGACTGCTCTCATATGTGAGCTCACCGGTGAGACTTCAAAGATAGATGCTTTCATCGAGCTGCTCAAACCCTGCGGAATCATGGAAATGTGCCGCACCGGTATCGTGGCTGTCGAGCGCGGCGAAAACTGTCTCAAGACTGTAAAATAACACACATTTGGCAGGACTTTCTTCCATGGAAGCCTCTTTCAAATATATTTAATCCACACTTATTTTTTATTCTGAAAAGGAGTAATCACAATGGAAAATACTGCAAAGGTTTTTTATGAACAGGACTGCGATCTTTCGCTTCTCTACGGCAAGACTATCGCTGTTATCGGCTACGGCAGCCAGGGACACGCTCACGCTCTCAACGCTAAGGAATCTCTCGGCGACAAGGGCAGAGTCATCATCGGTCTCTATGAAGGCTCCAAGTCATGGGACAAGGCTGTAAAGCAGGGCTTTGAAGTTTTCACAGCTGCTGAAGCTGCTAAACAGGCTGACATAATCATGATACTCATCAACGACGAAAAGCAGGCTGCTATGTACAAGAACGACATCGAGCCCAACCTTGAGGCCGGCAATATGCTCATGTTCGCACACGGCTTCAACATCCACTTCGGCTGCATCGTTCCCCCTGCAAGCGTTGACGTTACAATGATCGCTCCCAAGGGCCCCGGCCACACTGTAAGAAGCGAATATCAGGCAGGCAAGGGTGTTCCCTGCCTCGTAGCTGTACATCAGGATGCTACCGGCAAGGCTAAGGAAATGGCTCTCGCTTACGGTCTTGCTATCGGCGGAGCACGCGCAGGCGTTCTCGAGACAACTTTCAGAACAGAGACAGAAACTGACCTCTTCGGTGAACAGGCTGTCCTCTGCGGCGGTGTTTGCGCACTTATGCAGGCAGGCTTCGAGACTCTCGTTGAGGCTGGCTACGATCCGAGAAACGCTTACTTCGAGTGCATCCATGAGATGAAGCTCATTGTTGACCTCATCTACCAGAGCGGTTTCGCAGGCATGAGATACTCCATTTCAAACACAGCTGAGTACGGTGACTATGTAACAGGTCCCAAGATCATCACTGAGGATACAAAGAAGGCTATGAAGCAGGTCCTCAAGAATATCCAGGACGGCACATTCGCTAAGGACTTCCTCCTCGATATGTCCAGTGCGGGCAGCCAGGTACACTTCAAGGCTATGAGAAAGCTCGCTTCCGAGCACCCTGCTGAGAAGGTCGGCGAAGAGATCAGAAAGCTTTACAGCTGGAGCGACGAAGACAAGCTCATCAACAACTGATAATATACCTATGTTCCCCGCCCAGTCCGGGCGGGGATTTGAGGTTATCCTGCTTACGGCAGATTATCGCAGGAATGCCGGTGTCTGCGTTCCATATAAATTACAATGAGGTGAGATAATGAGCGGAAATTACTACTGCGAAGGAGTCGAAAAAGCGTCACAGCGCTCGCTTTTCAACGCCCTCGGTTTTACAAAAGAGGAAATGAACAGACCTCTCGTCGGCATCGTTTCATCATATAACGAGATAGTGCCCGGACATATGAACATCGACAAAATTGTCGAGGCTGTAAAGCTCGGCGTTGCAATGGGCGGCGGAACTCCCGTTGTATTCCCGGCTATTGCTGTATGCGACGGTATAGCTATGGGACACAAAGGTATGAAATACTCCCTCGTTACCCGTGACCTTATTGCAGATTCAACTGAATGTATGGCTCTTGCCCACCATTTCGATGCTCTCGTAATGGTGCCGAACTGCGACAAAAATGTTCCCGGACTCCTTATGGCTGCGGCACGTATCAACGTCCCGACTGTTTTCGTGAGCGGCGGTCCTATGCTCGCCGGACACGTTAAGGGACAGAAGACGAGCCTCTCCTCAATGTTCGAAGCTGTCGGCGCTTATACTGCCGGAAAGATCTCCGCTGAAGAGGTCGAGGAATACGAGAACAAGACCTGTCCTACCTGCGGTTCATGTTCAGGTATGTACACCGCAAACTCCATGAACTGCCTTACCGAAGTCCTCGGTATGGGACTCAGAGGAAACGGTACTATCCCGGCTGTATACTCCGAACGTCTAAAGCTCGCAAAACAGGCTGGTATGCAGGTAATGGAACTTTACAGAAAAAATATCCGTCCGCTCGACATTATGACAGCAAAGGCTTTTGAGAACGCTCTCACAGCCGATATGGCTCTGGGCTGCTCGACCAACAGTATGCTCCATCTGCCTGCTATCGCAAATGAATGCGGAATAAATATAGATCTCGATATGGCAAACGAGATAAGTGCAAGGACTCCAAACCTCTGCCACCTCGCTCCTGCCGGACACACATACATGGAAGATCTCAATGAAGCCGGCGGTGTATACGCCGTTCTGAACGAGCTCTCAAAGAAAGATCTCATCAATACCGACTGTATGACCTGCACTGGCAAGACTGTCGGTGAGAACATTCAGGGCTGCGTAAACAGAGATCCTTCAACTATACGTCCCATCGACGATCCTTACAGTGGAACAGGCGGCATCGCCGTCCTCAAGGGCAACCTTGCTCCCGACCGCTGCGTCGTAAAGAGAAGCGCCGTTGCTCCGGAAATGCTCGCTCACAAGGGACCTGCAAGAGTATTCGACAGTGAAGAAGAAGCTATAAAAGTCATCTACGAGGGCGGTATCAAGCCCGGTGACGTTGTAGTTATACGCTATGAAGGACCTGCCGGCGGTCCCGGTATGCGTGAGATGCTCTCGCCTACTTCCGCTATACAGGGTGCAGGTCTCGGCTCGACAGTTGCTCTAATAACAGACGGACGTTTCTCCGGTGCTACACGCGGAGCTGCTATCGGACACGTTTCACCCGAAGCTGTAAACGGCGGTCCTATCGCATACGTCAAGGACGGCGACATGATCTCGATAGACATACCTAACTACTCAATAACCCTCGAAGTATCCGACGAAGAACTCGAGGAGCGCAGAAAGACTATGCCTATCAAGCGCAAAGAAAACATAACAGGCTATCTAAAGCGCTATGCACAGCAGGTATCAAGCGCAGATAAGGGTGCGATAATCAACAGGCGGTAATGGAACCGGCTGTCAGCCGTCAGCTGAAAGCCTTATTCCACAACCATACGAAAGAAGCTGATAAAATGAGTATGACAATGACGCAGAAGATACTTGCGGCTCACGCAGGACTTGACTCGGTACAGGCAGGACAGCTGATCCTCGCCGACCTCGACCTCGTCCTCGGCAACGACATAACGTCGCCGGTAGCTATCAAAGAGTTCGCAAAGCTCGGCATGGACAGCGTGTTCGACAAAAACAAGATCACAATGATAATGGATCATTTTGCTCCAAACAAGGACATAAAGGCTGCGGAGCAATGCAAGATGTGCCGTGATTTCTGCGGAGAAAAAGACATCACTCATTTCTATGACGTTGGTGAGATGGGCATAGAACACGCCCTTATCCCCGAAAAAGGTCTCGCTACTGCCGGTGATCTCGTCATCGGAGCTGATTCCCACACCTGTACCTACGGCGCTCTCGGAGCTTTTTCAACAGGAGTCGGCTCGACCGATATGGCCTGCGGAATGGCTTCCGGCAAAGCATGGTTCAAGGTACCTGCCGCTATGAAGATAGAACTGACAGGCAGCCTCAGGAAATATGTTTCCGGCAAGGACGTAATTCTCCACATAATCGGCAGGACAGGTGTTGACGGAGCTCTTTACCGCTCTATGGAATTCACGGGAGACGGACTTGCTTCGCTCAGTATGGCTGACCGTCTCTGCATAGCAAATATGGCTATCGAAGCCGGTGCGAAGAACGGCATATTTGAAGTTGATGAAATAACTCTCGCATATCTGAAAGAACACGGCGCAGCTGAACCGAAAGTCTATAAGGCTGACGCGGACGCTGTTTATGAGGAAGTCCTCACCGTTGACCTCTCTCAGATAGAGCCGACAGTAGCCTTTCCGCATCTTCCCGAAAACGCAAGGACTTTCGGTGAGATAGGCGACATAAAGATCAATCAGGTCGTTATCGGCTCCTGCACAAACGGCAGGCTCGAAGACCTTATCGCCGCTGCAGAGATATTCAAGGGCAGAAAGGTAGCTAAGGGAGTCCGTGCTATAATCATTCCGGCTACGCAGAAAATATATCTCGATGCTATGGAAATTGGACTGCTGAAAACATTCATCGAAAGCGGCGCAGTTGTTTCAACTCCTACCTGCGGACCATGTCTCGGAGGACATATGGGAATACTCGCTGCCGGCGAACGCGCAGTCACCACCACGAACCGAAACTTCGTCGGACGTATGGGCCACGTTGACTCCGAGGTATATCTCGCAAGTCCGGCAACTGCCGCAGCCTGCGCTGTTACAGGAAAAATAACAAGTCCGTGGGAGGTTATGGGCGTATGAAGTACACAGGAAATGTTATAAAATACGGCGACAACATCGACACAGACGTTATCATACCTGCACGCTATCTAAATACCAGCGATCACAAGGAGCTCGCTTCACACTGTATGGAAGATATCGACAAGACCTTTGTATCCCGTGTGAATGAAGGTGATATTATCGTTGCCGGACAGAATTTCGGCTGCGGTTCTTCACGCGAACACGCTCCCATAGCCATAAAGGCAAGCGGTATCTCAGTGGTCATCGCAAAGAGCTTTGCGCGTATCTTCTACCGCAACGCCATAAACATCGGACTCGCTATCGTAGAGTGCCCCGAAGCCGCTGAGAACATCTCAGAGGGAGACAAAGTCGAGGCTGACCTCGATAACGGCATTATTCGCGACATAACGACCGGCAGGGAATTCCGCACGGAGCCTTTCCCGGAGTTTATACAGAATATCATCGAAAATGGAGGTCTCGTCCAGTCTGTTGCGAAGGGACTTATCCGCTGACAAAGGAACTATATATGAAAAAGATGCTCTCTATCACTCTCACCGCACTCATACTAATGTGCTCAGCTTCCTGCGGCTCCGGATCTTCAAGTAAGCTTAGCCCGGAAGAAATATTCAAAAGGCAGGCAACCGAGAACGCTCAGGCTTATATCAGCGAAAAATACGGCTTCAGCGCAAAGGTGACCAACTGTAATCCAATAACTGACGAAACCTTTGATTTTCCCGTTGACTATACACCTACAGAAGACGCAAAGGTCTCGATGAAATATGATAATGAAGAATTTGCAGTTATCATAAGCGGCAAGGATAAAACGACCGAGGGCAGAGATTCATATCAATACTCAAAAATAAGCAATGATGCTCACGATTTTATCAAGAATGAGTTAGGTGATCCGATAACCACAGTAACTCTCCCTTTTCAGGAACTTGACTCTTCACCGACAAACGTTTTTTTCAAGTCAAAAACAGAATATTACGACGGCAGTAATCTTGCCGATATGCTGTATCCTTATAATTTCTGCTGCATAGAACTATCAGACCGCGACCTTTCTGACGAGTCAGCTTACAAAAGTATTATCGACCTCTTCTCTAAGACCAACAAATACTTTGAGCTGTGCATTGTCTCCTACAAAGATGAAAACAGCTACAATACTCATCCGATATACAATGCTTATGTTCACGAGGACGAAAAGAGCAGCTGCAGTAAGCTCAGCGAAGATGTATTCAAGGGTAACTCGGGTAAAATAAACAGCTACCGCCGCTACTTCGGTGACGGAACAAGCGAATACGTTACCTTTGACGAAGAACCTGCCAGCGAAACTGCTGATAGCAGCAACGTATCAGAAACAGAAACTATCTCATAGAATACTCAGAACTGACGGCACTAACAGCCATTTCAGTTCATTCAGATATAAACGAATACAGGAGGTGCATATGGAACTCAACATCGCTTTACTGCACGGTGACGGCATAGGTCCTGAAATAGTAGACAGCGCCGCTGCGGTACTCGAAAAAACGGCATCTGAGTTCGGACACAAGATAAATTTTACACCATATCTCATAGGCGGTGCGGCTATAAATGCCGTTGGCAAGCCTTTACCGCAGGAAACGATCAACGGCTGTCTTGCTTCTGACAGCGTGCTTCTCGGAGCTGTCGGCGGTCCCGAATGGGACGATCTCCCCGGAGACCAGCGCCCTGAAAAAGCTCTGCTCGGTATAAGAGAAGCTCTCGGACTCTACACTAATCTCCGCCCTGCTAAACTCTATCCGGCACTCAGGAGCGCTTCTCCGCTCAAGGCCGAGATAGTCGGTGACGGATTTGACATAATGATAGTCCGCGAGCTCACAGGGGGGATTTACTTCGGTGACAGGGGCTTCCGTGAAGGAAGATACGGTCAGGAAGCCTATGATACCGAAGCTTACAGCGTTACAGAGATTGAGCGCATCGGGCGTGTTGCCTTTGAAGCAACTATGAAGCGTGGAAAGCGGCTTTGCAGTATTGACAAGGCGAACGTACTTGAATCCTCGCGTCTCTGGAGAAAGACAATGCACACTCTCGCAGAAAAATACCCTGAGGTACAGTACAGCGATATGTTCGTAGATAACGCAGCGATGCAGCTTGTCCGCGATCCGAAGCAGTTTGACGTTATCGTTACATCGAATATGTTCGGCGACATACTCTCAGACGAAGCCTCACAGATAACAGGCTCGATAGGTATGCTCGCAAGTGCTTCTCTCGGTGACGGAAAGCGCGGTATGTACGAACCTATCCACGGTTCTGCACCGGACATCGCCGGTCAGAACAAGGCAAACCCCATAGCAACTATCCTTTCAGGAGCTATGATGCTCCGCTATTCATTCGGCCTTGCAGAAGAGGCTGATCGCATTGAAAAAGCGGTGAACAAAGTGCTCGAAGCAGGATGGCGCACCGCAGATATCATCGGCAGCAGCGAGAGAACGCCCCTTACCTGCACCGAAATGACAGAAAAAATAATCGAGGTACTATAATATGAATTCTAAACTATTAAGACTATGCCGCAGCCGTGATCTGGTCGCAATTTTCAGAGGACTCGCTCAGGATGATGTATTCGACAAGCTTATGATATTGCTTGGTTCTGACAAGAGATACCTTTCCAACTATTTTGCAGATTATTCCGACTTCGTGACCGAGCTGTACAGCCACAACACAGCAGACCTTACCAAGTACATACTCCAGATCGCTATGGAGGATGAAAACGTTTTCATCAAAGAAGCCGCAAGCGGCTGTATACCTCCCCATGAGATGCAGGAGTGTCTCGTAAACGAACTGCTCTTCCTCCAGGAAGTGTCACAGCTCACTCCGGCAGACTTTATGGCAGGCGTTGAATATGACGGATATATCCCACAGTGGACCACATCAAAGGCAGACTTTGTAGAGAGCTACAAGCAGCGCCTTATGACAGTTGCAAACGTCGGTTACGGCAAGTGGACAAAGTCAAATATGTTCATCTTCCGCGACGGTATCTTCCCTGTAAAGCATCCCGATACACAGAAGCTCTCCGAGCTCTTCGGCTACGAGGCACAGCGCAAGGCTATCGTTGACAATACTCTCGCTCTCCTTGACGGCAAGCCTGCCCTCAACGCTCTCCTTTACGGTGACGCAGGCACAGGAAAATCTTCGACAGTCAAGGCTGTTGCCAACGAATACGCTGACAGCGGTCTCCGTCTAATCGAGATCTCAAAGGAACAGCTCCGCGAGATACCCGGCATTATCGATGAGATAAGCCGCAATCCGCTCAAATTCATCATATTCATCGACGACCTCTCATTTGTTGAGGGCGAGGACTGCTTCGGCTCACTCAAGGCCATACTTGAAGGCTCAGCCGCAGCGCGTTCACGCAATATGGTCATCTATGCTACCAGCAACCGCCGCCACCTTGTAAAGGAAAAATTCTCAGACCGAGAGGGCGACGATATCCACCGCAACGATACAATGCAGGAGACTCTCTCTCTGTCTTCACGTTTCGGACTCAGAGTAAACTTCAACCGTCCTGACAAGAAGGAATACATAATGATAGCGTCCAAGCTCGCTAAACTCAACGAACTTGATATGAAGGAAGAGGAGCTCGCTGAAAAGGCAGAGCAGTTCGCTCTGTCATCAGGCAACGGACGTTCACCAAGAACAGCAAAGCAGTTCATACATCAGGTTATAAACAATATCCAGGATCAGACCTGATAATTCACCAACAGGAGGATACATATGATAAAAATACACACTGAAAAGGCTCCGGCAGCTGTCGGCCCTTACTCACAGGCGATCGTTTCAAACGGAATGGTTTACACCAGCGGTCAGATAGCAATTGATCCGGTAACTAATACTGTTACTGCACAGACGATAGAGGAACAGACAGAGCAGATCATGAAGAACCTCGGCGAAGTCCTCAGAACAGCAGGCTCTTCATTTGAAAAAGCTGTAAAGACCACCTGTTTCCTCGCAGATATGAACGATTTTGCTGCTTTCAACGAGATATACGGCAAATACTTCACAAGCCTTCCGGCAAGAAGCTGTGTAGCCGTAAAAACTCTCCCCAAGGGAGTCCTCGCAGAAGTTGAAGTCATCGCTGAGAGTGTTCTCTGAGCTGAATATCCAAAGGAGTAATCTATGACAGTACGTGAATTGCAGGACAAGATCCTGAAATTGAAAAAAGGAACAAACACCGCCATTCTCGCTCATTGCTACCAGGCAAGAGAGATAACCGAGATCGCTGATTTCGTGGGCGACAGCTACAAGCTCAGCGTTGACGCAAAGGGCGTGGACGCTGACAATATACTCTTCTGCGGAGTACACTTCATGGCTGAGACAGCTAAGATACTCTCACCGCAGAAGCACGTTTACCTTGCAAACAGGAACGCAGGCTGTCCTATGGCAGAGCAGATGGAGCCCGAAATGATAGGAGCCCTGAAAGCTGCCGAGCCAGACAGAAAGGTCATCGCATATATCAACACTACCGCTGCATTAAAGACAGTATGCGACGTATGCGTTACCTCCTCGAGTGCACTCAAAATAGTCAAGGCTATTGACAGTGACAAGCTGCTCTTTATCCCCGACTGCAATCTCGGCGACTATGTTAAGAAGAACTGTCCCGAAAAGGACATAAAGCTCCTCAACGGCGGCTGTCCTACTCATGCAAGACTCACAGTCAGGGAAGTCAAGGCTGCGAAGGAAGCTCACCCGAACGCACTCTTCCTTGTACATCCCGAGTGTACCCCCGATGTTGTAGCTCTTGCCGACTATGTAGGCTCAACAACAGGTATCATGGACTACGCAAAGAAGTCCGATGCAAACGAGTTCATCATTGGAACAGAGACTTCTATCGCCGAACACCTCCAGTATGACTGCCCTGAGAAGAAATACTATCCTGTTACAAAGGACATCGTCTGTCATAATATGAAGCTCACAACGCTGCCCGATATATACAATTCGCTTCTCGCGATCAGTGGTCAGGGCGGCGAAGCTTTCGAGATAGAAATGGACGACAAGCTCATAACTGACGCAAGAAAATGTATAGATGAAATGATAAGGCTGGGCGGCTGATATGTCAGGACTCGCAGAAAAGCTCTATCTTAACGGAGATCTCAATGATGAAGAACTCCGCTCACTTATCACCTCTGAGGAAGCGGAAGAGGCTGATATACTGAAAAAGCGTGCAGACGAAGTACGCCGGAAATATTACGGCGACAAGGTCTTTCTCCGCGGACTTATCGAGATCTCTTCCTACTGCAAAAACGACTGCCTGTACTGCGGTATCCGCCGCAGCAACAAGGACGCTGACCGCTACCGCCTCAGCCGTGAGGACATCCTCGCCTGCTGTGAAAACGGCTACGAGCTCGGCTTCCACACATTCGTAATGCAGGGCGGTGAGGACTCATTCTTCACTGACGACTATATGGTCGAGATCATATCGGAAATACGCAGCCGTTACCCGGACTGCGCCATAACGCTCTCACTCGGAGAACGTTCACGCGAAAGCTACAAGCGTATGAAAGAAGCCGGTGCTGACCGTTATCTTCTGCGCCACGAAGCGGCTGACGAGGAGCTCTACACAAAGCTCCACCCGTCTGAACTCAGCCTGAAAAACCGAAAAGAGTGCCTTTTCACTCTCCGTGAGCTCGGCTATCAGGTAGGCGCAGGCTTTATGGTCGGAGCACCTTTCCAGACTGTTGACAGCCTTATCGCTGATCTGAGATTTCTTCAGGAACTGAAGCCGCATATGATAGGCATAGGACCGTTTATCCCACATCACAGCACACCTTTTGCCGATGAAAAAGGCGGCACTCTCGAACTGACGCTGAGACTTCTCGGCATACTCAGACTGATGTTCCCACAGGTACTTCTTCCGGCTACGACAGCTCTCGGAACTGTCGCTCCAAACGGCAGAGAGCTCGGACTCATGACCGGCTGTAATGTCGTTATGCCGAACCTTTCTCCGGTAAGAGTCAGAAAGAAGTACGACCTCTACGACAACAAGATATGCACCGGCGAGGAAGCTGCCGAGTGCCGCGGATGTCTGCAAAGGCGCATAGAATCCGCCGGATATACCGTTGCCAATGAGCGCGGAGATCATTTTTCAATTCAGAATCAATAACCGACAGGAGTTTAATATGAAAGTACGTTTTCACCTGCCCGATTTCTCGGGGAATTTCAAGCTGAACCTCTTATTCGCTGATATGCTGCAGAATCGTCCGGACTTCTTCCGCGAGGGCGTTGAGATAGCATCGTTCTACGGAGTTTTCCCGCCCTGTCTCTGGAACGGCGGAAGAACTCAGGGTGGCTTTACCGACAAGAACTTCATCAAGGCTGTCATCAAGACATTCAACGACCGCGGCATACCGCTCCGCTATACATTCACGAATATGATGCTGGAGAAGAAGCACCTTGCCGATGAACGCTGCAATATGATACTCAATCTCTCAAACAACGGTCTCAACGAAGCTATCGTTGCTTCACCGGTGCTCGAAGAATATATCCGCCGCAATTTCCCGAAGTACAAACTGACAAGCTCGACCTGCAAGCGTCTTAACACTGAAGAAGCTCTCCTTGCCGAGCTTGAAAAGGATTACAGCATAGTCGTTATCGACTACGACCTCAACAACAAGTTCGACATACTCGAAAAACTGCCGCGCAAGAAGGATATAGAGTTTCTCGTTAATGCCTGCTGTGAACCCGAATGTCCGCGCAGACTTGAACACTATAAGTCTATCGGCGAACAGCAGATAGCTTATTGTACTCATATCAAGAAGTACCCGAATCTCCCGTTCGATATAGAAAAACATGATCCGCAGAACTTCCGCAACTGCCCTTTCTCGCAGAGAGGTATCTTCGACATCCGCGGACTCAAAACTCATATCACTCCCGATGATATATGGGATAAATATGTGCCCATGGGCTTCGAGCAGTTCAAGATCGAGGGCAGAACAGCAAGTCCGCTCAATGTTGCCGAGACATATATGTACTATATGGCTAAGCCGGAACGCCGCGACGAAGCACGTTTCTTCCTCCTCAAAGCTATGGAAAACACCGGTGCACTCAAGTTCAACTGATATATCCCGGACCTCTTTCTCAAAGACTTTTTCCACAGAATTATACTGTCCCTGTCAGGAATCAATGACAGGGGCAGTTTTGTTTTTCTACCGTGTTATTTCACAGCCCGGATAGTAATGCTTTAAGATTTCCTGCCAGCTTCTGCCGCCGTCCGCCATCGAATCCGCGCCGTACTGGCTCATACCTACTCCGTGACCATAGCCGCGTGTTGTAAACACGACTTCGTTTTCCGAATATCTAACCTCAAAGCAGGCTGAACGCAGAGCAAGCGCAGATCTCAGCTCGCCGCCTGTGGCTTCTCTGTCGCCTGCCTGTGCACGGAGAACTGTTCCGGAGTCTGATACATCAAGCACCTTTACCCACTCCGACATATCTTCGCCGAGAGTTATTCCCGGGAACGCTGTTTCGAGAGCATACCTCAGCGAATCAGCATTGAAATGCTTCTGATCCGTGTATTTAGGCGCTGAAATATCACAGCTGCTGTCTACAGGGACGAGATAATCCACAGCGGTTCCCCACGCATTTTCGGCACTCTCGGTCTTTCCGGGCGACATAGAATGAAAAGCAGCTATTGCAGGCTCGTCCTCATAAGTGAGTATGTACGGCAGAACTTCATCGACCGCATTTGTTACCCTGGCGTAACTCTCATTGAACTTGTCCCCATAGAATTTCTCGGTCTGTTCGCGGGTAAAATAGCCCTGATACTTCGAGGTATCATTTGAGAAATCCGCTCCTTTTAGTTCCTCTGTCGGAGAAGAGCGTTCTCTTTTTCTCTGCCGTTCAGCGTAAGTGTGAGCGGCAACAGCCTGCGCTTTGAGAGCTTCCTCAGAAAAATCCGCGGGCATTTCGGCACATACAGCTCCTATGACATAATCACGCACCGGCAATTCCATGATATATCCCGTCGCAGAATCAAGGACTTTGTAAGGCTCATCCGTGAACTCCGCCGCTGCTTCAGCTTCTTCGGTGACAGCTTCTGAAACTTCAGCCGGCAGTGATGTTTTCTCCGCTTCTGTGTCCTCTTCCTGTGAAACCACTGTATCAGGCTGACTTTTTTCCGCAATATAGACCGTAACAGCCGGTGCTGCCGCTATGGAAGCCGCCATAAACAGAACCGCTGCAAAATAATTTTTCATATGCTTTCCCTCCTGCAAGTTGTTTTCTTCTCTGACGTTCAGCTTTACGCCGTTCTGCGCTAAATAATATTTGACATTACGCCGGAAATGGTGTATAATTAGTAGTGTATATTTTCAAAGGAGCGTGATTAAGATGCCGTCATTTATCTCAGGTGCCAATATTACAGACTTATGCAGCAAGCTTGCTGAAAATACCGCTATCGATCCCAAACTTTACGAAAAGTATCATGTAAAGAGAGGTCTCAGGAACAGCGACGGTACAGGTGTGGTTGCAGGAATAACCAATATATGCAACGTTCACGGCTATATTATGAATGAGGGAGAGCTTGAAGCTATTCCCGGTCAGCTTATATACAGAGGATACAACATCAACGACCTCGTAAACAATGTTGAAGCTGAAGACCGATACGGATATGAGGAGACTTCTTTCCTCCTGCTGTTCGGTCATCTTCCCACAGAAAAGGAACTCAAGACTTTCTGTACATATATGTCTCTCAAGAGAGATCTCCCCAACGGTTTTGTTGAGGATATGATACTGAAAGCTCCTTCAAAGAATATTATGAACAAGCTCGCACGTTCTGTGCTGGCACTCTACTCCTATGACGACGAGTGCGAGAACAAGGAGCTCGAGAACGAGATGCGTACAGCTGTCAGCCTTATCGCTAAGCTGCCCGTCATCATGGCAAATGCTTATCAGGTAAAGCGCAGAGTATTCGACAACTCAAGCATGATAATGCACCCCATCAACTACGAGGAGAATACAGCTCAGTGTATCCTTTCGCTCCTCCGTCCCGACAGACAGTACACCAAGGACGAAGCTCAGATGCTCGACCGTCTCCTTATGCTCCAGGCTGAGCACGGAGGCGGAAACAACTCTACCTTCACCTGCCGCGTACTTACTTCTTCGGGTACAGATCCGTATTCTGCATACTCATCAGCTATATGCTCACTGAAGGGGCCCCGTCACGGCGGTGCGAACCTCCAGGTTATAAATATGCTCGACAACTTCAAGGCTAACATCAAGCATTGGGATAACGAGGGCGAAGTCGCAGACTATATGCGCAAGACTATCCGCAAGGAGACAAACGACGGCTCCGGACTCATCTACGGTATGGGACACGCTGTCTACACTATCTCCGATCCCCGTGCTATAATCCTCAAGAAGAAAGCCTTCGAGCTTGCAAAGGGCAAGGACATCGAGGCAGAATTCCGTCTCCTCGATACTATCGAGCGTCTTACACCCGAGATATTCCTTGAGGTCAAGGGCAGCACAAAAACAATGTGTGCTAATGTTGATATGTATTCCGGACTCGTTTACCGTATGCTCGGTATCCCGGACGAGCTCTTCACTCCTCTCTTCGCCGTTGCGCGTATGTCAGGCTGGGCAGCTCACCGTATGGAAGAGATACTCACAGGCGGAAGAATCATCCGTCCCGCATACAAGACTATCGCAAAGGAACAGGAATACATAAAGCTCGCAGACAGGACATAAGTTCCTTCTGACAACACGATATGAACATTTTCAGATCTCTCGCACTGTTCACCTCAGCTATATCAGTATCGGTCTTTACCGGCTGTGCATTCGGCTCGAGCATTGACAATCTCATGGCTCCGCCAAAGCTGAGCGTCGAACAGGAGCAGATATACAGTGCTCTCACGGATTCAACAGGTTCGTCGATAAGCCTTAAATATCCCAAATCGGGAAAATATCTCTCAGCCTTCATAGTCGAGGACATCGACAACGACGGCAGTAATGAGGCTATCGTTTTCTATGAGAGAACAGGTCTCACTATGGAAGAGGATACCCTGCGTATCAACGTTCTCGACCAGGACGGTGGCAAATGGCGTTCGGTGAGCGACGATTCGATCAAGGGAGCCGAGATTGAAAAAGTAATGATCTCAAAGCTCGGCTCAAATGACAGAGTAAACGTCATAATCGGAAGCAGCCTTATCAACCGCTCCGAGAAAAACGTTACAATATACAACTACGAGACCGACAGGGCTATGATGTCGTCCAACTTCTCATCGTCCTGTTCGTTCATCGACGTTACCGACCTCGACAGCGACGGTCAGAACGAGTTCCTGCTGCTCGCCAGCTCTGCAACAGGCTCTGCGGCAGCTGCTACCATATTCACGCTCGACAAGGAAGGACAGTATCAGCGCTATACCTGCAACCTCAGCGGAAGCTTCACTGAATTCGACAGCATCAAATACGGAGATATCGGAGGAAACCGCCGCGGTCTCTACATCGATGCCGCTTCCGGTACAGGTTCGATACAGACAGATGTCCTCTACCTCGACGGAACAGGCCTCAACAAGGTGTTTGAAACCCCAGAAGAATCACTCAAAACAGTCAGACCTGCCGGCTGCTCGTCATTTGACGTTGACGGTGACGGAGTCCTGGAGATACCGGTGCAGTATGAAGCTCCCGGCTACAAGGATGCTCCCGAAAGTGAACAGCTGAAGCTGACATCGTGGAATTATATCAGCAGAGACGACCGTCTCGAAAAGAAATGTGATTCCTATTACAGTGTCGGTGACGGCTATGTCTTTGTTTTCCCGGAAAGATGGCGCGACCGTGTAACGGTAAAGCGCGACATCATCAACGGCGGTGAGATAGTCTTCTGTACATATTCAGAAGGAAATATGGGAAGAGAACTCCTCCGCATTTGCCGTGCGGACGATACTGCTTCACGCGAGAATATGCTCCTGAGCGGATATATGCTTCTCAGGACAAGGGGCGAGACCTCATATCTCGCTTATATACCGCCTTATTCAGAGCTCTACGACGACAACCTCTCGGCAACCGCCGGTGATGTTGCAGTCGGAATGACCTTTACAGAATAAACTATTTACTGCATATAACAACAGTTCCAACAAAGGAGTGATATATATGAAAAGAATACTCATCTGCGAGGACGAGGATACTATCCGCGAATTCGTCGTGATAAACCTCAAGCGTGCAGGATATGACGTCGTTGACGTTGACTGCGGCGAAGCAGCTCTCAAGACTTTTGACGCTGAACACGGAAATTTCGACATAGTTCTCCTTGACATTATGATGCCCGGCATCGACGGTTTTCAGGTGTGCAAAAAGATACGTGAGAAGAGTTCTACCATAGGTATCATCATGCTTACAGCAAGAACTCAGGAAATGGACAAGGTCAGCGGACTTATGATAGGCGCTGATGACTATATCACCAAGCCGTTCTCTCCCTCAGAGCTCACAGCTCGTGTGGATGCTATATACAGAAGAGTCTGTATGAGCTTTATCAAGAACGAAAAGCAGTCCGTTATCGAATCCGGGCCTTTCGTCCTCAACCTCAAGAGCAGAACTGTCACAAAGGACGGCGCTCCAATAGAGCTCACACAGGTAGAGTATCAGATACTCGAATTCTTCATGAACAACAAGAACACCGCTCTCGACCGCGCAAGCATACTCAACCACATATGGGGTGAGAGCTACTACGGCGACGACAAGATAGTCGACGTTAATATCCGAAGGATACGTATGAAAATAGAGGAAGAGCCTTCTAACCCCAAGTACATCATCACGATATGGGGTTACGGCTACAAGTGGAATGACGCACAGTAATGGCTAAAAAAAGTATCACCAAACGCTGGGCTGTAAACAACCTCGGCGTTATCGTACTGGCTCTGCTCGTTATCGAGATGGCTATAATCTATGCCTTGCAGAGCTATTACTACAATTCGGCGAAACAGTACCTTTTCTCGAAAATAAACGCTGTTACCAGCGTGCTGAGCATACATTCACAGGACAGCGCGGCGAATTTCTCCGCCGAAATGCGGAATATGCTCGAGACCTTCAACGAAAAGGACAAGATAGAACTCATGGCTATCAACTCAAAGGGCAGAGTCGTCCTCACGTCATCGGGATTCTCCCCTGACGCAGACGCTCCCATGCCGGACTATGAGGAAGCCATGGAGAACGGAGAGGGTTCATATATCGGAAAGCTCGGCAGCGGCGAAAAAGTACTCGCTGTATCAGTTCCGATAACCTCCATAAACGGTGAGTACACCTCAGTCCGTATGGTAACCTCCCTAACCGACATCGACAACACTATAAAGACCTATATCATTGTTATCACAGTCGTCTGCCTGCTGATACTCCTTATCATCATCACAACGGGACTGTTCTTCGCTGGCTCTATCGTAAAGCCTATACGGCAGATAAGCGGTATCGCCAGTAAATTCGCTATGGGTGACTTCTCAGTCCGTATCGACAACAACAGCAACGACGAGATAGGTGATCTTTGTACCGCGATAAACCATATGGCGGATGAGCTTTCTACCGCCGAGGCTATGAAAAATGAATTCATATCCTCAGTTTCACATGAACTGCGAACGCCTCTGACTGCTATCAAGGGCTGGGCAGAAACTCTCATGGTTGACGGCGGCGAAAATCCCGAAACAATGAAAAAGGGTGTCGGCGTTATCGTGAACGAGACCGAACGTCTCTCGCAGATGGTCGAGGAGCTCCTTGACTTCTCACGTATGCAGAACGGTCACTTCACTCTCAGAAGCGCCGCAATGGATATACTCGCAGAGCTTGGCGATGCTGTGCTGATATACAGCGACAAAGCAAAACGCGAGCAAATCGAGATAATCTACGATGAACCTGAAATGCTCCCGTTCGTATTCGGCGACAAAAACCGCATACGACAGGTTTTCATAAATATTATCGACAACGCAGTAAAGTACTCCTCAGCAGGAGATACAGTCACGGTAAAGGCGTCTGAAGTCAGCGGCTCAGTCGTAATATCCGTGAGCGATACAGGCTGCGGAATCAAGAAATCAGACCTCTCAAAGGTCAAAACGAAATTCTATAAGGCAAACCACTCACGCCGCGGCTCGGGCATCGGACTCGCCGTTGCCGACGAGATCATCAGCATGCACGGCGGTACTATGGATATAACAAGTGCCGGCGAAGGCAAGGGCACGACAGTTACCATAAAGCTGCCGACTATGCAGAACTGACGGCGGTATGCATGATATTATATGGGGATAACGGCTCACCAGCCGTAAAAAAGGAGAAACTATGAGCAATAAGAACCAGAGCAACGAGAAATTCCGCTCAAAGATAGGCGGACAGGCTCTCATAGAAGGTATAATGATGCTTGGTCCGAACACAGGCGCTATGGCGTGCAGACTTCCCGACGGCACAATAGACCTTGAAACATGGGAAGAACACAACGGCAAGAACGCTCCCTGGTACAAGAAGGTACCTCTCGTCCGCGGATGCACAAGCTTCGTCACATCGCTCACAAAAGGCTACAAGTACATGATGAAGTCCGCAGAAAAGCAGCTCACTGAGGAAGAAAAGGGCGAGGAAGAAAACACTCCGGCAATTTTCAACATCATGATGTATATAGGTATGATAGTCGGCATAGTTATGGCAGTGGGACTGTTCATCTTCCTGCCGAAATGGCTGATCGGATTCGTACCTGCCATCAAGAAAAAACGCATACTCCGCTCAATCGCTGAGGGTCTTGTCAAGATAGCGATATTCGTAGCCTATATGGCTCTCGTCAGCCTTATGAAGGACATACGCCGCCAGTATATGTACCACGGCGCTGAACATATGACGATAGCCTGCCACGAAGCGGAACTCCCCCTCACAGTCGAGAACGTCCGCAAGCAGTCACGTTTCCACAAGCGCTGCGGAACGAGCTTTATATTCATCGTTCTCATAGTCGGAATATTCACAATGTGTCTTGTTCCGTTCACAGTTACCTGGCAGAGAATAGTTGCAAGCCTCTGTCTCCTGCCGGTAGTGGTAGGCATCTCCTATGAGTGCATAAGACTTGCCGGAAACCACGACAATCTTTTCACAAGAATACTTTCTGCTCCCGGTCTGGCTATGCAGCGCATAACCACAAGAGTACCGGATGACAGTATGATAGAAATAGCTATCGCCGCCCTCACACCCTGTATCCCCAAGGATAAGGAGGAGGACAAGTGGTAAGCCGGCGTGCGCTTTATGACGAGTGTATAGCTCTGCTGAGCTCTGCCGGAAAGGAATCTGCTGATTTTGACGCTCTTTGTATATTTCAGGATATACTCGGCGACAAGAACCCGCTGTTCCTGCCACTTGAACCTGTACCGGAAGAACTTGCCGGCAGGATAAAAAAACTCACCGCAGAACGTGCAGATGGCTATCCGCTCCAGTATCTCCTCGGAAAGTGGGAGTTCTACGGACTGGACTTCTATGTGGGCGAAGGCGTGCTTATCCCCCGCCCCGACACAGAAACTCTCGTCGATCAGGTGATAGACCTCTGCCGCGAAAATAAGCTGGCAGCTCCCGTCATCATCGACCTTTGCAGCGGAAGCGGCTGTATCGCGATAGCGCTGGAAAAGCATATCCCGTCAGCAGAGGTACACGCAGTCGAGATCTCGGAAAAAGCTCTCGGCTATCTTAGGAAAAACAAGGAGCTCAACAGTTCCGGCATACATATACACGAGGGAGACGTTCTCAGCAGCGTCACAGCAGAAGCTCTTCCGCAGGCTGATATAATAGTCTCCAATCCCCCATACCTCACAGCTCAGGATATGAGCGAGCTTGAAAAAGAGGTCACCTGCGAACCGGCCCTCGCCCTCTTCGGCGGAAACGACGGTCTCGGATTCTACCGCGCTATTACAGCAGTATGGAGAAAACACCTCAGGGCAGGCGGTTTCATAGCATATGAATTCGGTATGGGACAGCATAACGATGTAAGAGACATCCTTCTCAGCGGAGGATTCAACGATGTCACTTTCAGAAAAGACGGTGCCGGCATCATAAGAACTGCCGCCGCTAAGAAAGCCGCTATAATGACTCAGCGGCACGTAGACAGATCAGCAATAACTCATTCTTAACATTGACTATATAATAACGGAGGTCAGAATAATGGCTAAAAAGGAACTTGCTAAAAAAGCAGCAGTAAAAAAGCTCGATGACGACGAGGACAAGAAGTCCGCGCTGTCAGGCGCTATCAAGCTCATAGAAAAGAAATACGGCGAAGGCTCTATCATGCGTCTCGGCGAGACAAAGAAGCTCAATGTAGCAGCTATCCCGACCGGTTCGATGACACTGGATATGGCGCTCGGAATAGGCGGTGTCCCGAGAGGACGTATCGTGGAGATTTACGGACCTGAAAGCTCCGGTAAGACCACAGTTGCGCTCTCCATCATCGCTCAGGCTCAGAAGCAGGGCGGCGAGGTAGCCTTCATCGACGTTGAGCACGCTCTCGATCCTGTATATGCTCAGGCTCTCGGCGTAAACATCAACGATCTTCTCGTTTCACAGCCGGACAGCGGTGAACAGGCTCTCGAAATAGCAGAAGCCCTCATCCGCTCAGGCGCTATCGACGTTATCGTACTCGACTCTATCGCCGCTATGACTACACGCGCAGAGATTGACGGCGAAATGGGCGATCTCCATGTAGGTCAGCTCGCAAGACTTATGTCACAGGCCATGAGAAAGCTCACAGCAGCTATCTCCAAGTCAAACTGCGTTGCTATCTTCATCAATCAGATACGTGAGAAGATCGGCGTTATGTACGGCAACCCCGAAACAACCCCCGGCGGCAGAGCGCTCAAGTTCTACGCTTCAGTACGTATCGAAGTAAGAAAGGGCGAGACTATCAAGTCCGGAAATCAGATAATAGGTGCGTCCACAAGATGTAAGGTCGTAAAGAACAAGGTCGCTCCGCCTTTCAAGGAGTGTCAGTTCGACCTTATGTACGGTACAGGTATCTCACGTACCGGTGAAGTCCTCGACCTTGCAGTTGACCTCGACATCATCAAGAAGGGCGGCTCATGGTTCAGCTACAAAGACCAGAAGCTCGGTCAGGGACGCGACAATGTCAAGGAGATACTCAAATCTGACGAAGCACTCATGAAGGAGATCGAAGAACAGATACTCGCACGCAGGGATGAGCTTGAGGAAAAGCAGGCTCCTGCAAAGGCAAAGAAGCCTGCCGCAGAGACAGCTTCTGCTGCTCCGGCAGCCTCTGAGGATCCCGATGACATCCTCGCAGACATCGAAGAGGATTTTGACGAGTTCACTCCTGCTGAATAATGAAGATACTCTCCGTAAAGCCGCAGAAACCGCCGCAGTACCGGATATGCTTCGATGACGGACGAGCCGTTCTGCTCGATGCTTCGATAGTATATGACTTCGGACTCAAAGAGGGTTCTGAGCTTGATAGTGACCGCTTCAGAGAACTGATGCGTGCCGCCGTTTCGCTGAAGGTATACAACTTTGCGGTAAAAAGGCTGTTTTACCGGGACTATTCCGCAGCAGAGATGCTCGATAAGCTCTCGGAGGAATTCCGAAGCAAGGAGATATGCCGGCAGGTAGTCGAAAGGCTCGTTGCCGAAAGCATAATCAACGACGAACGCTATGCCGACAGGATAGCGTACAAATACATTGCCGTAAAAAGATACGGCAGACAGCGTGTTCTGAGAGAACTTAAAAGCCGCGGCATAGGCAGATTCACTGCCGAGGACGCCGTGAACAGCTATGAGGAAAAATTCCAGGAGAATATCCTGCATCTCCTCAGGACAAAATATGCCCGTATCCTGACAGACAAAAAGGATATGAAAGCCGTAAACAGAGTGAAAAGCTCGCTTGCACGGTACGGCTACGGCTTTGCTGAGATAAACCGTGCAGTTAATGAATACTTCATAACAAAAGATCAACTGGAGGAACAATAATGCCTATCAAGGTCGGAATGGTATCGCTCGGCTGTTCAAAGAATCTCGTAGACTCTGAGCGTATGCTGTACAAACTGAAATCCCACGGCTACAAGCTGGTGACAGAACCCGGACTTGCCGACATCGCAGTAGTAAACACCTGCGGTTTCATAAAGTCCGCCAAGGAGGAAGCTATCGAGACTATCCTCGAACTCGCCAAGCTGAAAGCTGAGGGAACTCTCAAAAAGATAGTGATAACCGGCTGTCTCACCGAAAGATACAAGGAAGAAGCCGCAGAGCTGTTCCCGGAAGCCGATGCAGTTATCGGCATAGGAAACAACAAGGATATAATCGATGTACTCGACCACGTTCTTGCCGGAGAAAGATACATAAACTTTGCGCCAAAGCTCGAAGCCGAGCTCGACGGCGAAAGAATGATCTCAACTCTCCCCTTCTTCTCATATCTGAAAGTTGCAGAGGGCTGCTCAAACTGCTGCACTTACTGTGCTATCCCTCAGATAAGAGGAAAGTTCCGCAGTGTCCCCATGGAAAAGGTGCTTGAAGAAGCACGTTACCTTGCTGACAACGGAGTCACCGAGCTCGTTGTCATAGCACAGGACACCTCACGCTACGGTGAAGACCTCTACGGCGAGTCAAAACTCCCCGAACTTCTCCGCGAGCTATGCAAGATAGACGGTCTGCGCTGGATAAGAACGCTGTACTGCTACCCCGAGAGGATCACAGATGAACTCCTCGAGACTATCGCTTCTGAGGAAAAACTCGTGAAATACCTCGAGATACCGATACAGCACTGCAACGGCAACATACTCAGCCGTATGAACCGCTGGGGCGATGCAGAGCAGCTTGAAGCGCTGTTCAACCATATACGCGAAAAGGTACCCGGAGTTATACTCCGTACCACACTTATAACAGGCTTCCCCGGAGAGACAGAGGAACAGTTCAATGAACTGGCTGAATTCATACAGAAGGTACGATTCGACAGACTCGGCTGTTTCCCCTACTCACGCGAAGAGGGCACAAAATCGGCTGAATTCCCCGATCAGATAGACGAGGATACCGCCGCTCACCGTGCCGACATCATAATGGAACAGCAGATGCTCATAAGCGCTGAGAAGAATGAACAGCTCCTCGGCAAGGAATTCACAGCAGTCACTGAAGGCTTTGACCGTTTCGGTGAATGCTGGTTCGGAAGAACACCAAGCGACGCTCCCGACATAGACGGAAAAGTCTTCTTTACATCGCCGCGCAGGTTGGATATAGGCGAATTTGTAAAAATCAGGATCACAGATACTTTGGACTATGATCTTATCGGAGAGGTGATCGAATAATGAATCTTCCAAATAAACTTACTCTTCTCAGAGTACTTCTTATACCATTTTTCCTTCTGTTCATGTACATCAATATACCGTTCCATTATCTTATAGCACTGGTGATATTCTCAGGAGCTTCCATAACAGACGCTCTCGACGGAAAGATCGCCCGCAAACGCGGACTCGTTACCAACTTCGGTAAATTCCTTGATCCGCTCGCTGACAAGATACTCGTTATCGCAGCTCTCACTGTATTCGTAGAGCTCGACGATGTCAGAATGGGTGCTATACCGCTCATCATAATCAGCGCAAGAGAGTTCATGGTATCCGGACTCCGTCTTGTAGCTGCTGACAGCGGTGTAGTAGTTGCCGCAGGTATATGGGGCAAGCTGAAAACAGCTTTCACAATGGTAACGATAGTCGGAATACTCTTCTGGCTCAGTCTGTACTATGATTTCTCATTCGGCATCCCGGACAGCGTGACCGATGCGGTCGAGGATATAGCTATCCCGATACTCATATGGATCTCAACAGCACTCACAGTAGTATCAGGTATCATTTACCTCAAAGGCTACTGGAACCTCATCGACTCTGACAAGTAAAGGAGATAAAAATGAAGCATTGTGCCGGTCAGATAAGATATCTTATCGCCATAAAAGAACTCTCGGACATCGACGAATATGTCCGCTGTGTCAATATATCCCGTCATCTCGGCGTATCCCGTCCGAGCGTCAGCAAGATGCTGCGCTGCCTTTCTAACTGCGGACTCGTCTATGAGGACTTCGGAAACAGCGTCGTACTCACTCCTCAGGGCAAGGAAGCGGTGAACGAGATATTCTCAACATTCAATGAGGTATACGCATTTTTCCACAATTTTCTCAAGCTTCCACACGAAGAAGCACACGATCAGGCAATAAAATTCGTTATGGAATTCCCGCAGGACACCTGCCAGCGCCTGAAAGTCATCGTAAGAAGAACAATGAAGAAAAAAGCATAATGAAACGGGCGGTCTATCCGCCCGTTTTTTGTATCAGTAAACTCCTATCGTCATTTTTCACAAAGCCTATTGACAATCCGGCTCTCAATAATATATAATAAAACTATATTAGCACGTTAACCGCGAAAGGAGTTACACTATGAGAAAAGGCATTCTCAAAAAGACAGCGGCTTCATTCATAGCTGCTGCAATGCTGTTCACACAGGCTGGTATAACATCTTATATCACCCCTGACGCTGATGCAGCAGATGCAAAATCACGCGTATCCGTCCACGATCCCTCAATAGTCAAGGACGGCAATACCTATTATGTCTTCGGCTCTCACATCGAAGCCGCAAAGACCACAGACCTCCAAAACTGGAAGCGCTTCAGCAACGGCTACACCACCCCTAACAATGTCGAATTCGGAAACCTCTCACAGAATCTCAAAAAAGCCTTTGACTGGGCAGGCGAAGACCTCGGTGACTGTGCCGGCGGATTCGCTGTATGGGCACCTGACGTTGTATGGGATGCAGATTACCGCAACGCTGACGGCACCAAAGGAGCATATCTGATGTACTTCTGCACCTCCTCAACGTGGAATACATCGGTAATAGCCTTTGCGACCTCAAAGAATATCGAAGGACCGTATACATTTGCAGATACCCTGATATATTCAGGCTTTACCTCCAATGACACATATGCAAAGAGCAGTTCAAGAACAGTCAACCGCAAATACACTTCCACCAACATCGACGAGCTTATAGCTTCGGGTAAAGTCACCTACAATAACGACTGGTTCGCAAGCTCGGCATACAACTACCGCGCATATCCCAACGCTATCGATCCGACTATATACTTTGACCGAAACGGCGATATGTATATGGTATACGGCTCGTGGTCAGGCGGAATATTTACCCTGAAAATAGATCCGGCTACCGGAAAGTGCATACATCCCAAGTCCGGCACTACCGAGGACGGCAGAATGATAGACAGCTACTTCGGTACAAAGCTCGCAGGCGGCTACCACAAGTCCGGCGAAGGTCCTTTCATTGAGTACAACGCTGATACGGACTACTTCTACCTCTGGGAGACTTACGGCGGTCTGACCTCTGAGGGCGGCTATAATATGCGAGTATTCCGCTCCAAGAGCCCGACAGGACCTTTCACCGATCCTGCCGGCAGATCAGGCATTATGACATCAAACTCCAACCTTGACAGCACAGGTCTGAAAGTCATGGGCAACTATAAATTCAGCTCTCTTGACAAAGCATATATGGCTTGCGGACACAACTCCGTTCTCCGTGACGATGACGGTCAGTGGTATCTCTTCTATCACACCCGATTCGATGACGGAGCAGAATTCCACGAAGTAAGAGTTCATCAGATGTTCTTCAACGAAGATGACTGGCCGGTAGTCGCACCTTTTGAGTACAGCGGCGACAAGCCGTCAGACGCTGGCTACTTCGACAGTGATCTTACAGGAGAATATGAGTTCATCAACCACGGCAATTCAACTGACGGCAAGATAATAAACTCTCAGAAGATAACTCTAAACGCCGACCACACTATCTCCGGAGCCGTTACCGGAACTTGGTACGAGAGCACAAGCAGCGCTGACGCTGTTTTCACGATTGGCGGACAGCGCTATTCGGGAGTATTCCAGACCGCTCAGAACGAAAAGGGCGTTAAAGTAATGACGTTCACCGCAGTCGGCAATAATAATCAGACTATCTGGGGTGCTCAGAACACAGAATACAGCGGCACAGATTATTCCGGCATCTTTGACTATTCTGACGAAGATTCAGACTTTGTTATAGCTCCCGAAACAGTTGGAGAGCGAAGCGCAGCCGTTCGTCTTAGCGGAACTGACCTCGTAAGCGGTATACCCTACTACATTACAAACGCAAACAGCGGTCTCGCGATAGACCTTCCCAATGGCAAGCTCGATGAAAACACAAACATACAGCAATGGGACTTCAATATGCTGTGGGCACAGCAATGGAGGATAGTCTCGGTCGATGACGAATGGTGCAGGATAGTTTCCATGGGCGACGAGAGCAAGTGCATATCCGTAGCCGAGGATAAAGCTGCCGACGGTGTAAACGTCGAACTCCGGACCTATACCGGCGCAGACAGCCAGCTTTTCAAGATAGTTAAGAGCGGAAAGAAATATGGCATAGTTTCAAAATGCTCTGATGGGAAAGGCGCTCTCGATGTATTTGAGTGGTCGAAGGAAAACGGCGGAAACATCAACCAGTATGCATACCACGAATACGACTGCCAGCTATGGAACATCATGCCTGTTCACTCGACTGTCCAGCCCGGACTCTACACCATCAGAAATCTCAACAGCGGACTCTATGTCGGAACAAACAAACTGAACAGTCTCGTTCAGACAGACAAACCCACTAACTGGCGCTTAATGCTAAGCGGATCCGGCAACACTGTCATTTCCAAGGATATGAAGATAGTTCCGTTTATCCCGATAAATGTTCTCGTCGATGGTGCCAGTGCAGAAAACGGCGCAGATATCGTTTTTGCAAGCGCAGACAACACCGCAGCCGACACATTCAGGATAATATGCAACAAAGACGGTACCTACTCTATCCTCACAGACGCAACAGACTTCAAATCTTGCTTTGACGTTGCTGAAAACAGCAAAGAGATCGGCGCAAATATCTGCCAGTGGGAATATAACGGCGGTGCAAACCAAAAGTTCATCATAGAACCGGCAGATACGACGGTACGTATGCTTCCCGGTGACGTTAACGCTGACGGTGATGTCAATGTTGCTGACCTTATCGCACTTCACCGTTACCTCTTAGGCCGAAAGACATATATAAGCGACTTCACAGCCGCAGATGTGAATGAAGACGGAAAGATAAACGTTTTCGACAGCATACTCCTCAGACGTATCATAACCAACGACTGAAAAAACAGCGAATCTGTCACACAAAGTATTTCATTGCCGCATTGACACCAATGCACAATAACACTCCGACAAACACCGGAAGCATAAAGCTGGCAACCGTCCACTTTATGCTTCCGGTCTCTTTTTTTACTGTAAGGCAGGTCGTAGCACACGGGAAGTGGAACAGCGTGAATATCATCATGCAAACCGCCGTCCGGACTGTCCAGCCGTTGACCGTAAGAAGTTCCCTCAGCTGTGAAAGCTCAGCAAGTTCGGTCAGCCTGTTACCCGAAAGATACCCCATTATAATAACTGACATAACTATCTCATTCGCCGGAAATCCAAGCAGGAATGCCAGCAGTATCATACCGTCGAGCCCCATAAGCTCCCCGGCAGGAGAAAGCACATCCGAAAAGCGTTCCAGCAGACTGATACCACCGGGACTGACATTTGCCATGAGCCATATCACCAGTCCGCACGGAACGGCAGCAGTACAGGCTCTCCCAAGCACCAAAACCGTCCTGTCCAGCACAGAACGGACAAGCACCTTCAATAGCTGAGGCTTGCGGTAGGGCGGCAGTTCCAATGTGAACGAGGAAGCTTCACCGCGCAGAACAGTCACAGACAGCAGCTTTGACACGATAAGCGTCATCACAGCGCCGAGCATTATCACTCCAAGCAGTATGAGCGATGACAAGAGCGACGAAGCCATTCCGCCGGCTGTTACAAAGAACATCGTAATAACCGCGATAAGTGTCGGAAAACGTCCGTTGCATGGCACAAAACTGTTGGTGAGTATCGCTATCAGCCGTTCACGCGGAGAATCGATGATACGGCAGCCAGTTACACCGCAGGCGTTGCAGCCGAACCCCATAGCCATAGTTATAGCCTGTTTTCCACAGGCGTTTGCACAGCGGAAACAGCCGTCCAGTTCAAAAGCTGCTCTCGGCAGATAGCCTGCGTCCTCAAGAAGAGTGAAGAGCGGAAAGAATATCGCCATAGGCGGCAGCATCACCGACACTACCCAAGCAAGAGTCCTGTATATTCCCTGTATGAGCACGCCCTCGAGCCACCACGGAGCTCCGACAGAGTTCAGACCGTCCGACATAGTACTGCCAAGCGCAAAAAGCGCTTCACCGAGGAGTTTCGATGGATAATTTGCGCCGACGATAGTGAGCCACAGAATAAAACCAAGCAAAACTATCATAACAGGGATACCGAAGCGGCGGCTAAGAAATATATTATCGAGCATACGGTCACGCCGGTCGGAGTTCCTCGTCTCGCAGACTGCTTCTGAAACTATCTCGCCGGCTCTTCTCATAAAAGCGGCTGAGATCTCGTCCGCTGTCTTCTCGCTGTCCCAGCCTTCCGTAGAAAGATGTTCTGTCACTTCCGATATCTCCGGTATATCTCCCCAGCCTGCTTTCTTCGTGAAATCTTCGTCACCTGAAAGTATCCTCAGCGCGGCAGTTCTCGCTGACACTCCTGATTCCGGAAGGACTTCTCCGAGAGCTGTGACAGCTTCTTCCAGTATTTCCGGCAGCTTCACAGCCACTCTGCACCCAGGCTCATCAGAACGCAAGAGACTGCACAGATCATCTTTCATCTCGGTAAGTCCCCTACCGCTCCTCGCAGCCATACCAACGACCGGAACCCCGAGAAGTTCACCGAGTTTTTCTGTATCCACCTCTATGCCGCGCGACTCTGCTTCGTCCATAAGATTCACGCAGACCATAGTTTTAGGTACAGCCTCTATTACTCTCAACGCAAGACCGAGACTGCGTTCAAGGCAGGAAGCATCACATACCACGACAGCAGCCTCCGCTCCGCCGAAATACAGAAAATCCGCAGCCGCATTTTCCTCGCCTGAACCCGGATTCAGCGAGTATGTCCCCGGTATGTCTTCGAGAATAATATCAAGGCCGTCGTGCGAGAAACGTCCTTCCGCACCGCCGACGGTCTTTCCTGCCCAGTTGCCGGTATGCTGTCTCAGACCGGTAAGCGCATTGAATACAGTAGATTTACCAACATTGGGATTTCCTGCCAAAGCCACAAGATGTTCCGACATAGTATCACTCCTCGGGTAATAATATGACATATTTCGCCTGAATATGACAAAAAGCTCCGTTTTCAGAATAAAACGGAGCTTCATATTATAATATTACTTCACCTTGTGGCTTTCTATCATATTGCGGATAGAATCAAAGAGATACGGCTTGAGCTGTTCGATACCGCAGGGTTCGCTGTAAAGAATAGTAGAATAGCAGGTTGACGATACCAGTTCAACTATCATAAACATCATAAGCTCAGGATCACGGAATTCATACGGTGCTTCATCGAGCATCTTATAATAAACATCAAGAAAATTTACATCTCCTTCAGTTGCAGGAGTAGTGATAGCCGATTTGAATATTCCCCAGCTGAGATTTTTGGATATAAATGTCAGGAGCGATTTATTCTCGTTCAGCTGATTTATGATATTGTCTATCAGCATTACTATCTTGTCTTCAAAGGTAACTCCGGGGAATTTTTCTTTAAGTTCATCGATAGCTTTATTGAAGAGCTGACTCGACTTGTGTGAGACGAGCTTGTTGCGTATATCATACTTATCCTTGAAGTAAAGATAGAAGGTTCCTTTTGCTACACCGGCTTTGCCAACGATGTCGGAGATAGAGGTTTTGCTGAATCCCTTGGTAGTAAAGAACTCAAAAGCCGTTTTAAGCAGAGAATTTTCTTTCTGCTGCTTGTTCACATCAACTTTTCCCATTCGTTTAACCTCCTAAATCACAATACTGATGTCTGATGCTGGTGAAGAAGTTGTTTCTATGATTTAATTATAATCCATTAGGGCGCTGCTTGTCAAGGCAAATTTATGACCAACGGTCATAAATTTGTTCTCTCACTTTTGTGCATTTATACAAATTTAGTGACTTTAGGTCATTTTTTACAAAATAAAGGTTGACTATCGGTCAGTTTGGTAATATACTATAGGTACAAACATATTGACCGACGGTCAGTTTATATAGAAGCTATTTATACTATTAAAGAAAGGAATGATCCTATGCTTCGATTCGGTGAATGGATTGCCCGGCACAGAGTCCTGATACTCGTGTTCGGAATCGTCCTCCTTATACCTTCGGCTATCGGCTACGCAAACACCCGTGTAAACTACGACATTCTCTCCTACCTCCCAAAGGACATAGACACTATGGAAGGTCAGGATATATTGAAAGAAGAATTCGGACAGGGCGGCTTCTCCCTTGTAATGGTCGAGGGCATGAGCGACAAGGACGTCGCGAAGACCGCACATAAGTTCGAAGAGATCGACCACGTTTCCAGCGTAGTATGCTACCAGTCCCTGACAGACTGCAAGATACCAATGGAGATACTCCCCGAAAAATACATCAACGCCTTCAACAACGGCGATACCACTATGATGGCAGTATTCTTCGATGATACCACTTCAGCAGACGGCACTCTCGCTGCTGTTGACGAAATGCGCAGTATCACCGACAAACAATGCTTCATAAGCGGTATGTCTGCGATAACCCTTGATATGAAGAACCTCTCCAAGAGTGAATCCATAATCTATGCTGTGATAGCAGTCCTCCTCACAAGCCTTGTACTTATAGTGACTATGGACTCTTTCCTGATACCGCTGTTCTTCATGCTCAGTATAGGCTTCGCTATCGCATGGAACCTCGGAACGAACATCTTCCTCGGAGAGATATCATTCCTCACTAAGGCACTCGCAATGGTGCTCCAGCTTGGCGTTACAATGGACTACTCCATATTCCTCTGGCACAGCTACAAGGAGCAGCTCCAGCTGTATCCCGATGATAACCAGGAAGCTATGGCACACGCTATCGCAAACACGGTAGTATCAGTTGTCAGCAGCTCGTTCACAACAGTTGCAGGCTTCCTCGCAATGTGCTTTATGAGCTTCACGCTCGGACTTGACCTCGGAATCGTAATGGCAAAGGGTGTTGTATGCGGCGTAATCGCCTGTGTAACTGTACTCCCTGCCATGATACTCATTTTCGAGAAGGCTATTGCAAAGACATCACACAGAGATTTTCTCCCGTCATTCACAAGAACATCAGGCTTTATCATCAAGAATTCCTGGGTATTCCTCGTTGCCGGAGTTGTTCTGCTAATACCGGCACTCTACGGAAACAATAATTACAGTGTATACTACAAGCTTGACAGCACTCTTCCGGCTTCGCTCGAAAGCGTTTCAGCTAACACAAAGCTCGCTGAGGAATTCAATATGAACAGCACTCATATAATCCTCGCGGACGCTGATATGCCTGCATATCAGGCTTCTAAAATGCTCGATGATATAAAGAAGGTGGACGGCGTAAAGTTCACTATCGGATACAACGAGCTCTTCGGACCGGCTATCCCGGACGAGGCTATTCCGGAAGAATTCAGAAGCAAGCTCAAGAGCGGAAACTATCAGCTTATGCTCATAGGCTCTGAGTACGAAGTTGCTTCCGATGCAGTAAACGATCAGATCACCGAGATCAATTCGATCATCAGAAAGTATGACGATGAAGCAATGCTGATCGGTGAAGCTCCGGCAACTAAGGACCTTATCACTATCACAGACAAGGACTTCAAGGTAGTAAGCATACTCTCCATCGCCGTTATCTTCCTGATAATCGCATTCACATTCAAATCCGTATCACTTCCGGTCATCCTCGTATCAGTTATAGAGCTTGCAATAATGATAAATCTCGGTATATCTTACTATACCGGAACAAAGCTCCCGTTCATCGCATCAGTCGTTATCGGAACCATCCAGCTCGGTGCAACAGTTGACTATGCGATACTTATGACAACGAGATACCGTACTGAGAGATATCTCGGAAACAGCAAAAAGGCTTCCGTAAGCACAGCTCTCAGGACTTCAATAAAGTCAGTTATCACCTCGGCAATGGGCTTCTTCGCCGCAACTATCGGCGTAGCACTTTACTCTGACATTGGAATGATCTCCTCACTCTGTATGCTTCTTGCAAGAGGAGCTATCATCTCAATGGTAGTAGTTGTAACAGTGCTCCCGTCAATGTTCCTGCTTTTCGACAGCCTTATATGCAAAACGAGCTGCGGTTTCACTCAGAAGCGCAGCAATAACAGACCGAATATAAACAACAAGGAAGTATATTCCGTTCAATAAACAGTAAAGGAGTAAGAGATATGAAAAACTATAAAAAAATCATCGCCGGTGCAGTTGCTGTTGCCATATCCGCAGGAGCTACTACCACACTCGCGTTCGCCAAGAATAACGACACCGCAGAAACTCCCGACTCTGAAACTGCTGCTGCCACTTCAGCCGCTTCCGAAAGAAAAGAACTCGATGAAGCAGCTTATAAGGACGAAACAGTATACGTTCTCTGCAAGAACGACTCATCAATAAAGAATGTCATAGTCAGCGACTGGCTTCGCAACGCACCTGCACTGTCGATACTTGACGATTACTCACTGCTCAGCAACATCGAAAACGTAAAGGGCGATGAAAATTTCAGCTCAGAGGGCGAAGGCCTTTCATGGGCAGCCGACGGAAAAGACATCTACTACAAGGGAACTACTGACAAGGAACTCCCCGTAGATATTACAATGAAGTATTTCCTCGACGGCAAGGAAGTATCCCCTGACTCGATAGTCGGCAAGAGCGGTCACCTCGTTATCCGCTGGGAGTACACCAACAAAACCAGCGTTATAAGAAACGTAAATGGCAAGGATAAGGAATTCAAAGTGCCTTTCATAGCTGCAAGCGCTGCTCTCTTCAACAATGAGAAGTTCCTCAACGCTTCAATATCAAGCGGCAAGATACTCTCAGACGGTAACCGTCTCATCGTTGTAGGTCTTGCATTCCCCGGACTCAATCAGAGCCTCGGACTCGACAAGATGGAAGATATTAACATCGAGCTTGCTGAGAGTGTTGAATTCTCGGCAGATGTTATCGATTTTGAAATGAGCAATACCGTAACAGCTGTTTCAAACGAGCTGTTCTCACAGCTTGACATAGAAAAAGACTTCAACGTCGGCAACCTCAAGGAAAAACTCCAGGAACTCAGCGACGGCTCACAGAAGCTCTGTGACGGCACACTTGAACTATATAACGGTATCAACACACTCTATGAAAAATCCGGCGGTCTTACAGACGGCATAGCACAGCTTGATTCCGGTGCCCTCGAACTCAAAAAAGGTGCAGACGCACTCAGCAGCGGAGCAGAAGCTCTCTCAGGCGGTGCAAAGACAGTTTCAGACTCGACAGCTCAGCTCAGAGACGGTATCAAGTCCGCGAAAGACGGTTCAGCAAAACTTGCTGACGGTACATCACAGTTAAAATCAGGTGCTTCAACACTCAATGACGGCATTGATAAGCTCGTTGAGGGCGGCAAGGCTCTCGAAGACGGTCTGGTATCCGCTAAGACTGGTTCTGCGCAGCTCGTTTCAGGCCTCGCAGAAGCAGACAAGGGCTCAGATACCCTTACAGCAGGCGCAAAACAGTTCGCTGATGGCGCTTCTCAGCTCGCTGACGGAAGTGCAAAGGTCAAGAGCGGTTCTGAAGCTCTCGCAGCCGGAGCAGCTCTTGTAAACGAAGGTGCAGACACTCTCAGCGAATCAGCTGACAAGCTCTCAGACGGTATCAGCAGCGCTAAGGACGGTGCGGACGCACTTTCAAGCGGAATAGACTCAGCTAAAACAGGTGCAGATAAGCTCAAAACAGGTGCTGACAGCGTAGCAGACGGAGCAGAAAAACTCCACGGAGGACTCGGCACAGCAAGCACTTCTCTCACAACTACTATCGCAGCCAACGAACAGGCTCTTGCAGCTCTCGAAGGTCTCTATGCACAGTCTCCGTCAACAGAGCTCGCAACTACAATAGGAACACTCCGTCAGACTATCGCAGCTCAGAAGCAGATCGCAGCTTCTATGACAGATCAGGGCGATCTCGGCAAGGGTGCAGCTGCTCTCGAAAAGGGTTCAGCTCAGCTCAGCAGCGGTATGGAAAGTCTCAGCGACGGTCTTGACTCCGCAAGCACAGGCGCTTCACAGTTAAAGAGCGGTCTTGACACACTCAACAAGGGTGGCAAAGCTATCGCAGGCGGCTCTAAGGAACTCGCAGAATCCACAGAAAAGATCTCCGCAGGTGCTGATTCACTTTCATCAGGTGCAGCAGAGCTCGATTCAGGCATAACAAAGCTCAAGAACAGCGGCGGCGAATTCGTAACAGGTCTTGAAAAGCTCTCCGCAGGTATAGATCAGCTCTACTCCGGAGCAAAACAGCTTGACGACGGTCTCGGCAAACTCTCAACAGGAGCAACAGACTTAAACAAGGGCCTCAACCAGCTTAAGATCGGCGCATCTGCTCTCAGCGACGGTATCGACGAACTCGGAAACGGTGCTAATGTTCTCGACAACGGCCTTGAGCAGCTCCTCGACGGCGGAAACAAACTCGCTGACGGAACTGCAAAGCTCTATGCATCTTCAGGACAGCTCAGCGAAGGCGCAAAGAAGGTCTCCGACGGCTCAACAGCTGTATGGAACGGTGCAAACTCCCTCAAGGACGGCAGCAACGTCCTAGTGGAAGGCGTATCCAAACTCCGCAGCGGTGCAGAAGAGCTCAACAATGGTATGACCAAGTTCAACGACGAGGGTATGTCAAAGATCTCCGAAGCAGTAAACGATAAACTGCCTGAAATTATGAACAATTTTAAAACAACTCGCGAAATATCTAAAGAGTATATATCATTTTCGGGCATTTCGACTAAAATGGACGGAAGTGTAAAGTTTATTTATGTTTTTGATGGTACTTCAAGCAAATAATCCGTCGAATCAAGTCGAGAATTTCGCTATATAAGGTGATTTCATTCATATATATGAATATATATAGCGATTAAGAATATATATTTGCATTTCTTACTAAACAGTGATATACTATTATCAAAGGACAAATGCTGCTTGTCTTTTATAATGATTTTTTCAATTCCATCCTTTAAAAACTAAGAGTAGTCGCAAGACTACTCTTAGTTTTTATCATCATTTGGGTTTGTGATTTGACGTATTCATAATTCAGAAAAAAATAATATGTTATTTTTGCCAAACAATAAAATGAACAGTTTCGCTCTTAGCCACTTTACATAAACTTAACATTCGCTTAACATTCCTTTATCAATCCGGATAACAGCCTATATTAAGCCATTTCAATCGGCATATAAATAGCATATATGTGTTTGTATATATGCCAATAGGATATATATATTTGATTTTCCTAATAAACACTGGTATACTGTAATCAAAGGACAAATGCTGCTTGTCTTTTATAATGATTTTTTCAATTCCATCCTTTAAAGAAAAAGAGTAGTCGTCAGACTACTCTTTTTCTTTTTATTACTTCTTAAGCATTTCAGCTGCTTCTTTTCCAAAATCCAGCAGTGCATCCACGCAAGCTTTTATTATCGGATTGTCCTCATTGCTCTTGCGGTAAAGCAATATGTCCATGTTGGTGTTTCGCGCAAATGAACAGTCGCGGACTATAAGTGGTGTGTCCGGAGTGTAAAGCTCATACACGATAGGCGTTACCCACATATACGCATTGTCGATAGTTGATATTGCGCTCAGCTGGACTCCGCGGTCGTATATGAATATTCTCTTGTCATTCATATCACAGTCAAGGTCCTGATTGATGAGTGCTCGCCTGAGCATATCAGGTTCATCATCTGTATGAATTATTTCAGGGTATTCAGCCAGCATCTCTACCGGAACATCCTCATACTTTGCGAGCGGATGATCAGCTCTCATAAGAAGTTTCATGCTGTACTCAACGATTACCTTCTTTTCAACGCCGCGGTTTGAGATACGGTCATCTATCATATTTATATAGCTGGCCGGTATTCGGGTTACACCAATATCGAATTTACCTGTGCAGACGTCCTCGACAACTCTGAGAGTATCTGTTTCTGAGAGGTGAATGTTGATGTTGCCGCGATCCTTGATGAAGTTGTTTATAGTTTTTCCGATTATTGATGTCGCATAAGCTGAACGTGACACCTCTGCCTTAAATGAAAGTGAACCGTCAACACGATCTTTATAATCGTTTTCAAGTGAGTGAATCTCTTCAACTACGTTTCTCGCCCTCGCAAGGAAGACTTCTCCCTCGGGGGTGAGTATCATACCGTTAGGAGTACGGTTGAAAATCTGTATGCCTATGCTCTCCTCAAGCTCCTTGAGAGCTATACTGATGTTTGGCTGTGCCTGATAAAGTCTCTTAGCCGCTTTTGTTATGCTGCCGTCCTGAGCGATAGCAATAACGTATTCAAGCTGTTGTAATTTCATAATATCCCTCTTTCAAATTATATCCATCCAGATCATTCAAAAAAATCCCATAAAACACTTTTCTTTTACACTAAAAAATGGTATAATAAAATATGTGCTACTTTACATCACTGCGATATTTTGCACGGGTTCTCGAGATACTCTCCTCACTTCTCTTGATGAGGTTGAGCAGAGAGGAAGAATACTGTGCATAATCCTTCTGAAGGGTTGCGGTTGTAACATAAAGTGTATCAAAATTATCAACGCAGTCGTTGCCGTCAAGGGCGATACCGCTCGAAGCCGCCTTGATGTTAGCTTCGCTCATCGAAACGATAGCGTTAGCGCTGTCATTTGCGATGACCTTGGGTATACGGAAGAGCTTCTGGTCGTTGTGAGGGTTTGCATTGTAAACGATTCTGAAAAGCTTGTACACCGACAGCATGAGGTATGAGGAAACCTCTTTGATAAGTGTGATACTGTTTGCCTTCTGCGCAAGACTGAAGAGCAGACTTATCGAGTTGTTGATGATCCTTCGGTTAAAGTTGATGATCTCAGGTGAAGGCATCTTGAGATTGTTATTTCCGTCGTCATCAGGTATATCCTCGATAGTAATGGTTTTTCCTTCAGGCTCCGGAGTTCTGCCGAGAAGATAGTCGCAGGATACGTTATAGTAGTCCGCGATCTTTACAAGGAAGTTTAGTCCGCATTCACGGATACCTTTCTCGTAGTGCGAAAGCAGTGCCTGTGAAATACCGAGATCGGTAGCAGCCTGTTTCTGGCTGATATGGCGCTCTTTTCTCTGAAGTGTTATGATCCTGGCGAAATCGGAATTCATAATTGCTCCTCCTATTACGGGAATTTTCATACTTGCATAATTGAGATTATTATATATTTCTATTATAATACAAACTGTATAATTTGTAAATACAACGAAATATGAAAGAATAAAAGATATTTCGACCTCATTTTTGTGAGATTTACTAACAGTTAAAAATATCCATGCACTTTTTGTGCACTTTTAACACATATCAGGAAGTGATAATATGAAAGGTTACCGCATCAGCGTCATCCGTCACGGTATGACCGAAGCAAACGAAAAAGGAATATACATCGGAAAGACCGATCTGCCGCTCTCTCCAAAGGGTGCCGCAGACCTTGCCGCTAAAATGGACGAATTCGTATACCCCACCGTCCACAGAGTATACTCCTCGCCGCTCCTGCGCTGTACAGAGACAGCAGATATACTTTTCCCCTGTACGGAGATGTGTACTGTTGACGATCTCCGTGAACTTGACTTCGGCGAATTCGAGAATAAGAGCATTGACGAGCTCGCCAAGCGCAAGGAGTACAATGAATGGCTCCGCGGCGGCAAAAGCGCCCGTCCGCCAAAGGGTGAAAGTCTCGAAGAACTCACCGCACGAACCTACAAGGCTCTCCATGAGATAATCACCGATATGATGAACGAAGGACTCACCCACTCCGCTATGATAACCCACAGCGGCATCATATCAAATATGCTCAGCTGCTTCGGTATACCGAAATATCCACCGTCGCAGATCTCTGCCGAGCCGGGCGGCGGCTTCGACATAATCGTTACGGCACATATGTGGCTGAATTCCCAGGCATTCGAGATACTCGGCTACTGCCCCTACGAAAAGATCGAGGATCCAACGACAGACTACGACTATAACGATTATATGTAACATATAAAGAATATTTTTCCGTTTCCGGTACATAATACCTTTGTATACAGTTACCGGAGGGGATAAGATTGAGCGTGAGGAAACTCATCAGCTATTCACACCGTCTGCTCAAAGGCAGACGTACAGTCACAGCATTGATATGCTTTATGCCGATAGCCGCGGAGCTCTTCTTCCGTGCAGCCGAAGCTTGTTTTTACAGTATGTTGCTGTATTTCGGCAACATCAGACCGCTCGGACTGTTCACAGGCTCAGAGCCGCTCCAGACCGCTATAACAGCAGGATTTACCATTGTCCGCTGGACAGCAACAGCTCCCCTGACCTGTCTGTCTGCATACAGACTATGCGAGATAGCAGCCGAAAAAACAGAAACTCCCACTCCGCTGACCGATGTTCTTATCAGCAAAGGATTTGTCCGCAGGAGCATTTCAGCCCTTATATGGACAAAAGCTCTCGGACTGGCAGCAATAGCTCCGGCGGCATTCTTCGGAACAGCTGCATACCGCCTTTTTACAGAGCGCAGCAGCACACCGGCCGGCCTGTTTCTCACTCTTCACGCGTTCACGCTCACCGCAGTATCGATATTTCTGTGGCTCTCGCTGAAGCTCAGCCTTGCCGCAGTCCCGTATCTGCTCACACGTTCGCCGGAGAAGAGCACTTTCCGCATAACAGCAGACTCGATAAGGCTCATGCACGGCAGAAAAATGCTTGCTGTAAGACTGTTTCTTGCATATCTTCCGGCAATGCTCGGAATCGTGACTTTTCCATATGCACTCGCAGGTCTGCGGACCTCGTTCGCACTCAGCATAGACATTTTCATCAAAGAGGAGGAATACCGTGAGGGAACTGAAACTGACAGTCGGCGGTGATCACCCGACGACGCTGCAGAACTTCCTGTCCGGTCAGGAAGGCGTCTCAAAGCGCCTGCTGACAAAGCTAAAGCGTCAGGAAAACGGAATGACGCGCGGCGGAGTTCTGATACGCAGTATCGACACAGTTTACCCCGGCGACGAGATAATCCTCCGATTTGAGGACAGCGGCGCTCTCGAACCTAATCCGGAGCTGAATATTCCCATTGCATTCGAGAACGACAGACTTGTCATATTCAACAAGCCGGCAGGAGTACCGGTTCATCCCTCCATAAAGCATCAGGGAGACACCCTCGGGAACTATTTTGCATTCCTGTTCCCCGACCTCACATTCCGACCGGTGAACCGTCTCGACAAGGACACTTCCGGACTGTGCATAGTCGCAAAGGACGCTCACGCAGCAAGTCTCCTGCAAGGCAGCTGCCATAAGGTCTACTATGCGGCAGTCGAGGGAACGCCGCCTGAGTCCGGACAGATAGACGCTCCGATAGCAAGACAGCAGGAGTCGATAATACTACGCTGTGTACGCGACGACGGTCAGCCGTCCCTCACTATATATAAGCGCCTGAAAACCGGAAACAGCTATTCGCTCATGGAAGTACGCCCTGAAACAGGCCGCACTCATCAGATAAGAGTACACTTCGCCCATATCGGTCACCCGCTCGCTGGCGACGATATGTACGGCGGCAGTCTCGCAGATATACCGCGTCAGGCTCTGCACTGCGGCAGAATAACCTTCCCCGATCCGACAGGCGGCAGCAATATGACAGTAACATCTGAGCTGCCGGAGGATATTTCGACACTGTTTCAGGCGGACTAAAAACGATTGACTATTCATACCATTTTGGCAATAACCAGGCGACCTATTTGTGCAAATCTACAAAATTAGGCGTTATGTAAAAATTTCGGCATAATTTTCGTTGTTTTTTCACAGGTTACTGCTATAATATTATTTTGTAACCATTTTGTAACGTCCGCACTGCCGGACACACCGAAAGGAGCAGTAGATATGGCTCAGGTATCCCCTGAGGAAAACGACTTCTTTGACCAGCCTGACAACAGCAGCATACCAGAACGTATCGGCAAGGCAATAACCTCGCTGCTGCTTCGTGCAGGACTTTCAACGGTCAAATTCACAGCCGCGCTTCTGCTGTGGATATACAGGACAATAATGCTCATCGCAGCAGAGCTGCTTGACATAGCAAAGGGACTCGGACGTGTGCTGATGTGGCTTTTCCACGATCTCACACACTCGCTGCGAAAGCGTCACCAAAAGAATAAAGAGCTTCAGAAAGCTGTTGCAAAAGCCAAAAAGGAAGACGACCGCCGCACTTACTTTAGTGCGATAGCGCGTTTTATCACGTCCTATCTCTTCGGAGAGGGCGGTATCTGCTATACAGCCTTCAACTACATCATGCCGATAGTCAGCTTTGCATTTCTGCTTGGCGTTATACGCTACGGACTCGGTCTTGAATACGGTATAAGCGTTGAATTCAACGGCAAAGATGTCGGAATAATCTCCGAAGAATCCGACTTTGACCGAGCAGAGCACGAAGCTCTCCAGCGTATAAACTACTCAGGCGAGAACAACATCGAAGCATCAGCAAACTTCTCGCTGAAAATAATCTCCGAAAACGACCGTATACTCACCTCTGAACAGCTTGCAAACAAGATGCTCGAAGCCTCCGACGAGGAGCTCGCAGAGGCTTACGGAATATACATCGACGGAGAATTCATCGGAGCAGTTACCGAAAAAGAACCCGTTGAAGAAGCTCTCGACAAGCGTCTGCTTGAATACCATCCCGACGGAAATGTCAAGGACATAACCTATCAGAACAAAATAGAATACTCCAAGGGAATATACCTCGCAAGCAGCCTTGTGGATACACAGGAGACAATAAAGAAGCTGACCTCATCAGTCAGCAAACGAGTTGTATATATCGCAAAGCCGGGAGACACAGCAGTTACCGTATGTCAGAAATACAATATGGACATCGGTGATTTCCGTAGTCTCAATCCGCTCTTTGCAGACAGCGTTCAGCCCGGACAAATGCTCAATGTCAAGGAAACAGAGAGCTATCTGCCTATACAGTATGTATTGGAGTACGAATCACTTTCTCTTCTGAAATATGAGACAGTTGAGGTCGAGACTTCTGCACTCAACGTCGGAAGCCGTCAGGTGCTTGTAAGCGGTTCAAACGGCGAAAAGCGTACAACATATGAGATAACCTACGTAGACGGCATAGAGCGCGCAAGAAAGATCATCTCCTCACAGGTAACACGCGAACCCGTAGTCGAAGAGGTCGGCATAGGAATCTATTCTGCTCACCCCGACAGCAAGGACACTATCCTCACAGGTTCCGGGCAGTTCGGCTGGCCGGTAAACGGCGGATACGTCAGCGATCCTTATATGAGTGACAGAAACCACAAGGGACTCGACATCGCAGCTCCCGGAGGAACTGAGATATACGCTGCCGCAGACGGTGTTGTTATCGCTGCCGGCTGGAACTCAGGCGGATACGGAAATGTAGTACAGATCGCGCACGATGACGGATATCAAACGGTATACGGTCATATGAGCTCCGTACTTGTAACAGCAGATCAGGAGGTACGCCGCGGACAGCTCATCGGTCTCGTTGGCACAACAGGAAACTCCACTGGAAACCACTGCCACTTTGAGGTAAGACATCTCGGAGTCTGCAAAAACCCGGCAAACTACCTGAATACTACTGATTTTGCTTTAAGCGACAAGAAAAAAGAAGACGAAAACTAATAAAATAAGGCTGCTGTATAAATACAGCAGCCTTTAATATTGCTTACGTATCAGAAATCACTCAGAAACATCTTCGCTGTCGGAATCAAAGCTTATATCACCGTCAATACTTAATTTTCCGTCACCGTTGAGTTCACCGTCAACACTTGCACTCATGCTGAATTCCAAGTTGGACAAATCATACGTAGCAAATTCGCCAACTCTTTCAAATACTATCTCAAGAGTCTTACCTTCTTGTTCAGTGGAAACAACAAGTTTGCCGTCCTTGAAGTCAAACTCAGCCTCTTCAAACAAATCCGCATCAGCAAGATCACTGCCGGAATCATTAGATTCAGTAGCACCTTCAGGCTTGATAAACTTGATAGTATCATCGTCGACCTTTTCCCACTTGCCTTCTGCAGTATCAGAAGCACCCTTCTTTTCCTCATCATCTCCACCAACTATACCAGAAGATACCTCATAAGTTCCGTTATCCTTGATCTCAATATGGAAAAGTGCATTAAGCGGGATATCAAATAACGGCATCGTTTTCATAGATGTTCCATCAGAGATCATTTCAGTGCATGCCCACTTTCCTTCAAAGCCATTACCAGAAGCACCCTTGCTGTCATCATCCTTACCGCAGCCTACCAAACCGCAAAGCATAAGAGAACAAGCAAATGCTGTACACACTAATTTTTTCATATCGTCCAACTCCTAATGTTATTTCATTCCGGTTTTACCGGTAAGGTGATTATATCATATTTCCCTTTTGTTGTAAATAGTTCAGATCATATTTTTCTTGATATTTTGCTATATGCAGCATAATTCTCCGTCACTTTGCACCCTTGGCAATACGATAGACAGGATAATTTGTTCATTCTGACTATTTTTACATTTCACTATTGACTTATGTATTGCTATGTGATATAATATCATCTGTTGAAACGATATGCGGGTGTAGTTCAATGGTAGAATGTCAGCCTTCCAAGCTGAACACGTGGGTTCGATTCCCATCACCCGCTCCATTGAAAAACAGCTTCGGCTGTTGATTTTTTCTGTGCGCCTTTAACTCAGCTGGATAGAGTAACTGCCTTCTAAGCAGTAAGCCGCTGGTTCGAATCCAGCAAGGCGCGCCATTCCGAAACTCTCCGTTACATACTCCTATATAATGGAGAGCTTCGTTTTTATTTATATTGATGGTGGGTGTAGCTTAGCTGGTTAAAGCGTCGGATTGTGGTCCCGAAGATCGTGGGTTCGAATCCCATCTCCCACCCCAGAAGAATAGGCACTTTCGAGAAATCGGAAGTGCTTTTTTCATTGATTTCCTACATTTTTCCTACACTTTTTTGCGATACTTGCAAAATCAGGGACGAATAAAGGCAATTAAAAATCAGCAGGATAGTTCTTTCGTCCTTCGGGCTAACAATACTTCTGTTAAAGCGTCTTGACTAATATTTTATAGCTTGTTATAATATTATAAAAGATAAGGGGGCGTTCCTTATGTCAGATACAAGAGAACTACTGCCTGTTCTACTTTCTGAGAAGAGCAGAAAGATCAAAGGCAGCATATATAATAGGATGCAGGTCGATTTTGCATACTACTCTAACCACATCGAAGGAAACCACCTTACCCACGACCAGACCAGATACATCTATGAAACACGCACTATCGACGGTACTGTTCCTGTGAACGATGTGTTTGAAGCGGCAAATCACTTCAAATGTTTCGACTATATCCTTGATACCGTTTCTGAGCCAATAACTGAGGACTATATTAAGAATCTTCACCGTATGCTCAAAAACGGCATTATGGAGGACGACACGGATTGCGCCGTTATCGGCGACTATAAGAAATACCCCAACGAGGTCGGCGAGATAGAGACAGCCCTGCCGGAAGAAGTTGCAGGTCTTGTACAAAACCTGCTTTGCAAATACGCCAACAAGCCGTCTCTCGACCTGTATGACGTTGCTGAGTTCCATGCAGCATTTGAGAAGATACACCCATTCTATGACGGAAACGGTCGTATCGGCAGGCTTCTGCTGCTGAAACAGTGCCTCGCTAATAACATCGTTCCTTTCTTCATCAACGAGGATATCAAGCACTTCTACTATGTCGGAATAAAAGAATGGCAGTCGGACGAGAAAAAAGAACGACTGATAGACGTATTCCTGTCTATGCAGGACGATATGAAGGCTATCCTTGACTACTTCCGTATAGGCTACGATAAAACCGAGCTGACGGCAAGGGAAGTAATAAGTAAACATATATAAAGCTTTGTCCCCGCAAATGCGGGGACTTTCTGTATCATTCTTCAAGCGGCTTGACTATTTACTTATTGATTGATATAATACAAGCAGGCGCTCCTGATATAGGAACGCCTGCTCGTTGTTTATTATCTCTGACTCATGGCGAAAAATATTTTTTCTCAGTGAAATATTGCCATGTTAAAATCTGTCTTTATTAGCAGAGGAAAATAACTCCTCAGGAAAGGAGCCCCCCTATGGATGATACATCAATAATCGTACTATTTCAGAAAAGAGACGAATCCGCAGTCAGCGAGATACGGCAGAAGTACATCCGACTGTGTGAATACATCGCTGGCAATGTTCTGTCTCAGCGTGAAGACGTTGAAGAATGTGTAAATTCCGCCTGTTATGAGGTATGGAACAGCATACCGCCTGCGTGTCCCAATGACCTAAAAAGCTACATATGCTGTATCGTCAGGAATATTGCCATAAACAGGCTTGAATACAATTCTGCTGCCAAGCGTGACAGCAGATACACTGTCTCTCTTGAGGAAATATCAGACTGTGTTCCGGCAACTCCTGATGAAAACGTCACACTGTCAGACCTTGCCGATGCGATCAGCCGTTTTCTGCATACTCAGAAGGAAATACACCGTAAGGTATTCGTGCGCCGGTACACCTACGGTGATTCGGTGGCGGACATAGCAAAGCATTTTTCATTGAACGAGAAAACAGTTGCAACGTATCTTTTCAGGACAAGAAAAAAGCTGAAAGAGTTTCTGAAGAAAGAGGGGTACAACTATGAATAAGAATAACTTTATGAAAGCGATGACAATGATAGACGAAGAACTTTTGCAGGAAGCCGGCACTCCCGATACAGGCGCAGCAGCTTCCGAAAAGTCTGAGGACTCCTTCACAGAATATGACAATGAAACGACAGTTTCCGGAGTTGATATGTATCACAGACCTGTTTGGAGAAAGTTCCTTGCTGCCGCAGCGGCTTTCGTGATAGTTGCAGGAGCTGTTAGCGGCGGCGCTTACTGTTTGGCTCAACTCAAAGAAGATAAAAAAGCTGCTGAAGAAGTCAAGGTCAGCAGTACCGTAACGTCCAACATAACCACACCCACCGAAACGATCCAAAATACCACAGAGGGTACTACGGAAAAACAGGCAGAATCGAAAACATATGACATTATCGAACATCTTGACAACAGCATATCAGGAAAAGCATCTTATGAGGAAGTCGAAGAGTTCCTTGACGGCCTTCTAAATAGCGGTGAACAAGGCACCTTCATAGCTCTTGAGCCTTATCATGCCGAATACGGCTGTATCGTAACGGACAAGGAAAAGCTAAAGAAACAGCTTCTTGAACTTGAATGGGAAAAGGGAAAACTGAATGATACGATGGATCATTCCAAAATATCCAGAAACGGCTTCGATATAGGCATCACTATTGACGATTACGGCTATATGTATGATGCCAATAAGCCCGAACCCATAACATATCATATTGATAAAGGTATGAGGAATGAACTGTACGATATACTCAATGAAAACATAGAAATACTATATGACGGCGAAGAAGTCGATAAACAGATCATCGCCGACCTGTTTAAAAATTCACATTCAGCAAAGCTTTATACCGGATATGTAGCTTTCCTTGAAGGAACATACAGTATTACAGATACAGAAGCATTCAGCAGTGAGATAGCAGCGCTTGGCTGGGTCACCTGCACCGAGTTTGAATGTGACTGGGGACCTGCCCTCAGTGACTTCTCGGCTTTGTGGACAGATAAGTCAGGATATAGAATAGGCGAGGCAGCTCTGGGACTTGAAGGCTATATTCATCGTGGCTGGGGTACTAATGGTAAGACTTATTATTATAAGCTGAAAAACAGGAATGACAGAGAAAAGCTGAAACAGATACTGGATAAATACCTTGTACCCAACAAATATACTGAGCTGAGCCTGAAAGCTCAGAATGGAGCAGCCAGCTACACGACACTTAAAGCCCGCTATACATATGAGTCCTTTACCGAGGACCCGGCACCGGACTATCTGTCTACTACCGTATCATTGAAAGGTGAAATGCTGGAAGACAAGAACGGACTTCTTTATATGACGGGCAGGGGCAAGTTTTACAGCGACGATATTGTTGATATTGAACTTGTTGAGGATATGACAGACCGGAGCTATGAGAATTATTATGCTTCTTACGGGATCATAAAGTCATCGGAAAAGAACGCGGAAGGAACTGCTGCGGAAGAAAGGTACCTCGATATATGCTCTAATTACCCGCTGATGATCGAATACCACAGTTACGCTGGAGTTGGAAATCTTATAGATTATGACGATTCTGTTTCACCTATGGGGTATTCATATACAGGCAAGGAGAATGAGCTTGCCTTTGACATAAAAACCGCAGACGGTAAGACAGAGTGCTATATCCACACAAAAAGCGCTGTTGAAGAAGACGGATATGAAAAAGAATATAAGCTGATTTTTACCGAAAACTGGCAGCTTCTGTCATATGAAAAGGTGCGCACTGACACATACGGCAAGCATCATACCATATTTAAACTTGAGGACCCTGAATTCGACTCGCCGGACTTTAATAACGAAGGCGCAGCTGATGTTTACGAAAAGCTGAAAGCCGAAAAGGAGAAACAGGATAAAACCGCTAATAATCAATAATATATTGTAAATCAATGTAACCAGGCGTTCCAGATATAGGAACGCCTGCTCTTCGTTTATTCATTACTGCTGCCGAACAGGTCGGTGAAGCAGCTTGTGATATAATCCATTTCAGTCTTTTTATCCGAGTCATCGGTATGGCTGTACACGTTGAATGTAGTGAGGAAGTCGCTGTGGCCTGCGTAGTCCTGTACCTGTTTTAACGAGAATGCGGTATTATTGGCGAGGAGGCTGATACAGGAGTGTCTGAGTTCGTGGAATCTTATGTGCGGAAGCTCGTTTTCATCGAGGAGTTTTATGAAGTAATGTGTTATACTGTCCGGCGTTATTAACGCACCTACAGGGTTAACGCAAAGGAAATCACGATATTCATTCGTCTCTCTTATCAGATTATCCTGCTCCGCTTTCAGAGCCTTGAGGTAGCTATAGAGAGCATCGTTCATAGTGAAGCTCCTCTCACTGCTTTCTGTCTTGAGAAAGTATTTCAGTATAATATCCTTCGGTTTACGGCTATTTGTGTGACCGATGACCTTATACGTCCCATGTGGAAGTATACTGGAATCGCCTACAATAACACTCTGGTTTATGTGTAGCAGTCGGTTCTCAAAATCAACGTTGTCCCAGGTAATACCGACTATCTCAGACCTTCTGAGTCCGAGCACCATAGCGAGTATAACAGGCGTTTCTATGTATGAGCCCTTAGCAGCATTCGCGAGAGTGTTCAGCTGCTCAGCATTATAATAATGGCTTTCCTTCTTGACCTTAGTCGGTCTGTCAATAACCCTCATTGGATTTTTGATAATAAAGTCGTTCTTCTCGGCGTATCTAAACGCAGGGCCGATAAGGCTGAGGAGTTTATGTACAGTCTTAGGACTTCTTCCTTGTTCCAGTATATGCTCACAGAATACCTCTATATCATGTGCTTTGATCTCTTTCAGAGACTTGCCGTCCTTGAAGTATGGGGTGATATGCTTATTAAGGGCACAGATGTAATCATTGTAGGTAGTCGGAGACATCTTGGTCTTGTTGTTCTCAAGGCAATATTTCGCACACTTGTCCAACGTCCATACAGAAAAATCGCTGTCAACGATGCCGTCGAATCTTGATACTATTTCCTTCGCCTTTTCGTCTGCAAGCTTCTTATTGATGACCCTTCCATATTTATCATGTGCTTTTACGCCTGTGGAAAGCTGCTTGCGTTTGTTCTTGCCTTTGATATCTGCAACGTAGAAATTGACGTGCCACAGACCTTTATTTATGTGAAGCTTATAATCTATCATAATTGTCCTCCTTAAAAATCCGGCTGCTGTTTATCTCAGCAGCCGTGATTGTGGTCATTAGTTGTCCATTGAATGTTTGTTCAGATACTCGATGATATATATCTTCGGTATCTTATGCGTACTACCGATACGGATAGAGTGTATATCGCCTTTTAACAGTTCAAAAGCCTTATTTCTGCCAATATGCAGCATTTGCATCATCTGCTTTGGCGATACGATATCGGGGTACTCTGTGAACGTGTTTTCCTTAGTAAGCATAATCGTCCTCCTTTCCGAGCAAATCTCTCGACTTGCTCCGGCTAATTTAATATAATAAATGTATGAAGCGGTGTGCCCTCAACGGGCGCCGCCAAAATTAACAACCATAAATCTCCTTGAATTCCTCGTAGAGCGGAGTCTCGACGAAGTTGACGACTCTGCCTTTCATGGTCAGAGCCTCATTCTCACCAGTCTCCTTGTTATAGCCGTCGAATTCAAGAATTGTGTCACCAGCCTTGAACTTGTTGAAGCCAGCATCAACAGCGTTGCTGTAGCCGAGCTTCTGTGCCACTCTGTCCTCAGACTTGCCGGGGCGGCAGAAGCTCTTCATGTTAGCCTGTTTCATCACGTCAAGGTGCGAGCTACCCTGATTATAGTAATCCTGTGTAGCTCCTATCAGAGCTGTATGGAACTTACGTCCCTGTTTTACGATTGTCTGAAGTGGTGAGCCAATGCTGAAGTCTAGATCGGCAAGCTCATCGATTACAATCGATAGGAATCCAGAGTCATGCGATATCTGCCAGTTAAACAACGAGCCGACCATCATATCCAAGAGCTGATGTGTGCTGTCACCGACCTCGTTGCCGAGGTTGATAACGATAATCTTGCGTCCTTGTAAGAACAGGTCATCCCATGTCTGCTCCTCGTATCCAATCTCATTGATATCGTCGAGGACTGACTGAACACAGTCAGCAATCTCAGCACCCCAACCTCCAGCTTCCTGTAATCCGAAGCATAGCTTGTTCAGAGATACCGAGTATTCCTTATCCTTGAGATAGTTAGATAAGAAACCCTTCAGCTTTCGTGATGTACCCTTGTCGAGAGGTCCTGTAGCCGCACGGAGAACGCTGTATATAGCCCTCTTCTTATCTGGAAGAGTCTCACAGCCTCTCAATGAGCCGAGATCAACTGGGATCATATCCATGCCATATTCAGCACCTATGTTGATGAATTTGAAGAGCTTTTCAACTACCTCAGCAGGCAACATCTTCAGAAGCTTTTCCTTCGTATAGCTGCCACTCACATCAAACACAACAACGATCTGACCGAGCATAAACAGCATACATATTAACTGAGCGATAGCCCATGATTTACCTGATCCGGTTTTGCCTGTGCCGAAGTAGATATTAGATTCTTCCGCTGCATAGCGAAGCATCTTGCCTGCGAATCTTCCGTCAACCGTCTTAACCAACGGCAGGAAGTCTTCTCTTGGAATCTCCTCATACTTGAACAAGTTCGACTCCTTGTCAAGCAAATCAAATCTCTGCTTGTTCTCATGCGTGAGCAGCGTATAGCTTATCGAGTGAACATATAACGGATATGGAATGCCGTCAGAGGTGATAGCCGCTATACGAACACTTTTCTCACCTTTTGCGTTATGCGGAAGATATCCTCCGCTGTAAAGAGCAGCAGTCAGGCTGTTGATATCAGCGATTGAAGACATCTCGCCTTTAGCAATGTCAAAGCTGTCAGCCGTTTCCACATAGATTCGGCGTTCATCCTTATCCACAACAACGCTTCTACTACCTTTATCAAACGGCGTTGTCTCTTCCTTCAAGATCAAGCGGTAACAGCCCTCAGCGATCTTCTGGTTGAGAATCTTTCCGTACTCGGAACAGATAATATCATACAGCGGCTGTACCTCCTGCTCCTGCGAGCAGAGCCAATCTCCGATATATTGCTCAATATCGGGACTGAAGAGTGGCGAGTACCATTCATTATATATACGCAGCGCCGTCATGAGCATAATGTAAGTATTGTGCTTCGAGTGTGGTATTTTATCGGGAATACCGTTGCGAACTTCATCGACATAGCCATTGAAGACCTTGATAAAATTTCCGTTATTGCATCCGTATTCTGTTTGTTCTATCACACCCGAGTCGAAGCACCTGAGACTGTTCTTGTACGTCTCGACTGAGTACCTTCAGATATCTTGATCCTTATGATTCGGAATCTCAAGGGATAAGCATCTTTTGAGCCTTTCGGAAGAAAGTCAAAAGTTGAAAATGGTGCAAGATAACGGTAGATTTCAGGATTCGACTTAACTTCATTTGTTTGTCTTCTTGTGAGTAAAATATCAGCAGTAAAGTCAGTCTCTTTATCGACCGAAATATTGAATTTCTGAGCAATACCTGACGTTGTTTTGATTCGGATAACATATTTCAAGCCGTAATTTTCAAGATGAGCGATCGTGTTGTAGGATTCGTATCCTCTATCCGCAACAATAATTGACTCGCACTTCACGTTTTTAGCCATACTTATGAGAGCGGTATGCTCATTTTCACAACGGCTGTCCTGTAAAACAGCATCGGTATATCTTCGGTTCAAAAGGTCATACATGGCATTCAGATGCATAAGATTGTAGCCTTTTGAATTGACATTGGCGTTGTAATGAGTGCTGTGATCATCAGGGATAGTGGGAATATGGATATCAGAACCATCTACAGCATAAAGTCTGTATCCATGGAAGAAATGTGTCTGTGAAAATGCCTCGTTGAATTTATGGAACAAATGCTGAAACGCAGCCGGAAGTATCTTTGCTCTTCGCTGTACAACAGCTGAAACTGAGACTGATTTCTGATCAAGACCATAAAACTCCATAAGTTCACTGCCAAGTGACCGGCTTCCCATACCAAGAATGAATTTCATGGTTTTGGAAAAAGACAGTTCACTTTTACGGACAAAATCTCTCTTAGGATCCACTACGAAATCCGAGTTGTTTTTCTCCATGTTCCGAATAAGCATATTAAGCTTGTTTTTGACGATATTACAGTAATTCTGCAAGATAAGTCCCTCCAATCAGATGTGTATATCTGATTGGCTTCGCCGCACATTTTCGGCTTTTTGTCAATACCTTTACGCGATAATTTACATTATATTCATAAAAATAGTCACAGGTTCTTTGTTTCCTGTGACTATTTTGCTTTTCCTTAGCTTAATGACATTACGCAACCGCGGGGACTTTCTGTAATATAACATATTTTATCTTACCTCAAAATCTTCAGGTACATTAAACTGTATATATTTCACCTTAATATCTTTTGGATTTTCAATCTTTTCCTTCACCTGTTCATAGGCATCGAACAGCGAACTTACTGCTGCAAGCCTGCCATAAACACGATCTGTATCTTCTCCGAGTATTTTTGAATTTAACAAATCATAAACAGCATCAGTGACAGGAATATAGTCCGATATCTGACATTTATACGAAGTGATAGCAGCATTATCAGGATATACGAGCTTTAACTCGTCACTGCATATCAAAATTCCGTCAAAGAACTGTTCTGCACATATCTGTGGTATAAAATAAAAGCATTCTTCTGCAAGCAATTTATCACCGGTAACGGCTGAGGTAGCTTCAATGATATTGTCAAAATCTTCGCGCGTGGTTACATTATTGAAGTGTTTTAGAAATTAGGCAACATTTGAACGAAGTCTATCCTTGCCTTCTTCCCCAGCATAAGGATAATCGGAAATGGTATCATCGTCCTGAACAATAAAGAAATACTGCTTTTCTGTTACATATCCGTCTGTTACCCATTTCTTTGCTATTTCAGCAATTTTATCTCCAAGCTCAGGTACAAAGATATCATTGATCTTACATTCACCAATAACTTTTGATTCCAAAGCGGAATTGAAAACCTTTACGCATACAGCTTTCTGATTACCGAGGCGCTTGATGATATCCTCTTTAAGCAACCCCCAATAATCAGATGCTTGGTGAGTTCCGCTTTTTACACCTGTATCAACAATATCACTACTGTAAACTCTCCAGGAGTGTGAATGACCTGCAAATTCCGAGGTTATCCTGCATTTAATATCATTATCAGCTACGCCTTTCAAGCCCTGCATAAATGAAAGAGCAAAAGTGCCTATAGCCATTATATAAGCGGTTTTACTGTCTTCTCCCAAACTCGTAGTACTTTCAAAGAAATGCGCTCCCCAAATTTCGCTGTACATATCAAAACCAAGGCAAACAATTCTTTCTTTAACGTCAAGCACTAATGGCTTGATACTCATTTCCAGTTCGGGAATATAGATGATCTCGCCTCTGGTCTCGGCTCTAAGCTCTATCAAGTTTGAAAAATCTCCGTCAAGTATTCTACTGAGTATTTCTTCTTTAGTCAATATTTCAGACTTTTCGGGGATAACAGGCTCAGCAGGTTTATTGATCTCTTTGTTTTTCTTTTTGAAAAAATTAAAGCCCATATCTTTCTCCTATTCATTATAATCATTCAACGTAGTATGCCTCGTCATGTATTATTCATATTATACACCGCACTGTCGCAAAAAGTCAAGAATACGTATATGAACGAAGAAGTCACCCCGCGGGTAATGTCATTAAGCTAAGGAAAAGGAAAATAATCACAGGAATCAAAAAGATCCTGTGATTATTTTTTATGTATATAATGTAAATTTTTGCAAAAAGGTATTGACAAAAAGCC
>JAEEGL011451020.1_pt1 | contig 117280 bp, 77 predicted proteins | sample 9134231 | NCBI WGS metagenome assembly JAEEGL01 (sample SAMN16246548, study PRJNA631951) | gut metagenome | biome: gut microbiome; feature: rumen; material: fiber-attached | host: Bos | place: Iran: Karaj | collected 2018-10
GACATCCGTCGCGCCGTGCGCCGATTTTTCGAGCAGTCGAATGAAATGATTGAAAACGAGCCGTTTGACATCATCGCCCACTTCGACAAAATCAAGATGCACAACCGTGACCGCTATTTCCACGAGGACGAGCCGTGGTATCGCAAACACGCCCTCGAAACCCTCGATCTCATCCGCGAAAAAGGCTTGGTGATGGAAATCAACACGCGTGGTATCTACAAGAAACGCTACAACGGCTTCTATCCCTCTCCTTGGCTGATGGAGGAAGCCTGCAAGATGGGCGTTCCTGCCATCATCTCCGCTGATGCGCACCATTTCAGCGAAATCACTTTGGAATTTGCCGCTGCTGAGGAAGCATTGAAGAAAGCTGGGTATCGCAGCGTGGTCAACTTTAAGGATAGGCGCTGGGTGGAAGTACCGTTGGCATGAAAAAATGTCGTGAAAACGACTTGTTTTCAGGATTTTTGCTACTTTTGCAGATGAAAAAAGATAAAGTTATGAATAGGACATACAGAATCAACTTAAGAAAGGAAGAGGAGGGAGGATATACAGTGTTTGTGCCTTCCTTGCCAGGATGCATTACTTATGGAGAGTCGGTCGATGAAGCCATCGACATGGCCAAGGAAGCCATAGAGCTATATTTAGAGGAATTACATGATAGGGGTGAAACTATTCCTGACGACAGTAATGTATTGGAGTATTCTTTGAATCTGATGGCTGTATGAACTTAAGTCCCACATATTTGATTAAGTTACTTGAGGAAAACGGCTATGTTTTCAAGAGAGCAAAAGGCTCGCATCAAGTGTTTTTACAACCCCATCAATAATAAGACTATCATCGTACCTTTCCATAACGGAAAGGATTTGAAAAAAGGAACATTTCTAGCTATTTTGAAACAAGCTGGGATTGAACATAATGATTGAAGGCACTGGCACCATGACCGTCACGAACGTCCTCGGGCAAACCATTCTGACCAAGGAAATCAAAGGCAAGGAAAAGATAGAATTGCCACAAGGGTTGTATTTTGTGACCATGGGCGGCGAAACACAGAAAATTGTGGTGGAATAAACGTATAAACAATTAGATAAAGAATCCTCGACCAAAGCCGAGGATTCTTTATACTTTCGTAAAAAATATGCATCTTCACCCTAAAAAAGTGCCGAAAAACATGCAATTATTTTGCATATTTTTCATAATTTCAAGTAATTCAGCACATTGTTCTCAATCCTCTTCAAAAGATCTTCCGAATCCGCAACCTTTTCGAATTTGTGTCCTGTGACCTTCTCGTAAAGTTCGATGTAGCGTTCCGAAACGCTGTTCACGTATTCGGGCGTCATCTCGGGCACTTGTTGGCCTTCCTTGCCTTGGAAGCCGTTGGCCATCAGCCACTCGCGGACAAATTCCTTCGAGAGTTGCACCTGTGGCTCGCCCTTGGCGAAGCGTTCCTCGTACTGGTCGGCGATGAAGTAACGCGATGAGTCGGGGGTGTGGATTTCGTCCATCAGCACGATTTGGTCGCCGATTTTGCCGAATTCGTATTTCGTGTCGACGAGAATCAAGCCCTGCTTGGCCGCGATTTCGGCACCACGCTGGAAGAGTTTCCTCGTAATGTCCTCAATTTGTGCGTAGTCTTTCTCGCTGATGAGGCCTCGGGCGATGATTTCCTCGCGTGAGATGTCCTCATCGTGGCCTTCCTCGGCTTTGGTGGTCGGGGTGATGATAGGCTCGGCAAAACGCTGGTGCTCCTTCATTCCGTCGGGAATTTGTACGCCGCAGATGGTGTGCTGACCACTCTTGTAAGTGCGCCATGAACTGCCCGTGAGATAGCCGCGGATAATCATCTCGATGGGGAAAGGCTTGCAGAGGCGGCCTACGGTAACCATCGGGTCGGGGGTGGCAAGTTTCCAGTTGGGCACGATGTCGGCGGTGGCATCGAGGAACATGGCGGCAATTTGGTTGAGCACCTGTCCCTTATAGGGGATGCCCTTGGGCAGGATGACGTCGAAAGCCGAGATACGGTCGGTGGCGACCATCACCATGTATTCGTCGTTGATGAAATAACAATCGCGGACCTTGCCGTGATAGACCTTGGTCTGGCCGGGGAATTGATAATCGGTTTTTGTTAGAGCTTTCATATCTATTGAGTTTGTTGTTGTTTTTCAGTTGGTGCATCCCGATGGGATGCCTTTGTTCTCTTTTGTGTTGTTTTTACCGAACGTCCATCCCTACGGGATGTGTTTTGTCTCGTTTCTACCGGGTGGTGAATCCCGATGGGATGAATCTTTTCCCGTAGGGAAAACCGCTCGGTAGAAAAATGCGGTTATTAATCCACATACATCCCATCGGGATGTGCCATGATGTCAATCGATTGGGTTAAAAATGTATCGTTTATCATATTCAATTCCATATTCTTCCAAAAAATCAATGTATTCCTCTGTGAAGGTTCTTTTCCTATGATGCTCTTCTTGGGTTTCAATATAATTGCACACATTAGGTATTTGACTCTTGCTATATGAAAAAGCACCAAATCCCTCTTGCCACGAGAATTTACCTTTCACAAAATGATTGGCGTTTATCCATGCTGACGAATCACGTTTTACCTCCTGCATAAGATGAGATAGTGATTCCGTTGGACGAAATCCAAACAAGATATGCACATGGTCACCAACACCACCAATAGCAAGTACCTTATGACCATTGTTCTGTATAATAGAAACAATGTACTGGTACAGCCTATCTCTCCAGTTTTTGTCAATCAGGCAGAGCCTGTTTTGAACCGCGAAAACGGTATGTATGTGTATCTGTGTGTATGTGTTAGGCATCTTTTCTTCTTTGGCGCATCCCTACGGGATGCAGATGGCTTCTGTGTTTTGTTTTTACCGAACGAACATCCCTACGGGATGCCCTGTATATCTTCAGCATTATCTTCTTCGTGATGCCGTTTGTATGCATTAATGATATCTGTCACGAGCTTATGCCGCACCACATCCTTGTCGTCCAACATAATGAACTCGATGCCTTTTACACCCTTCAGCACCTCCATGGCTTGTGGTAGGCCTGAAGGTGTGTGTGGTGGCAGGTCAATTTGGGTGATGTCGCCGGTGACGATGAACTTGGCCGAGCGTCCCATGCGGGTGAGGAACATCTTCAGTTGGCTGCGTGTGGCGTTTTGGGCCTCATCAAGAATGACAAAGGCATGGTCGAGGGTGCGACCGCGCATAAAGGCCAAAGGTGCAATTTCGATGGTGTGGTCTTCAAGATAACCTTCTAATTTCGAGGAAGGTATCATGTCGCGCAAGGCATCGTAAAGCGGTTGCAGATAGGGGTCGAGTTTGTCTTTGAGGTCACCTGGGAGGAAACCAAGATGCTCATCGGCTTCGACGGCGGGACGGGTCAAGATGATTCTCCGTACTTGCTTGGCTTTCAAGGCCCTGACAGCCAAAGCCACGGCGGTGTAGGTCTTTCCCGTTCCTGCGGGACCTATTGCAAAAACGAGGTCTTTCTGCTCCGATGACGTCACCATGCGTTTCTGGTTGGTCGTAATAGCCTTGACAGGCACACCATTGCGTCCGAAAACCAAGACATCGCTCTCCGACATTTTCTGTTGCAACTCCGTTTCGCTGCTAGCCATCATCACGTCTTCGACAGTCTGTGCCGTCAGTTTTCCATACCTTTCTAATTGCATCATCAGGGTCTCATAGCGGCTGGTGAAATAATCCATCTCATCTTCGTCGCCGATCACTTTCAAAAAGTTACCTCGTGCAATGAGTTTCAACTTGGGAAACATACTCTTCACGAGTTCCAAATACTTGTCGTTAGGCCCATGAAGATCCTTGGGATCCACGTTTTCAATCTGTATAATCTGCTCTGCCATGGCTGTCGAAATGATTGTGCAAAGATAGTCTATTTTTCGATAGCGTATTCATGCAGGAAAAGGGGCGTTGAAAGATTTTTTCCAAAATTTCAAAGAAATAGGTGTGCAATTGGAGCAAATGCTTTACTTTTGCACATTCAGAAAATGTTTTCAAAAAAAGCGATGGCAGTTATCACGTTGACTAGCGATTGGGGCAATTCCGACTACTATGTGGCAGCCGTGAAAGGAACTATTTTGTCTTATATGCCTGACGCAACTATCGTCGACATTACCCACGAAATCGAGCCATTCAACATTCCACAAGTGGGTTTCACGTTGAAAAACTGCTTCCGCTGTTTCCCGAAAGGCACCATCCATATCATTGCCGTTAACACGATTGAGTCGCCCGAAACACCACATGTCGTAGTCAGAGCAGAAGGCCAATATTTCATTTCCACCGACAACGGCATATTTGGCCATATCCTTGAAAATGAGCAATGTGAAGAGGCCGTTTACATCGATGTGCCGCAAGACTCTGATACGTTCAACTTCGCCACACGCGACCGTTTTGTAAAAGTGGCCGCCATGATTGCCCGTGGCGAACCGCTGTCAAACATCGGTGCTCCGCGCGAGAAACTCAACATGGGGCGTGTGTTCTGTGCTGTAGCCCGCAACAATGCCATCGAAGGCGTGGTGATTTACATCGATTCATACGAGAACCTCATTACCAACATCACCAAAGAATTGTTCGAACAAGAACGCCGCGGCCGCGATTTCACCATCATGGTCAAAGGCAATCTGTACACCGTCGACAAGATTTCAGACAGTTACATGGACGAACGTGATGTGGAATTAGTGGCGATTTTTGGCTCGCATGGCTATCTTGAATTAGCCCTAAACCGCGCCAAATTAGCTACCTTGTGCGGCATTGAACTGTCAGCAAACATCAAGGTGGTATTCCATGACAATGCGCCGCAACAGGAAAAACCGACTTTATTCTGATTTCAACAGCCGCTTTTGAACGGTCAATTGAAACACCTTCCAAAGTATCATCCCGACCAAAGCCCCAAGAATGGCACCGCAAACGATGTCGCCTGGATAATGGAATCCGATGTAAATGCGGCTGTAACTCGATAGTAAAGCCCATAAAAACAAAACAATAGCCGCCCACGGACGGTATTTTTTCAATGCTGCTGTCAGGAAGGTAGCGACAGAAAAAGTGTTGGCGGCATGAGAGGAAACGAAACCGTATTTTCCTCCTGCCAAGCCTTTTGGCAAATAAATCAGATCTTGAAAATCAACATTATAACAAGGTCTTAACCGTTGAAACAATGGTTTGCAGACGTGCGAGGCTAACTGGTCGGAGCAAAACACCACCAATCCGACAGCCAAGATAATCCACCAATATCGCTTTCCGTATTGCCGCACCACCCAATAAACCAAGATGATGTAAAGTGGAAACCAAATCCACATGTCGGTAATGAAAACCATCACTTTGTCCAACCAGTCAACGTGCAGGCCGTTGAGGAAAAGGAAAAACTTCGAGTCGATGGTAGAGAGCGTGTCCATTACCAATCTTCCCCTTCGTCTGTCTTGTTCAACGTCAGCCAAATCAAGTCTTTCAACTCATCGATGCCTTGGTTGGCGACAGAGCTGATAAAGACATGCGGTATCTTCTTGGGCAAGTGTTTCTTGATTTCCTTAATGCGATCGTCATCTACAAGGTCGCATTTGGTGATGGCAAGAATTCGGTCTTTGTCCAACAGCTCTGGGTTATATTGCTTCAACTCGTTGAGCAAAATGTCGTATTCCTTCTTCACGTCTTCAGTGTTGGCGGGCACCATGAACAGTAACGTGGAGTTCCTCTCGATATGGCGCAAAAACCGGATTCCCAACCCCTTACCTTCTGCCGCACCTTCGATGATGCCAGGAATGTCGGCCATGACGAAACTGCGGTGTTCGCGGTAGCTGACGATGCCAAGGTTGGGCACCAAAGTCGTGAATGGATAATCTGCAATTTCGGGCTTGGCTGCTGAAACGACTGATAACAACGTCGATTTTCCCGCATTCGGGAAACCGACCAAACCCACATCAGCCAAAAGCTTCAGTTCCAGCGTAATCCATTCTTCCTGACTCGGTTCACCAGGCTGGGCGAACTTGGGTGCTTGCATGGTGGCTGTCTTGAAAAAGGTGTTGCCCTTGCCGCCGCGACCGCCTTTGAGCAACACGACTTCCTGCTTATCTTCTGTAATCTCGGCCATCTGTGTGTGGTCTTCGGCATGGAAAGCTACGGTACCCAACGGCACGTCGATATAGACATCATGGCCTGCCGCGCCTGTCAGTTGGTTTTTTCCGCCAGCAACGCCATCGCCAGCAAAGATATGTTTGGTATAGCGTAAATGGAGCAAGGTCCAAAGCTGGGCATTGCCTCGCATAATGACGTTGCCGCCGCGACCGCCATCACCGCCGTCGGGACCGCCTTTGGGGATATATTTCTCACGACGAAAATGCAGCGAACCCGCACCACCCTTACCCGAGCGGCAGAAAATCTTCACGTAATCAACGAAGTTCGAGGTCATAAATTATGTATTTGTATCGGGGCTTTCGACAGGCTCAGGCACCTTAAACTTCTCAAAAAACAAAGGCCTTGAGCTTGTTGAAGGGCCGTCTCGTGATTAATTAAAATTCATCAATAAATTCAATGGTTTCATTATCGTCGTAACGGTTGCAGTCGAAATTAAGGTCAACACCAGGGATATTGGGCTTGGGGAAGTCGCCTTGACTGATATTCAGGCTCTTGTCGTTGTAAACCTTACGCATATACATGGCCCAAATCGGCAACGCTGTGTGTGAGCCTTGTCCCAATTTGGTCGAGCGGAAGTGAACACTACGGTCTTCGGCACCCACCCAAACACCAGTGGTCAGGTCAGGCGTGATACCCATGAAGTAACCGTCGCTCTGCTTTTGCGTAGTGCCAGTTTTTCCCGCAATCGGGTTAGTGAATTTGTAGAGTGACCTAAGGCGAATACCCGTACCACTTTGCACTACACCCTTCATCAGCTCTACCATTTTGTATGCCGTCAATTCGCTCATGGCTTCCGATTCTTCTGGACTAAAACGTTGTATGACATTGCCGTTTTTATCCTCAATGCGGGTGATAAACATCGGTTTGATATAAACGCCTTGATTAGCGAAGGTGCTCATGGCACCGACCATTTCGATAAGCTTTAAGTCGCAGACACCCAAACAGATGGCAGGAACAGCATCAATGGGTGACTCCACGCCCATGCGTCTTGCCATGCCGATGACGGCATTGGGACCAAATTGGTTCATCAGATAGGCTGAAATCCAGTTGTTTGACTGCGCCAAGGCATATTTCAAGGTGATTTCCGTGCCGACATTGCCTCCCGAATTGCCCGGTGACCAGAATTTCCCGTCAGGCAATTGGATGTTATACTGGATGTTAGGGATTTTGGTGCAAGGGGTGTACTCGCCCTCTTGCATGGCAAGCGAATAGAGGAACGGCTTGAAGGTAGAACCCACTTGTCGACGTGCCTGCGTGACATGGTCGTACTTGAAGAAACGGTAATCCAAACCACCAACGTAAGCCTTCACATGGCCCGTGTGCGACTCAATGGAAACCAAACTGGCTTGCAAGAACCACTTGTAATAACGAATCGAGTCCATCGGCGACAAGACTGTGTCGATGGGGCCATCCCACGAGAAAATGGTCATCGGGATGGGACGGTTGAACTCTGCCTTGATGGAATCCATGTCCATGCCTTGGTTCTTCAAAGCACGATAACGGTCGGTGCGCTTCATCGAGGTTTCAAGGATGTGGTCGATTTCGTCAGCAGTCAAGTTGGAGAACGGCGCGTTTTTATGACCTTTCCAATGCTTATAGAACATCGGCTGCAACTCCTTGCCCATGAACTCTTTTACAGCTTCCTCGGCATAATGCTGCATCCTTGAATCAATGGTGGTGTAGATGCGTAGACCATCGCGGTAGATGTTATAAGGCTTGCCGTCAGCCCGAGTGGTGTTCTTGGCCCATTCGGTCAGCTGGCCACGCAGAAACTCACGGAAATAGGTGGCTTGACCGCTGTTATGGTCCATTATGCCAAAGTGGGACATATCAAGTGGAATTTGCGAAATAGAATCGCATTCGGCTTGGGTGATGAAGCCGTTTTCCGCCATTTTTTGAAGCACCAGATTACGTCGACCTAACGAACGTTCAGGGTTACGCACTGGACTATAACGCGTGGGCGCGTTCACCACGCCAGCCATTAGGGCACATTCCTCGATGTTCATCTGTTTCGGCGTCTTGTCGAAGAAGGTCTTGGCCGCCGAGCGGATACCAAAGGCGTTATGCCCAAAAGCCACAGTGTTCAGGTACATGGCTACGATTTCCTCCTTGGAGTAGTTGTGTTCCAACTTGGTAGCCGTAATCCATTCTTGGAATTTACGCAAGACGAGTTTCGGAGTGCTGAGATTTTCACCACGTGGAAACAGGTTTTTTGCCAACTGTTGCGTGATGGTACTACCGCCGCCTTTGTCACGTCCCGTAATCACACCATAAGCCACGCGAAACAAGGCTCGCGGGTCGATGCCCGAATGCTCTGTAAAACGCTCATCTTCAATGCTTATCAAGGCTTCAGGCATGTAATGCGACAGCTCGCTGTAACGTACATTGGAGCGGTTTTCCACATAATAGGTGCCCAATACCTTGCCATCGCAAGAAATGATTTCGGTGGCTAGGTTGGTTTGTGGGTTTTCCAACTCATCAAACGTCGGCATGGTGCCGAAAATGCCTTTGGCGACGCAAAAGAAGAACAGGACAATAAAAACCAACAGACCGCCAAAAACAATCCAAAGGTTGCGAATGGCGTTCGATTTTTGTTGCATTATCTTCTTTTTCTTTTTGCTATCAATCATAACTTATTGTTTTTCAATGAATAATCCAATATCTGAGATACCTTTTAGGACGGGTTCGCGCATGGCTTGCTCAATCTCGAAATGATAGGTACCCGTCAGTGGGAAACGCAAGTTGGGGTTCAACGGAAGACGCAAATCCCTCATACTGCCACTGCCCTTGCCTATCCAGCGGCCTTCGGGCGTGGCAAGAGTGCATTCTATGGTATCATGTGTCAAGTTGCCGTTGGGCATCCGTGTGTGAAGAAAGACGAAGAGGTTGCTATAGCGATAGTTCTCCAAGTGTCTAAGTTCCAAGCCAAAAAGATAGCCATTAATAGTGTCGTTGATATCCACGTCAAACACGACACGGTCTTCTTGCCTCCATTCGGCCTCTGGGATAACAGTGCGCCTATTGAAAGAATCGTTGTCGCAAGAGGCCAAAAACAGCACGAGGGTCAACAGAGCCAAGACAACACAACCTTTTCGCGAAAGACCGTCATGACGGGCTTGACCCGCCATCTCACAAGCGAATAGGCCTGTTTTTTGCTTGTGAGATTGCGGGGCTGAATACGCGATGACCTCCCAAAGCGTTGGTTTTGTGCTTGTTGTTGAGTTTTGTCTTGTTCTCATGTCAATCACTCATTTTCTTCAGGTCGGCTTCACCGTAGCCTTCGTTGGTATTGGTATGGGCTTCCATCGTAACGGCATAATCCTCAAGCTTTTCGGGCTTCTGTCCCTTCTTGTTAGCCGAGATGATTTCTTTCACTTTGTCAACGGGAATGGCCATGATATTACCCTTGTCGGCAGCGTAGGAATACCACATGATACCTTTGAAAACGTCGTTTTTCTGGTGTACCGCATCGCCACTCTTGAATTTTAGCACAATGTTGGTGTCGGGAAATTCCTTCAACGCGTCCACATAGGCATCGTATTCGTAATTGAGGCAGCATTTCAGCTTGCCGCACTGACCAGCCAATTTTTGTGGGTTGGGCGAGAGCTGTTGCACACGGGCGACTCCAGTCGTCACTGATTGGAAGTTGGCAATCCACGAGGCACAGCAAAGTTCTCTGCCACAGGAGCCTAAGCCGCCCAGCTTGGCCGATTCTTGACGCACACCGATTTGGCGCATCTCCACGCGCACGTGAAACTCTTCGGCCAATTTCTTGATCAGCTCGCGGAAATCCACACGACCATCGGCAGTGTAATAGAAAATAGCTTTGGTCTTGTCGCCTTGATATTCCACATCGTTGAGTTTCATCTCTAAGCCCAAGTTTTCGGCGATAGTGCGGGTACGGGCTAAAGTGCTTTGCTCCAACTTGATGGCTGACAGCCATTTTTCCACATCATTGACGCGAGCGCGACGGTAAATCTTTTTCATCTCCTCTCGCGGGGTGCGGTAACGCTTGCGCTTCATTTGTCGTTCCACAATCTCGCCCAACATCGTGACAATGCCGATATCATGTCCGATAGCAGCTTCAACGGCCACCATTTCGCCTACTTCCAACTCAAGGTCCTCAGGATAAATGAAATAATCCTTACGGTCGTTCTTGAAACGCACCTCGGCTAAACGGATTTCGCCTTTAGCCTCTTGGTTTTCATAATCCTTCAGCCAATCGAAATCGTTGAGCTTACAACGGCTGCAACACAGCACTTTTTGACCCGTCGTATAATCTTTCGTCAGGCTGGCTCCTCGGTTAAACACCTGTCCATTTACTGTTATTTCTTTTTTATCTTCTTGATTTTCAACCATTTCCTATTTCAATAAAATTAGTTCACTATAAAACGGCAAAATTACAAAAAAAACAAATACCTTTGTGGCCGATATTTTCAATACGGAATGTTTCACTAAAAATCATTGTATCATGAAAAAAGTATTAGTCCTTATTTTAGCTTTTGTTGCGCTCTTCATCATTTGGGGTGTAAGCATCTACAACGGATTGGTTTCCAAGCAAGAAACCGTTGAAACGGCTGTCGGTAATGTGCAGACTGCTTACCAAAAACGCGCCGATCTCATTCCGAATCTCGTCGCTACGGTAAAGAATTATGCCGAGTATGAGGCAGAAACCTTGACTGCCGTCGTGGAGGCTCGTGCCAAGGCCACTGCCACCACGCTTGATGCCAGCAACTTGACCGAAGAAAACTTGAAGGCATTCCAGGCCGCACAAGACGCCATGTCGAGTGCTTTATCACGCTTGTTGGTCACAGTAGAGAAATATCCCGACCTGAAGGCCAACCAAAATTACCTCGACTTGCAGTCGCAATTGGAGAGCTGCGAAAACGGCATCGCCAACGCAAGAAGGGAATTCAACGAAAAAGCCCGCGATTACAACACGCACCTGCGCCGCTTCCCAAACAATATCATTGCCAACATGTTTGGCTTTGAGAAGAAACCTTATTTCGAAGCTTCCGAGGCTGCTCAAGAGGCACCCAATGTTGGTGATTTATTTGGAAAATAATTCTCTGGTTTCCATGAAATTACATTTTCTATTCCTCACCTGCATCCTGCCTTTCATGGCTTGCTCCAACCATCAAAACAAAACCCTGGTTGAGGTAGTTGAGGTGGTTCCAGAAGACACCGTACCCAAGGCTGACACGGCTTTGTATACTCCTATGCAACAACGCGAAAATTGCCTCATCGTCATTTCAAAACAGGAATTGAAACTGTACGTATGTGAAGTAGTTGAAAACGACACGGTTCGCGTGGCCGAATATCCTGTCTGCCTAAGCAAGAACTTGGGTCAGAAAGAGCGCAAAGGTGACATGAAAACGCCTGAATCCACTTGGGATAATCCTTTTGTTATCACAGAGATTGTGGACGCTTCTGGTTGGGTTCACGATTTTGGCGATGGTCGTGGCTCTATTTTGGCTTACGGCAACTGGTTTATGCGTCTGAAAACGCCTGGTTTCTCCGGCATCGGCATTCATGGCAGCACCAACAACGAAGATTCCGTTCCAGGCCGCGCCAGCGAAGGCTGCATCCGCCTGCGCAACAGCGACCTCGACTTACTAAAAGAACTCTATGCTTATAAAGGCATGAAGGTCGTCATCAAAACCGAAGACGAGGGACTAAAGGAGTTTGAACAGAAATACTATTAACAAAAACGGTTGTAGAGACGCGCTATAGCATGTCTCTACAAACCGTATTCACAAAAATGGTAGAGACGTAGCGCGGTGCTACGTCTCTACATTTATATATCATCTGACCACCAGCTTTCTATAGCAAGTCCCCTTCCCTTCTACGGTGATTCTCAACGTGTAAACTCCTGCAACCATCGGCGCCGTAATCGTCTGTTGTGACGCAACGCTTTGCGTCTCCACCATACCAAGTGCATTGATGATTTCTATCTGCACCTTGCCGAGTTCTTCTCCTGTCATCCCGAGTCTGACCATCTCGCCGCGTGCCACGGGGTTCGGGAAGACGTGGATGTTGTTGGCCCATTCTTCCGTGCCCGTTAGGCCACGGAAATGGATGACATAAGGTGTTCTCAGGTCGCCTAAGGTGGCGTTGTTGTTGAAATTGATCCATTCTTCCGCATCGTGGATTTCCTCACCTGTTTGCGTGTTGTAAAGGCCGAAGCTGAGCGTCTCGGTTCCCTCGCCTGCAACGGTTAGGAAGGCAATATGGCGGTTCAGCGGTTCGATATACATCAGTTTCACGCTGCCACGGCACTCGCCGTTGGCGAAGGCAGCCAGCTCGTAGTTTTCACTGTTAAGTTCCTCGTCGTCGAGTTCCACTACAGCTGTAACGGTCATATTGTCCGAATAAGCATGCATGTCAGGCACCCAGTGGTTGTTCTCTGCGGTGATATTCTCTGCGAGAATCTCTCCCTTCGAGCCAGCGGGATAAGTGAGCGTGAAGCTGACGCTGCTGTTCGACTTGTACAACAGACCCATGCCTGGGGTGATGGTCGTCAGCGTGCCCATCCAGCCCATGCCATCATAGTAGTTGGCATAGCCGTTTTGTCCTTTTACCTGATCTCCGTTAGTAGGCGTGATGTCTGAGAAGGCTGTGGCGACACTCATGCCTGTGCTGACGGGGTAGCCAATCCAGTTCCAGCCGGAACCGATGGTGATAGGATGTGAGGAAGAGGTCGTCTCCGCACCTTCCATGCTCACCATGCAGGCGGCATTGGTCTTGATTTTGTAGGTCGATTCATTGTTGATGCTTGAAAGCATTCCCATCCAGCCCATGCCTTCATAATAATTCACATACTGCTGTTGGGACTTGATCTGCACACCATTAGTGCCGAGAGCGTTTTCAAGCATCTGCAGTCCGTTGATACTCGACTGCTCGATGTAAGTGGAGTACCAGTTCCAACCAGAAGTGAAGTTCGATATCTGTCCGTCACCAGAGCCTCCACAGAACACGTCAAAGGCGTAGGAGAAGCTGGCGCCGAGGCTGCTACTGCTACTTTGGTAAATCCCGTTACCACCTTCATAGCTCACCGTGAATGAGCATTCGTCTGTATAGGAGCCATTGATCCAACTCAAGGTAACATGATTTCCACTTGGAATGTGTAGCGTATATGTGGACGTCCAACCACTTTCAACAGTCAGCATCTCCGTGATGCTGCCATAGTTCACCACCAAATAATTGCCGTTCCAGCTGTCGCCATAGCTGTCGACGAGGTCGAATACGATACCGCATCCTACACTTCCACCATTCGGTGAGAAATTAGCCACAAGGTTTCTGTCGCCTGATACCGTGAAGTTGTAGGTTGCATTGGTGCTGACCACAGAACCACTCTCCGTCCAGGTTAGGAAGTGGTAACCCGTGTTAGGAGTGGCGGTCAGAGTGCAAGTCGCGCCGTAATCGTAGTCACCTCCACCCGTTACGGAGCCGCCTGCGGTTGAGTTGGCTGTGGCGGTGATAGTATGGCTGTCCGCGGCAAACCTCGCAGTATAAGTGCCAGCTGTTTCATAGGTCATGGTGAAGCTATAGGTCGAATTAGTAGAAACCTGTGTTCCGTTCTTAACCCACTCGACAAAGTGGTAGCCTGTATAAGGCGTGGCGGTCAAAGTAACAGTGGAACCGTAGGCATAAGAACCTTCGCCTGTCGCCGAGCCATAGCTTGTATTGTTCACGATGACATAAACCGAATATGTATACGCTTGGAAGTTAGCTACATAGTATCCACTCGCGCTTGCGGTGAAGCTGTAGGTCGGGCTGGTGGAAACCACAGAACCGTTCTTAGTCCAATTGACGAAACCGTAACCTGTGTTGGCCGTGGCCGTCAAAGTGACGGTAGCACCTTCGTTGAAGGTTCCCCCACCCGTCACCGAGCCGCCTGCTGATGGGCTGGCCGAAGCGGTGATGGTGTAGGTCGGAATCTGACTGATGTTAAAATCGTCGATGGACCATTTGTGGGCATTGGTACCTTCGTACTTGAACGCGATGTTGACGGCATGGCCTGAATAGGCTGACAGGTCGATTGTGTAAGTCTTCCAACTGTCACTGTAGAATGGGTCAACCCAAACTTGCGTATAGTCCGAAGGGTTAGGCGTCCCTGACTTGTCGACGGCAATCCACACGCTGCTCTTACGCCCTGTGCCACTATAATCGCATTTCGATTTGAAAGTCAGCTTATAGGCATGATCCGATGGCAGTGATATCTTCCTACTGAAGAGCCAACCCTCCTGTGGAATGCTTGCTTGCCCCCAACTATGGTAAACACAATGGTTTGTTTCGTCATAGCGCCAGCAGCGTAAGTCGCCGCTCATATCACTGTCGATGACATACCAGCAATTACCAAGGCCTGAGCTGAAGGATTGAACGTAAGAAGCGGTTACGGTTTCGCATGGGGTCCAACTTTCAGTGATAGACACATTGTCGATAAACCAGTTGTGGGCGTAGGTTCCTTCATACTTGAACGCGATGTTGACAATGTGTCCTTGGTAGGCCGTGAGAGGTATAGTGCATGGCGTCCAAGTGTCGTTGTAGTCTGGGTCTATCCAGATTTGAGTAAAGTCAGATGGGGAAAGTGTTCCTTCAGGTTTGTCTACGGCAATCCATACGCTATTCTTGTAACCAGATCCACCTAATTGAGTTGACGCCGAAAGGAAGGTCAACGTGGTCGCGTTACGATTAGGTTGTAGGAAGAGTGGTTTGCTGATGAGCCAGCCCACTTGAGGCTTGTTCTGTTGGCCGTACGGATGATAGGCACTCTGTGAAGAACTACTCCACTGCCAGCACTTGGCTTCACCGGAACCGTCACCATCAATGATGTACCAACAATCATCGATGTCATAAGTGAAGTTTTCAGTGAAGGGCAAGGCAGATTTGGAACAAGGCTCCCATTCTTCATCAATGCTCACATCATCAATGTACCAACTATGTCCGTTGATTCCTTGATAGATGAAAACGATTACAACCTCTTGACCTGAATAGGCCGAAAGATCAACGGTAACGGTCTTCCATGAATTTGAAGGATTGCTTTGTGTCCAAAGTGGGGAATAAGTGTTTTCCGCTTGATTATAAACAGCCACACATTCATAGGTGTAATCATTAGCATATTCTTCGTAAGTTTTGAAAGTCATAACGGTACGGTTGGGCGAAAGCTGAATAGGAGGTAAGATGAGCCAGTCGTTGCAATTGCTGGCAGAAGTGCTGTACTTGCGATATGCGCAGCGTTTGCCGGTGTAAGGTTCAGGAGGGGTTCCTGCAGCGAGAATACTCCATGAAGATTTAAATGCATGTATACTGTTTGAATAATCAATTCTGCTGCAACACTCCCATTCGGTATTGTCACTTTCAAATCCGTCAAAATAAGGCAGGTTACGGATGCCACTTGTCTCACATTGAGGATGGATTCCAAAAATGGCAGCATTATATCCACTATAGTTGTGAGATCCCGGTGTTAAGGCATCAAGAGCGTAATAGGAATTTTGGTAATAACCCGACCATCCCCAGTTAAAGTGCAAATAATCATTATTGTCGTAACCATCGCAAACGAAAGCGTGACCTGAGCTATCATCTGGCTTTCTTCCTCTGTACAATACAGGACGACCCTGATTAAGATCACTCTTCAGCTTATTAATCCATTCGATATTAGTAAAATCTGAACGTTCATCATAATGCAATCCCGAGGAATACTTAAAATATGTACGAAAGGCATTAACCGCATCAGAGGTAGTAGCACCTGAAGAAGTAGGGCCATAGTCCATATCGACCGACACACCACAATGATACAACAGCTTCGACACAGCATTGTTTTCCACAGGCTGTGACGATGCGGTCAACTCATTAGGCATGTGATCCCAATCATAGTTGCCATTAGCAAAATTAACAGATTGCACACCATATTCTGGGTGCTCATCTGGGGTATAAGAATGTGAACCTGTACCCGTTTGGGGGTAACGCCAAAAGCGCATGATTTGACCCATTGCAGTTGCTACGCAGCCCGTTATTGCATGGCCGTTGGGACCTTCATCATCGGCTGGACACCAGAGGTTGTATTTGAATCCAGGATCGCCTTGGTCCCAAATGGTGGAAATCAAAGGAGAAATAGCCGTTATGATAGAACGGTCATCCTTAAGAAAACCTGAGGCCTGCACCAAATCCCATTGGTTGGCCACGGTGTCGAGGGCATGCTGGCCACTCTCGATGCCGTACTCTATCTGCTCCACAAAACCTAATAGATAATCTTCCATAGCAGGAGGAAGATTGTTTTCGTCAAACTGCCCACTCGTGGAATAAGCAAGAATGGGCGTGGCACAATCATCAGCAGCCACAATAACCCAGCCGCCTTCATTCAGGTTGAACACGCGGAAGGCAGCCACGCCTCTGGAAGTGCGGAAAGTGGAAGCCAATTGCAAATCTTGAGCAGAAGTTGCTCTTAAGTCGGTGTTCGCGTTCATGAACTTGATTCCGACTTGTTTGGCTCTGTTCACATCAACAGGACCTGCTTTCGCGGCAACTATCATTGCCAGTACGAAAAAAAGAAAAGTAAATGATTTTTTCATAGCTATATGTGTTTAATGGTTAGTTGTTCTATAATAAAACTTTCTTTTTCAATAGTTTATGATACAGCGCATGTTTTGTTATCGCGAGAATTTTGATTCACGCAGCAAAACTATTGCAAAAAAACAAATTTGTCAATACGTAAAGTCTCGTATTTTTGAGCTTTTTTTCATTTCCTGACCTTGACACCTTAAAATCAATGAGTTTGTAACCTATTGATTACTAAAGAAAACCATAAGTGTCATTGGTGGCGCGGGGGGCGCATAGTCAAACCCAGGAAATGGTAGAGACGTAGCGCAGTGCTACGTCTCTACATTTATACATCATCTGACCACCAGCTTTCTATAGCAAGTCCCCTTCCCTTCTACGGTGATTCTCAACGTGTAAACTCCTGCAACCATCGGCGCCGTAATCGTCTGTTGTGACGCAACGCTTTGCGTCTCCACCACACCAAGTGCATTGATGATTTCTATCTGCACCTTGCCGAGTTCTTCTCCTGTTATACCGAGTCTGACCATCTCGCCGCGTGCCACGGGGTTCGGGAAGACGTGGATGTTGTTGGCCCATTCATCCAAGCCCGTTAGGCCTCGGAAATGGATGACATAAGGTGTTCTCAGGTCGCCCAAGGTGGCGTTGTTGTTGAAATTGATCCATTCTTCCGCATCGTGGATCTCCTCTCCTGTCTGCGTGTTGTAAAGGCCGAAGCTGAGCGTCTCGGTTCCCTCGCCTGCAATGGTTAGGAAGGCAATGTGGCGGTTCAGCGGTTCGATGTACATCAGTTTCACACTGCCACGGCACTCGCCGTTGGCGAAGGCGGCTAGCTCGTAGTTTTCACTTTTAAGTTCCTCGTCGTCGAGTTCCACAACAGCGGTAACAGTCATATTGTCCGAATAGGCGTGCATATCCGGCACCCAGTGGTTGTTCTCTGCGGTGATGTTCTCTGCGAGAATCTCTCCCTTCGAGCCAGTGGGATAAGTGAGCGTGAAGCTGACGCTGCTGTTCGACTTGTACAGCAGTCCCATGCCTGGGGTGATGGTCGACAAGGTACCCATCCAACCCATGCCTTCATAGTAGTTGGCGTATCCATCTTGTCCTTTTACTTGATCTCCGTTAGTAGGCGTGATGTCTGAGAAGGCTGTGGCGACACTCATGCCTGTGCTGACGGGGTAGCCAATCCAGTTCCAGCCGAAATCGATGGTGATGGGATGTGACGCTGAGGTCGTCTCCTCGCCTGCCATTTCAATCACGCAGGGACTGATGGTCTTGATTTTGTAGGACGATTCGTTATTGATGCTTGTAAGCGTTCCCATCCAACCGATGCCTTCATAATAATTGGCGTAGCCTACCTGTGTTTTGATTTGAATACCGTTGTTGTCGAGTATCTCTTCAAGCTGGGCGAGTCCGTCGATGCCAGACTGCTCAATATAGGTACTCCACCATGTCCAGCCAGAAGTGGCAGGGGCGATTTGGACGGTATCATTGCCCAAATGGAAGCGGGCTGTGCAGTTGAGGTCGCCGGTCACGGTGAAGGCATAAGTGGTTTCTGTGGAGAGTAGCACGCCGTTGTTACTCCAATAGAGGAAGGTGTAGCCCTCGTTGGCAGTGGCAGTTAAAGTGCAGGTAGCACCCAGATTGTAAGTACCTGTGCCTGTTATGGTTCCGCCACCTATGGGATTAGCCGTAGCGGTGATGACATAGGTTTCAAAGACGAGCATTTCAAAGTTCGCCACATAGTCAGCACTCTCCGTGACGGTGAAGGTAAAGATCGCGCTGGTCGAAACCTCTGTGCCGTCCTTCGACCAGTTCGTGAAGGTGTAGCCTTCGTTGGCTGTCGCGGTTAAAGTGCAATTTTGGCCATGATTGTAGGTACCGCCGCCGCTTATCGTGCCACCATCGGTCGGGTTGGCAACGGCAGTGATTTCGTAACTATTGAGGCTGAAGTTGGCAACATAGCTCGCGGCTTCCATGACGGTGAAGGTGTAGGTCGGCTCGGTGGAAACCTCCGTGCCATTCTTTGTCCAATTGACAAAGGTAAAGCCTTCGTTAGCCGTGGCTGTCAGGGTGGCCATTGCACCAAGGTCATAAGTACCCGCACCCGTGACGGTGCCGCCGTCGGTCGGGTTGGCCGTAGCGTTAACAGCGAAACTGGCGCCTGAAATTCCCTCAAAGTTAGCCACCAGTTCAAGATTTTCCAACACGAGGAAGCTTAAGGTATCCTCCACGGAGATTACCGTGCCGTCTTCCGTCCAGTTGACAAAGGCATAGCCCTCGTTGGCTGAGACTGTCAAATTACAAGTCATTCCGTATGCATAGGATCCACCACCGCTCACGGTACCGCCTTCTACAGGCGAGGCTAACGCGCTGACAGTGAAATAGACGCTCTCCCCAGAGAAGTTCGCCACGAAGTCAGCATCCTCTGTCACGATGAAGCTGTAAGTAGTTTCCGTTGAGACCACTTCTCCATCACGTGTCCAGCTCTCGAATGTGTAGCCCGGATAAGCTTCTGCAATCAAGGTGCAAACTTCGCCTTCAGCATAGATGTCCGCGTCGTAGATAATTCCTCCCTCCACAGGGTTAACGGTGGCGGAAATGGTGTAGTGGTTGACAAAGACTTCCTCGAAGTTTGCTACGAATATGCCTTCTTCGGTCACGGCGAAGCTATAGGTCTCTTCCGTCGAGACGATCTCGCCTGTGACGCCAAGCCAACCTATGAAACCGAAACCTATGTCGGAGGAGGCCGTCAATATGCAAGTGTCACCAGGGGAGAATGTGCCGCCGCCAGTCACCATGCCAGCATAGCTCGGGTTGGCGAAGGCAGTAACAGTATAACTATTCAAAACAAAGTGGGCCACAAACGCGGCGTCTTCGGTCACGATAAACGTGTATAAGGAGTCCGTCGAGACCGTCTCTCCATCCTTTGTCCAGCCAGTGAAGGTGTAGTCCGCAGAAGCTACGGCAGTCAAAGTGATGGCTGTGCCATGGCTGTAAATGCCCGCGCCAGTCACCGTGCCGCCATCAATCGGATCTGTTGTGGCGGTGATTTCGTAAGTGTCCTGCTCAAAGTTGGCCACAAACGTGGCACTCTCGGTCACGGTGAAGCTGTAGGTAGCATCGGTCGAGACCTCCGTGCCATACTTCGTCCAGTTGATGAAGGTGTAACCCTCGTCAGCGGTGGCGGTTAGCGTGGCCGTTTCACCGAAATTATAGGTGCCGCCTTCGCTGACAGTACCACCATTGTTCGGGTTGGCCAAAGTGACAATGGTGGAAGTGAACTCGCCGAAATGGGCCACAAATGTGGCATCCTCGGTCACGGTGAAACTATAAGAGACTTCGGTGGACACTTCCTCTCCATCCCTCGTCCAATTGATGAACTGCCAACCCTCGTTGGCCGTGGCAGTCAGTGTGCAAGTGAAGTCTTCCGCATAAATGCCTGATCCTGAAACATCGCCACCCTGCTCGGGACTGGCCGTGGCAGTGATAGCATAGCTGTCGGGACCCGTTTCGAAGTGTGCTATGAACGCGGCGTTCTCCGTCACAATGAAACTGAAGAGGTTGCCATTGGTGACTTCCTCGCCGTTCTGTGTCCAATTCACGAAGGTGTAACCCTCGTTTGGCGTGGCGGTCAGGGTGCAGATGCTACCTTCGGCGTAGATGCCCCCACCAATGAGGGTGCCAGCCGCCTCAGGATTGGCCGAAACTGCAATAGTGTATTCAGCAACAGCCTCCCTCAGCCACACCTTAACGATAACATCAACATCGGGCATGGTGAAGGTGAAAAGACGATTGGGGTCTCCACCAAGTTCAGAGGTTGCCAACAGGAAGTTGTTGTAAGAGTCGTAAAGTACTTCACCAGTTTCGGCATCGCACACGGCTGCCACAGGGAACCAGTCTTCGTTGAGACCAACCTTATACTCGTCTTCGATGGCAAAACGTACCACATCATCCGAGTAGATCGTGCCAAGGCTTATCGCGTTGCCTTCAGCATCACAATAGTACAGGTGGCTGTCCCAGGCCGGGTTGGGTGAGTTGAGAGTCTTATCGTCGAAGGCCTGCAGCGAAGCGGCAAGCCCTTCCTTCACGGTGACCTCCTTCACGTAGACAAAGGCATCTGAACCGGTGTAAATGGCAGTCAGGTCGATGATGTCGCCATTGTTTAGCACGATAGTGTCACGGTGCATGGGGAACAACATAATGCGCACACCATCGGTAAGGCCGTACTGGTCACCGAATGTGGGATCAACGACCACCATGGCGTTCTTCACTTTCACTAGCATGTCTGAGTAGCCGCCAGCACCAGAACTTTGCAGTTCGGCGATAGTCTTGACAAGCGGTTCAACCTCAATGGCACTGTCTAGTTTGACTCCAAATTCCGCCTCGTTAAGGAAAACATCATTAGGATTGTCAGCATCGTACATGGGCAGCCCGGAGAAGATGACTTCATCGCCTTCCTCAATGACTACCAAGTCTGGATCATCATAAAACGTTGTATAATCCACGCGGATACCTCCCGTTTCGTCTTGTATGAAGATTCTAAAGTTCCGTATATCGGGGTCAGAGAGGTCTATAACTTCTGTCACAGTGCCTTTAACGGCATAGGCTTCACCCACATTCGGGCTTTCCACGGCGTTGGCGCGGGCCTCGGCGATGGGAACAATCTTGAAGTAGGTGTGTTCGATTTGGCCAGGCCAGAAGACAGTATCGCAGAACGTGTACGACGACGCGCTCACTCGGGTCGTCTCAGTCACGGTAAAGGTAACAGGCTCAGTGGCAGTCAGCGTATCGCCGTCGTTAAGTCTGTAGACCACTCCCAAATTCTCCAAAGGTGCAAGGGTGAAGGCCAGTGAATCGCCATCCATAAAATACTCGACTCCAGAGGTGAGGAGAGGTTCGGACAGTTCCCCATCAATGTGGTGGTAGAGCTGCACTGGTGTCCCGCCCTCAGTAACGCACTCGAACAAATAGACCAATGTGGTCGCTTCTGGATCTGGGGAATTAGTAGAAATATGTGACTTACAGCGGAACGAATAGTTCTGGTCCAGATAAGGACTGATAATAGCGTTGCCATCGTCATCGAAATCGATGGTCCATTTACATTGGGTGGGAACGTTGGCGAGGTCTTCGGGCGTGTCTAAGGGAACGTCGTAGTTTACATATAGGTTCTGCTCGCTGTCCCAAGCCAAATAGCCTTGCATTAGATATATTATATAACTGCCGTCGTTCAAGTCGAAAAATCCGTAGCCGTCAAGCGAATTGAATTCCTCACCGTAGATGGTACCATCATACTCATAATATAAATACTTAGCCTGAACATGTAGGCTTTCGCACACAATAGACATGCCGATGGCCCTCAGCGAATCCACCACATTTTCCCCAGAATCATCATACAAATATCCATAGAAAGAAGGAATTGAATTGAGCATCTCCAATGAGGTAATTTTCTCGCTGACATTGTATGGTGACAGGCCTGTAGCATTAAGTATGGCGGGTGTGCTGATTAGACCATCAGGGTCGCCATAGGTACCTATGTGAGCTTGAAGCTTAATGAAGTCATTGGATGCTTCATCCGTTGTATAGATGACGGTGAATTCCACACCACCCAAGCTTGACTGGGTGATGTTATAATATTCGGGGCTGATGTCGACCGAGCCATTATAATATGAATCGCTGCAGATTTCCAACCAAACGTGGCTGTGTTCTGTAGGGTCGATATCCCGATAACTCACCGTGTAGGTCAGTGTATCAGGAACGCAAAACGGCACGGAATCCAAATCCACCCAACCAGGAGTAATGTTTAGAGAGATTCCAGATGAGTCTTGATAAATAGTTACCATCTCACAGCAAGCAGTGCCGTCGGTGCCAGTCATAGTCACTCGGACTCCCACTTGGCGCTGCGGGGGTAAGATGTCGGTATAGTCTGATAGATGGAAACGGAAACTCTTTGTGAGTGGATCCCAGTCCTCCAATGTCAGCCAGTCAGTACCGTCTCCCATGGAGACTTTCGTGAGGGTCGCTTCTGGGGCACTGGGGTTCTGCACGTGTGCCATATAGTTTACCCAAACAGTCTGCCAGTTGTGGTCGTTGTATTGCAAGGTAAAGTATGGTGGTTCTAAGTAGAATACCGCAGGTGCAGTGCCACCTTGGAAAATCTGTAAGGGCAATGAGGTGAAGCCGTCTACGCTGAGGGTGAGGCTACATGTGCGGTTTTCCGTCATTGGGTTTTCGGATACGGCTATCTCAATGCTAGTATGGTCAGGGGAAATGCTGGCAGTAACCCAGTCGGGAACGCCGTTGAGTATTGGCTCGCTTTGAAAGTGGCTGCCCATGGTTATAGTCACGGTGACAGCCTCTGCCCCCGTGCCGAACTCGTCAAATTCAAGACTGTACGTGTCGAAAGCAACAGCAATCTCAAAATTTGCCTGGTAATTTACGGAAGAATTGGAAGCAGATACGGTGAAGCTGTATATGGGATTGGTCGAAACTTCGACACCGGCCAATGTCCAGTTGACAAATTGGTAGCCTTCGTCGGGTGTGGCTGTCAGAGTACAGCTTTCGCCATAGTAGTATGTGCCAGAACCTGTCACAGTGCCGCCCTCTATTGGGAAAGAATTGGTGGTAATTGTATAGGCGTTCTTGTTAAAATGAGCAACATAATAGCGGGGACCTGTCACGGGGAAGACAAAAGTGGGGTCCGTCGAGGCTATGTTTCCAACACCGTTCAATGCCCAAAAGCCGAAAGAATAGCCCTCGTTAGGCGTGGCAACCAAGGTGCAATTAACGCCGTAGTCATAAGTACCTGTTCCAGTCACTATTCCGCGTTCCTCAGAGTTGGCCCAAGCATTAATGACATAGCTGTCTTTAGCGAAGCAAGCGTAATACATGCAGGATGCTCCAACGGTAAAGCTGTAAATAGGGTCGGTCGAGACCACATGGCCCGACTTTAACCAATAAAGGAAATGGTAACCTGTGGAAGGTGTGGCATGAAGGGTGCAAGTGGAGCCCTGTTCAAAGTTGCCTCCCCCCGTCACTATGCCACCTTCGTTTGGGTAAGGTTCTGGGATTACTTCGAAGCTTCTTTTGGCAAAATGGGCGACATATTGGCCAGATCCGAAAACTTGGAATTCATAAAAAGGATTGGTTGAAACCACGGTGCCATTTTTGGTCCAGTTGACGAAACGGTAGCCTGTATAAGGCTCTGCCCTTAGGGTACAGACAGAACCGTCTTCGTAGTTGCCCGCACCATATACCCTGCCGTATTCTGAAGGGCTGGCCGTGGTGGTAATGGTGTAGTTGTTCTTGGCGAAAGTGCCAGTATAATGGCCGTCTCCAGTAACTGTGATATGGTAGAATCGGTCGGTGGAGACTACCATACCGTTCCTTTTCCAGTTGACAAAATGATAATGATCAGCATTGTAATACCACATCTTTGCTTTTAGAGTGCAGGTATCTCCGTAGTGGTAAGCACCTGTACCTTCTATGGGGCCGATTTCTGTAGGGTTGACCGTTGCACTAATTATGTATAGATTAGGTAAGAAGTGTGCAACGTATGATTCACTTTTTCTTACCCTAAACTGATAGACGCGGTCAGTGGAAACCACCTCACCATCTTCATTCGTCCAGTTGAGAAAATGGTATCCCCAGGGAATTTCGGCAAAAAGTGTACAAGTTTCATTAATGCTGTATATGTTTGTATGGCTGAGAATGTTGTTGTAGTTAGAATAACCAACATTACCAATGTATGGTGAATTGGCTGCTCCTGGGTCTACTTCTGTAATGATTTCATAATACATATTCGTGTTGGGATGAATATTGAAAACAGCAGCATGCCAGTAATTGAAACTACAATTAGCGGCATCCGGTGACAGCGAGCCGAGGGCAAAGTAGGCATTATCTTGGCCATTCCAACCCCAGTTGATATGCATGAGATTATTGGCATCAATGCCATCTACAACAAAAGCATGGTTTTTAGTTTGCCAAAAATTTCTGCCCCTATATAAAATCGGACGACCTTTTTCGAGGTCACTTCTGATAAAGCCCAACCATTTCGAATCAGTATAATATGGTATTCCTCCTACTTTCTTTTTAAAGTTTGCATCAGTGGAATACCTGAAATAGTCTTCCAAAGCATCATCCGCATTTCCTGTGTCAGTACCACTATCATTCGATCCATACTTCATATTCACAGACACACCGCAATGCCACATCAACAGGGCCACGGCCGAGTCTTGGACATTCGGAGTTTGAGTTTGATGATCAGTCAACTTATCGGGCATGTTATCCCAATCGTAATAGGTGCTTTCAAAATTGGCCCACTGGTGGGGATAGCCGGAAGGGGTGTAGCCATGCGAGCCAGATCCATGTATAGGCCAGCGCCAATAATTCATAATCTGCGCCATAGCTGTTGCCACACAACCCGTTACCGCGTGTCCGTTAGCCCCGTCAGGATCCCAAGGACAGAAAAGGTTATAGTAACTATACTTATGAATTGTGTAATTGGGATAGATATAGTTAACCACACCGCCTTGCCCCCATTCAGTGGTCAGCAAGGGTTCAACTACGAGGTTAGAACGGTCATCAGTGAGTTGGCCAGTAGCCTCCACTAATTGCCATTGGTGGGCTACGGTATCCAAGACGGGCAGGCGGCTGCCAATGCCGTGCTCAATCTCTTCCACAAAGCCCTCCAAATACTCCTGCATTGCGGGAGGGAGATTGTTTTCGTCAAACTGCCCTTCAGTGGAATAAGCAAGAATGGGCGTAGCACAATCATCGGCTGCCACAATAACCCAACCGTTTTCAGGCATGTTAAACACGTGAAAAGCCGCAATACCTTCAGTGGTGCGGTAGGTGGTAGCCAAGCGCAAGACTTGCGCAGTGGCTCTCAGGTCGGTGTTCGCGTTCACGAATTTGGCACCGACTTGTTTGGCTCTATTCACATCAACAGGGCCGGCTTTTGCGGTAACCATTATCGCCAGCAAAAGCATCATCAAGGTATAAATCCGGTGTTTCATATTGCTGTATTTTTGAGTTTGTTTGGGACAAAGATAGGAATTTTTCTTTTTCACAAGTTTTTTTTCAGCTTTATTCAAGATTTGGAAGATTTTATACGATAATGGTTAGTATCTCGAAAAAGAATGATTCTGGTTACTATCGTTAAAAAAAGCGACCCTTTCGAGTCGCTTTCTTTGATATCGTTATCAGATTTTGGTCTTATCTGCTCCCACGTCCAGCGTTGTTACTACCGCTGCGGGTGTTGCTCGATGAGGAGCTTCTGTTGCTGCTGTTGCCACTTCTGCTGCTCGATGAGCTTCTGGTTACCGAGCTTGTCGAAGAGCTGCTTTTGCTGCTCGGGCGACTTACATTGCCGCTGCTGTTACCCGTTCTGCTGCTATTCGAACCACTGCTGTTGCTTGGACGGCTCACATTGCCAGTGTTGTTGGTTCCGCTGTTGTTGCTCGGACGGCTGACGTTACCACTGTTGCCCGTTCTGCCACTGCTTGAGCCAGAGGCTGCTGAGCTTGTCGAAGCTCCACTGCTCGGACGGTTGTTGCTGCTGGGGCGGCTGATGTTACCACTGTTGTTCGTTCTGCCACTACTTGAGCCGTTAGCGTTGCTGCCGTTTGAGACAGAGCCTGAGATTGCAGGCGTGTTGCTATTGGTGTGGCTCATGCTGCCTGTGTTGGAGTTGGTGTTGGGCCTGACGGTGGCTCCGCCGCCGTTGTTGCCGCTGTTACCACTACCGCTGTTGGGCGCAGGCGGGTTGTCATTCCACTCGTGGTATGTCAGGTAGCCGCCGTGGTTGTGGTGATAGCTATAGGTGTGGTGCATGGGATCCATCGGGGGCGGAGGCGTGGCCGGACCATAGCCCATTGCGGCGGGCGGGGGCATCGGCGGACGGAAACCATCGTAGTAGTAGCGGTAGTCGCCGGGACGCGTGTAGTGATACAGACGCCGAGGTGCGTTGATGACCACCCAGTGCTCGTTGCGCAACCCGTTCCAGTAGAAGCTCAGTGGCTCAAAGTACTCGAAGGTGGTGAAGCTGTAGAGTTCGTCGCCCAACTCATAGTAAGGCATAATCGTGTAAGTCCACGAGGGGTTCGAGCGATAGATCGGAATCTCGACGGCGACCCTCTTGATGCGGCCAGGACGTACTCTTATGTATTTGTCGGCGTAGCAGTAACCATTGTCGGGGCTGAGATAGATGCAAATGTCGCCTCTGTAGGTATAGTCGCCGATGTTCTGCACGTCGTAGTAGACGGTAATTGAGTTGTAGTTGTACACCATCACGGGCTGTGACACCAAGGCGAGTTCTGGCGGATAGCCGGTGGCTGCTTTTGCTGCGATGAATCCCATTACTAACAGGACGCTCATCAGGATGTTCTTGGTTTTCATAGTGCGTTGTTTTTAAGGGTTTGACTTCCGTTTGTGTTCACCCTTAGCAACTACCAAAACCATGCCAAAATGCCTTCGGGTTTATTTCTCCGTCACACGATGTGTGCTACCATAGTCAATTTCAGGATGTTGCGCCAAATATTCCATCATCAGCTCGTTGGAAGTGCGGAAGGTGGTTTCGCCATCGTCCTCGTGCTCATAGTCGAACACGGTAGACATGTAACTGTTCATCACAATGCTGTATTTGGCGTTCATGTCCAAGGGCTTGCCGTTTTCCAAGGTCACTTGGATATCGGTCATTTCGCCGTTGTCGTCCACCTTATAGGAATAAGAGCAGCCAGAGCAGTATATCGGGCCGCCATCGGTGGTGAAGCAGCATTTCATCAGGCGGATGATTTCCTCGCCAGAAAGCGTATAATGGACGATTTCGTTGTCGAACGGGTCGAGGGAGAGGATGTCTTTCATCGTGATGGGACGCGCGGAAAGCGTGTCGTAGCGCACGCCGCCCGGGTTCTGAAAGCCCATCTCGGCACCCGTGGTGTATCGGATGGCATCGGTCATCAGGCAGCCAAGCGACTCGTAGCTCTCAACGGGCGTCATGTTGTTGGTGACAACCTGAGAGAAATAATCATTGCTATTGAAGCCGTTCACCATAGCCTGAATTTTCTCGTTGCGCTTCGGGAATTCCTTGACGGAAAGCAGTTGCATATCTTTGTCAACGAGCTTGCCGTTGAGGAAAGTGAAGGTGCTCAAAGTCAGATATTTGACCTTATTTTCAGCCTGAGTGACCATCACGTTGCCCACGAGTTGTTTCTCGGCCACGCGGGTGTGTGAGTGTCCTCCGAAAATGGCGTCCAATTGCGGGAACTTTGCGGCAGTCTCGCGGTCTTCCTCATAGCCACAATGGGAGAGCAGGAAAAGAGCGTTGCATTCCTGACGCAACTCGCCAATGTATTTGGGCAATGCCTCCTCAATCGGGACGAAATGCGAACCAGCACCATTTTTTGGATGGAAATCAGGAAAGCCATTCTCACCCAATTGGATGCCGCCTATCACGCCGATTTTCAAACCATTGCGCTCAAAGATAGCGTAAGGATGCACATTGGGCATTTGAAGCGTGTCGTCGAAGATGACATTGGCGCACACAAAGGGAAACTTGGCCCAGGTAAGCACGTCACGCAAAGCCAACACACCGCCATCCCACTCATGGTTGCCAAAAGTGCTGAGGTCAAAGCCGACAGCATTCATCAGCTCATACATGGGTTTGGCTGGTTCGGCAGCACGGTCGTTGATGGGATTGCCCGTGCGGTTGTCGCCCGCGCTAAATAACAATAAGTCGGGATGTACAGTACGCAGACTGTCCAAAAGAGCTGCCATTTTCGGGAAGTTGTCAATGTTGGCGTGCATGTCGTTAATCGAAACTATGTAGAGTTTCTGTTCTTTGGGACCACAGGCCGATAAGAAAAACAAAGCGGCGCAGGCCACCAGCATGAGTTTTGATGCTTTCTTCATGACGCTCAGAGTTTTACGTAGATTTTGGAATTGGCGCGAAGCGAACCGTCAAGATCTATGACGTTGCCGTAGGTGTCTTTCACTTCAATGCCTTCGAGATTTAAAGGTAGCTTGTTGGCGCGGCAGTAGGCCAGTACCACCGATTTCACCTTCGCACCATAATATGTGCGGACTTCGGTGTCGTTTACGAATGCTTTCATTTTCTATAGTTTTAAGTTGATAGTTGTCAGTTGTCAGTTATTTCATGATGAGGCAAAAATACGGTTTTTTCAGAAAAAAGGATTCTTTTTTGGTTTTTTCCCTATTTTTGTGCCATCAATTATAAAATTAACAATACTATGAAATTAGAAGGAAGAAGAGAAAGTACCAATGTGGAAGACCGCAGAGGGAAGAAAACAGTGGCCGCCGCCGGTGGTATCGGTCTGGGTGGTATTATCATTTATCTGATAATCAGCTTAATGGGTGGCGATGCAAGTGCTGTCATGGAGCAAATGCAGCAAGGCAACACCACCGAGTACGTCGAGGACGGCACCGACTACAGCCAAGTCGACGTGGAACTTATGACGTTCTGCAAGCGCATCCTGGCTGGTACCGAAGATGTGTGGACCAAAGAATTCCAAAAGATGGGCCGCACTTATCATGCCCCAAAAATGGTCATTTTCAGTGATGCCGTCAGTTCGGGCTGCGGCAATGCGACCTCGGCAAGCGGACCGTTCTACTGCTCCGCCGACCAAACGGTTTACCTTGACCTTGAATTTTTCAAAAGCATGAAAAAACAAATCGGTGCCGATGGCGACTTTGCTTACGCCTATGTCATCGCCCATGAGGTAGGTCACCATGTGCAGAATGAGCTAGGCATCCTTGGGCAAGCCCACGAGCAAATGGCTCGATATGGCAGGGACACGCAGGGCTACAACCAGACCAGCGTGCGTCTTGAACTCCAGGCCGACTTCTTTGCTGGCGTTTGGGCCTACAACGACAACAAGATGTTCGGCTCGCTTGAGGACGGTGACATCGAGGAAGCCCTCAACGCTGCTGCAAAAATCGGCGACGACTACTTACAAAAACAAGCCTACGGACGCACCATGCCCGAGACTTTCAACCACGGCACTTCGGCACAACGTTCGCGCTGGCTGAAGAAAGGTCTCTACACGGGTGATGTCAGCCAAGGTGACACCTTCTCACCGGCATACAACTCGCTATAAAAGCTCTGTTTTTATATCGTTTGCATTACTTCTCCTTCATTGGGGGAGTAATGCTTTTTTTCTTGTCATGACGCCAAATCTGCCAACTATTGAACAGGTTTTGGAAAATGGCATAGAAAGCCAAGCTCACAGAAGCCAACGGATGCAGGTAATGATTAGCCATCCAAATGCCCATGGCGGTGTTTTTCTGTCCGAGCAACTGTCCGCCCGCAATAATGTCGCCATATTTGTGGCCAATCCATTTACCGAGGGCGAATTGCACAGCACAAAACAGCAACGAAGCCACACCAAGCCAGAAAATGACATTCCAATGGCCCTTGCCGTGCAAAAAGATGAAGTCGATGGTCTGCCCGATAGTGAACAGCAGCGCGACCGACCAAAGATAGAACGACAGGCCTTTATAATGGCTCAAAAAATCGTTCACCTTAGGCAGCCAAAGTTGCAAGGCTAAGGCGATGAAAAACGGCAGTCCGATGACCACACCAACGCGCCTAAGGATTTCGAGGAACGAGGCAAAAAACGTCATTTCGGGATGCACACCTATGAGCGTGAAATACGCCGGTGCCACAATGGACATCACAAGGTTTCCGATGATGGTAAATGAAGTCACCGTCTGGCGGTCGGCGCCCAACATGCAGCTCACCACCGCCACCGACGAGGCCACAGGGCACAATGCCGCCATCATCACGCCTTCGGCGAGGTCAGGACTGGTTCCCAACGCCTTCAACAAGGCATACATGCTGATGCTCACCACGATTTGGAACAATAAAATCCAAACAAACATCGGGCTGGATTTCAGCTTGCGGACATCCACTGCCGTGAACGTGAGCAGCAAGATGGAAAAGATAAGATAAGGCACGGCCACGCTGAACATGGCGCAATACTCATGCATCAACAAGCCCAGCACGATGGCAATTGGCAGGATATAACTTCTGATTTTTTGCATTCAATTCTGAATTGGGGCTGCAAAATTGCGAAAATTATGCGTACCTTTGCGCCCTAAATCACATTAATATTATGAAGAAAAGCATCATCATTCTCGCCGCACTTGTATTGCTCGTTTGCAGTTGCGGCAAGCAAGAAAACAACACCAAGCAAGAAAACAAAAACGAAACCACCATGAACACCACCATGCAAGACCTGCTGACGCGTCGCAGCATCCGCAGCTACACCGACCAAATTCCTCCGCGCGAGGTCATTGAAGAAATCTGCAAGGCAGGCACTTACGCCCCCACGGGCATGAACAAGCAAGCCCCCATCATCGTCGCGGTCACCAACCGTGAGGTGCGCGACAAGTTGAGCAAACTCAACGCCGGTGTTTTCGGCAAGGACAATGACATGGATCCGTTCTATGGTGCACCCGTAGTGTTGGTCGTCTTGGCCGACACCACCGCTGCCTTCACATGGAAGGAAGACGGCTCTTTGGTCATGGGCAACCTGCTCAACGCCGCCCACGCCAAAGGTCTTGGCTCCTGCTGGATTCACCGCGCCAAGGAAGTCTTTGAGACGGAAGAAGGCAAAGTCATCCTCACCGACCTTGGCATCGATGCCAACAAGTACGTCGGCATCGGCAATTGCATCCTCGGCTACGTGAACGGCGACTATCCCGAAGCCAAGCCGCGCAAGGAAAACTATGTCTATTGGATCGAATAAGTCCACGCTTTTAGGGCATCTCGCCTGCTTCGGCGCCTATTGCATCTTTGGGTTCAACATCGTTTGCTGCAAGAACATCTCCAACGCTAATGTTTTGACCCCGATGGATTTGTTTTGCCTCAGAGCGACAGGAGCCGCCATCTTGTTTTGGCTCTTGTCGTTCTCTATGCCTAAGGAAAAAGTGCCGCTGAAAGACCTGCTGCAAATCTTTGTGGCTTCCATGTTAGGTCTTTTCTTGACCCAGATGAGCTTCCTGAAAGCCATCACCATGACCACTTCCATTGATCTGAGCATCGCCAACACTTGTACGCCCATTATGACCATGTTTGTGGCGGCCATCGTTTTGAAAGAACCTATCACTTTCAAGAAAGCTGGTGGCGTTTTGGTCAGTTTGGTTGGCGTTCTGATATTGATTTTTAATTCTGTAGGACTTGGAGGCGGTGCGTCCGAAACAAAGCCTTTAGGCATCGTCCTCACTGTCCTCAATGGCTTGACTTTTGCTCTCTATCTCGGCATTTTCCGCCCCTTGATTTCGAAATACAACGTGGTCACCTTCATGAAGTGGATGTTCTTGTTTTCCATGCTTGTAGCCCTACCCTTGAATGCCAAAAGCTTTTTCCGCTTGCCCTTCGGCCAAATGGAAAACAAGGTGTTGTGGCAAGTAGCCTACGTGGTGGTGTTTGCCACTTTCGTCGCTTATTTCCTGATTCCCGTTGGACAAAAACGACTACGTCCAACTTTGGTCAGCATGTACAACTATGTGCAGCCCATCATCGCCACCCTCATCAGCATCATCATTGGATTGGACCATCTGACTTGGAAGAAATTAGTGGCTATGGCATTGGTTTTCATGGGTGTTTGGATCGTCAATCAGAGTCGGGCGGCGGAGCCTGTTCAGCAGTCCCAAGAGAAATAATTGTACTTTTTTTGATTTGTTTTTTTAGATTTTTCATACTTTTGCAGCAAAATATGAAAAATCATACTAATCAAACAAACTAAATCATCATGGAAGCAGACAATGGAAAGTACCTTTTTGGGGTAGTGAAAGTGGGCGAACGAGGACAAATCGTCATCCCCAAGGAAGCCCGTGAGCAATACGACATCAAGGCAGGCGACAGCTTGATGGTGCTCGGCGACCAAAAAGGCATAGCGATGCTTAAGACGGAAGTTTTTCAGGAAATCCTTAATCAAGCGATGGGAGGCCTTACGAAATGAGAAAGCATTGGATTGACAATCTTCGTTGGGTGACGGTGCTTTTGGTGTTGCTTTACCATGTCTTTTATTTTTATAACAACAAGGGGGTGTTTGGTGGCATCGGCGGATTTGGCGAATATCCAGAATATCCACAGTATCAGGATGTTGTTATGTATATCCTCTATCCATTTTTCATGCCGCTATTGTTTATTTTGGCGGGTATCAGTTCACGTTATGCGTTAGAGAAGCAGTCGGCCAAGGAGTGGTTCAAAGCCCGGACCCGCAAGCTGCTCGTGCCTGGCACCATCGGCCTTTTTGTGTTCCATTGGATGATTGGCTATTTCAATACCGTTGTGGCCTCAAGACAAGGTGTTTTTGACGGTATACCCGCAATTGCAAAGTATTTCTTGATGGCCGTCAGCGGCACGGGGCCGCTGTGGTTCATACAGGTGTTGTGGTTATTGTGTCTTGTGCTGCTTTTGGTGCGTGCGATAGACAAAAAAGACCGACTTTGGAACTGGTGCGGAAAGGCTAATCTCGTCATCATTATCTTGTTGGGTGTGCTATTTTGGTTAGGTGAGCAGACCCTTGTCAAGCATCCACGCCCAGAATCGTTGGATGGCCTCTGGAACTTGTACAAGCCCGTTTTCTACTTGATTCCTTTCCTGATGGGCTATTTTGTGTTTTCGCACGATGAAGTGCAGGAGAAGTTGGAGAAAGCCTGGATTCCCTTGCTGGCCTGTGCTGGCGTTGCAGGTATAGTGTTGATTGTCACCACTTTCGGGCAGGACAATACTTCGCCGCAATATTTGGGCAGCCCGCTCAATTGCCTATATGGTTGGCTGATGTGCTTGGCAATGATGGCTTGGTTCAAGGCACGCTTTAACCGTACTGGAACTTTCGCAGGATATATGACCCGCAATAGTTTCGGTGTCTATATACTTCATTATCTGGTCATTGCCGCATTGGGCTACATGATGAAAGTCCACACCAACATCGCCCCGTGGATGCAGTATGCCATCCTTTTCGTGGCCGTAATGACTGTTCCGTTCCTCTTGAACGAAATCATTAAGAGGATTCCTTTTGTTAGGTGGTGTGTGTTGGGAAATAAAAAAGAGAAAAAAGCATGAACCAGTTATATGATAGTATCCTCGCCCATCAAGACCCCACCCAAGTCGAAGGTCTATCGCGCTTTTTCAAGACGGGAAAAGGCCAATACGGCGAAGGCGATAAGTTCTTGGGCATCAAGGTACCCGTAACCAGGGAAGTGGTGAAACAATGTTGGCAAGACACCTCTTTTAATGACTTGGAAACCTGCATTCGTTCCGAATACCACGAGATGCGCCTCGCTGCCCTGCTGACCTTGGTGCAAATCTTCAAGCACGCCAAAAAAAACAAGGTTTTGCAGCAACAATGCGTCGATTTTTATCTCGCTCACACCCAATACATTAATAACTGGGATTTGGTCGACCTTTCCTGCTATGAATTGCTCGGCAGTTGGCTCTTGGACAAAGACAGAACTTTGCTTTACGACCTTGCCCGCGACGGCAAGACGATATGGGAACAACGCATCGGGATGGTGAGCACCATGCAGTTCATCCGCCATGGCCAATTGGACGACACCTATGCCATTGCTGAACTCTTTTTGGCCAAGCCCCAGCCTTTGCACGACCTTTTGCAGAAGGCTGTAGGCTGGCTGCTTCGTGAGGCAGGTAAACACGATGAAAAAAAGCTGAAAGACTGGTTGTCAACACGTTATCAGTCCATGCCACGCACCATGCTACGTTATGCCATTGAGAAATTCCCTGAAGAAGAACGGCTTTGTTTTCTGCAATCCAAGGCAATTTCTTAGCCGCTTTCGACAAAGATACCTTCCCTTTCGCCAAAATTCCTTATTTTTGCAGGTTATTCCAATTTGGATATGTCTGCGCCGAACACATTGATAAGAAAAATCGAGGACTTTACGCGAAAGTTCTACCTCAACCGCCTCATCCAAGGGGTTTTGGTTGGTGCAGTGCTATGGATTGTTTTCTATCTGATTATCAACGGATTGGAGTACGTTTCCTGGTTTCCGCCCAAAGGCCGTTTCGTGCTGTTCCTCTTTCTTTTGACGGGTTCAGGGTTCGTTGCGGTGTATTATTTTCTCATCCCTTTAATTAATCTGATACGTTTCCGAAAGAAAATGTCGGTGGAGCAGGCTTCGGTACTCATCGGAAAATTCTTTCCTGAAATTAAGGACAAACTGCTGAATACCATACAGTTGAGTAACAAAATGGAAACAGATGCCGACAATGCGCTCTTAGTTGCCACTATCGAGCAACGCAGTGCTCGCCTCTCCCCTATCCGATTTTCCGATGCCGTCGATTTGCGCGGCAACCTCAAATATTTGGGCATTTTTTTCGGTCTGCTGCTCCTACTAATATTGCTGATGGTGTTCTTGCCTTCGTTCGCCGTGCAGCCCACCCAACGTATTGTCAACTATGAGCAGCAATTTGAGAAGCCCCTCCCCTATCAGGTTGAAATCGAACAAGATGTGATGGAAACCACGCAAGGTAAAGAAGTGAAGTTCGGCATCCGTGTCACGGGTGAACGCATTCCTGATGCTTTTTACGTGAAAAGCGATTTGGGCCAACAACTGATGACCAAAGCCTCGGCTAATGATTTTAGCTATACCTTCAAGAATCTCTACAATGACTTGACTTTTAATGTCATAGGCGGCGATTACACCAGTCGTCCCATCCAAATTGTCGTTCACCCCAACCCTACCCTACTCTCCTATCGCTGCGAGTTGCATTATCCGAAATATCTTCGCCGCGAAATTGAAACCATGGAAGGCAAGACGCGGCTCATCGTTCCGCAAGGTACAAAGCTCATTTTTAGCTTTATAACCCGCGATACCGAAAAAATGTCTATCCTCAGCGATTCTACCCGCATAGATTTGGTAGCTAAAGATGATATGTTTGATTATCAATTTGTTGCATCTTCTTCAAGCAAATTTGAAGCGGTTGTGCAAAATGAATGGAACAATTGCATTGATCCGTTAGCTTTCGCCGTCGATGTGCTGCCCGATGCCTACCCTGACATCCGCGTGGAATCTTTTGATGAGCAGCTTTCCACCGATGTGTATTTCTCTGGTCTTGTCACGGACGATTACGGTTTCACCAAGCTGAATTTTAACTGTTTGGTCAAGGAACCCATCGAGAAAAAAATCGTCCGCTCTGTGCCGCTCGATTTGAACCAGACCCGCACTTCGTTTTTCTATCATTTCAATATGGACAGTCTCGGCATCATGCCCGGACAGAACATGGAGGTCTTTTTCGAGGTATGGGACAACGACGGTTTCCACGGCCCAAAATCGAAGCGCTCAGAGATTTTCACCTACTACAAGCCCTCTGAAACAGCCTTGGACAGCATCGCCAACGAGCAGTCGGAAGACATTATGGAACGGCTTTCGGAAAAGTCGCAAGAGGCTGACAAACTGCAAGATGAGATTGAAAAGATGCTCCAAGATCTCATCCAGAAAAAGGATTTAGACTGGTCGGACAAAGAAAAGATGAAAGACCTGTTAGAAAAGCAGCAACAGATTCAGGATGAGTGGAACAAGTTGCAGGAAGAGCAGGAAAAGCTGTCTGATTTCATGAAAGAACACGATTTGGGCAACGAAGACCTCATCAAGAAGCAGGAACAAATCAACAAGCTTTTCGACGAGGTGATTCCTGAGGAATTACAGAAACTCATGGAACAAATCGACAAGCTCCTCGAGGAAATGCCGCGCGAGCAGATGCAACAGATGATGCAGGACATCAAGAAAAACAACCAGTCGATGCAAGAATTGCTTGACCGAAATTTGGCCCTGCTGGAACAATTGAAGATGGAAAAAGACCTCAATGACTTGGCCGACAAATTGGACAAATTAGGAGAGGAACTGCAAAAGGAAGCGTCTGAAAATCAAGACCAAGCAGGGGAGGAGAACGACCAAAAATCGGCCGAGGAAGCCAAGGAGGAGTTCGATAAAATGATGGACGAACTTGACCAACTCTTGGAGAAAAACCAGGACTTGCAACAGCCTTTCAACATGGAAAAAGACGAGGAGATGGAAGAAAGCATCAACCAAGACCTCGACAATGCCATGCAAAACGAGCAGTCGGGCGAACAACAGCAGTCGCAGCAAAACAAGAAAAACGCTGGTCAAAAAATGCAGCAGATGGCCCAAAATATGATGTCGATGATGCAAATGGGTGGTATGCAACAGATGGCTGAAGACGCGCATTTGCTTCGTATTTTGCTTGAAAACGTCGTCCATGCCTCGCATGAGCAGGAAGCTTTGATGACTGAAATCGGCAGCTTGCGCACTGACGACCCGTCGTTGGTCGAGAAAATCATCATGCAAAAGGATGTGGCTGACAATTTCAATATGGTCCGTGACTCGCTGCGTAGTATGGCCATGCGTCAACCAGCGATTCAAAACTTTGTTTTTGACGAGTTGCATACCATCGAAAATCAGACCACTAACGCTTTAAAATACCTCAACGACTTAAAGCTTTCGCAGGCCGTCAGGCATCAACAAACCGCAATGATGTCAATGAATAACCTTGCGTTGATGTTAGCCGAGTCGCTCGAAAACATGGAAAATAGCATGGAAGCCATGGGTATGCCAATGTCGTGTTCCATGCCCAAGCCTGGCCAAGGCCAGCAGAACATGAAAAATATGCAGCAACTTCAACAACAACTCAACGAGCAACTCAAACAGCTGCAACAACAAATGGAAAAATCAGGGCAACAAATTCCCAATTCCATGAGTGAGCAATTTGCGCGCATGGCTGCTGAGCAGGAGATGCTACGTCAAGGGATGCAGCAGATGCTCAACGACATGAAGGAAAACGGACAAATCGGCGACGACGGGTTGAACGAAATCATTAAAGACATGGAAAAGTTGGAAGAGGATTTGGTGAACAAGAAAGTAACCCGTCAGACTGTCGAGCGTAGCCAAAGAATCGAATCACGCATGTTGGAATCGCAGAAGGCACAAGAGAAACGTGAGCGGGAAGAAAAGCGCAAATCTAATGAGTTTAAAGGCTCGCACTTCGACCGCAAGATGGACGAATACCTTTACGAGCAAACGCTCAAAAAGAACCAAGAATTCCTGAAGACCAACCCGATTGAGTATGCACCTTATTATAAGGATAAAATCAACGAATACTATTTGAAGAAAAACACGCATTAAGATGATAAGATTCAGCATGTTGGATGTGGAAATGCCGCCCATTGACCAGCCCAAAGCCAAAGCCTGGATTGAGGCGGTGGCACAAGGTTATGACAAGTCGATAGGGGAGTTGTACTATTATTTTTGCAGCGATGAGAAGTTGTTGGAAATCAACCGACAACGCCTTGGGCACGACTTCTACACCGACATTATCACTTTCCCACTGACCGATTGCGAGACAGTCCTTTCCAGCGAGTTTTGCCTCAGCCTCGACCGTATCAAGGAAAACGCCGAGACTTTCGGACGCAGCTACGAGAACGAATTACATCGCGTCATCATCCATGGCGTATTGCATCTCATCGGCTTCGACGACCATACTGACGAGGACGAGAAAACCATGCGTGAAAAAGAGGAAGAAGCGTTGAAAATACTATTTAACTAATTGATTATCAAAATATTAAACCAAATGTTTCCCGTGAAACACTGACAAAAATGTATTTTGAACCGTATGATATCATCGTTGTAGGAGCGGGTCATGCCGGTTGCGAGGCAGCAGCGGCAGCAGCCAATATGGGTAGTAAGGTTCTGCTCATCACGATGGACTTGCGCCTGATGGCTTCCATGTCCTGCAATCCTGCCATGGGCGGAATCGCCAAGGGACAAATTGTGCGCGAAATCGACGCGATGGGAGGGTATTCGGGCATCGTCAGCGACCGAACCATGATCCAATTCCGGATGCTGAATAAGTCGAAAGGGCCTGCCATGTGGAGTCCGCGCTGCCAAAGTGACAAGATGATGTTTTCAGCCGAATGGCGCAGCCTATTGGAAAAAACGCCCAATGTTGATTTTTGGCAAGACACCGTAACGGGACTACGGTTCGTAGGAGACCGAGTAAACGGCGTCACTACAGCAATGGGAGGTATCATCGAAAGCAAGGCTGTCATTCTTACCAACGGCACTTTTCTCAACGGCTTGATTCATATCGGTGAACAGCATTTCCCAGGAGGGAGGATGGGCGAGGTGGCTAGCCACGGCATCTCTGAACAACTGAAAAACCTAGGCTTTGAAGTCAAACGCTTAAAGACAGGAACGCCAGTCCGTATCGATGGCCGAACCATCGATTTCAGCAAGCTCGTCGAACAAAAAGGTGACGATGAAGCGGTCGGTTTTTCATACACAGAACCGATCAATATCAGCAAGCAAAGGAGTTGTTGGATAGCCCACACATCACCAAAAGTGCATGAAACCCTAAGAAAAGGCTTCAAGTATTCACCCATGTTCAACGGCAGAATCAAAGGCGTGGGACCAAGGTATTGTCCCAGCATCGAAGACAAAATCGAACGTTTTTCGGGCAAGGATACGCATCAATTGTTCGTTGAACCGGAAGGCTGGACGACAGAAGAATACTATCTCAACGGCTTCAGTTCTTCATTGCCTGACTACGTCCAATTCGAGGCTTTAAGGCAAATCGAAGGTTTTGAAAAGGCCAAGATTTTCCGCCCAGGCTATGCCATTGAATACGACTATTTTCCGCCAGAGCAGTTATATCATTCCTTGGAAACAAGACTCTTGCATGGGCTATATTTTGCGGGACAAATCAACGGAACGACAGGTTATGAGGAAGCTGCCTGTCAAGGTCTGATGGCAGGAGTCAATGCAAGTTTGGCTTTAAAAGAGCATAAACCCCTGGTATTATCAAGATACGAAGCTTACATTGGTGTACTCATCGATGATCTTATAACCAAAGGTGTTGATGAACCCTATCGGATGTTCACCAGTAGGGCGGAATACCGGATCTTATTACGGCAAGACAACGCGGATGTCCGATTGACAGAAATGTCATATTCATTCGGTTTGGCCAAAGATGATCGTTACCAAAAGTTTCTGCAAAAACGTCAAAAGGTTGAAGAAATTAAGCAGTTTCTAAACGAGAATTACGCCTATCCAGACCAAATCAATGGGCTTTTGGAACAAAAGGAAAGCACAAAGATAGAGCAAAAAATGAAGCTGTCCTATCTATTACTGCGACCTCAAATCAGCTTATTTGAAATGATAGATACTTTATCGGCCTTGAGCCAATACAAAAACCAGGAGAGGTTTGTCAAAGAATGCCTTGAAGAAGCCGAAATCCAAATAAAATATGACAGCTATATCGAGAAAGAGAATGAACTTGCGGATAAACTAAGAAGATTAGAAAACGTGAAACTACCAAAAGATTTTGATTTTCATAGCCTACAATCTTTATCGTACGAATCAAGAGAAAAACTCAATAGATACCAACCCGAAACTTTGGGTCAAGCTTCCAGAATCAGCGGCATTTCACCCGCTGACATTAACGTATTAGCCATATTTTTAGGAAGATAGCTATTTTGTTTCACATGAAACACAAGAAAAGATATGAATAAAAATTGCCCCTGGTGTGATTCTAACAAAACCCAAATAAATCTCTGGGTCAAAGATTTGTTTTTGACTCATGAAACCTTTGAGATACATGAATGCAAGAATTGTGGCTTGTTATTCACAGAACCCAGGCCATCACAGAATGAAATAGGTAAATATTATCAATCTGAGGAATACTACAGCCACCAAGAAAACAAAATAGGATTCATCCCGAAATTGTATGAAACGGTAAAGTCAATCAACCTAAAAAACAAATACAAAATGGCAACAGAGAGATTGACTAAAGGAAACGTACTAGATATCGGCTGCGGGGTTGGAGATTTTCTTCATACTATGGAAGCAAAAGGTTGGAAAACAACTGGAATTGAGCCCTCAGAAGATGCCAAAACAATTGCACGGCAAAGGATAAATGCAACAATAGTATCACCTAAGGAAATAAACCAATTGCAGGATGAAAGCTACGACTTAATAACAATGTGGCATGTTCTGGAACACATTGACGACATAAAAGAAGAAATCAAACAGTTACAGCGTTTGTTGAGAAAAGGAGGGAGGTTGCTCCTAGCTTTGCCGAATTTCAAGTCATACGACGCCATGTATTATAAGGAATATTGGGCTGCATACGATGTACCAAGACATTTGAATCATTTCTGCAAAGCATCAATAAATAATGTTTTCAAAAACAGCAAATTGAAATTGACAAAGACAACAAAACTTACCTGGGATGCGTACTATATCTCATACATGAGTGAAAAGTACCAACACCATAGCTTTCCCTTATTACGAGGAACTATCAGAGGCATGCTATCAAACATTAACGCAAGAAAGAATGGTGAATGGTCGAGCATGGTTTACATTTTTGAAAAAGAATGAGCAAACCTTAAAATTGGTCGTTTTTAGGCGATTTAAGAGGTTTTTAAGGGATTTGAAAGGATGACTCAAAAATTACAAAGAAAAGACAAATTAGAAGACTTTTTTAAATTTTTGTTTATCAATTACTTACGTGATGAATTAAAATGTAAAAGCAAAAAGATGAGTCAAAACAATAAAAATAGGCGAATCGGTCGGTTTTTGATATGGACAGGTATTGTTTTACTCCTGATTTTGGGATTAGTTCAATTTCACTTGCTAAAACCCGAAGTCATCGGAAAAATGGTACAACACTCCATACAAAGGACAGATAGAAAGATGCAAAATCTCATCGACCAAGGAGTGAATCAAAATTTATTGGTGAATAATGAATTTGGCTTATTTGTTTTTCAAAAAGATTCTTTGACTTACTGGAACAACAACCAAATCTATCCCAAGTTATTGAAACGTCGTATCCAAATCGGTCAAGACACAATATGCAGCGTTCCATCAGGCGATTATTTTGTCAAATCATTCCAAGATGGTGATTTGAGTTATTACCTTTTCAAACTCATAAATACACACTATCGGATTGAAAACGCATATCTTAAAAATGGTTTCAAGCCGTTTTCTTCGTTCATTGACGCTTCATTAAAACTACAACCAGAAGCAGGTGATTTTGACGTCGTCAACCAAAAGGGAAAGTTGCTAGCAAAATGGCAAATCCTTGAAAAGCCAAAGCTAAAAAGTCAATATAAATACTCATTTCTATATACATCCATCGCGCTCATCCTAATCGGGGTATTCTTGACCTACTCAAAACCAAAACGAAATAAAGCATTGGAAAAGAAAAACACTTTTTCGATAGAAATTAGTGTAGGCTGTATTATCGTTTTAGCCATTATCGCGACATACGTTTATAACAAAGTCCAGACAAGAAACGAGAACGAGAGAATGGAAGAAATGGTAAAGGTCCTATTGGACAAACGTGATGAGAACTTCGAAGCATCATACACAATATTTGCAGAAACAATTGTTGCCGACACCAACCTCCAAGAGATGTTATTTGCCGAAAGTAATGTGCTGGCAGATGTTATATTAGGCTACTCAAAAGAGCTACTATTCGACGAAACCATGAAAGCCTACACGGCTTCACTCACAGTCTGCGAACCAGGCGAAGAAATCACCATACAGCCAGAAGGTTACATCACAGATTGCAAAGAATACTTTCTTGAAAAACTGGCCAATAATAACCAAAATAGGGTAGGAAATGGGCTGTATTTTATTGATTATTATACACTTGACCCAAACTATTTGGGTCAGCTTCAAATCTTATCCAAGGATTCGTTACGACAGAAAACCCTATATTTCGAGTTCTACAAACCCATCGCGCCAGAAGGATTCGGTTTCCCGCAACTATTACAAGAAAACAACAGTCGACGCCCTTACGAGTATTCAGTGGCCAACTATCGCAACCAAATTTTGGTTTACAAATACGGCAAATATATTTATCCTAATTTCTTCAGTAAGCAAAACGGGAAGGATCATGATTTCAACTACGCCCAAGGTTATAAGCATTATACCGCCAAATATGGAGATGACAATGATTTAGTCATCAGTGTGCCTCGAAAAGGCTGGTCAGAAACGACAGCTCCATTCGCACTGTTTTTCCTAGGAATGATAATTCCTTATCTGCTCATTTATTGGATTTTACGCCAGAAAGAAGACGAAAAGACGCATAGTTTTCGCCAGCGGTTGCAAAGTGTAGTGTTGTTCACCTTGGCATTATCATTCCTTGCCATTGGACCAGTTTCAGTTATTTACATGCGTAGTGTTTACAATCAAAAAACCATGACTTCCCAATTCGAGAATACACGAACGCTTTCCTTGGAGATGCAAAACGATCTCGATTTGGAATCCATGATGATCGGCAATACTTCACGAGACACTTGGACAGACATTTTACAACACTATGCAGCCACATTCTTCACTGACCTCAACCTATACAGCCTTGACGGGATGCTCATCGCCACAACACGCCCTGAAATCAACGAACTGAACCTTCAAGCACCCTTCATGAACGCAGAAGCCTACCAACAAATGCACCGAAACAAAGCACTTTATTACACACATGAAGAGCAGTTAGGAAAAGGTAGCTACGAGTCTGCATACATACCCATTACCGACACAAACGGGAATACGTTGGCCTATCTGAATACGCCATATTTTTCCAGTACAACTGATTTGCATAAGGAAATTTTCAATTTCGTCCTTACCTATATCAACATCATACTTATCTTGTTAGGCATCGCATTGATTTTCGTCCTGAGAGCGACCAAACGACTAACCCAACCGTTGTCTTTGATTCAAAACAAGATGAGTGGCATCAAAATCGACCAGAAAAACGAACCTATCGACTGGAAGGGTAACGACGAAATCGGATCGTTGGTGAAACAATACAACCAACTAATAGTGAAATTGGAGAAAAGCGCTGCCGAGTTGAAACGAACCACTACCGAATCAGCATGGCGAGACGTGGCACGACAAGTGGCGCATGAAATCAAAAACTCATTGACACCGATGCGACTCAGCGTGCAATTGCTCCAACACAACATTGAAAGTGGATCAAATAATCTTGACGAGCGCGTACTTCGTACTTCTGCCACATTGATTGAGCAAATTGACGCGCTATCCGATATTGCATCTTCATTCTCGCGATATGCCAAACTACCAGAAAACCATCCGCAGCAACTTGACTTGGCTGAGTTAGTTGGCAATGTGGTGAACCTCTACGACAATGTGGAAAACATCACATTCAATTACGATTTCGACAAAACGAAAAACCACAACTATAACGGTGATAAGACCAACCTGAACAGTGCTGTCGGCAACCTTGTCAAGAATGCTGTGCAAGCCATAGGAACCAAGCCAAACGGCATTATTGAAATATCCTTGAAAGCTTCTAATAAAGCATACATTATCACTGTGAAGGATAATGGAAAAGGGATTAAGGAAGAAGACAAAACCCGTATTTTCTTGCCGAATTTCACTACGAAATCAGGCGGATCGGGCGTAGGTCTGTCCTTAACATACAACATTGTACAAACCTGTGGTGGAAACATTTCCTTCCAAAGCGAAGAAGGTGTTGGAACGGAATTTGTAATTGAATTGCCCTTCCAGACATAAACGCTTAACATAACCGCCTAAAACAAAAGACATGAACGAGATTTTCGAAAACCAAGAGGAACAAATCCTTAGTGAAAATACCGAAATCGCTACCGACAAAAAATGCCCCAATTGCGGTGCGACCATTACTTTTAGCCCAACAACCGGCAAATTGCATTGTGAGTATTGCGGTTACGAAAAAGAGCTCCCAAAACCTGAAGATGAAGACACCATCGTGGAGATGGATTTTGAGGCTGCTTTGCATACTGAGAGCTTCAATTGGGGCGAACAGAAAAAGTCGGTGGAATGTAAGCAATGCGGTGCCGTGACCATCTATGATGTCCTGCAAACCGCAGCCGTGTGTCCCTTTTGTGGTTCAACGAGCGTAATGCCAGCCGCGGCTCAAAATTCCATTGCACCTGGAGCCGTATGTCCATTCAGCATACCCAAAGAGATGGCAGGTGAAAGCTTCACCAAATGGCTGAAAAAGAAATGGTTCACTCCAAGAAAAGCCAAAAAAAATGCCCGTCCAAATGCTTTCCAAGGCATTTATTTACCCTATTGGACTTACGATGCACAAACCATCTCAAATTTCACTGCGAGGGCTGGTTATGATAAACAAGTGAAAAAAAAGGACGGCAGCTTTGAAACCCAAACAGACTGGCGGCATGTGATGGGTGTCTATCGGGAATTCATAGATGACGAAACTGTGATGGCTTCGAAGCGACATTCAGATTCAGGCGTGACAGGGTGCGGGCCTTTTAATTTGTCGAAATTGGTGCCCTATAATCCGCAAGTGCTGGCCGGTTTTGTCGCTGAACGATATTCTGTTGGTTTGAAAGAAGGCTGGCAGAAGGCACAAACGAGCATCCATTCCAAATTAAATTCACACATCCATAGTTATGTCAAATCTAAATGGCGCTGTGACCAGGTGAGTAATCTTAGATTCTCAACACTATACAGCAACATCACCTATAAATACATCCTTGTGCCAGTCTGGATGTCGTCGTTCAAATACAAAGATAAAATATATCAGTTTGTGGTAAATGGGCAAACGGGCAAAGTGAGTGGTAAGGCTCCTGTTTCGGCCTTCCGAGTCATATTGGCCGTCTTGCTCGGTATTGCTGCTATTATAGGACTATATTATGCGCTGCAATGAATACGACTCTGTTGATTTCATCCCCCAAAGTTTGCAATAAGGAATTTTTTGCTCTAAAAATGAAAGCCAATTATAGAAAAACCACTACTTTTGCAATTAAATTCGAAAATTGAAGTTATAAGTAATTGAAACGATAAAATAAACAACAATGAAAAACAGAATCACGACCGTCATCCTAGTGCTGCTTGCAGCGTTCATCACGCTTGGAGGAAATACCAGTTGCAAGAGTAAGAAAAAATTGGCCAAAGAAGCCGCAGAAGCTGAGTACAAGTCGAGATCAGAGCAAGCAGTGAAAGACTTGAATGCCATTCTTGACGATGAAACTTTATGGAGTCTCGAAGAAAAAGAGGCTCGCGTACAGTCCATTAAAGACTGGAATCTGCAAAACCCTGAAGTGGATGACCTTCTGTTCCAAGTGGAAAAGAAACTCGCCCGCGAACGTGCCCAAAAAGAAGAAGAAGAGCGCAATATTGAACAACAACAGCAAGCACAAGCTATCAATGACGTTCTTGAAAAGAACTTTGGTAGCATAGCCCGTGCTGGAAATTCGTCACAAGCCAATCGTCTAATTAATGAAACATTGGAATTATTTGAATCGGCCAACATTCCTGTGCTCATTATTATCAACCAAAATGCTGGATTTAACGACTACGACCGTCCAACTACCATTGAGAATTATCTCAACTATCTGAAAGACCAGAAAGTTTCAAACAACAAGGTCTACGAAATCAAATACAACGCCAACGGAAAAATCAACGAACTTGAACTGATAAAGAAATGAAAAAGATCATAGCCACATTAGCCATTGTCCTCTGCATTGCCGGCACTGCCTTGGCACAGGACGAACTGAGTTTTGAACGCAAGCAAGCCATCGACAGCCTTGCTTTGGAGAAGGTGCGTGACCTGAGCAAATACATTAAAATTGTAGGCTCAAAAGACACGCCTTTCAGTGAGGCTAACCGCGTCATCGACAGAGCCGAAGAGCTTTTCATGAATGATGCTGAAATCGGTGTTTCGTCACTGAGTTCCAACCAAATTACCTATTACCGCGTACGTAAATATCTCGAGCATTTGATGCGTTTAAACTACGATCGCGTTGAGATTGAATGGTACAACATTGAGTACGTCAGTGACTTGCAGCGCCAGCCCGACGGTACTTATGTCGGTGTCATTACCATCTTTCAGACCTTCCGTGGATATGATGCTGAAGGCCAGTTGCAGTACAAAGACACCACAAAGAAAGATATCACCGTGTACGTGAAGCGAAAAGAAACCCAAATTGGAGGTCGCACCATCGGTTTCTGGGACGTGTTGCTTGGCGACATGCGTGTGAAGGAAACAACAAATAGATGAAAATCATCCGACATATCTTATTGATCATCATAGAAATAGCTTTCGTCTGGCCCGTTATGGGTCAGACGATTGGCAATTTTCAGATGGATGAAACGGAGCTTTATGCCATGACCAAACAAATGGGTCAGTTCATGCGTCGTTTCAATTATGAGGAAGATCAATTCGGTGAAAGGCTGAACCCAAAAGACCCTCGTTATCGCAATAATGAAATGCGCCGACAATCATTGCCCATCCTTTTTGATCAAGAAAAATATGGAAAGCAGACTGATTTGCAACGTTATTTCATTGAAGATGTTACCAAAAGCGACTCTACCTTCATGACTTTTCTTGGAGGTCGTTGGTATTCGGAAGTTTCCTGCACGTTTAAATATAATGGAAAACCAGTAAATGCAATGCTATTTCTTGCTGTGGAGAAAGAAGGATTGGGATCAAAATGGGTTATCACCAACGTGTATTTTTCTGAATTCAACAAATTGTTTCCCACTGGTGAGATAACGGAGAAAGAAAAATATTTCCTCCATCCGATGAGTCATGAGCTGGATTTCATGAATATTTACAAAGCCTTTCAAAATTCTGATGTCATTGAGTACTACGCTTCTAAAGAATACCAGCCCGACTATCTGACGTTGTTCTTTTACGAAATAAAACAAGGCCACCTTGTGTTTCAACATGTTGACGCAGTAAAGTTTCACGTCCTGCAAATTAAAGATTGGTATTTTGAAGTATCGTGGTTCAACCGTTCGGGACTCAATTCCGGCTGGTTGATGTCGAATGTAGTATATATGCCTGAAAAAGAAAAAGTTAATCTTATCAAATTTTATCAACCATGAAACGGATAGCTGTACTTGCATTCATAGTGATTGGATTCTCTTTGGGTAGTTATGCCCAAAAACTGTCAAAAGAAGAAGTGGCAAGATACGAAACAGAAGTGAGAGGTCTGTTGTCTTATCTTGAAGAAACTTTGAACTTCATTGGAGATAGCACCACTACTGCCCTTGAAAAGGAAATCGTGTTCACTGACAGTTGGAATAAAATCTTTATTGATGACAAAGTGCAAGTGGAAGACGACCTCGATGTGAACCGCAAGACACCTATCAATAAAGACGTTCAAGCGTATTTGAAAGACATTGATTTCTTTTTCAAGAACGCTTCATTCAAGTTTGATGTTCAAAGTATTGCCAACAATACCCGTGATGACGGCAGCGTCTATTTCAAAGCTACCGTTACACGTCATTTGACGGCCAAGACCATCAACGACGAGGTTATAGACAATATGAAAAACCGTTTTGTGGAAATCAACCTCGACCGAAAAAACAACAGTATAAAAATAGCCAGTATTTATACCTCAAAAATCAACGAGAAAGAGGAATTGCGCAATTGGTGGAACTCTTTATCAACAAACTGGAAAAACCGTTTAGGTGAAGGAATAAAACTCTATGACAGTATTCCTTTAGAAACAGTGGGCATGATTTCTTCCGCTGACTTCATGGCTTCTTATCCTATCGTTGACAACATCATAGGAGAAACCATCCTGAATGATAAATTCTACAAGTCAGAAGCCGACATGAGAGAACTCGACAACAAGTTGAAACTTGTCACACAAAAGAAAGAACTTGATTTGTCGGGATTGCGCGAAATCATCTCTTTGGAACCAGTCAATGAACTTTCCGATTTGCTTTTACTTGATGTATCTGAAACCTCCATTGAAGACATCTCACCGTTACGTAGTGCCAATAAACTGAAAACATTGCGCGCAAATTCCACTTTTATTGAAGACCTTTCGGCTCTAAAATATTGTCTTACACTTGAGGAACTTGAAGTGTCAGGTACCACCATAAGCGATCTTTCTGCACTGCAATCATTACACAACCTTAGCAAGCTTAATGTTGCCAATACAATGGTCAGCCGCCTTTCGGAATTGAAAAACTTCCCAAATCTCAGTATCTTAAATCTGAGTGAGTGTAGAATTTCAAACATTACTCCGTTGCAAGACCTTACACAATTGAAAAATTTAGATATCAGCAACACCTCCGTCCGAGATTTGACCCCACTTAGTCAACTCAAAGAGCTCCAAAATCTCAATATTTCAGGTACTCCTATAGTCAATTTGCAGCCATTGAGCGAACTTGAAAACCTTCGTGAAATCAATTGTAGCCAAACCAATATCAGTGACTTGACACCCCTCAAAAATCACAAAAAATTGGGAAAAATCTATTGTGATCAATCTAAAATTGGAAATACTGAAGCCAGTGCTTTCACAAAAGACAATCCTTTCACTCTTGTCATTTTCGACACAGAAGCACTCAGAAATTGGTGGGATGAACTTCCTATTTATTGGAAAGCCGTATTTTTAAAGCAAATAGAAATTGAAACGGAACCCACAACTGAACAATTGCATCAAATCATCAATTTGCAAGAACTCGATCTTTCAGATAATCCTTACATGCAAAACCTTCTGCCCGTCAGCAGATTAACAAATCTCAAGTCGCTTAGCATCGCTAATACTGAAATCAAGTTTTTGCAGTCCATTCAAGGATTAACTAACTTGGAGTCACTGAACCTGAATGGTACTTACATCAATAGCATTGAGCCACTGAAAGAAATGACCAATTTGAAATATCTTGACATTAGTGGTACACCCATATATGATTTGACACCACTTTCCAACGATGACAATATAAGTATTATTATGGCTGAAAACACTCCTATTACTCAACAAAACGTCATTGACTTGAAGGAAAAACAACGTCAAGTAATCGTAATCTACCAGACCCAAAACCTTGAAGAATGGTGGAATAATCTTGACGACATTTGGAAAGCCATATTCAAGGAACAAATTGCTCTTGAAGACAATACTCCGGATGAAATTGAACTACAACAAATCATAGACTTACGTGAAGTCACAATAAGTCCTGAATTTCCCATAGCGTCAATCGAACCTTTAAATGAATGTATTTGGCTTGAAAAGCTGACTATTGAGAATCAAAGCATCCGTGACATCACACCATTGGCTGACAAAACCTATTTAAAAGAACTAAATGCGCAAAACAATCCCATTAGTAGCCTTAAACCATTGGAAAACGATGTACAGATGGAATATCTAAACATTGAAAATACACAAATCAGTGACTTAGGACCTCTTTCAAAGATGATAAATCTTGTTACACTCAATGCAGGAGGAACACCAATCAAATCATTAAAACCTTTGCAAGATCTCATCAACCTTGAAAATCTATTCATTAACAATACAAGTGTCAAGAACTTGTCGCCAATAGAAAACTTGTCCAAATTAAAGACGCTGAAGGTTTACAACACCAAAGTAAGCACCAAGAAAATAGATTCATTGCAAGAAAAGCGTCTTGACATGAACATTATTTATTATTGATTAATTCTTTAAATAATTGTTGATGGTGATTAATGTAAAAGTGTGAATAAGTTGATAACTTTTCAATAAAAATCTTGTTATTTTGAAGTCTATTATGAGACAGGTCTAACATATGGCATTAATTACCTATCTTACAGAAAAATTTGTCTGTTTTTGAATATTCGATGAAAAATAAAACAATGGATAAAATGAGCGTGATTTTTCAAAAATCATGTTCATTTTTCGTTTTAAGAAGTGAAAAATTTTCTGTCTGATCGTCGTTGTCAACAAAGGCACAATTTTTAGCAACTGAACGAAAAAGTTATCAACAGAATTTTTGTTGATAACTTTTTATTTTATTGATAAACAAATAGTTATTTTAAAAGTACTCTATATGCAGTCATTAAATAAGTGTTTCATAAATAGTGGAATAAATGGGTATCGAATGATGAAAAGATGTACTTTTGCGAAATATTTATCAACAGGTATTGTAATGGAAAAAATTATTCCTATAGCGAGCGACCATGGCGGTTTTTTGATGAAACAGTTTCTGATTGAAAAATTGGAAGCATCAGGATATAAGGTTGTGGATTTTGGAACCCATAGTGAGAAAAGCGTCGATTATCCGGATATGATTCATCCATTGGCAACAGCTATTGAAAAAGGGGAATATCCAATAGGAATTATCCTCTGTGGTAGTGGCAATGGAGCCCAGATGACGGCCAATCATCATCATGGCGTAAGAGCTGCCTTGTGTTGGAATGTTGAATTGGCTAAACTTGCACGGCAACACAATGATGCCAACATTCTTGCATTGCCTGGAAGGTTTATTTCCAACGAATTGGCCTGGGAGATGGTGCAAGCTTTCCTTACAACCCAATTTGAGGGTGGAAGGCATAAAAGAAGAGTGGAAAAAATAGAACAAATCGAGAATTAAAATGAACGGTACAAAAGCGACATTCTTAGAAAAATCAGAAATATCTTTTGACGAGGAACATTGGCAGAAAATCAACTACAATACAAGTTGTTACGAGAAGAGCTTTGCCAAAGGTAAGGTAAACTATCGTGACATGGAGTTGGAAAAAGAACGCGCCTATAATCTAAGCAACAAGTCATTGATGAATCTTGAAAAACTACTCGTCGATTTTGAGACCCATTTCAATAAAAACGGCGGTAAGGTACTTTGGGCTCGCGATGCTGAAGATGCAAGAAAACTGATTTTCGACCTTTTGACACGCGAAAAAGTCAATGCAGTAACTCGTTCCAACTCTACGGTATTGGATGAAATTGACATAAATGCCTTTTTAGGTCGAAAGAATATCAGTTTGACAGAGACTGGTTTCGCGCGTTTTGCTTTGCAAACCAAAAACTTGCATGCTTATCACCCACTTTCATCTGCCATCCATCTTTCCAAGGAAGAACTCAACGGCTTGTTGACAGAACAGTATAAGTTGAAACCTGATAGTTCACCTAAGCAGATGGTGAATTTTGTTCGTTATCAGGTGTCGGAAAAAACGAATAAGATTCATGCCTGCTTGACAGGAGCCAACTTTTTATTGTCAGATGAAGGTGGTGTTGTGTTGACAGAAAATGAAGGCAATATCTTGAAAGCCACGTCAAAAGCTAAGATTCATATTGCAGTTGTTGGCATTGCCAAAGTCATTCCTTCGATGGACGATTTGAGCGTTTTGCTGCCATTATTGTCATCGCATGCGACGGGGCAAAGTATGGCGGCATTCAATAATATCATATTCGGGCCGTCGAAGACTGGCAATCCAGAACAAATGTACGTTATCCTGCTCAACAACGATCGTTCCGAATTGCTTTCCCATGAGAAGCAGCGTAAAATGATGTCGTGCATCCATTGTAGTGCATGTGTCAGCGTGTGTCCAATTTACAAAAACATAGGTGGTTACGCTTATGATTCCAGCTATGTTGGGCCAATGGGTAGCGTGATGACACCATTGATGCATGGTTTGAAAGAGTATGAGTACCTTACTTCGGCTTGTTCGCTTTGCGGAAAATGCACGGAAATTTGTCCCGTAAAAATCCCATTGGACGATTTGATTATTGAGAACCGCCATCTTGTGGCAACAGAGAAGGTTGGTGATGCCAAATTGGAGTCCATGTTCAAGTTGATGATTTGGCATTGCAAGTCGCGGAAAAGGATGGACAGTCCATTGTTTATGAAAAAGATAGAAATCAAACGATATTTAAATAAACAGACTTGGGGTGACCGTCGCGAATTGCCAGAATTTGCACCTAAGTCATTCAGTCAGTGGTGGAAGGAAAAGAAATAGTAAAAATTTCTATTTCGGTGTCATTATTTTGTTTACTTTTGCACTCTTAAATTAAAAGAAAATAAAGTATACAAAAAATAGGCATTATGATTACATTTACAGATAGAATTACGCTTGATGCAGTTGAAAAATTGCTGTATTCAGGCGAAAAATTGCAAATTGATTCCGCTTGGATGGATAGGGTGGAAGCATGCTATCGTTTTTTGGAAAAGTTTGCCGCTGAAAAAGTCATCTATGGCATCAATACGGGTTTCGGTCCTATGGCGCAATGGCGTGTTGATGATAAGTATCTCAATGACTTGCAATATAATATCATACGCAGCCATTCTACAGGTGCGGGCAAGCCTTTAGACGACATTTATGTGAAGTCAGCCATGATTGCCCGCTTGGGAACGGTGCTGCAATGCCATTCAGGTGTACACACCGATGTGGTGAGGGTTTTGGTTGAGTTCATCAACCGTGGGATTTATCCTTTCATTCCCATGCACGGTAGCGTGGGTGCCAGTGGCGACTTGGTTCAGTTGGCTCACCTTGCACTTTGTTTGATTGGTGAAGGCGAAGTGCACTACAAAGGCGAATGGCGTAAGACAGCCGATGTGTTGAAAGAAAACGGCATTGAGCCGTTGAAGATGCACATCCGCGAAGGACTTTCCATTACCAATGGTACTTCAGTGATGACTGGTATTAGTGCCGTCAACCAGTTTCATGCCGAGACCTTGCTTGATTGGGCGACTTTAGCCGCTGTTTGGATGAACGAAATCGCAGCTTCCTACGACGACTACATGTCGGAAGGCGAAAACAACTGCCGTCATCACGAAGGTCAACAAGAGATAGCTCGTCATTTGCGCGAACTTTCTGAAGGCTCGCAATGCCTCAAGAAACGTGCCCATGAATTGTACAACTACGGTCACGCTGACGTTAAAGTGTTTGAACACAAGGTGCAAGCGTATTATTCTTTACGTTGTACGCCGCAGATTTTAGGTCCCATTTACGACACGCTGAAATTCACGCGTCAAATCCTTGAAGACGAAATCAATTCGGCTACTGACAACCCGATTGTTGACCCTGAAAGGCAGAATGTTTTCCATGGAGGCAACTTCCACGGTGACTATATTTCGTTGGAGGAAGACAAAGTGAAAATCGCTCTCGTGCGTCTCGCCATGACTTCGGAGCGTCAACTCAATTATCTCTTCCACGACCGCATCAACGGCATCCTGCCTCCATTCCTCAACCTTGGCACGCTCGGACTGAACTACGGTATGCAGGCCTGCCAGTTCACGGCCACTTCAACGACTGCTGAATGTCAAACCTTGGCCATGCCCAACTATGTGCATAGCATCCCGAACAACAACGACAACCAAGACATCGTCAGTATGGGTACGAACTCTGCTCTGCTCTGCAAGCAAGTGGTGGAAAACTGCTTCCAAGTAATGGCTATCCAGTACATCGCTTTGGCGCAGGCCACAGACTGCCTCAAGATTGCCGACAAGCTGGCGCCCACTTCGCGTAAACTCTATGATAAAGTGAGAGAAATCATCCCGCTCTTCATTGAGGATACGCCGTTCTATAAGGAAATCGCCGCTGTCGAAAACTATCTGAAAACAAACCCCTTAAAGCTGAAATAATGAAATATGCCCTTGTTACTGGAGCCTCACGAGGCTTGGGCAAAGCCATCGCCATACGCCTTGCCAAGGACGGTTTTACCGTTCTCGTCAACTACCAATCAAACAAAGAAGCTGCCGAAGATACCTTGAAGCAAATTCAGGAAGCAGGCGGGACAGGCGAATTGTTGCCTTTTGACGTTTCCGACCAAAATGCGATTGAAACGGCATTGGAATCTTGGTCGACAAGCCATCCTGACGAATACATTTCCGTCTTGGTTAACAATGCGGGTATCCGGCAGGACAACCTCATGATTTTCATGCAGGAAGAACAATGGAACCGAGTGCTTGACACCACTTTGAACGGCTTTTTCTACATCACGCGCCGCGTTTTGAAGGACATGATGACTCATCGTAGTGGTCGTATCATCAACATGGCTTCGCTTTCAGGCTTGAAGGGTATGCCAGGGCAGACCAATTATTCCGCTGCCAAGGCAGCATTGATTGGCGCGACAAAAGCCCTTGCCCAAGAAGTAGCTGCCCGCAAAATTACGGTCAACGCCATTGCTCCCGGATTCATTTCCACCGACATGACCAAAGAGTTGAACGAAGCGGAACTGAAAAAGCTGGTTCCCCTTGGTCGTTTCGGCAAACCAGAAGAAGTGGCCGCATTGACGGCGTTCCTTGCTTCTGACGATGCTGCATACATTACCGGACAAGTCATTTCCATTAATGGAGGACTATACACTTAACAAACCAAATACAAATAATTGACAAGTACAAACCAAACAAACATTTAACAACATGAAAAAGACTATTTTAACACTCTTGATGGCGTTTTTTGCTTTCACTACATTTGCGCAAAACAAGGAAATGACCATCCATGTTCCCAGTGGCTATCAAGGCTTCCTTGAATATGGCAACAGTTGGCATTTCAATAAGGCAATGAGTACAGGCATCAACCTCTCCACAACACACGGCTTCTATTATAACGGACATGTTTTCGTTGGAGTTGGTGTCGGTATCGACTTTGACGAAAACCTCTTCATGTTACCGTTCTACACCAATGTTCGTTATCTATTCATCAATGATAAGTTTATCAGCCCCTTCATGAGCTTGCGACTTGGTTCGTTTATTTCCAACAACATTGGAGCGTATGGCGACTTCGGTGTCGGCGTCCGTTTTGCCTCAAAACGAGACTTTGCTGTCAATGTGATGGTTGTTGGCTCTTATTTTAGCAAAGTTAACTATGGTCACGATGTCTCAGAAGTGGATGAATTCGGTTATCCATACACGCAGTATGTGACAGAAAGAATTAGCCCCTCACATATCTCACTTCGTTTGGGTATTGAATGGTAAATCACTTATAAACTGATATTTATGACCAAAAGAAGAGTAGTCATCACAGGCATGGGCATCTGGTCCTGCTTGGGAAAGAACAAGGAGGAAGTCGAAACATCCTTGCGGGAAGGAAAATCGGGCATTGGCATTGATCCTCAAAGGAATGAATACGGCTACCGTTCCCCTTTGACTGGTATAGTCGAGAAACCCGAATTGAAAGGAAAACTTGACCGCAAGTTGAGGATGTTTTTGGCCGAAGAAGGTGAATATGCTTACATGGCCACGATTGAAGCTTTTGGTCAAGCTGGTGTTGACGATTCTTATTTGCTTGAAAACGAAGTCGGTGTAATTTTCGGCAACGACTCATCGGCAAAAGCGGTCATCGAATCACACGAAATTGCCAAGGAAAAGAAAGACACGACCTTGATGGGATCTGCCGCGATTTTCCAATCGATGAACAGTACGGTGACGATGAACCTCTCCACCATCTTCCACCTGAAAGGCATCAATTTAACGGTCAGTGCGGCCTGCGCCAGTGGCTCGCATTCCATAGGTTTGGGCGCCATGCTCATCCGAAATGGCTTGCAAGATATGGTGCTTTGCGGCGGTGCCCAGGAAACCAATTATCTTTCCATGGCTAGCTTCGACGGCATCAGTGCCTTCTCGACCCGTATTGACGACCCAGCCAAAGCCTCTCGTCCTTTCGACCGCGACCGCGATGGCCTCGTGCCGAGCGGCGGTGCTGCGGCCTTGGTGCTGGAAGACTATGACCACGCTGTGGCTCGTGGTGCGACTATTTTGGCTGAAGTTTGTGGTTACGGCTTTTCATCCAATGGCGAAAGCCACATCTCACACCCCAGCGAGGAGGGTTGTTACCGCGCCATGTCACGCGCCATGAAAGAAGCCGGTGTTTCCGTGGCCGACATCGACTATGTGAATGCTCACGCCACTTCCACACCGCAAGGCGATATGTTTGAGGCTATGGCATTGAATAGACTCTTTGGAGAGGCCAAAACGCCGATTTCGTCCACCAAGTCGATGACGGGTCACGAATGCTGGATGGCTGGCGCGAGCGAAATCGTCTATTGCATCCTCATGATGCAAGGCGGTTTCATTGCTCCAAATATCAACTTCGAGAACCCTGACGAATATTCAAAAGGCCTTAACATTGTCAACAAGACCACTGAAAAAGAACTAAATACTGTACTTTCCAATTCCTTCGGTTTTGGAGGAACGAATAGTGCACTAATAATCAAAAAGTTATAACCCTAAATCTATTGTCTTATGAGAAAATTAATGTTAGTAACATTGGCCGTTTTGTTGAGCATTTCGGCCATGGCAAAAGTAAAAGTAAAGTCAGGTTCGGCAGCCTGCATGAGAGAAGAAGCCACCGCAGTCATCGTGTTCGACTACAGCGAAGCCACGTATGACGAAGACGAAACCTACCAAGCCTGGTGCGGTGAAGATTACGAAGAGCGTGTCAATCTGTCCATAACTGATTTCATCAACGCCTTCAACAGCAACAGCAAAGGCTTGCAAATCAACAACGAAGCCACTGATGCAAAATACCGTATTATCGTGAAAGTCGGCGACTGTGATCAAAGCATGGACATGGGTTGCAGTTGGGGTGAAATGAGGTTTAAATGCAGCGCCATGATTACCGTGGTGGAAATTGCCACCGACGAGGTCGTTTGCACTGTGGAAGTTGACGAAGAAGAAGGTCTCTGCGACTATGTTCCCAACGACCGCATTGGATCTTGCTTCAGAGCCATCGCCAGAGAATTAGCCAAAAAGAAATAATCTCTATGTACCTTAACCCTACTCTAAAAAAAGCTTATAGCAAGGAGCATTTGACCGCCCGTGAGGCACAGGCCAAAGCTGAATGGATTGCTTGGGGACCGATTGTGTTCCAAGTGAGCCGATTAATGAAAAAGTTCGGCATTTTGGAAATGCTGCGCAACAGCGACAATGGCATGACCGAGGCCGAAATAGCCGAAAAAGCAGGTATCAGCGGTTATGCCGCCAAGGTGATGCTGGAAGCCAGCTTGTGCATTGGCACGGTGCTGATTGACCCCGAAACTGACCGTTACACGCTGAGCAAGACGGGCTGGTGCTTCATTACCGACCCCGCCACCAATGTGAACACGGAATTCAACCACGATGTGAACTATGAAGGTTGGTTCCATTTGGAGGAAAGCCTGAAAGAAGGCCGTCCCGTCGGACTGGAACACTTCGGACCGTGGCCCACGGTGTACGAAGGCCTCTCGCAACTGCCGCCACAAGTACAAAAGAGCTGGTTCGGCTTCGACCATTTCTACAGCGACAGCTCGTTCCAACAAGCCTTGGAAATCGTGTTTGCCAACAAACCTAAGACTCTGCTTGATGTGGGCGGTAATACGGGTCGCTGGGCTTTGCAATGTGTGGGATATGACAAGGATGTGCAGGTGACCATTGTGGACTTGCCGCAACAGTTAGAAATGATGCGCCGAGCCACCGCTGGAAATCCTGGTGCCGACCGCATTGACGGCTACGGCATGAACCTGTTGGATGCCTCTCAAGCTTTCCCCACCAACAAGCATTACGACGCCATTTGGATGAGCCAGTTCCTTGATTGCTTTGGCGAGGACGAGATTGTCAGCATCGTGAGCCGCGCCGCCAAGATTATGGACGATAACAGCCGCCTGTATATCATGGAGACGCTTTGGGACCGTCAGCGCTTCGAACCAGCGGCCTTCTGCCTCACCATGACGAGCCTCTATTTCACCGCCATCGCCAACGGAAACAGCAAGATGTACCACAGCGACGACATGAGACGATTGGTCGAAAAGGCAGGTTTGCAGGTGGAGACGATTCACGACGGCCTCGGCCAAGGCCACAGCATTATGGTTTGTAAAACAGTTAACAGTTGATAGTTGTTCAGTTATCAGTTCAAATCAGTCCTGTGTCCAGCAGTCCCTTTGTCTTGCGTCAAAAATCAATTCAACAATTAAACAAATAACAATTCAACATAGATGAACAGACAAGAAATAGAAGAAAAAGTCAGGGAATTCCTCATCGAAGACCTTGAAATTGACGAAGAAAAAATCCAGCCAGAAGCCCGCCTGAAAGAAGACATCGGCATCGATAGTCTCGATTTCGTTGACATCGTGGTCATCGTCGAAAAGAAGTTCGGCTTCAAAATCAAAACCGAAGAAATGGCTACGGTGAAGACTTTCAGCCAGTTCTGCGACTATATCGAGAAAAAGATAGCCTAAGCTTAGTGGACGAAGCGCTGCAACATAACGAATGGTCAGGCAAGACGGACGGGCAGCCCTGGATGCAACGTGCACTTATTGCAATGTTCCGTGTGCTTCCGCTGTGGTTGCTCTATGGCGTGATGGCGATGGTGGTGCCTTTCTACATGCTTTTCAATAGAAAGGGCTATCAGGCCATGTACCGTTTTTTCCGAGAGCGGATGGAATACGGCTGTTGGAAGTCGTTTTGCAAAGTCTATGCAAACCATTTCCGCTTCGGACAAATCATCCTGGACCGTTTTGGCGTGTATGCTGGAAAGAAATATAGTTTCCAGAACGAAGGCCAAGAGTTAATGGACGAATTGGAGGCACATCCCGAAGGTTTCGTCTTGTTGAGCAGTCATGTGGGCAACTATGAAATTGCGGGCTATTCATTGAAACCTAAGCATAAGATAATCAATGCGTTGGTTTATGCGGGCGAGACGGCTACAGTGATGGAAAACAGGCAACGAGTATTGTCGCAAAACAACATGAAAATGGTTCCCGTGAAGGAAGATCTTTCACATCTGTTTGCGCTGAACACGGCTTTGGACAACGGAGAGATAGTGAGTATGCCCGCCGACCGCATCTTTGGCTCGCAGAAGTCGGTAGAATGTCGGTTTTTTGGCGAAACGGCACGTTTTCCGTTGGGTAGTTTTGCAATGGCAGTCCAAAAAGGAGTTTCCGTGCTGGCCGTCTTCGTGATGAAGGAAGGCATGAAGAAATATCATGCATACGTTCGCGAGATGAAATGTGACAAGACCGCAAACAAGCGTGAACAAATGGCCCAATTGGCACAGAGTTTTGCTGACAACCTTGAGGACATCGTGCGCCGCTATCCCACGCAATGGTTCAACTACTTCGATTTTTGGAAACAATGAGAGCGATTGAAGACATATCACTAAAGGAACTGATTCCGCAACGGCCACCATTTGTGATGATTGACCGCTTGGTGTCGTGTGACATGGTTTTCACGGTGACGGAATTTGAAGTGCGCGAGGATAACATTTTCGTTGTCGACGGCCATCTGACTGCCGAAGGCTTGATGGAAAACATCGCGCAAACCTGCGCCGCCCGAATGGGTTATATCAACTTGTGCAAGGGCGACACGGTGAAAATTGGGGTCATCGGCGCGGTGAATCGTTTGGATATTCTCAGAACGCCGAAAGTGGGTGAGAGGATTGTCACCACCATCGAAGTGTTGGAAGAAATGTTTCAAATTACTATGGTAAGGGCCACGGTCAAGCTCGGCGAGCAGACATTGGCCGAAGCCAATATGAAAATTGCGATAATGGACGTGGATTCGCAAGATTGAGTGTTATGGAGCAAGAGAAAGTGTTATCGGCAACCAAGCGTTTCGATGTCCGCTTTAGCGAGGTCGATTCGATGGGTGTGGTGTGGCACGGCCACTATGCGGTTTATTTCGAGGACGCCCGTGAGGAGTTTGGTCGGAAATACGACTTGGGCTACCTGATGATGTACGACAAAGGTTATTTTGAGCCGTTGGTGGAACTCACCTTCAAATACAAGAAACCTTTGATATATGGCATGAGGCCAGAGGTTTACATCGTTTACCGCCCTTGCGACGCGGCCAAAATCGTGTTTGACTACGAAATTCGCGACCTGGAAACGAAGGAAATCTTTGCCACGGGACATTCGGAACAGGTCTTCATGGACAAAAGGAATTACCAATTGGTGCTTTATGCCCCCGATTTTTATGAGGAATGGAAACGCAAATGGGAGGTAAACCAATGATTGTCAGGATTGCCGATAATATTGTTTCGCCTCTTGGGCTGACCTCTTCGGAGAATTACGCTGCGGTGAAGGCGGGTCGTTCCGCGTTGAAGCGTTACGATGGTCTTTGGCATCTGCCTGAACCCTTCACGGCTTCGCTGATGAACAGGGAAAAAGTAGAAAACGTGTTTGCTGAATTGGCTGACAACGAGAAATATACTTTCTTCGAGAAGATGATCATCCTCTCGACTTCGAGAGCTATCGCCGAGGCTAAGATTGACCCGACTTCCGACAAGGTGTTGTTTATCCTTTCCACCACGAAAGGTAACGTGTTCCTTCTTGACAAACGGGAAACGGGATTTCCCCAAGACAGGGTGCTACTTGGCGTAGCCGCCCGTCAGATGACAGAGTTTTTCCATAATCCTAATGCACCGATTGTGGTTTCAAATGCTTGCATATCTGGTGTTTGTGCTCAAATTGAAGCCATGCGCAACTTGGAGAACGGTTTGTTTGACCATGTCGTGGTGGTGGGCTGCGATGTGCAGTCGGCCTTCATTGTGTCGGGATTCCAGTCGTTCAAAGCGCTGTCGGTGGAACCCTGCATGCCTTTCGATGCCAACCGTTGTGGCTTGAATTTGGGTGATGCCGCAGCGACCATTGTTTACACCCGAAAAGACAACATCAGTGAAAACGACTGGGTGGCTTGTCGCGGTGCCATACGCAACGATGCCAACCACATCAGCGGACCGTCACGCACAGGCGAGGGTAGTTACAGGGCTTTGAAAGTTGCCCTCGGTGATGTCAATCCCGACCAAATCGCTTTCATCAACACGCACGGAACCGCCACCTTATATAATGATGAGATGGAATCCTTTGCTATTGAGCGGGCCGGACTTTCGCAAGTTCCTGTTAACGGACTGAAAGGCTATTACGGTCATACGATGGGCGCGGCGGGCATTATGGAAACCATATTGTCCATGAAAGCCATCGACGACCACAACATATTGGCTACCAGAGGATACGAGACCCTCGGTGTGACGCATCCTTTGGTGCTTTCCAACCAAAACCAACCGACAGACAAACGAATGTTCATCAAATTGCTATCGGGTTTTGGCGGCTGCAATGCGGCCTTGCTGATGGCGAAAGGAGGTGCGTCATGCTGAAACACTTAGTTCTTATTACACCAAACCTGGTGGTGGTCAACGGTAAGGAATTGGTGCACCAGGAAACTGGTGCCGCCATGCTGACGGAACTTTATCGCGCCTATGTGGGTGACTATCCGAAGTTCTTCAAGATGGACACCTTGAGCAAATTAGGTTTTATGGCATCTGAGTTGCTGTTGCAGGCAGAAGGTGCCGATCGTTTTGTTCCTCGCGAGGACCGTGCTGTGGTGTTCTTCAACCGCAGTGCGTCATTGGAGGCCGATACCACTTATCAAGCGACGATACAAGACCCTGCAAATTTCTTCCCCAGTCCGGCGGCCTTTGTCTACACCTTGCCCAACATCGTGACGGGCGAAATCGCCATCCGCAACAAATATTTCGGCGAGACCTCATTTATCGTCTTGGAAAAGTACGATGAACCAATTATGGCACGACAATTGCAGAACGCCTTCCTCGACCCGATGACAAAAAGCATCCTTGGCGGCTGGGTTGACTGCATCGATGAGGAACACTTTGAGGCTAAGGTAATCATTATGGAGAAGCCAAGTGAATTGCCCCACGCCATCTTGTTTCAAGAAACAATACAACGATTCAACAATAAATTCAACATACAACAATTAAACAACAACACTATGGACGAACTGATTTACACCCTGAAACAACAAATCATCGAGGCACTGAACCTCGAAGACATGAAACCCGAAGACATCGACGAGAACGCCACCTTGTTTGGCGAAGGTCTCGGTCTTGATTCCATTGACGCTCTGGAGCTTATCGTGCTGATGGAGAAGAACTACGGCATCAAGTTGCAAGACCCCAACCAAGGCAAGGAAATCTTCAAGTCAGTGGCGGTGATGGCCGACTACATCGCGAAGAACCGCACCAAATAAGCCGATGGAGCCGATTCTGATTACGGGCATGGGCGTCGTTTCGGCGATTGGCCTCGGCAAAGCCCAGACTTTGGAAGCCTTGCTGTCCAACCGCTCGGGCGTAGGTCCGCTGAAGTACCTCAAGACGGAGCACAAGGAGTTTCCTGTCGGTGAAGTGAAGCTGACCGATGCGGAAATGGCCGCGCGTTTGGGTCTTCCAAAGAATGCCATCACCACGCGCACTTCCTTGATGGGCATGTTGGCGCTTGGCGAGGCTTTGGACGATGCCAAACTGTCTCCTGACATGTTTCCTAAAGTTGGCTTCATTTCGGGCACGACGGTGGGCGGCATGGACATGAGCGAACAATTCTATCTTGATTATGTCAACGGGGAGGCGCATAAAGAGTACATCTCTGTGCACGATTGTGGTAGCTGCTCCGAAATGACCGCAGCTCATTTTGGCAAGTTCGCTTTTACCACAACGCTTTCCACCGCCTGCTCATCGGCTGCCAATGCCATTATTCAAGGCGCCAACATGATACGTTGTGGCGAGGCCGATATCGTTGTGGTGGGCGGCAGCGAATGTATCACAAAGTTCCACCTCAACGGTTTCAATTCGCTGATGATTCTTGACACCGAGCCTTGCCGCCCATTTGATGCTACACGCCATGGCCTGAACCTTGGCGAAGGTGCAGCCTATCTCGTTTTGGAATCGGCAGAAAGCGCCAAAAAACGCGGCGTGAAAGCACAAGCCATGCTTTCGGGCTATGGCAATGCTTGCGACGCTTTCCACCAAACCGCTTCGTCGCCCGACGGCGAAGGAGCCTACCGTGCCATGAAAGAAGCTTTGCAACTGGCTGGTTTACAAACAACTGATATTGATTATATCAACGCACATGGAACAGGAACGCCCAACAACGACGCTAGCGAGAGTCAAGCCATGAAGCGTTTGTTTGGTGAGTATGTGCCGCCGGTTTCTTCCACGAAGCCCTTCACGGGACACACCACCAGCGCGTCAGGCTCCATTGAGGCAGTGTTTTGCATCATGGCCTTGCAACATGGTTTTCTGCCCGTCAACCTCAATTGGTCACAGCCTATGGAAGAGGGTATCATACCCGTTTCACAGCCTGTCAAGAAACCCTTGAAACACGTACTTTGCAATGCGTTTGGTTTTGGTGGCAATGACTCGTCTTTCTTACTTTCAAAAGCCGAAATAGGATGAAAAACAAGGATTTATACGTTTTGTCGGCCAAGCAAATCTCCATTCAACAACCTTTGGACGAGATGTGGATGAAGGAACCGGTTTTCTACACGGAACCTTTTGTGCGGTCCATCGATCCAAGTTTTAAGGATTATGTTTCACCCATCGAGGCAAGACGTATGGGAAAGATTCTGAAACGTGCTTTGGCCACATCGAAGGAAGCCTTGAAAGCTTCGGGTTTGGAGACCGTGGATGCCATTATTACGGGTACAGGTTATGGTTGCATAGAAAACACCGAGTTTTTCCTTGACGCGCTTTCAAACGATGGCGAACAACTGCTGAAGCCGACCTATTTTATGCAGTCGACGCACAACACCATCAGCTCGTTGGTGGCCATCCAGACCCAAAACCATGGCTATAATGCTACCTACGCCCACAAAGGCATTTCGTTCGACAGCGCCTTGCAGGATGCATGGTTGCAGTTCCGACTTGAAAAAATCAACTCCGCTTTGGTGGGCGGTCACGACGAAATGACCCCGACTTTTTACAACATCCTGAAAAAAGGCGGTGTGATGGGACAAGATGAGGAAATGTGTGGAGAGGCTGCGGTTTCGGTGGTGCTGGGAACAAAAGATGAAAGAGCTTTGTGCCGACTCACAGGCTTCAAGATGCTGCATCAACCTTCGATGAACACCTTGATGGATTCCGTAACCACCATGTTGCAATCCGCTGAAAAAAGCCTTGCTGACATTGATTTTGTCATGACAGGCATCAGTGGAAACCACACAAGCGACGAGGCTTATCTTTCGGAAACACGAACGCTCTTCGGTGACAAACCGTTGCTGAAATACAAGCATCTGTTTGGCGAGAGCTTCACAGCCTCAGGTCTTGGTTTTTATGCTGTGGTACAATGTTTGAAAGCGGGTTTTGTCCCCGCCCATTTGTTTGTGCATCAAACAGAGATTGTAGAGAAACAACCACATTGTGTGTTATTGTATAATCATTCTGACGGAAAGAATTGTTCACTAACGCTGTTGGAGGCCTAAACCATGTGGAAGCTGTTAGGATTGGTTGCGTTGCAAACGTTTTTCCTTTCGGGAGGAAACATGTTTCTCAAGCTTGCGATGGAGAAATTGGGCAAGTTCGAGTGGACTTGGGCCTATTTCAAGACCGTACTCACCGACTGGTGGCTTCTGGCTTGCGGCGTTAGTTTCGGCGTGGCCACGGTGCTTTGGCTATATATCTTGAAAAAGTTCCCTTTCAGCCAGGCTTATCCTTTGACCAGCCTTTCCTTTGTCTTCGGTATGCTTGCTGCGTGGCTCGTCTTCGGCGAAAGCATTCCTTTCTCCCGCTGGATTGGCCTGATTCTTGTAGTGTTGGGTTGTTTCCTAATCATGAAATGAGATGAAAAGATACCTGTTTTCAATCGTGTTGGCCGTCATCAGCCTTACGGCGTTGGCACAAACACAACTTAGCGAGACGCAAAGCCAAGAGGTGATGAGTCAACTGACGCAGGCGGCAGCCTCGATGCAGACATTGCAGTGTCGTTTTGTGCAAGAAAAAACCTCGACGATGCTGGCCGAACCAACGGTGGCGGAAGGCACAATGCATTACGCCGCGCCCGACAAGATGCGCTGGGAATACACCAAGCCCTACGCTTTTGCCTTGTTAGTTAATGGCGAGCGCATCGTGAAGGTCACCGACGGCCAGGCTGAGGTTTTGGAAGGTAATTCGAGCCGCATGTACCAAGGCATGGTGAGCATCATCATGGGCAGCGCCTCGGGCAAGAAGCTTTTTGACACTTCGGTTTTCGAGGTCGCGCTCTACGACGACAACGGTTTTTGGCGTGCCGAGATGACCCCCAAGCGTCGCGACATGAAGCGCATGTTTAGCCAGTTGGTGTTTCGTTTCGACAAGAAAACCAATACCATCAGCCGCGTGGAGTTCATCGAAGCCAGCGGCGATGTCACTTCGATTCGGTTTGAGGAAATGAAACTGAATGAGGCGATAGAAAAGGGATTGTTTTTGGAATAAAAGTGCATTCTTCGCTTTGTCCCTTTCCCATCCAAATTCTTAAACACCTTATATCAGCCTACTGCCACAAAGGCTCTTGTCGCCAACTATGTGGAAAGCCCATGGCGGCTACGTCAACGGTCGGATATTTCATCAACAAAGCTTTAAGGTCGGCCACAAAGGTACTTTGCGGGTCGATGGCGCGAAGCCAATAGGCGATGCAGCAGAGCTGAGGATAGAGGCGGATTATTGGGAACGAGCGGTCTGTTATCCATGGGAGCTGCAAATAATGTGGCAAACTTGGACGAACAACGAAACTGCGGTTCCACAAACGGGCATGATGAGCACACACGTTACGGATGATGGTCAGGTTTTCCAGCCAGTTGCGCATGAACTCATGCTGCGGAATGGTGAAACTTCGTGCCACTTGCTTTTTTAAGGCGTTGTCGGAAAAATTGCTGTATATGCGCGACAAGATGCCAAGTGTAGCTATCTCAAGGCTTTTCCAGGCAGGTGGCATATCTGGTTCGTCATAACGCAGAAAATGTTCCAAAACAAAATCCTCAATACTTCTCTCAACCAAATTCCGCAAACTGGTAAGATTCCTCTGAAAAATGTCCTCGCTGACAAACAATTGCTTGTCCATAAACCAGAATGAGCCGTATTTCATCGAAAACTGTTGGATTATGCGGGTGCGCACAGCAATTTCGATACGCTGGATCGAATTGAACACGAGTGCTTTAAGTTCGCTGTCGAATTGGTAGAGAGTGAGAACATTGCTGAAATGGCTGTTGGGTTTGAACACATGCTGCACCTTATCTTCTTCCATCACTCGCCAATAAGAAGCCAAACGGAAATAACTGATGCGCTCCAACACGGCGGTGGTTTCCGTTTCGTCGTCAATAATCAATCCGCGCTGTTTTAGTAAATCAATCTGTTCCGAAAGGGTGATGGGGTGCTTGGTGTATTTCATGAGGGTAATAATAAATTATCCCGCCCTGGTACGCTGTTCAGCGGGAAGCGTGGCGGGAATTATCCAACGGCAAAATTACAAACTTTTCCCCACCCCGCAAGCATTTTGACGAAAAATTTCCTTTTTCCACTTGCAAAACCCATTTTCTTTGTATTTTTGCCCTCGCCAAGACGGCGGATACCAAGCAATGGATACTCCGAGAATACTCAGCCTTGATGAAGCCATCCAGTTCGTCAGACGTTTCAAGCAACTGATTGCTCCGCGTTTCGACGGCAAACTAAAGGTCATTTTGTACGGCTCATACGCGAAAGGCTCAGCCAATCCGTGGAGCGACATCGATGTTGCGGTTATCATACCCAAGGTAAATGACGAGGAATGGCTACAACAGTCGGTTGGCTTGGTTCGTGATGGACATGCCGTGACAAGTCTCATTGAACCCGTGCTTCTGGAAGACCATGAGGATAGCATTCTCTATGACGACGTGATGCGAACAGGCATCGCTATCTGAAATGAAAAGTGAACTACAATACGAAACCAAAGTCTAACCAAAACACAATCTCAAATAAGTAAAGCACATTGGACGCAACAATGAAAAACTGAAATCATAACACAAAAATTCAAGATAATATGAAAGAAAGATTTTTACAACCAAAATGGGCGTTGCATGCCGCCCTGCTCGTCCTGCTGCTGAGTGCAGGGGGGATGACGAAAGCGTTGGCTCAACCTACAGGGGCAATTAACGGATTGTTCTCCGTAGGTGAGAACACCCAAGTGTATTTCTCGCAAGGTAACTTGCAATACCAAGCTTCCACCAATACTTGGCGTTTTGCAGAGAACCAATGGGATTACATGGGAGATGGTAACGCTAACATTTCATCAACTTATGACGGATGGATTGATTTGTTTAATTGGGGCACAAGCGGTTACAACCATGGAGCAAATTGTTATCAGCCTTGGAGTACCAGCGAAAGTTCAAGCGATTATTATGCTTATGGAATTAGCACCTATAGTTTGAATGATTCTACAGGCATGGCTGATTGGGGATATAATGCTATTTCTAACGGCGGCAATCAAGAGAAACAATGGTATGTGTTGAGTTATGATGAATGGAATTATGTTTTGTTTGAACGAGAAACTTCGTCAGGCATCCGCTTTGCAAGAGCTAAAGTAAACGGTATCAATGGAGTTATTATTCTATCGGACAATTGGGATGCCTCCAATTATTCACTTAATAATACCAATGTTGGAAGTGCCTCCTATAACCAAAATAGTATTACATCCGAAGATTGGATAAACTTTTTCCAAGAAACTTCTGTATTCTTGCCCTGTGCTGGTAACCGAGGTGGAACTTATTTATACAATAGCGACAATGGCGATTATTGGAGTTCTACACGAAAAATGGATGATGACTTTGCATATGATATTAGTATTCAGGACGCTTATTTTGGGCATAGTACCAGTAATGGGGGATATGCCCAATCTGTCCGTCTCGTCCGTCCAGCCCAAGCCAACACTTCCTATTCCATTGAGGCTGTGCCAAATCCTGCCGCAGGTGGAACGATAACTGGAACAGGCATTTATGATTATTACGCACAAGTCACGCTTACAGCCAACGCCAACGAGGGCTACACTTTCTACCAATGGAAGGAGAACGGCAATATAATTTCCTCGGAGAACCCATATAGTTTTGTCGCGCTTTTCGACAGGAATTTGGAAGCCTGCTTCCTTGAGAACAACACCTACCCATTACTGTATTCTTACAACGATGACGACCACACTGCCACCGTGACAGGACGTTGGGATGGTGTTCAACTTGAAGGTGAATTGGTTATCCCTGAAACTGTCATGCACAATGGTGAATCCTACACGGTGACTGCTATAGGTTCGAATGCATTTTATGGATGTTCGGGGCTTACCTCGGTCGTAATTCCCAATACGATGATTTCCATAGGAGAATATGCATTCTCAGAATGTTCGTTTACATCAGTTGTTTTTCCCAATTCATTAAACTTCATTGAAAACTGGGCATTTAGGTATTGCAATGGCCTCACTGAGGTGGTCATTCCAAGTTCGGTGACTTCTATAGGGGTGAATCCATTTACAGAATGTTCAAATCTGGCTCAAATCACGGTGGAATCAGGAAATGCCTACTATGATTCAAGGGACAATAGCAATGCCATTATTCAGACCAGCACCAATTGCCTTATCTCGGGTAGTTTGAGTGGTATCATACCCAGTTCTGTGACATCCTTGGGACAAGATGCGTTTTACATGGAATCAATCACTTCAATAACAAGTTTTGCGGAAATTCCTCCAACTTTGAATGTGTGTTCTTTTTGTGGGGTAAACAGAGACATCCCTGTTTATGTCCCTTGTGCTTCTATTGAAGCCTATCCAAATGCAGATGGTTGGAATGAGTTCACCAACTTTATTGAACTGTGCCCAGGTCAAATCACAGTTACTGCCAGCCCAGTGGAAGGCGGAACGGTTTCAGGTGGCGGTTCGTTTGAAGGTGGTGAGACCTGCACCGTAACTGCCACGCCCAACGAGGGCTATTACTTTGAATGTTGGAAGGAAAATGGCCGAAGGGTCTCAACTGAAGCCACTTACTCATTTATGGTGGCAGGAAACCGCAACTTGACAGCTAACTTCTACACGAGTCAGCCAGGCATGATAAACGGTCTCTTCTCTGTTGGTGAAAGCCAAATGATTTGCTTCTCGCAAGGCAATCTCCAATACCAAGCTTCAACCAACACTTGGCGTTTTGCCGACAATCAATGGGATTATGTTGGTGAAGATAACAACAATGCTTCCTCAACATATGATGGATGGATAGATCTTTATCAATGGGGAACAAGTGGATACGACCATGGAGCCAACCTCTACCTGCCTTGGAGCAATGGAGGATGGAATTATGATTGGGCTGCCTATGGTAATGATGATTATGATTTATGCGATGGAAACGGACAAGCTGATTGGGGGTATAACGCCATCAGTAACGGTGGCAACCAGGAAAGGGTATGGCGCACTTGCAGGACCCCAGAATGGCAGTATTTGTTGGAAACCCGACAGACGACTTCAGGCATTCGATTCGCCAAAGCCTCAGTAAATGGCGTTAATGGCTTAATTATCTTACCCGATAATTGGAATTCGAGTATTTATGATTTGAACAATGCCAACGATGGAAGTGCCTCCTACGATACAAATGTCATTTCGCTTGACGATTGGTCGGTAGTATTAGAAACCAATGGTGCTGTGTTTCTTCCCGCATCGGGTCGTATTCAAGATTGGGCCAACAATGATTTCGGGGAGGTTGGTATGTATTGGTCAGCTACTCATGGGGGGGTGCCTTGGATGAAGTGCTTGGTTGATTTCAGTGATAGTGGTTTGAATACAGGAGGTTCGTATTATCCAGATGAACGTTATTCTGTCCGCCTTGTGCGTCCAGTTAGCGGCACTACCTATTCCATTGAAGCCGTCTCGAACCCCACAGAAGGCGGCACAGTTAGCGGAACAGGTACGTATGACTACTACACAACGGCCACACTGACGGCTATCCCCAACGAAGGCTACAGCTTATATCGATGGAGGGAACACGGCAATGTGGTTTCCACAGACAGCACATATAGTGTTGTCGCGCTTTTCGACAGAAGTTTGGAAGCTTGTTTCCTTGAAACATCCACATACCCGTTGGTGTATTCATTTAATGATAGCGGCCACACTGCCACCGTAACCGGCCATTGGGATGGCCAAAATGCCACGGGTGACCTTGTCATCCTTGAAACAGTCATGCACAACGGCGAGGTCTATACAGTGACAGCTATTGGAGATAATGCATTAAGAGATTGTAGCAACTTGACTTCGGTTGAGTTGCCCAATTCATTGATTTCAATAGGTGGGGGAGCTTTTTGGGGTTGCAGTGGTTTGAACTCGGTTGAGTTACCAAATTCGTTGGTTTCAATAGGGAATGAGGCTTTTAGAGATTGCTCTGGCTTCACCGAGATAGTCATTCCTAGTTCGGTGACTTCAATTGGCGAAGTAAATCCGTTTGGTGGTTGTTCAAATCTGGCCCAAATCACCGTGGAGTCGGGGAATGCCTATTATGATTCAAGGGAGAATTGTAACGCCATCATTGAGACTGCGACAAACAAACTTGTTTCAGGCAGTTTGAGCACCGTCATACCTAATATGGTGACTTCCATTGGATGGAATGCTTTTTATGGAATACTTGTTTCATCTATCACTATCTCTGAATCGGTGAATTACATTGGAGTGTATGCAATAGCAGATGTCAATACATTATCCTCAATAACACTTCTTGCAGAAGTGCCGCCAACTTTGGGTGATTGTTCATTTTGTGGTTCAGACAATTCCACCTCTGTTTTGGTACCCTGCGGCTCACTTGAGGCATATCAGAACGCGGAAGGATGGAGGGATTACGGAGGCTTTGCTTTCATTGAAATGTGCCCGAGTCAAATCACAGTTACGGCCAGCCCAGCGGAAGGCGGCACCGTTACTGGCGCTGGCACATACAATTTTGGTACTGTCTGCACCCTCAAGGCCACGGCTAACGCTGGCTACATTTTCATTAATTGGACGGAGAACGGCGAGGTGGTTTCCACTGAAGACATTTACTCCTTTACTGTTACGGGGGACAGAAGCTTAGTGGCAAACTTCTTCGACCTTCACTGGACACCCAACACCATCGACTACGAAGAGAACATGCCCGTCACCGCCGTGGTGGAAATCGATGGTGTGGAGCAGCAAAGCACCACGCTTGAGCTGGGTGCCTTCAGCGGCGAGGAATGCCGTGGCAGCCAAATGGCCATGTACTTCGAGCCTACCCAACGCTACATCTACCAGATGACCGTGTTCGGCGAGGAGGGCGACGAGATAACCTTCCGCCTCTACGACCACGTCACCAACGAGGAACTTGACCTCGTGGCTCCCGAAGCCGTCACCTTCAATGCGCTCGGCTATGGTACGTTGCCCAATCCCATCGTGCTCAACTTCCGCCACAGCTACGACATTACCGCCACGGCCAATCCCGAGGAGGGTGGCACCGTGAATGGCGGTGGCACCTATTTCCAAGGAGAAACTGCAACCTTGACGGCCACGGCCAACACGGGCTACCACTTTGTCAATTGGACCAAGGACGGCGAGATTGTCCCCATCGAGGCGACATACAGCTTCGAGGTGACCGGTGGCGGCGACTATGTGGCGAACTTCGCGCTGAACACCTACGAAATTACCGCTACGGCCAATCCCGACAATGGCGGCACTATCACCGGCGCAGGTATCTACGAGCACTTTTCGACCTGCACCCTCACCGCCACACCCAACACAGACTGCGTCTTCGTCAATTGGACGCTCAACGGCGAGGTGGTCTCCACCGAGGCAGAATACAGCTTCGAGGTAACCGGCGGCGGCGACTATGTGGCGAACTTCGACCTCATGCAAACCACTAACTTCAGCAACGGTTGGAACTGGTGGAGCACTTACATCGAGCAGGACGGCGCCGAGGGTCTGACGATGCTCGAAAACAGCCTTGGCAGCAACGGCATCATCATCAAATCTCAAAATGCCTATGTGGCCAATACAGAAGGCAATGGGTGGTACGGGACGCTTACCGAGCTTGACAACGAGAGCTCCTTCAGAGTGAAGACCAACACTGCCTGCACGATGTTGCTGCAAGGCGACCTTACCAACCCTGCCAACCACCCCATGACCCTCAACTCTGGTTGGACGTGGATGGGCTTCCCGTGGAACCAGGCCATGAGCGTGGAGGCCGCTTTGGAAGGCTTCGAGCCTGAGGCCAACGACTTCATCAAGGGGCGCAACGCCTACACGATGTATTACGCCGAAAACGGATACAATATGTGGTTCGGCCCGCTCAACAGCCTCGAACCAGGCCAGGGCTACGCCTATTACTCCAACAGCAGCGAGGCCAAGACGCTGACTCTCAACACAAACGGTGGCAGGTCGGCCGAGCCTAACGTGACGACGGACGACAACCTGTTCCGTCCCGAGGCAGGCGACTACGCCGACAACATGACGCTGACGGCGGTTGTTGATTTTGTTGGCATGGAGTTGCGCTCTGAAAACTACGAAGTGGCCGCCTTCTGCAACGGCGAGTGCCGTGGCAGCGCGAAGCTGACCTACTTCGCCCCGACAGACAGCTACATCGCCTTCCTAACCCTCTTCGGCAATAATGGCGACGAGCTAGAGTTCATCCTCACCGACGCCGATATGACCGCATTGTCGGGCAGCACCATGTGTTTCGCCACCGACGGCCGCATCGGAACCTTGTCTGAGCCTTACACGCTTTGCTTTGGCTTCACGGACATCGACGATAATGCAGCGACCCGTATGAGCGTGTACCCCAACCCCTCCAAGGACGTGTTCAACGTCAAAGGAGAGGGTATCCGCAGGATTGATGTGTTCAACGCTTTTGGCCAGGTCGTCGTTTCAGAACAGGCGGAGACGGAGACTTACCGCATCGACCTCAGTGGCGCAGCTGCGGGCGTTTACCTGCTTCGCGTGGTCACGGAGAGCGGTGTGCTGAACCAGCAATTGATAAAGGAATAAGGCTATGAAAAAAGCCATTGTCTTACTTTTGGCTTGTTTGTCCAGTGGTTGGTTGATGGCCAACCACTGGACGCCTGTGGGCGCGCCCTACGAGGAGAACATGGCCCTGACCTGCGTTGTCCAAATCAACGGTGAGGAGCAAGCAACTAATGCACTTGAAGTGGGCGTTTTTTGCGGCGAGGAGTGCCGAGGTAGCCAGATGGCCGTCTACTTTGAGCCCGAGCAACGTTACATCTACCAGATTACCGTTTTCGGCGAGATAGGCGACACGCTGACTTTCAAGCTGTTCGACCATACATTGGGGCAGGAGCTTGACCTTACTCCGCCAGATGCCTTAGCTTTCGACATCCTCGGCTACGGCACTTTGTCCAATCCGCATGTACTCCACTTTAGGGGAAGCTACAACATCACCGCTTCGGCCAGTCCGTCGGTATGCGGCACCGTGGAAGGCGCAGGCACCTATTTGGAAGGCAGCACCTGCACCCTGACGGCCATCCCGAACCCGGGCTACGGCTTCCTCAACTGGACCAAGGACGGCGCTGTGGTCTCCACCGAGGCTGAATACAGCTTCACCGTCACCGAGGACGCCTCGTTCGTGGCCAACTTCGCGATAATGCAGTACCAAGTCACGGCTACGGCCAATCCCGATGAAGCCGGCAACGTCACGGGCGGCGGCGCCTTCACTTACGGCCAGACTTGCACCGTCACGGCCACCACCAACGAGGGGTATGACTTCCTCTACTGGGCCAACAACGGCGTGCAGGCCACTGAAGAGACCACCTACACCTTCACCGTCACTGAGAGCAGCAACTGCGTGGCCTATTACGTTCCGGAAGAGACCGACGTCCAAATCACGGGCGTGCCCTCCGGCTGGACCTGGTATAACACCTTCATCGAGCAGGATCCCATCGACGGGCTGCAGATGCTGATGTACTATCTCGGCATGGACGGCCTCCAGATCAAGGCACAAGAGGGCTATTACTCCTATTTCCCAGGCTACGGCTGGATGGGGACACTCTCCGTCATTGTCAATGAGGCAACCTACAAGATTAGCACAAATAGCCCCTGCATGATAAACATGATTGGCGAGCAGACCATGCCCGGACAGCACCCCATCACCATCACCTACGGATGGAACTGGACCGGTTATCCCGTCAATACGAGCATGAGCGTCACTTCGGCACTTTCAGGCATCACGCCCACCAACGGCGACCAGGTGAAAGCCCAGAACGGCTATGCGAACTACTACAGCGGCCTCGGCTGGATGGGAACCTTGAACACCATCATGCCCGGCATGGGACTGCTGTACAAGTCCAATAACAGCACGCCTTTCACCTTTGTCTATCCCGAAGGAGCCAAGGGAGAGACCCTTCAGGAGAACATCACCGCCGACAACAACCACTGGGTGCCCGACATCCATGCCTACCCTGACAACATGACGGTCACGGCCGTGATTGAGCTTGACGACGAGGAACTCCAAAGCGAGAACTACGAATTGGCGGCCTTCGTCAACGGCGAGGTGCGCGGCAGTGCCCGGCTGATGTACATCGAGCCTCTTGACCGTTACGTGGCCTTCCTGCTCGTCAGCGGAGAGAAAGTCACCGAGTTGAGCTTCGGCCTATACGACACAGAGACGGGAATGGAGCGCTTTGATGCCACCACCACCCTGACCTACTCCAACAATGCCGTCGTCGGCAGTGTCTACGAGCCTTACGTTGTCAGTTTCCGTGGCACTACGGGAACGGACGAGTTTGGCAGCCGTATGCACATCTACCCGAACCCGGTGAGCCGTGGCGAGATGCTGACCGTCAACATTCCTGTTGAAGACCTCAGCAAAGCGCATGTTGAAATCGTCAATGCCCTCGGCATGGTGATAGAGACATTTCCTGCAACGTCTGTACAGGCCATTGCAGCCCCGGAAGTCGCCGGTGTTTATACCCTGCGTGTCACCGTGGATGGCAAGGGAACGTATTATAGAAAATTGGTGGTGAGATAATCTAACCTTTGTAGAGATGTAGCGTGCTACGTGCTACGTCTTTACTGACAACGAGAACGCCCGCAGGTTTCAGCTTGCGGGCATTGTTGTTAAGAGGGGGGAAGAAATAATTCCGTTTTGTACGGAAGATTTTCCAACAAAAGAAATAAATACTTATTTTTGCCATTTCATTGTAAATGGGTTTTTGGAAATGAACTTTTTGGACAACCTATTCATAGTAGATGCCATTGACGACACCGAAAACGGCTTCACGGCACGGGTGCACTGCAACCCATCTCATCCTGTTTATCAGGCGCATTTTCCGGGCAATCCCATCACACCGGGAGCTTGTTTGCTGCAAACGGCTGGTAACATTTTGCAGAAAAAACTGGGTCGACCGCTCTATTTGAAAGCCGCCAAAAACATCAAATACCTTAATTTGCTGATTCCTGCCGAAGGCAAAACAGTGTGTTTTGGTTTTTCTAATGGTTCCGAGACCGAAACCGAATACAAGGCCCAAGTCGTCATCGCCGACGAAAGCACCGTTTTTACAAAGATGTCACTGGTTTTCAGCTATGAGCAGAATTGATGCCTCTGACATACAAGCAACGATGCGACAACAAAAAGTCTGCGCGGTGCTACCAACCTACAACAACGGCGGCACCTTGCGTGACGTTATGGAGCGCGTGTTGGCCTATTGTGACGATGTCATCGTGGTCAACGACGGCTGCACCGACAATTCAGCTGAGATTTTGTCTTCGTTCGGCGAGCGCATCACGGTGGTCGACTATGGCAAAAACCAAGGTAAAGGCTATGCGTTGAAACAAGGCTTCAAAAAAGCCAAGGCTTTGGGCTTCGATTATACTCTCACCATCGACACCGACGGACAACATTTTCCCGAGAACATTCCATTGTTTGTCAAGGCATTGGAGCAACACCCCGAGGCTTTGATTGTTGGCAGTCGCAACTTGAATCAAGAAAACATGCCGGGCGGCAATACTTTTGCCAACAAGTTTTCCAACTTTTGGTTCAAAGTTCAAACTGGTATTAATCTACCTGATACACAGACCGGTTACAGGCTTTATCCCCTGCAACACATTCCGCGTATTTTCACCTCACGCTATGAGGCTGAGTTGGCGCTGTTGGTTTTCTCCGCATGGCGGGGCATCGATTTGATTCCCGTCAAAATCAATGTGTTCTATCCAAAAGGCGAGGAGCGCGTCACGCATTTCCGTCCGTTTTGGGATTTCTTCCGCATCAGTCTGTTAAACACGGCATTGTGTATCGGGGCGATTTTCTACGGCCTGCCTTCACGACTCATCCATAGAATGACAAGGAGGAAAAAAGCATGAACAAGTTTTTCCTTTCCATCTACGACCGTCTGTCGCGCAACAAGCCGCTTTCAATAGCTTTGCTGTTGGTTATCACGGCGTTGTGTGTGTTTTCGGCCCTGCGTTTGGACTACAAGGAAAACATTGCCGACTTTTTGCCCACCGACCCTGACAAAGAACGCTACACCTCGGTTTACAACGATTTGGGTGACCAAGGCCAAGTGACCGTCATTTTTGCCGTTGACACCACAAAACTCAATAATGACGAGGCGATAGACGCCTTGATGGAGGCCATGGACGCTTTTGAGAGCCATTGGAAGGAGTGTGATACTGCTTTGTTAATCAGTGATTTACAATGCCGTGTGGATGGCAGTCAGGTTTTCGATGCCATGGATTTCATCCGCGAAAACCAACCGCTCTTTTTGACTGAGGAAGATTATCACCGCATGGATTCCCTTTTGGCCGAGCCTGATTATATAACCACTTGTGTTGGCAACGTCAAACGGATTTTGGCCATGCCTACAACTAGTTTTGTCGTTGATGGTGTAAAGGCCGACCCGCTTAATCTCTATTCGCCCGCTTTGCAGCGACTTAATGCCCTCAACCCGACGCAAGGCTATCGTTTAGAGGACGAATACCTTTTCAATGAACGTGGCGACAAGGCTTTTGCTTTCTTCTCTTCGCCGTATTCGGGTAGCGACACAAAAAACAACGCGCTGTTGGTCAATCTGTTGGATGAAGTCATTGAGCAAACGGAAAGCGAGAATCCTGACGTTCAAGTTTCGTCTGTAGGTGTCCCCGTCATCGCGGTCACCAACGCCCAACAAATCAAAAAGGACAGCTTCTTTTCTATCTCTTTGGCTCTCGTGTTGATTTTTGGCATTTTGATGTTCACCATGGCTCGCAAGCGCAACTTGCTTTGGCTCGGCATCGCCATCCTTTTTGGCTGGGTTTTTGCTTTAGCCATCATTGCGTTGTTCAAGGACAGCATTTCCATCATCGTAGTCGGCATCGGCTCGGTCATCGTGGGCATCGCGGTCAATTATCCGTTACATTACCTTGATCATATCAAGCAGGAAACCAATAAACGCGAGGCACTGAAAGATGTTATCCAACCTTTGGTCATCGGCAACCTCACCACTGTGGCGGCCTTTGCCTGCCTCGTTTTCGTGAAGGCTGAAGCCATGCGTGATTTGGGAATTTTCGGTGCCTTGACCCTTGTGGGTACCATCCTTTTTGTGATGGTTTTCTTGCCTTTGTTCGCCGTTGTGCCGAAGAAAACCAAGAAACTATTTGTCGACAGTGGCAAGGCACCTTCCGAGACTTGGCGAAAAATCAAACTATACGCTTTTTGGCCGTTGGTCATTATCACGCTGATACTCAGTTATTACAGTCAAGAAACGATGTTTGATGCGGATTTGCACAACATCAACTATATGACGGCCAAGCAGAAAGAGGATTTGGCTCTGTTGAGCGAGTCGCTGCAAAAGGAAGGCGAGACGGATTTGATTTACGTGGTTTCGGAAGCCGCTGATTTTCAGGATGCTTTAAAGCAGAACGAAACTTTTATGGCTGATAACAAGACTTTGCTTTCCGACAAGACGACGATTTCAGGTTTGCAAGGTTTGTTGCCTTCCATGGAGAGTCAGGCAAAATCGATAGCGTTGTGGAAAACCTTCTGGCAAAACCATTCGCAAGTGCCCGATGAACTTGTTCGGGTAGCGGTGGAATCAGGTTTCACCGAAAACGCCTTTTTCGCCTTTACTGATGGCATCACGAAGACCTACAAACCCTTAACAGAAAGCGAAATGGAGCCGTTGATGGCTTTGTGCGGCACCTACGTCATGCGGCACGACAGCCTTTGGCGCGTGGTCGATTTTGTGCGCGTGCCAATTGAGGACTCCGAACCACTAAAGCAGCAATTGCGCGCATCGTTGCCCAATACGGGTTTTGCCTTCAGCATCAGCGACGTGGGCAATAACCTCGTGGAGGCTCTTTCTGGCGATTTCGACTATATCCTTTACGTGTGCAGCATCGTCGTGTTTTTCTTCCTTTGCCTCTCGTTCGGGCGCTTGGAGCTGTCGCTGTTGGCTTTCCTGCCCTTGGCGGTCGGCTGGACGTGGATTTTGGGCATCATGCATTTGGGAGGCATCAAGTTCAACATCGTCAACATCATTTTGGCGACTTTCATTTTCGGCCAAGGCGACGACTATACCATTTTCATCACGGAAGGATTGCTCTACGAGTACGCTTATGGTAAAAAAATGCTGAAAAACTACCGCAATAGCGTCATTCTCAGCGGAATACTGATGTTTATCGGCATTGGTGCATTGATTTTTGCCAAGCATCCCGCTATGCGGTCATTGGCAGAGGTGGCCATCATCGGCATGGCGGTAGTGGTCTTCATGGCTTGCTACTTGCCTCCCTTTGTCTTTGACTGGCTGACCAAAAAGAAAGGGCAAGTGCGAGAAGTGCCTTTGACCTTGAAACGGCTGATTTACACTCTACTTACCTTGTTGGTATTCTTCATTTTCGCCTTTGTCATCGTCACACCTTTGACGTTGGTTTACATGCTTTTGGGTCCCAATACGGAGAAGAAGCGTTACCGTTACCATCAAATGATAGCAGGCGTTATGCGCATTGCCTTGAAACTGCTTCCTGGTGTGAAATTCTCTCTTGTCAACAAAACTGGTGAAACCTTCGAAAAACCTGCAGTCATCATCGCCAACCACCAATCGCATTTGGATTTGCTTTGCACGATGATGTTACATCCCAAGGTGGTGCTGCTCACCACGGATTGGGTGTGGAAGAACCCGATTTACGCTGTCACTATCCGTTATGCGGAGTTTTATCCCGTTTCCGATGGTTACGATAAGAACGTGGAGCGACTCAAAAAACTAGTCGAGCGAGGCTATTCAGTGGTGGTTTTCCCCGAAGGTACGCGCTCTGAGACGGGTGAAATTATCCGTTTCCACAAAGGGGCATTCCAGTTGGCTCAGGTGCTTGGCGTGGATATTTTGCCTGTCTTCATCCATGGTGCGCGTCATGTCATGCCGAAGAAGGATTTCATCTTACGCGAAGGTCAGCTTCATGTGGAAATCGCGCCAAGGATACCCGCACAAGAGGTGGCCGCTATGGAAACCCGTGCCTTGACTTCGCAATGCCGCAAAACTTATATTGAACATTTTGCGGAAATTCGCCGTCAGCGCGAAAATACGGAATATGTATTGCCATTTGTGCGCTACAAGTACATCTACAAAGGCAGCGACGTGGAACACGCCACTCGTGCCCGATTGAGGCAAATTCGCGCTCATGCTGCCGAAATCGAAGCCATTGAGGGAAAGACGATAACGATACTCAACAGCGGCTACGGCGAGTTGGCTTGGGTGCTTGCCTTGGTGCATCGCGAGGCACAAGTTTATGCGTTTGAGGCTGATGAAGACAAATACCTTGTGGCCTCACACACCAGTTATATCCCTGAAAACCTACATTTCATGCGAGAAGGTAACGAACATCCGCAAAGTGATTATACTATTGACAATCAAATATTTCTGAAATGAAGACTTGTGTGATAATTGGTGGTGGCTTGGGCGGATTGGTAACGGGAGCGTTGCTTTCCAAGGAAGGTTATAAAGTGACAGTGTTGGAGAAGAACCCCATCATCGGCGGTGGTTTGCAAAACTTCAAGAGGCATGGATATAATTTTCCCACGGGAATGCACATCTTCGGAGGCTTTGAGGATGGAGGAAATCTTCGGAAATTGTTTGATTATCTGGGAGTTTTGGACCAATTGTCGCTCCAAGCTACCGACGATGATGCTTCCGATGTGATTAGGATTGAGGAAGATGGTGCCGTTTATCGTATGCCAAGAGGAAAAGATCAATGCATTGCTTATTTGTCCACATGTTTTCCAGTGGAAAAGGAGAACATAAAGGCTTATATCGACAAGCTTTATGAACTTACGGAAAAGATGGATATGTTCTGTTTGCGTGAGTCAAAGCCCTATGAAATGATGTATATCGATGAAGACTTTGTCGTTCCTTTCGATGAGATGATGGATCGTTATATCATCAATCCCAAACTGAAAGGACTGCTGACCTATTTATGCCCATTGTATAGTGGCATGAAAGGTACGACACCGACCTTTATGGCGGCACTGCTTACGGTGATTCATTTCAATGGAACATTCCAATTTGTCGGAGGGAGTCAGCAATTGGCAAATGCATTAAAAAAAGTGATTGAAAAAGCTGGAGGACAAGTGTTGGTTCGTTCGGAGGTGGAGAGAATCATCGTGGAAGACCATCAAGTGAAGGGTGTTGTCACCAAAAATGGGAACATCTATCAAGCTGAAAACTATATTTCTGACGTGCACCCCGACGTATTGTTGCGAATCATTGACGAAGGGGCTTTCCCGAAATTGTTCAAGAATCGCATTTCTTTGGTGTCGGATAGTCTTTCATTTTTGGTTGTTTTTGTAAAATTCAAGGACAAATCTTTCCCCTTCCTTAACCAAGTGAATTATTTCTTTCAAAGTTATGAAAAGGGATTGGATTTCAGCCATGAACAACAAGAAGACTGGCCGAAGGGCATTGTTTATTTGACTCCTCCAGTGGAGCATCAGGGCGACTTTGCCGAGACTATGGTTTTTGTTGTCCCGATGGAATATGAATGGATGAAGCCTTGGGAAAACACCCGCACTGGACGTCGAGGCAAGGACTACGAACAATGGAAACAAACTATGATGGGAAAAGTGCTCGACCGCATGGAACGACTTTACCCCAATTTCCGCGATTGCATGGAGTTTTGTTTCGCCTCAACGCCGCTTACCATCCGCGACTATTATGGCAACAGACGTGGTTCATGCTACGGTTTTCAAAAGGATTGCAGCAACCTCATGCTTTCACAAATGTCAGTCTTTACTAAAGTCAAAAATCTGTATTTGACTGGACAAAACGTCAATGTCCATGGCTTGTGCGGCGTTTCGCTCACAGCCATCCAAACGGCAGAAGCCCTTGTTGGCCTCAACACTATTATGCATAAAATCAACGAAAAATACGACCATACCGCATAATTTCCTATTTTTGCAGGTTTGAATCAAAAGAATATCAACAATACAACATTATGGACACAATAAAACTGAAACTCATCTACCCCAAGTGGAACAAGCTGCCAGGGCAGACCACTTTCAACCTGCCGCCTCACGGGCCTGTGGCTTTTGCGGCCACTTTGCCTGAGTATGTCGACATCTCGTTCACCGACGAAAATGTGGAAGCCATTGATTTCGACGAAGAATGTGACCTCGTCGCCCTCTCGATGATGCTCACCACGCAGGTGAAACGCGGCTGGGCCATCGCTGACGAATATCATAAACGCGGCAAGACGGTCCTTGCGGGTGGCATTTCCACCATGCTTCATGCCGAGGAGATGGTCAACCACGTCGACAGCGTCTTTTTGGGCGAGTCGGAAGGCCGCTCCGAGCAGGTCATCCAGGACTGGAAAAACGGCTGCCTGAAGAAAATCTATAATTATATTGGCAACATGCCCGACATCGCCACGGTTGGCCCCTGCCGCCGCGACCTCTACAAGCGTGAGCTATACAACCACAAAGGTGTACAGATGGTGGACCTGTTCAACGCGAGTCGTGGTTGCCGATTCAGTTGCTATCCCTGCGCTGTGTCGTATCTCGGTGGCCGCAAGTTCCGTCCACGCCCCGTTGACAAGGTGGTGGAAGATATGGCTGGCATCGACAACAATCGTCTTTTCATCGTCGACAACTCGTTGGCGCAGGACAAGCAGTGGGAGATGGACCTTTTCCGTGCCATTGCGCCACTGAAGAAGAAATGGATCAGCCACACCATTGAGGACGACCCCGAAGTGCTTGACTTGGCCGCCAAAGCTGGTGCATGGTACGTCTATCAGGCCGTTTACGACACCTCCGACTACATCAAGGAGCGTGTAAAACGCTATCACGACTATGGCATTGGTGTTGAAGGAACAATTCTCTTTGGCCTCGACAACCAAACCGAAGACGACATCAAGCGCCTCATTGACTTCTTGGGCGAAATCGACCTCGACCTGGCTGAATTCACCATCTTTGCGCCCTTCCCGCACACCAAGGGTCACGACGACCTGCTGCGCCAAGGCCGCATCTTCGACTTCGACTGGGATCACTACAATGCTGGTCAGGTGGTGTATCAACCCAAACACATGACACCAGAGAAGCTGCAAGACCTCTACGAATACGCCTGGAAGAGCTTCTATGCCGACGAGACCCAGGAATCGAAGATGTTCCGCTTGTTCTGCAACGTGGCCTTGCGCGAAATGGAGGAAGGCACCTATCGTCCGCGCGACCGCAAGTTGATCAACAAGTCGTTTGGCCGCGATGTGGACCGCAGCAAGAGAAACGTAAACGTCAGGACAGAAAGTCAACAACTGATTAGTAGAAATTAGGAATTCGGAATGTAGAATGCGGAATTAGGAATGCGTAATCTTTGAATCTTGAATTTTTGAATCTTTAAATCTAAAATTTTGAATCGATGAAAGTATCACCAGAATATTACGACGAGATTTTCCCCTTCAAGGGCGAATGGGATTTGGAATCGACCTGTGGCTTGAAAATCAGGGAAGTGGATGGAAAGAAGTATGTCATTGTAACCGAATTATATCAGGACAATCCAGGCACATCCGTGACTTACGCCGGAAAGAAGCTGGCCGACCAGATTTGTGAAGCAAAAAACTTGAAATTGGAAGACATCGTGTATCTCGAATGCACGCCCAACACCAATTCCAAGCTTTCATTCTACGACGAGGAATATTTCCAAGTGGACTTCTTCGCTGACATGCAACATAAGTATCGTCAGCTTTCCAAGGAGGAAGTGATGAAAATCTTAGATAAGTGATGTTTCGTAAAGGGTTGGTTTTTTGCTTGTTATGTTTTCTTTTCGGAACGGTTGTCGCACAGTCGATACCGCTTTGGGAAGGCTTTGACGTGAAACACGGCAAAGAAGTCACATTGACGCCTTATTTATCAGAGAACAACAAGGATGGACTTTCCGTTATCGTTTGTCCGGGCGGAAGCTATTGTTGGCTTGACGACGAGACCGAAGGCGACGTTGTGGCTCGTTGGTTGCAAGAAAACGGCATATCCGCTTTCGTGTTGCGTTATCGCGTGGCAGGTTTCGGTGCCTATTTCTGGCATTACCGCATCCTGTTTCGCGGCAAGCAGCACCCTGACATGATTACCGATGCCCAACGCGCCTTACAGTGGGTGCGCGAACACGCCAAGGAATACCACATCGACCCTGAAAAAGTCGGCATGATGGGCTTTTCGGCAGGTGGTCATCTGGTAATGTCGGCGGCCTGCTTTTACAATACTGACTTCTTGAATAACAAAGGAATAACCACCAACACAAGCCTTCGTCCCGATTTTGTCGCCCCGATTTATCCCGTGGTGACGATGTGCGAAAACTGTGTCCACAAGCGCTCGCGGCGGGCCTTGCTCAGCGAGAAATACCAACATAATGCTGAGATGTGCGATTCGCTTTCGTTGGAACGCCATATTCCGCAGAATTGTCCGTCCGTGTTTTTAGTCAATTGCATTGATGACCCTATTGTGGATTATCATAACTCCATCCTTCTCGATTCGGCCTTGACCGCCAACAAAATTGACCACTGCTACATTCAATACAAGACAGGCGGCCACGGTTTCGGTGCCAGCGAGGAAAAAGGAACAGCGGAATGTCGCCAGTGGAAGCAAGAGTTTCTAAACTGGATTAGATCCCTGAACCTGTCAAAGGGCCGTCCTAACAACAATTAAACAATTAAACAATCAACGATTCAACAACCAACAATGATTACCAACGATATAGAATACAAGTCAGTAGAAGAAATCAAGGCTTATCAGGAAGGTCTGCTTCACGAGGCTTTGGCTTATTTGCAAGCTCATTCGCCTTATTATCAACGGATGTTCAAAAGCTATGGTATCAACATCGAAAAGATTCAACACATCGAGGATTTAGTGAAGATTCCGTTCACCGAAAAGAAGGATTTGCAACTCTTCAACGACGAGTTCCTTTGCTGCCCGAAGGCAAAAATCATCGACTACATCACCACCTCTGGCACCTTGGGCGACCCCGTGACTTTCGGCTGCACCGAAAAAGACCTGCAACGCTTGGCCTACAATGAAAAAAAGTCGTTTGAGTGCGCTGGCGTGAAGCCTGGCGACGTGGTGCAACTGATGACCACCTTGGACAAACGCTTCATGGCAGGATTGGCCTATTTCCTCGGTTTGCGAGAACTGGGTGCTGGTGTTATCCGTGTGGGCAATGGGATCCCCGAACTGCAATGGGACACCATCCGCCGCATCAAGCCCGACACCATCATGTGTGTGCCGTCGTTCATCCTGAAGCTGATACAATACGCCGAAGAGCATGGCATTGACTACAAAAACAGCAGCATCCGCCGCATCATCGGCATCGGTGAGGGTCTACGTGACCAAAACTTCGACCTCAACCTGCTTGGACGCAAAATCAAGGAAAAATGGGACGTGCAGCTCTTTGCCACCTATTCCTCGACGGAAATGGGCGCAACCTTCTCAGAATGCGAGTACGGTCTCGGTGGTCATGTGCATCCTGAATTGATTATCGTGGAAATCATCGGCGAGGATGGTCTGCCCGTTCCCGATGGTCAACCAGGCGAAATCGTTGTCACCACCTTGGGTGTTGAAGGAATGCCGCTGTTGCGTTTCCGCACGGGCGACATTGCCGCGAAAATCGTTGAACAGTGCAAGTGCGGTCGCAATTCCTACCGCCTGACGCCGCTCGTGGGTCGCAAGAACAACATGATTAAACTAAAAGGCACAACGCTCTATCCGCCAGCGATTAACGACGTGCTCGACAATACGGATTATGTGGAAAATTACGTTATTGAGGTGCGCCAAAGCGAGGCCGGTACCGACGATGTGGTGGTGAAAATCGGCCTGAAATACCAGCCCGATTTCGACGTGGTCAAGATGTTGAAAGACAGCTTCCGTTCGCGCATCCGTGTGGCACCGCAAATAGAAATCCTTCCCGTTGAGGAAATCCAAAAAATCAATTATCCGGCCAAAAGCCGCAAACCCATCAAATTCATTGATTTAAGAAACAAGTGATGACCAATTTTGATGACATCAGGCCCTATAACGCAGAAGAGATTCCTGCCGCCATGCAACGCTTGGCCGACAGCGAAGTCATTCCAGCCATTGCCCAATACCTTGATTTGCCCATAGAGGCGCTTCGCGACCGCATTCGGAACACACAATCCTTACGGGAATTTCAGCTCGGGTTGCTCAAAGAAGTAATTGAAACCCTGTTGAAAAAAACCACGACGGGCTTTGACTGGTCAGGGCTGGAAAACATCAGCGAAAAGAAGTCGTATCTTTTCGTCTCCAATCACCGCGACATCGTCCTTGATGCTATGTTTTTGCAATATGTGCTGAACGAGGCAGGGCAAAACACCTGTCAGATTACTTTTGGCAGCAACCTGATGTGCCATCCTTTTGTCATCGATTTTGGCAAGATCAACAAGATGTTTCGCACCGAGCGCGGTGGTTCGCCTAAAGAGTTCTACAACAGTATGTTGCACATGTCGGAATATATGCGTTATGTCATTACTGAAGAACATGAATCGGTATGGATTGCGCAGCGCAACGGTCGTACCAAAAACGGTATCGATGCTACTGACCCGGCTATCATCAAGATGTTTGGCATGAGCCGTCGTGACGACCGCGTGCTTTCCTTGGCGGAATTGAACATTGTTCCTGTGGCGGTCTCTTACGAATGGGAGTCGTGCGACAAGCTGAAGGCTTTGGAATTGTACTTGACCCACAAAAACGGCCATTACGAAAAGAAACCCGGAGAAGATCTCAACAGCATCCTGACGGGCATCATGCAATTCAAGGGACATGTGCATTTCCATATCTGTCCGATGTTCACTGAGACCGACTTAATCGCCTTAAATGATTGTCCTTCCGGAGAGTTTTACAAGCGCGTCGCCGAGCTGATGGACAGCCGTATCAATTCTCATTTTTATCTCCATCCCAATAATTATATCGCCCACGACCTACGAAGCGGCACCGACACTTATGCTAAGCATTATACCGACGAACAAAAAGCCGCGTTCATCAAGTACATGGACTGGATGAACGATTATCCCGACATGAACCGCGAGGAATTGGAGGAGATTTTCTTGGGGATTTATGCCAACCCAGTGGATGTACAATTGAAAACTTCAATTTGACCTTCAGCGTCAATTTCTGAAGCAGGGACATTTTCAACGAAAAACTCGCCGTGCAAGGATAAATCCCGTATCTTTGCACGATTTTTTGATTGAAAAGGAATGGATAATCCCGTCAAAGGAACATCGCGTTGCGCCGTTATCGGTCATGGCAGTTGGGCTTCGGCACTTGTCAAAGTATTGACAATGAATGAAATGTCTATAGGTTGGTATGTGCGTAATCCCGAAGTGTTTGAGTCGTTGAAGAACGAAGGCCGCAACTGTCGCTATCTCTCCGATGTGGAATTAGACATGAGCCGCATCACGCTCTATGACGATGTGAATGAAATTGTTGGTCAGGCCGACATCATCCTTTTGGTTATGCCAGCGGCTTATCTGAAGTGCTATATTTCCGATTTGCAGGTTTCTTTGCATGAAAAAACCTTGGTTTCGGCGGTTAAGGGCATCATTCCCGATGAAAACCAATTTGTTACCGATTATTTGAAACAGCATTACGGCCTTTCAGGCGCGCAAGTGTGCTTTATCGGCGGCCCGACCCATGCTGAAGAAGTAGGTCACGGGAAGCTGACATATCTGACCATTGCTTGCCCCAATATCGGCAAGGCCCATGCTGTGGGCGAACTGCTGAAGACGCCTTTTCTTAAGGTGAGCTATGTGAGGAACATGCGCTATTTGGAGCGTTCCGCTGTGCTGAAAAACATCTATGCGGTCATGGCTGGTATAGCCGTGGGTTTGGGCTATGGCGACAACTTTATCTCGGTTTTGGTGGCGAATTGCATCAAGGAAATGTATTTTTTGCTGGATCCGCAAAGCGTCAACGACCTCACCAAGTTTGAGCCGTCCAACTTCTTCGGCGACTTGCTGGTGTCGTGCTATTCGAGCCATAGTCGCAACCGCCAGTTGGGGGTGCTCATCGGACGAGGTAACACGGTCAAAACTGCCCTAAATGAGATGACAATGGTGGCCGAAGGCTATTTTGCCTCTCAAATCGTGTCGACCATGACTGACGAGCAACGTAGGCTGATGCCCATTGCAGAATTGGCCTACCAAATTCTGCACAAAAACCTTCCTGTCCGTAAGGCGATGAAAACCCTGGAGGAGATTTTGATGTAAGGAAGGATGTTTTGGTCTTCCTTATTCCAAAAAAATCGGTAAACGCTTTCTCTTTCTTGAAAAATTCCTACATTTGTTTCCTAAAACATAGGGAAATAATCCTGTTATAAAACGTAACTTATTCATTATGAACAAGAAAATTATACTATTTTTCTTTCTATTGGCATTTTTGCCTTTTGCCGCTTTTGCGCAAACGATTGCGGTAAGTGGAAAAGTGATTTCAAGTGACGACGGCTATGGCTTGCCAGGTGTCACCATTCAGGTGAAAGGCACCGCGGCGGGAACAGTGACCGACATGGACGGCAACTACAACCTTTCTGCCGACAGCCAAGATGTGCTGATTTTCAGTTATGTGGGCTATAAAACCAAAGAGATTGCCATCAAAGGCAAGACAAAAATCAATGTGACCCTCGAAACGGATGCACAAATGCTTGATGACGTGGTGGTTACGGCTCTCGGCATCAAGCGCCAAAAACGCGAATTGGGTTATGCCACCGAGGAAATCGGCGGCGAGATGATTGCCAAATCAGGCTCAGGCAGTGTCATCAGTGCCTTGAGCGGTCGCTCTGCGGGTGTGCAGATCATCAACCCCAATGGTGTGGATGGCGGCTCGTCGCGTATCACCATCCGTGGTAACAACAGCATTTTTGGCGACAACCAACCGCTCATTGTGGTAGATGGCGTGCCCATGACGAATGAAGGCGGCGTCACCGAATGGAGCGGAGGCCGCGACTGGGGTACAGCATTGAACAACATCAACCAAGAAGACATCGAGAGCATTGACATCTTGAAAGGTCCTACGGCGGCAGCCCTTTACGGCTCGCGTGGCGGCAACGGCGTGGTGCTCATCACCACCAAGAAAGGATCGAAACAAAAAGGTTTGGGTATCAGCTATTCGGCGGGATTTAAATTGACTACACCTTACCTTTACCGAAGGGTGCAAAACAAATATGGCGCTGGCGGTCCCATCACCTTCAACACGCCTACGTTGACACCCATTGAGGGGATGTACGATGAAAACGGCAACCAAGTTTATGAATATCCGGGCATTTACAGCGTCGATAATGGTCCGGCGGGTGAGCCTACCAACACCACCTTCGGCTACTATGGCGGTGCCCAAAGTTGGGGACCTGAGATGAATGGTGAGAGCGTCCTTTGGTGGGACGGCGTGGTGCGTGACTATTCGCCCCAGCCCGACAACCTGAAAATGCTCTTCAAGAACGGTCACACGATGAACCACAACGTGGCCTTCCAGAATGCCGGCGACTTTGGCAGTGTGCGTGTCTCTTTTACCGACTCACGCACCGATGCCATCATTGACAACTGTAATATGAGACAGACCACGGTTAATGTGGGTACCTTAATTAATGTGTCGGAGAAAATCAAGGTTGACGTGGCGTTCAATTATTTGGATTATTATCGTCTTAACTCGCCCGAAATCGGTGAATCGAACAGCAACTTCAACAAGGGCTTGCTTTACAGTTGGCCTCGCAGTTGGAAAGGCATCGAGACCACGACCTACGAGAACGAGGACGGCACGATGAACCAATTTGACGGCTATCCCTATCCCTACATCAACAGCAACACCTTTTGGACATTTTACAACAACAATACCACCCTTGATCGTGACAAAATGTATGGCTCGGTACGGTTGCTCTATGATGTGACCCCTTGGCTCACCGCCACCGCAAAAGTGGCTTTGGACTGGACCGCCGACAATTACACCACCAAGCACAAGCCCACCACCTCCGACGGCATGGTGGGAGGCTATTATTCCAAGAGTAAATCCACCTCACTAACTCGCGACATGGATTTCCTGCTTACCGCGTACAAGGACAAGATTTTTGGTTCGAAGTTTAATGTGCGTCTCTCGGCTGGTGGTGAACAATACTATGGCTATCGTGATGGAATAAACGGTACTTCTGGCAATTGGGCATACGCTAACCTTTATACGATTTACAACTACGCAAACGCTACCGAGCGTATCTTTGGCGAGTCGCTGTGGGAGAAGCAGGTCAATTCTTTGTATGCTTTTTTCAACCTCAGTTATAGCGATTGGCTGTTCTTGGATGTAACAGGCCGCAACGACTGGTCGTCAACCTTGCCGATAACCAATAATTCCTATTTCTATCCTTCGGCCACCTTGAGTTTTGTCCCGACTTCTGCTTTCAAGAACTGGAAGTGGGGGCCTGTCAACTATTTGAAACTGAGAGGCTCGTGGGCGCAGACCGCCAGCGACACAGAGCCATATCAACTGACTTACACCTACAACACAGGCTCCTTTGGCCATCAACTTACGGCTACTTTGCCTTCCATCGTGCCACCGTTGGAGCTGAAACCACAACGCCAACGAGCTTTTGAGGTAGGCTTCGACCTGGGATTGGGCGCCCGCTTCAATATGGACTTCACCTATTACGACATCTATTCTTGGGACCAAATCCTTTCCTCACCCCTTGCTCCCTCGTCGGGTGCGAACAATGTAACCATCAACACAGGTGTGGTGACCAACAAGGGCATCGAGGCCATCATGACCTACGACATTGCCCAAGGTAAAGACTATGGCGTTCAGGTGGGCTTGAACATTGCTCGTAACAAGAACAAGATTGTCGATTTGGCTGGTTCAAATATGTATCTGCTCTCCGAAATCTGGGGTTCCAATGGCCCAGCCATCGCCGTGGAAGAAGGGGAGGAGTATGGCACCATCTATGGATGGGACTATGTTTATGAATACACGATGCCCGACGGCACCACAGTGGGTCCTTTCTATGATGCCAACGGCAAACCGATGCCTTTGCTCAACGAGACGGGCACCACTTATTTGAAAACCGAAAACCGTGTGCCCATAGGCAACTGCGCCCCTTTGGTGACGGGTGGTATCAATCTGAGGGCTTCCTATAAGAACTGGTCACTTTATGCCTTGGTTGATGCCAAGTTGGGAGGCCAAATCTATTGTGCTTCCTACGTGGTGGGCATGCAGACAGGCCAAAGTTTGGCGACGCTTTACGAACGTGATGGCAACGGCTTGCCTTATTATGATGCTGATGGTAATTTTGTGGGCAACTATGGTGTCGTTTTGCCAGGATATTGCATCAACACCGAGACGGGTGAAGCGGTTGAAAACGAGCATGTGGTGCATTATCTTTACAAATACATGCCCAACTACGGAGGATGGGGCAACATCCTCAGCACCCCGGGCATCGTGGAAAACACTTGGATCAAGATGCGCGAGCTTTCGTTGACCTACGACTTCCCGCGCAAGTGGTTGGACAAGCAGAACCTTTTCAAGCAGGCTTCCATTTCCCTTGTGGGGCGCGACTTGTTCTATTTCTACAAGACCCTGCCCGACAACATCAATCCTGAAGGCACCCAAGGTTCGGGCAATGCCCAAGGCCTCGAATATGCCTCTTATCCCGGTACGCGGTCATTTATGCTTAATTTAAAAGTCAGCCTTTAATTCGAATCACCATGAAAAGAAACATCATCATAATTTGTGCAATTGCATTGGCATTCGCCTCCTGCACCAAGAAATTCGAAGAGATGAACCAAGACCCGTTTTCTCCAACGGGAACGACCATCGAAGCATTGTTTAACGGCGTGGTGAGTTCTCTGCAGCAGAGCATGAACGAGCAGTTTTATCTGCAAAACGAGATCTGGTATCCTGAAACAGAGCTTGGGGCGTTGACTTCCGAGTCTTGGGGTAACTCCCAAATCGGAACCTCGAACCTTTGGTCGGATTACTATCTCATGTTGTCCAACATCCGTGAATTGGAAAAGCGTTTCGATGATTATGGCGTGGAGCAGGCTGACACAGCCGTCTGCGACAAGGTTCGCGCCCAACTCAACATCATGAAGGCTTATCAGACCTTTAAGGTCACGGATATCTTCGGCGACATACCTTATTCTCAGGCTGGTCGAATCTGGGAAAACGCCACTTCCCAAGCCGCGATGAAACCCGAATGGGACACCCAGGAAAGCATTTACAAATCGCTTTTGGAAGAGCTGGCTTGGTCGCGCGACGTGCTACATGCCGACTCAGTAACCACTTCCTTAGGCAACGAATATTACAAGTTGCCTTATGATGTACTGCTCAACAATGATTATGTACTTTGGGCTGAGTTTGCCAACTCGCTCATCCTACGCCACGGCTTGCGCATGTATGACAAAGATCCGGAATATGCCACTCCTTTGTTGGTCTCAGCATACAATTACATATACTCAAAGCTTAACTCTTCAGGTGGTTCAGCAACAGGTGGTGGTATCTGCTTATGGCCCAGTATGTTGGGTACAAGTTGGGACACCAACTGGTCGTTCCGCGAACACAAACATCTTCGCATGGGCGAAACGGTGTGGGGCTGCATCTCCTCCACGGACGACATGGACGGCAGCGGCATCTTCGACTATCGCGCCTTCATCTTCTTCGACACAAACCACAAGACAGACAGCTTCCCCGATGGTGCTTGGCACGCCTATCCGCAAATCCGCACCACAGAGACACCCACAGAAGGCGGTACGCCCTACGCCCAGAGCCGCGACGGCAGCTATACCTTCAAAGGCCCGTCGTGCCTCTATTCGCCGTTCAACTACTACTTGACCCGCGACGAGAGGTATGTGCCGCAAATCCTCGTCACCTACGCCGACGTGCTCTTCATGAAGGCTGAAATCGGTGCGCGTGGCATTGGTGGCATCACCCTCTCAAGCAATGAGGTCGACCAAATGCTTTACCAAGCCATTTACCAGTCGTGCATCTTCTGGGCTCACATCCCGTTAAACACCGCCCGCTGGACTTATATCTATCCCCAATACACCACCTATGCTGGCAATCTCGACGTTTGGGCCTTGGGCAACAAGATGGCCTCTGGCGTGATGACCTACGCCGTTTGGATGAATCCAGAATATGACGGCAGTCCCGAGTTCTACTTGAAGATGATTTACCAACAGCGTTGGCTCAACCTCTTCCGTCAACCGTGGGAAGCTTGGGCTTTGGCGCGTCGCACCATGGCGACACCCACCACCACCAACCATGCCAAGCTGACCTCTTTCCGTATGGAATACCCTCAAAAGGAGATAGAATACAATTATGAAAACTATACCACACAACTCGCTAGAATGTCACACGGCGACACGAGGCAGACAAAGGTGTGGTGGAACGAGTAATCAGTTAATAATTAGAAGTTTATAGTTAAAAGTTAATAATAAAAAATTCAAAGTCATGAAAAAGCTATCACTAATCTTATTGCTACTGGCATTCTCTTTCAGAACGATTGCCCAGACCGAAGTTTCCTTCAATTTCAATAACTACGGTGAAAACGTATCACTGAACGGCCAAGACGGCTGGTATGTCCGCACTCATAGTGCTGGCAACGGTGGCTTCCCACCCATGTACACCGATTATTTAGGCCACTACTCATGGACAGGCCACGACCCAGAGCTGGCTACCCTTGACGAAACCTTAGGCGTGTTCTCGCACTCCTCCGGCACCAGCTTTGGCGATATCGCCACGCACGACATTTCCCAATACGGTTTTGACTTCTCCTCGGGTGGTGTCATCGAGGTTGAATGCGATATGGTTCGCATGTGGTGGGGCGATTTCTTTGGCATCGGCTACGATGGTGATGGCGACGGTTCGGTCCTTCCTCCCGTTCGCAAGGCCATCTCAAGTTGCGCCCTTTATGAGCCTATTTATCCTAACGAAAACAGCAACGCTCCCGACGGCGGTATTTATTTGTTGACGACAGGCAACGCCCCCGACAGACCCTATTTCAAGAACGGCGTGGTGCTACCCAACAACACTTTCGCCTGCGAGCTTCAACTTGACGGAGAGGAGTTCCATTGGTATCGTTGGAAGATTTCCATCGACCTTGACGCCAATAATGGCGCTGGTGCCGTTACGCTTTACATGGTTTACGACGACCCCAACGGCGAGTGGGAAGCCGTGCCGGAATGCCAAGGCGTCAACGCGGGACTCACTCCTGGCAGCGGCGACAAGTTCGACCCTGCCACGTGGCATCACATCTTTATGCTCAACAGCGGTTTTGGCGGTTTTGACAACTTCACCGTGCGCCATTTCCCTGGCGGACTGGCAGCGCAATTCATTGACTTCGCCGAAATCCCCGACCAGTTGGTCTACAACGCGCCTATCATCCTGCAAGCCACTGCCACTTCGGGTCTTCCCGTAAGTTTTGAAGTCGTTTCAGGTCCTGCCACAATTGAAGGCAATGTTCTTACCCTCACGGGGGAAGACGGCCCAGTAAAGGTGAAAGCCACACAAATTGGCGACGGCACCAATTGGCAACCCGCTCCGGCGGTGTCGCGTACCTTCTATGCCGTTGACCCTGACCTGTACACTCCCGAAATCACCATCCGCCGTCCCTACGAAGGCACCAAGGTGTATATGCCCAACTTCGAGAACCCCGTAATGGTGGTGCTCAGCGCTTTCGTCGAACACGGCAATATCCTCAAATTTGAGCAGGTGAAATGCGACGTTGACGGACAAGAGCTGTTCCTCCAAACTGATTATCCCGACAACCCCGACAACGGCTACTGGTACACCACTTGGACACCTTCTGGATCAGGTACCTATAACATGACAGTGAGCATCACGCAAACCGGCGGCAAAGTCACCTCAGCCTCCAATTCGTTTGAGGTGACCACCAACTATGACAACATTACGGTCAGTGCCCTCAATGGCGAGGTGGTGGTAAGCCCCACCGTGTTCAACAACTATGGCGAATTTCCTTTCCCGACCCATGTCAATGCTTTCAATGCCATAAACATGCACTACATGCACGATTGTGTGAACGGTAACTGCGACCCATACGACCGTGTGAGCTATTGCCGCGTGAAGAACTACCGTGGTGAATGGGTAGAGCTTTACCGCTATTGCACCCCCTTCGGCGTAGAGTGCGAGGACAACCTCGACGTGACCGACTTCACCTCCATCCTGCAAGGACTCGTTGAATTTGAGCTGTATATGGAGAGCTATTCAGGCTCTGGCGTCGCTCCTACTGCCGTTTTCGAATACACCAAAGGCACGCCAGAGTATCCTTACGTGGACATGCAGGAACTGTGGTTTGGCACCTACGTCTTCGGCGATTATTCCGACCTTTGCCCCATCCCGACCCGTAAGGTCAATTTCGACCCCTGCGTGGAAAAAGCCAACCTGCGCCTCGTGACCACCGGCCACAACTGGAGCAGTTATACAGCTGGTACGGGTAATGCTTATAACACTGGCAATGCCGCCGAGTTCTATCCCGCCACCCACAACATCAAGATTGACGGCGCTGTTGCCTACACCCAATATCTGTGGCGCACCTGCAATCCGAACCCCGCGGGATGCCAGCCCCAAAACGGCACTTGGCCCGGCAATCGCTCTGGTTGGTGCCCGGGCAGCATCGCTTTAGTGTGGAACTACAGCTTGGACGATTATCTTGCCAACGGCTCCGCCGAACTACTCTATGAGTTCGACCCGACTTATGTTGATGAATGCCATCCCAACTATCCCGACTGTGTGAACGGACAAAACGGCTGCCCGTATTGTGAGAATTCAGAAAACCCGATTTTAAGGGTTTCAGGTAAATTGGTTACCTACAGCCACAACACAGACATCTTGACGAACGTTCCGGAGTTGCCTGATGTGGACGAAGAACCGTTCGAGGTGACCATCACTCCTAATCCAGCGAAAAACAACATGACCATCTCCACAAATTATGACAAGGGTAAAACCAGCGTTCACATCATCAATTCACAAGGCATCCAAGTACGCAACTTCAGTGTGGATGGTCAACGCACTATCGACGTAAGCGAACTGCCCTCAGGCCTCTATTTTGTCCATATTGTCGGAGGCAAGGTGGTGACGAGGAAGGTGGTTATTCAACATTAAGAAAGACGAATCTTAATCAAACCAAATAAATTCCTATTTTTGCAATCTTGAATTTTTGAATCTTTAAATTTTAAATTGAATATTGAAATGGAGAAAAAAGACCTACTGAAAGACGTTGTCGAACATATCGACATCAAGAAGTACGACTCAACGGAATTGATTAATGCCATGCGCAAGATGTCGTTCACCTCGCGTGACACTGCCCGCGCTGCCGACATCCTCTGCCAGATGATTGCGGAAAAGGATTGCACCAATATCCTTACTATCGCTGGTTCCACCTCGGCTGCTGGCTGTATGCAGGTGTATGTGGAGATGGTTCGTAATAAGATGGTTGATGCCGTTGTCAGCACCGGTGCCTCCATCATTGACATGGACCTTTTCGAAGCCCTGGGCTACAAGCATTACATTGGCACGAAGGAGAACGTCATTCCCGACACGAAGCTGCGTGAACTTTATATCGACCGCATTTATGACACCTTCATCGACGAGGAAGAATTGCAAGCCTGTGACCAAGCTACCTGCGATGTGGCTGACACCTTGGAATGCCGTCCCTACAGCAGCCGCGAGTTCCTCTATGAGGTCGGCAAATGGCTGGCCAACGGTCATGGCGTGAAGAAAGAGAGCCTTATTCAGACCTGCTACGAATGTGGCGTGCCGATTTTCTGTCCCGCTTTCAGCGACAGTAGCGCTGGTTTCGGCATCGGCAAGCACCAGTGGCTTCGCAAGAAGGCTGGTAAGCCTTACGTCAGCATCGACAGCGTGGCCGACTTCCTTGAACTCACCGAAATCAAGATGAACAGCCCGCAATCAGGTTTGTTTATGGTCGGCGGCGGCACGCCCAAGAACTTTGCTCAAGACACGGTTGTTTGTGCCGAAATTCTCGGTCATGAAGTGCCCATGCACAAATATGCCATCCAAATCACCGTGGCCGACGTGCGCGACGGCGCCTGCTCGTCATCGACGCTGCTTGAGGCTGGCTCGTGGGGCAAGGTGAGCGAGGAGTTGCAGCAGATGGTCTATGCCGAAGGCACCACCGTCATCCCCGCCATTGTCAGTTATGCCTATCACAACGCACCTTGGCGCGAGCGCGAGTATAAGAACTGGCAGAAACTGTATAAGTAATCGGCTTCTGGCTTCTGGCCTTTGGCTTTTGGCAGCTTGCCAATAGCCAGAGGCCAGTTGCCAATAGCCAGAAGCAAACTACCATGGACATCAGCATTTTCCTCGACCCTGTTCCTGACAAGTGTTTCAGCGAGGTGTTTCGTCCGGGCAAGAAGACCTTGGGTGAGACCATCGCGGTTTATCGTTCCAATGAAACATTTCCCGACCTTGAAGGAGCCAACGTGGCCATTCTCGGCGTCAAGGAAGAACGCGGCGCCATCGACAACAAAGGCTGTGTCGACGGTGTGGACTACATCCGCAAAGCACTCTACCAACTTTTCGACCATTGGCCGCAACTGCGCATCATTGACCTTGGCAACGTGAAAATCGGGAAGGAAATCAACGACACTTATTTTGCCGTCAACCAAGTGCTTACGGAACTGCTGAAGAACAAGATTGTGCCTATCATCATCGGGGCGGGGCAAGACCTTACCTACACGATGTACCAAGTGTATGAGCCCACGGGCAAGCTCATTAACATTGCCGCCGTAGACCCGATGTTCGACATCGGCAACGACCAGGAAGCCCTTAACTCGCATTCCTATTTGAGTCACATTATCCTGCACCAGCCCAATTTCCTGTTCAATTTCACCAATATCGGCTACCAGTCGTATTACGTTGATACAGAGAATATTGAACTGATGAAACAGTTGCTCTTCGATGCCTATCGTTTGGGCAGCGTCAAACAAAACATCGAACTCACCGAACCGCTCATCCGCAACGCCAACCTCTTGAGTTTCGACATCGCGGCAGTCCGTGCCGCCGATGCTCCTGGCGTGAAGAATGCCTCTCCCAACGGCTTCAACGGCGAGGAAGCCTGCCGAATGACGCGCTATGCGGGACTGAGCTATAAACTCTCGTCCATTGGCTTTTTTGAGTATAATCCGCATTACGACATCAACTCACGCACGGCCAACCTTATCGCCGAGATGATTTGGTACTTCATTGAGGGCTTTTCCAACCGTCAAGACGACGTACCCACCGTGGATAGCACTGACTTCACGCGCTATAATGTTCAAATTGGCGACGGCCAAGATGTGGTTTTCCTCTGCCACAAGATTTCAGGCAAATGGTGGATGGACATGTCGTTTCTGCAAAACGCCGACCAGCGCATCGAGCGACACCATTTCATCCCCTGCTCGAAAGAAGACTACGACCAAGCCATGCGTAACGAACTGCCCGACAAATGGTGGCAGTTTTACCAGAAGTTGATGTAGAATCAAACAGCAATGTCTGTCAGCATCACATCTTCATAAAGAGGCGACCATTGGTCCTCAATCATAAATTTATGTAAAATTTTTGTAAGATTCCAGTCCGGAACCGTCTTGGTCTTTTTCGATTTACAATAGGTTTGTCTCCTTTTTCTTTTGCTTAATCGAAAAATTTCCTATTTTTGCCCTGATTTTATGTAACCTTTGAATATCAACAAAATAAAACTTAAATAATATGAAAAAAGCATTTCTACTCTTAATGACACTGCTGGCCATGGCTGGCATGAACATGGCCCAGGACATCTATTCTATGGGCTATTACAACATCGGCGAGACCGGACTTACAGTACCAGCACTCTACAAAAACGGATCCATGATACAAGCATTTACGACAGAACAATGGTATGGAGAAGGTACGGACGTGCTTGTCGCCCAAAACGGTAAGGTGTATTGTGCGTATAATGTAAGAGAAGTAGTTGAAAATAATTACGGTCCTTGGTGTGCTTATGTGTACAACACGGATGGCACTTACCTTCTTGATGCCGGATACGGCACGAGAATCTATGCCATTTGCGAAGGCAACGACGGCACCATCTATTCTTTTGGCAATGTAAAGTTTGGAGAGGGAGGTAATGCCGTCTGGAGAGCGGCATATTGGGTAAACGGCAGCACCACTCCCGTCTATTTATCTGACATCCTCAATAGAGACAGCTATGCCAAAGACGGATGTGTTGACGAAGAAGGCAATGTGTACGCCGTGGGCTATCAATATACCGACAACTTTTATGAGCATTTCTATGGCAAAGTGTGGAGAAACGGCGCAGAATGGCAGAGTTTTGGATCTCAAACGACGGCAGAATCTGTCGCTATATACGAAGGGGATGTCTACACGGCAGGACAGTATGATGAAGCTGGTGAAACATCTGCCATGGTTTGGAAAAACAGCTCGGTGCATTACACGCTTCCACACGAGGGCACTGAGAGCTACGCCAACAGCATCTGCATCTATGACGGCGACATCTATGTTGCGGGCATGGATGAAGATGGCTACGGGGAGGGAAAGGATGGTAATCCAATATCGCGTCTGACAGTGTGGAAAAACGGGACAGTACACTATTCAATAGCATGTTCTGACGATGAGGGTGATCGCTCTATGAATGCAGTGGTAGCCACCAGCAGTGGCGTTTATAGTGCTGGTTCTCGCTATGGGCAGGGCAAAATCTGGAAGGACGGTGTTGTGCATTATTCGCCCGAGTCATGCTTTTGCATTAACGCCATTTGCTATGGTGAATTAGGATACACCATCACCGCGATGGCCAACCCTACCGAGGGCGGCACGATAAGCGGCACAGGCATCTACGTTGAAAACGAGACCTGCACCCTGACCGCCACGCCCTACCCAGGCTACGGTTTCGTGAACTGGACCGAAGACGGCATGGTGGTCAGCACCGACGCCACCTATAACTTCACGGTGACTTCCAACCGATACTTGGTGGCTAATTTCGGATTGCGGAGAAACATTTTCGCCACCGCCAACCCCGAAGCGGGCGGCGAAATCGCCTCAAGCGGCGGCATAACTGAGCAGATTGGCGAACTGACTGTACATGATGGTACTACCACCAGCAATCAGGTTCCATTCTACGGCTTATGGGTGGACGACTTCACAAGAAACGAGATGATTTATCCTGCTGCTGAGCTGAGATTCATGAATGGCGGAGACATCAACAGTCTGACATTCTACAAGAACGAGACCAACACAAATTCTTGGGGAACGGCTTCCTTCCAAATCTATCTGAAGGAAGTGTCCAACACCACGCTGAATGAATACACCGGCATGACAGAAGCTACCGTCGTGTACGAGGGCAGCGTTGATGCTGAAGGCGGTGAGAGACAAGTAACCATCAACTTCACCACGCCCTACCACTACAATGGCGGCAACCTTCTCGTGGGGGTCTACCAAACCATAGCAGGTTCTTGGAGCTCTGCCTATTGGTATGGTGAAGAGGTTGCTGGTGCTTCAGCCAGTGGTTCCAGCGTTTTGAGTGCTGCCTACGCCTATTTCAATCAATGCAACTTCCTGCCCAAGACCACTTTCAGCTTCACGGGTGGTGTCGGCATCAGCATCACCTATTATATTGAAGGCTCCTCCTGCACCTTCACAGCCACGCCCAACGAGGGCTACCGCTTCGTGAACTGGAAGAAAGACAACGGCCTGACGCTCTCCAACAATGCCGCCTACAGCTTCACCGTGACCGAGGATATCGACTTGGTGGCCACCTTCGAGCCAACGGAACAAGTCTACATCGGCGACGGCGGCACGCAAACTTCTTCCTATTTGCCGATTCATACAAAATGGTATGGGCATACGCTTTCCCAGCAAATCTATACCGTTGAAGAAATCGGTTCCGCCGGATACCTCAACAGCATCGCTTTCTACAACACCGGCAATCAACAGACCCGCAGCCTTGACCTCTACTTGACGCACACCGACAAGGCCAACTTTGAAGACAACTACGATTGGATTATACCCGCCGGAGCCGACCGCGTGTTCAGCGGCAGCGTGACCTTGCTGCACAATAACTGGACGTGGATTGTCTTCGACACGCCCTTCCCCTACAACGGCACCTCCAACCTCGCCCTTATCGTGGACGACAACACGGGTTCTCACTCAAGTTCAAGTGAGGTGGAATGTCTCACGCTCGATGCTTTGGGTCAATCCATTTATTGGGTCAGTAACAATAATTTCGACCCGTTTAATCCCCCAATCGGGGGAATCAGGCCAGATGTGAAGAACCAAATCAAGTTGGGCAGGGACCTTGTGCCAGATCCGGCCACCATCACGGCACGGGCCTATCCGGAGATGTACGGCACAGTGGCCGGCGCGGGTGTCTTCACCATAGGCAGCCCCTGCACCTTGACGGCCACGCCCACAGGGAGCTTGGACTTCCTCTACTGGATGAAGGACGGCGAGGTGGTCTCCACTAACGCCACCTACACCTTCAATGTGACCGAGAACGCCGACTTTGTGGCCCAATTCGGTGCAGTGCAAGCCGATGTCACCATCGGCGGCGGCACGGCCACGGGCATGTACCTGCCAACGACCTCGACGCTCAACTACTCGCTCACGCAGCAAATCTACACTGCCAACGAGATTGGCCGCGCCGGAATCATCGGCAACGTGGCCTTCCAAAACGGCAGCAACGGCGCCACCTGCACGCGCAACTTGGACCTTTACTTGGTGCCCACCGACAAGACGGCTTTCGCGAGCGCGACTGACTGGGTGGCCGTGACCGAGGCCGACCGCGTCTTTAGCGGCAGCGTCACCCTGACCGCCGGCGCATGGACACCCATCACCCTTGACACGCCCTTCGACTACGACGGCACCTCCAACCTTGTGCTTGTCGTCGACGACAACACGGGCAGCACCACGGGCAACATCATGTATTGCAGCCACTTCAGCACCCAAGGGCAACAAGCCCTCTACATCAACGGCGGCGACAACTACGACCCGACAACGGCCAATTACACCGGCTCCCTGCTGACGGTGAAGAACCAAATCAAGTTAGGCGGCTGGCCGCCTAACTTGCCTTACCTCATCACTGTCGCGACAGAGCCGGGGAACTGGGGAAGCGTCAGCGGGCTGCCGGCATCGTCGTACCAACTCTACGGCACTTCTTGCACCCTGACGGCCACAGCCAACGAGGGCTATGCCTTCATCAGTTGGACGCGGGACGGCATCGAGGTCTCCACCGACCCGACCTACAGCTTCACCGTAACCGGGGACACCGACATTGTGGCCTACTTCGAGGTAAGGCAAGAGGTGACCGTTGGCAGCGACCCGTCCATCTTCCACCTGCCTTCCTACCTGAGCTACAACTATTCGCTTTCGCAGCAAATCTACACCCCTGACGAGATAGGCGGCACCAGCGGATATATCAACGGCATCGCCTTCTACCACTGCGAAGACGCCGACACGCGTACGTGGGACATCTACATGCAGCCCACCGACAAGGCAGCCTTCGGGGAAGGGGACGGATGGGAGGCCGTGACCGAGGCCGACCGTGTCTTCAGCGGCACAGTGACCCTCACGGCCTACGACTGGACGTGGATCACCTTCGACACACCCTTCTTCTACGACGGCACTTCCAACATCCTCCTGACGGTTGACGACAACTCGGGAAACCAAGGGTCGCAGCATGGTTTCGCCGTCTTCAACACCGATGCAACCCAGACCCTGTACTACGCCAACAATACCACCAACTTCGACCCGACGGCACCCGCAGGCTACACCGCCCTCTATAAAAGCTCCAAAAACCAAATCAAGCTGGACAGAACCTTCGGCGAGTATCGCACCGTTTCTGCTTATGACTATCCGATGGGCTGGTACTATGATTTCAACGAAGTCTACGGCGTTGGTGCCACCTGCACCCTGACGGCTCCCAACCTTGAAGTCTACGGCTTGGTTTTCGTCAATTGGGCGACGTATGACGAGACTATCGGGGGATGTACCAACGTGGCCACCAATTCCACCTACAGCTTCACCGTCACCGAAAACATCGAATTGGTGGCCGTCTACGGAACGCCACAGGACATCTACATCGGCAATGGACACTTGGAATCCACCGACGATTACCTGCCCGCCCTCACCAATTACAGCTATTCGCTCACCGAACAAATCTACACCGCCGACGAGATAGGCGCAGCCGGAACCATCACCGGCATCACCTTCTTCAAGAATAGCCAAATGCCCTCAATGACATCCCGCGAATGGAACATCTACTTGGTGCCCACCGACAAGGCCGCCTTCGGGAGCCAAACCGACTGGATTGCGGCAACCAATGCCTACCGTGTCTTCAGCGGCACGGTGACTACCGCCGATGTCACCACCACGATTGACTTCGACACGCCTTTCGTCTACGACGGCACTTCCAACCTCGTCCTCGTGGTGGAGGACCACTCGGGCTGGTCGGGCTTTAGCTTGAGCCATCGCGTGTTCGATGCCAACGGCAACCAAACACTCTACGCTTCGCGCAACACCGAAGCCTTTAACCCGCAATACGCAGGGGCCATCACCGGCACGCTCCTGTCGGAGAAAAACCAAATCACCTTGAAAAAAGCCTCTTACCAATCTTATTGCACAATCTCTGCGGAGGCCAACCCATACGGATGCGGCACGGCACTCGACAGCTACGGCTGGGATTGGAATGATTACTTCAGCGGCACTTCTTGCACGTTGATGGCCACGCCCGCTGAAGGCTTCGACTTCGTTTGCTGGACAAAGGACGGCGAGGTGGTCTCCTACAACGCCACTTACACCTTTACCGTTACAGAGGATGCCACGTATGTGGCCAACTTCGGCCTGACCCATGACACCTACATCGGCGACTACGGCACAAGCACCTCAAACACGCTGCCAACCACCGCGTCCCACAAATATTTCATCACCGAGCAAATCTACACCGCCGACGAATTGGGTGGCGCCGAGACCTTCACCCACATCGCCTTCTACAATAACGAGACGGCTACGCGTACCTTCGACATCTACTTGGTGCCCACCGACAAGGCCGCCTTCGAGAACGGGCACGACTGGATGACCGTGACCGAGGCCGACCTCGTCTTCAGCGGAGAGGTGACCTTAGCGGCAGGCGAGTGGAGCTGGATTGCCTTCGACACGCCTTTCGCCTACGACGGCGTCTCCAACCTCGCCCTCATCGTCGACGACAACACAGGCAGCGTGCAAGGCTCCATCTATTGCCGCAAGTTCAACACCACGACCACACAAACCCTGCACCGCACTTACGGTAGCTCCCACGACATCAGCCCGATAAACTATGGCGGCAACGGCACTTTGGAGAGTTATAAGAACCAAATCAAGCTGAGGCGCGCCGGCATCGCGGAGCCGTTGACCATCACGGCGACAGTAGACCCCGAAGAAGGCGGCCAGGTGAACGGCGACAGCTACTACAGCGAGACTTTCTACAGCAACCACAAAGACTTAAACAACATCACTTACACCACAGTTTACGACTTTGAGAACGGCGCCCTGCAAGGCTGGACGACCATCGATGCCGACGGTGACGGATATACTTGGTATAACATTAGCCAGGATGGTTGGCTTTCTCATTCTGGAACGGGTGTCGCTACATCTGCCAGCTATAGCAGTTATGTTGGCCCACTCACGCCTGACAACTGGCTCGTTTCACCACAAATGACTTTGAGTGATGTCATGAGCTTCTGGGCTTGTGGCCAACTCTCTTCGTGGCCTTCCGAACACTTCGCAGTGTATGTTTCCACCTCTGGCAACTCCATATCTGACTTCATACAAGTGCTGCCCGAGACCGTTGCTACCGCAACGATGACGCAATACACCGTCAACTTAGGCGCGTATGTAGGCCAGACCGGCTATGTGGCCATCCGCCATTTTAATGTCACCGACATGTACTACTTGAATGTCGATGACATCAGTTTCGGCGAATATGCCGGCATCGAAACCCCGACCTGCACCCTGACGGCCACACCCAACTCGGGCTTCGACTTCATCGGCTGGACGAAGGACGGCGTTGCGGTCTCCACCGACAACCCATACACCTTCCCCGTGACCGACAGCGCTGACTTTGTGGCTCACTTCGGCCAAAGTCAGGAGGTTGTCATCGGCGGCGGCACGGCCACCAGCACCTACCTGCCTACCCATGCGTCAAATTACTATTACCTCTCCGAGCAGATTTACACCGCCGACGAGATTGGCGGCAGCGGAATCATCAGCAGTCTCTCGTTCTACAACGACAACAACTACGACAACACATCCTCACTTCGCGTTCTCGACATCTATCTGGCACACACCGACAAGACAGTCTTCGAGTACGGCTATGACTGGATTCAGGTGACCGAGGCCGACCGTGTGTTCAGGGGAAGCGTTGACTTCTTGTTGCACCAATGGACCGAAATCGTCTTCAACACGCCGTTTTTCTATGACGGCACCTCCAACCTCGTGCTCGTCGTGGACGACAACACGGGCCACAGTACCGAGCTGGTGTATGGCCTCACCTTCGACACCGAGGCGCAGCAAGCCCTCTGCGTCGGCAACAACGTCGGCACGAACTACGACCCGTTGACGTCGCTCATCTATGTGGGCACGCTTTACAACAAGAAAAACCAAATCAAGCTGAACGGGGGCTTTGCCCAAATGTCGAACATCACCGCCACGGTCAACCCCGAAGTGGGCGGAACCGTGGAAGGCGCAGGCATTTACCAGAACGGCATCACCTGCACCTTAGAGGCCATCCCTGCCACGGGCTATGCCTTCTCGTCCTGGATCGACAGCAATGGCACGGTGGTCAGCGTCGACGCCACTTACAGCTTTACTGTCACGGAGGATGTTGCATTAGTGGCCAACTTCGGCAAGAAGGCAGTGAGCGACCTCTACGTGTCGCGCACTGGCTGGGCGATGTGGAACGGCGATGGCCAGGATGCGCCTGACGTCACCGGCTTCAGCTACAGCTTCTCCGAGGACTTTGAAGGCGGCATCCCCGCCGGCTGGACCGTTGAAGGCGACGGCTATTGGATGGTCGCCACGGGTGATGCGGGCGGCGGCAACGCACTTCATGGCAACTACAACATGCTGTTCGACCCCAACTCGCCAGGCGATGCCTATCTTGTCACCCCAGAGATGGACCTCAGCAGTGCCACCGAAGGCTCGCTCAACTTCTATTTCGCCAATCGTGGTAATAGCAGTGCTGATTACAACTATAACTATTTCGGCGTGTACTACCGCGTTGACGGCGGCGAATGGAACGAGCTGTACTACACCGAAATAGGCCATTATTCCTATTGGCCAATGTTCCTCCCTTTGGAAGGCTTTGCCGCCAACTACCAGATTGGCTTCAAGGGTTTCTACAATCCCAACGGCCTCGGCGTCGCCGTGGATTATGTGACCCTCAATGCTGGTGTCGGCAGCGGCACCCGCGACTTCCAGGACCTCCAACTGACGCTGAGCGACTTGGACGACAACGTGATTTACACTGGCACAACCCCCAACAACTACGCGCAACTGCCCACCGAAGGTCTCACCGAGGGCGAGGTGTACCGCCTCACCGTGGCGCAACAATACGCCTCCGGCCTCTCGGGTAACACCACTTGCACCTGGCTCTATGAGCCTTGCAGCAACTTTGAGGGTGTCTCCAATCTCAACAGCGAAGTCACCGACCAGGGTGTGACCCTCACTTGGGACACTCCTGAAACCACCCCCGCCGAACCGATAGAGAGCGGCTGGTACTACTATGATAACGGTTACAATTGTGAAAGTATAGGTACTTTGTATAGTCATCCATTATATTGGGGCATCATGATTCCCGCTGGCAGCTATGCGGGCAATGCCGTTTCAAAGGTTGCCGCTTACGACCGCGCATCCATGACGGGTACCGTCACCATCTACAATGACGGCGAGACCGCTCCAGCCAATCCGGTAGGCTCAAGGGAGGTTACCTTCACCGGAGCCAACCAGTTCGTTGAATTCGAGTTTGAAAATCCGATGGAAATTGACCCCTCCAAGAATGTATGGGTGGTCTTCTATACGGAAGATGCCTCTAATATTCCTGCTGCAGTTTGTGTCAATACAGGCGACCCGAACGGACGTTGGATCAGCAACGATGGTGAGACGTGGAGAGACATTGATATTAATAATGGATACAGCTATACCTTCATGGTTCGTGCCTATATCATGGACAACAGCGATGCGCCGGCGCCAGTGGGTGCGCCTTACGGCGTGGCCGTGTTCCGCGACGGCGAGTGGCTCGGCCTTGCCGCCGGCCACGACAGCTTCACCGACCCAGAAGGCACCGCCAACAGCCACTATGAAGTGCGCGTGGTGTACAGCGGCCCCCAGCGTTTGCCTTACAAGAACGCCTATTATGCCATGAGCTGCGCGGCATCTACGGCTACCTACGAAATCACCGCTACGGCCAACCCGACTGCGGGCGGCTCCGTCAACGGCGCAGGCACTTACAACTACGGACAAACCTGCACCTTGACCGCCACGGCCAACGCGGGCTACACCTTCACCAACTGGACGAGGAACAACAACGTGGTCTCGACCAGCGCGACCTATACCTTTACCATAACGGAAGATGCCGACTTTGTGGCCAACTTCAGACAGAATGTCTGCACCGTCACCGTCGCGGCCAACCCAACGGCAGGCGGCACCGCCATCCAAAGCGGCAACGGCACCTACAACTATGGCACTGCCATTACCTTGACGGCCACCGCCAATGCTGGCTACACCTTCCTCTACTGGACCGCCAACGATGCCATGCTCTCCACCAACCCAGTGTGCACCCTCACCGTGACGGGCGACACCTACTGCGTGGCACGATTCGTCTTAGACGATGCTACCGTGCAGGTTACCCCATTCACCTCTGGCTGGAATTGGTACTCGACCTACATTGAGCAAAGCGGCATTGACGGCCTTGCCCAACTTGAGGAAAGCCTCGGTGCAAACGGCATCCAGATCAAGTCGCAGGGACAGTACCTGAACTATTACGAAGGCATGGGCTGGATGGGAATGCTGTCGGGCATCAATAACGAGTCTTCATACAAGATCAAGGCCAACGCCCCATGTGTGATCAACATGATAGGCGAGGAGACGACCTCTTCGGCACACCCCATCACCATCGGCCCCGGCTGGAACTGGATAGGCTATCCGGTAAGCACGGCGATGAGCATCGGGGAAGCCATGTCGGGCATCACACCGTACAATGGAGACCAGCTGAAAGGCCTGAACGGCTATGCGGGCTATTACACAGGCATGGGCTGGATGGGCACGTTGTCGACCATCACCCCAGGCATGGGCCTGCTGTACAAGTCGACCGGCAGCGGAAGCCAGACGCTGGTCTATCCCACAAGCTCGAAGGGAGGAGCGCTCGCGGAGAACGTCACCCCGGAAAACAACCACTGGGTTCCCGACCTGCACGCCTATCCCGACAACATGACGGTGACGGCCATCATTGAACTCGACAATGAGGAACTTAGCAGTGAAAATTACGAGCTGGCCGCCTTCGCCAACAGCGAGTGTCGCGGCAGCGTGCGTCTGATGTACGTTGAGCCACTGAACCGCCACATCGCCTTCCTAACCATCGCGGGTGAGGAAGTCACCACGCTCACCTTCAGCCTCTACGATGCGGCCACAGGCGAGGAAATCCATGGTGCCCAAGAGATGCTGAACTTCAGCATCAACGCTACCGTGGGCAACGTGATGGAGCCATACGTCATCCGTTTCCGCGGCATGATGGGCATGGACGACTTCGACAGCCGAATCAGCGTGTTCCCGAATCCTGTCGGGAGAGGTGAGGTTTTGAACATGGCTATGCCCACGGACAATACAGGCGAACTGTGTGTTGAAATCGTCAATGCCCTCGGCGTGGTGATAGAGACGTTGCGTGCTACGACCATACAGGCCATTGCCGCCCCGACCGTTGCTGGTGTTTATACTTTGCGCATCACCATAGAAGGCAAAGGGACGTATTACCGGAAATTGGTGGTGAGATGACAAAGCTCATAGATGTTTTCATCATTCGAGTGGTCGCCTCATTTTGGGGCGGCCACTTGTTTTCTTGGAAACAAATCTCGCGTCACGTTAGATTTGTTTCCTTTTCCCTTTGCGCAACCGAATAATTTCCTATCTTTGCCCTGATTTTTGTAGCCTTTGAATATCAACAAATTAAAATTTAAATAAAATGAAAAAGAATCTACTACTACTGATGATTATGCTGGCGATGGCCAGCGCAAGTGTGGCCCAGGATGTTTATTCCACGGGCTATTACACTTACACCAAAAACGGAATCACACAGAAAGCGGCGGCACTCTACAAAAACGGCACAACGATAAGTAACTGGCAGTCCATCTACAATGCCGACCTTGAAGGTAAGGACGTGCTTGTTGCCACAAACGGCAAGGTGTATTGGGTCTACAACAACACCACGGATGACAAGGCTTTCGTCAGCAACTACACGGACAGCATCTCGATCATCTATAATGAGGCCAACGCCAGAATCAATGCCATTTGCGAAGGCGACGGTTATATTTATTCTGTTGGCCAAAAGAAAGTCAACGGCGTATGGAAGGCCGCAGTTTGGCGAGATGACCAGTTTTTTGCCTTTTTGGGAGACGGTGGCTATGATTTTTATGCCACAAGCGCTTGTTTTAAGGATGGTCACTTGTACACGACAGTCGAATATAGCGCAGGATATGGCTCTGGCTCTGTATGGAAAGACCTCGAACAGCTTTACCAGTTGGGTTCTGGAGTCACTCCGAGGGATGTCTTTGTTTACGATGAAGATGTCTATACCACAGGCTTCGTTCAAGACTTTGACACCGATGCCTATGTATCCAAGGTATGGAAAAATGACGAGGAGCTTTACACGCTCAGCCCAAATGCAACCATGCTGGTCAGCTATGCTCATAGCATTTACATTGATGCTGGCGACATCTATGTTTCTGGTTTTGATGAAGAAGGTCATGGTAAGGTGTGGAAAAACGGAGTGGGATTATATACCGCTGGCCAAAGCCTTAATGCGGTGTCCGCCAATAGTAGCGGTGTTTATAGCGCTGGTTATGTTTTTGATACCATTGTTCATAAATGGGTTGGTAAAATCTGGAAGGACGGTTTCGATCCTTACACACCCGTCGCCTGCGAAAGAATCAACGGCATGTTCGTCACGGAGCCGGAATGTACCAACAGCGCAGCCCGCCCACTGCCTTTCTACGAGAGCTTCGAGAACGGCGAGACCGACTGGCCCTGCTGGATCAAGCTCGACGTTGACAACAGCAACAACGGCCAGGTGTCCTATTGGGAAAGGAGCGGAACGAGGCTGCACAGCGTCCCCAACGGCGGCAACCATTGCGTCCGCCACACGCTCAACTGGGACAGCAACCAAGAGGGCTGGCTCATCAGCCCGAAGCTTGCCCTTCCGTCCTCAAACCCTTCCACATTGACCTTCAAGACCGCAGAAAGCTATTACAGCGACTACACCTATGAAGGCGTGTGGATTTCCACCACTGGCACCAACCCAAGCAACTTCACCCAAGTGTGGACGCAGAGCAACCCCACAGGCAGTTGGAAGACCGTCACCGTTGACCTCTCGGCCTATCAGGGACAGAATGTCTACATCGGTTTCAAGTACACCGGCATTGAGGGTCACGACTGGTACATTGACGAGGTGAGCGTGGAGGAGGAAGATCCGAACACCGCCACCATCACGGTTTTGGCCGATCCCGAGGAAGGCGGAACAGTGACAGGCGGTGGCGTTTACCCCATCACTGGCACGGCCGCTTATGCCCTTACTGCCACGCCCAACCCGGGCTGGTCGTTCGTCAACTGGACGAAGGACGGCACGGTGGTCGGCACCGACCCCATCTATGAAATCCTTCCGACCGCCGACGCCACCTATGTGGCTCACTTCAGCCAATCCTATGAAATCTACATCGGCGACGAAAGCACGTCAACCAGCTCTTACCTGCCATCATACACCTATTACAACTATTCGCTTACCCAGCAGATATACACTCCTGCAGAGATTGGCCAAGCAGGAGCCATCAACAGCATCGCTTTCTATAACGGCGGAGAGGTAAAGACACGTTTCTATGACCTATATTTGGTTCATACCAGCAATTTCATTTTCGCGAATGGCAATAGCTGGATTACGGTGGCTGAGAGCGACCGCGTTTTCAGCGGAAGCGTGACCATGATAGCGGGCGATTGGACGTGGATTATTTTTGACACACCTTTCCAATACAACGGCACTTCCAACCTCGCCCTAGTCGTAAACGACAAAACGGGCGATTGGAGCAGTGAGATGGCCTGTCGCGTGTTCAATACTGACTTCAACCAAGCCATCCGAGCCTACACAGACAATGCCGCCTACAACCCGATGGCCCCCTCAAGTTATTCCGGCACGGTGATGAACGTGAAGAACCAAATTAAGATGAACGGGAACTTCACTCCGATGTTGAACATCACGGCCACGGTCACTGGCAACGGAGGTTATGTGGAGGGCGGCGGTTCCTTCAATAATGGAGCCCACTGCACCCTGATAGCCTATCCCGACCAAGGTTACGATCTTGCCAACTGGACGAAGAACGGCGTTGTGGTTTCCACCGACCAAATATACACCTTCATCGTCACCGAAAGCGCCGAATATGTGGCCCACTTCGAGCCGTTGAACGGCGTTTACATCGGAGGCTCAGGCCTCACAAATGTCACGTACTTGCCTACCATTTCAACGCAACTTTATGCCTTGACCAATCAGATTTACACCGCCGATGAGCTTGGCGGAGCAGCAACATTCACGGGTATAGCTTTCTATAACAACGGCCCGGGACAGATGCGTAATGTAGACCTGTACTTGCAGCCCACGACCCGACAAGCCTTCACGAACCCCAGGATCTGGGTTTCGGCCACCGAAGACAACCGCGTGTTCAGCGGAAACATGATTCTGTTGAGCGAGGGCTGGTCGTGGATCACCTTCGACACGCCTTTCGAGTATGACGGCACTTCCAACCTCGCCCTCATCGTGGACGACAACACGGGCAGCATCCGTCCTACCAACCTGTCTTGCTTTTCGTTCACCACTGAAACGAACCAATCCAACGTCATCTACAGCAGCCCCGTCGAGTTCAACCAGAATTACAGCAATACTAACTTCAACCCCTATGAGCCGATACAGTCGGACTACGAGGGAGTCTTGGTGAACAAGAAAAACGTTATTCAGTTAAGGAGGGGCGCTCATGAGGAAACGGAAATCTACATCGGCGACGAAAGCACGTCAACCAGCTCTTACCTGCCATCATACTCCTTATACAACTATTCGCTTACCCAACAGATTTACACCGCTGATGAGATAAGCCAAGCTGGAACCGTCAACAGCATCGCCTTCTATAACGATGGTGACCAAAGGACCCGCGACTTCGACTTCTATTTGGTACATACCGACAAGGCCAGTGTTGAAAACAATAGCGATTGGATTCCGGTGGTGGAGAGCGACCGCGTGTTCAGCGGAACCGTGACTATGGTGGCAGGCGACTGGACGCGGATTACCTTCGACACACCCTTCCAATACGACGGTACTTCCAATCTCGCCCTCATCGCATGCGACAAAACGGGCAGTTGTAGTGGTGGGATGGCCTGTCGTGTGTTCTATGCTGACGCTGACGGCTACCAAACCATCCGCACCTACACTGACTATACCGCCTACAACCCTATGGCTCCCTCAAGTTACACCGGCACGCGGATGGCTGAGAAGAACCAAATCAAATTGGGCATAGGCAGTGGTCAGTTAGTACCCTGTACCATCACCGCGACGGCCAACCCGGCGGAAGGTGGCACGGTCACCGGCGGCGGCACCTACAATCAAAGTGATGAAGTCACCCTGATGGCCACGCCCAACGAGGGCTATGCCTTTGAAAACTGGACAAAGAACGGCAACGTGGTCTCCAACACCCGCTCTTATACTTTCACCGTGACCGAGAGTGCGGAGTATGTGGCCAACTTCAGCGAAAGTGAAGACAACGAACTGACCGTACACGACGGAACGACCACCAACAGCTACGTTCCAGTTTACGGCTTTTATGTCGATTGTTATCAAAGAAGCCAGTTCGTGATGCCCGCCGAAGAACTGACAGACATGGTCAACGGCGAAATCAGTAAGATGACATTCTACCTCTCCAATCCAGCTTCTGGGGCATGGAACGGTGTCTTCCAGGTTTACATGACCGAGGTTGACTACACCGCCATCAGCACCTTCATCGATCCTTCCACCGCGACAACGGTTTTCACGGGCGTTTTGGACGGTACTGGTACAGAGATGGAGGTCAGCTTCGACAACAACTACACCTACAATGGTGGCAACCTTCTCATCGGTTTTGACGAGATAGAGACAGGCAGCTACTATCCGGCCTATTTCTTTGGAGAGACTGTTCCTAGCGCAAGCGTTCAGGGTCAAAACTGCTTTAGCCTTTCAGCCGTCACTCCCGCGCAGCAAAACTTCCTGCCGAAGACCACATTCACCTATACCCTTGGTGGTGTCCCGTCTTATACCATCACGGCCACGGCCAACCCGACGGAAAGCGGCACGGTGACTGGCGGCGGCACCTACAATAGCGGCGAGACCTGTATTCTCACAGCCACGGCCAATACAGACTACATCTTCGTGAACTGGACCAAGGACGACAACGAGGTCTCCACCAACGCCACCTACAGCTTTGAGGTGACCGAGGATGCCGAGTACGTGGCCAACTTCTCGCTCGGCGTCTACATCGGCGACGGTAACACTACCACCACCGATGCAAACCTGCCCAGCAGCTCCATGTACAACTATTCGCTCACCGAGCAGATCTACACTGCCGATGAGCTGGGCAGCGGCGGCACCATCAGCAGCCTCGCCTTCTACAACAGCAGCAGCGAGAAGACGCGCAGCTACAATGTCTATATGGTACACACCGCCAAGGCCGCCTTCGAGAACATGAACGACTGGATAGCGGTGACACCATCCGACCGCGTGTTCAGCGGCAGCGTGACCCTGATTGCCGACGGCTGGACGTGGGTGAACTTCGACACGCCATTCCCGTATGACGGCACCTCCAACATCGCCGTCGTGGTGGAAGACCAGACGGGCGACATAGGCAACGGGAAGAACGAGATGGCCTGCCTTGTGTTCGACGCCGAGGGCAACCAAGCCATCCGCATCTACGGCGACGAAGCCGCATTCGACCCTACGGCACCCGCCTACAACGGCGTTTTGATGGGCGTGAAGAACCAGATCCAGATAGAATTCACGAACGAGCCGATAATAACCTACAGCATCACCGCCACGGCCGACCCGACGGAAGGCGGCACGGTCGCAGGAGCAGGCACCTACCAGTCAGGCCAATTGTGCACGTTGACCGCCACGGCCAACACTGGCTACACCTTCGCCAACTGGACGAAGGATGGCGACGTGGTCTCGACCAGTGCGACCTACACCTTCACCGTGACCGAGGATGCCGACCTTGTGGCCCACTTCACTGCAAGCGAGCCAGGAGGCGACATTACCCAGACGACCAACTTTACCACCGGCTGGAACTGGTACTCGACCTACGTCGAACAGAATGACATCGACGGCCTCGCCCAGCTTGAGGGAAGCCTCGGCGCGAACGGCATCCAGATAAAGTCTCAGGGACAGTACTTGAACTATTACGAAGGCATGGGCTGGATGGGCACCCTGTCGGGCATCGGCAACGAGTCATCATACAAGATCAAGGCCAACGCCCCATGTGTGATCAACATGACGGGAGCGGAGACGACCTCGGCGTCACACCCCATCACCATCGGCCCCGGCTGGAACTGGATAGGCTATCCGGTGAGCACGGCGATGAGCATCGGGGAAGCCATGTCGGGCATCACACCGTCCAATGGGGACCAGCTGAAAGGCCTGAACGGATATGCGAGCTATTACGAAGGCATGGGCTGGATGGGCACGTTGTCGACCATCACCCCAGGCATGGGCCTGCTGTACAAGTCGACCGGCAGCGGGAGCCAGACGCTGGTCTATCCCACAAGCTCGAAGGGAGAAGCACTCGCGGAGAACGTCACCCCGGAGAACAACCACTGGGTACCCGACCTGCACGCCTATCCCGACAACATGACGGTGACGGCCATCATTGAACTCGACAATGAGGAACTTAACAGTGAGAACTACGAGCTGGCCGCCTTCGCCAACGGCGAGTGCCGCGGCAGCGTGCGTCTGATGTACGTTGAGCCACTGAACCGCTACATGGCCTTCTTGACCATCGCAGGCGAGGACGTCACCACGCTCAGTTTCAGCCTCTATGACGCGGCAACAGGCGAGGAAATCCATGGTGCCCAAGAGATGCTGAACTTCAGCGACAACGCCATCGTTGGCTCCGCCAACGAGCCTTACGTCATCCGCTTCCGCAGCCTGACGGGCATGGACGAGTTTGGTAGCCGCATTAATGTATTCCCGAATCCTATTGCGAGAGGGGAGATGCTGAACATCACCGTTCCTACGGAAGACCTTGGCAAGATGCAAATCGAAATCATCAACGCCCTCGGCCAGGTGGTAGAGATATGCCATGGCGCGTCTCTACAGACCGTAACCGCCCCGCAAGTCGCAGGTGTTTACACCCTGCGCATCACCGTGGAGGGCAAGGGGACGTATTATAGGAAACTAGTGGTGAGATAAAATCTCGCCAAACATTACGAATACGATTGTGGAGACGTGCCATGGCGCGTCTCTACATTTTTTGTTTGATGACATTTTTGTCCAACTCACACCGATGCTTTATTTGGAGAACAAATCATGCTCTTTCAAAACAATTTACTACTTTTGCGCAAAATTTTAACTACGTTGAATCTAACGATTTCAAAGCGATGAAAAAAGCATTACCAATCTTTACTTTATTGCTCCTAATGGCCGCTACCATACAGGCCCAGGAGAAGAAACCCGACTGGATGAGATGGCACTATCTTTCCGAAGAAGAGATGTACGACACCTCGCGTGGCATGAACTTTGTCGAGACCGACCCGCCGACGGGCGAGCCGCGCTTCGTGGCCGAGTTTGAACCCATGCAAGGCGTGATGATTCGCTATCCTTTGGGTATCCCGACGAGCCTTGTGGCACAACTGGCCGACAACTGCCACGTGTATTGTATCGTCAGCAGTTCCTACCAAAACCAGGCCCAAAACGACTTCCAGAGTGCGGGTGTCAACATGGACAACCTCACCTTCGTGAATGCCCAATCCGACTCCTACTGGGTGCGCGACTACGGCCCGTGGTATATCTTTGAGGACCGCCAGCCCGCCATCATCGATAACATCTACAACCGTCCTCGCCCCAACGACGACAACATGTCGGGCGTGTTCGCCAACTTCTGGAGCATCCCCATGTACGGCATGAACCTCCAACACACGGGCGGCAACATGATGGAAGACGGTCGCGGCCACGGCGTGAGCGACAACCTCGTGCTGCAAGAAAACGGCAACAACGAAGCCAACGTTCGTCAGAAAATGCGCGACTATCTCGGCATTGACCCGTACCATATCACCATCGACCCGCAAGGCGACTACATCGCCCATGTGGACTGCTGGGGCAAATACCTCGCTCCCGACAAGATTTTGATTGCCCAGTTGCCTTCCAATAACTCCCATGCCGCCGACTACGACTCAGTGGCCGCCTATTTTGCCCGAACCAACTGCTGCTGGGGCTATCCTTATCATGTGTACCGCGTGCAGGAACCGGGTGGCTACACCCTCGCACCTTACACCAACAGCCTGATTCTCAACAAGACCGTCTACGTGCCGATTGGCAGCAACGGCACTTACAACCAGCAAGCGCTTCAGGTCTATCAAGAAGCTATGCCCGGCTATGAGATTATCGGTGTGGCCAACAACACTTGGAATGGCTGGGAAAACACCGATGCCCTCCACTGCCGCACCCGTGGCGTGATGGACTTCAACATGCTCTTTGTCGACCACCGCGAGGTGCTTTTCGGCGAACAAGCTTGGCAAGACTCTATTCCCGTGGTTTCCAAGTTCATTGCCTACAGCAACGAACCGCTCAAGACGGACTCGCTCCTTGTCTATTATAGCATCGACGGTGGCACCTATCAAGTGGCCCACATGACTGCTACGGGCAATCCCGACGAGTATGTTGGTTACATCAAAGGCTATCAAGGCGAGTCGGAAATCAACTATTACGTGTTTGGTGCCGACGAGTCGGGACACCGCTACACGCAGCCCGTCTTTGCCGACCTCGACCCACACCATTTCACTATGGAGGCACATCAGCCAAGCGGAAATTTGATTGTTACGCCTGATACGCTGTGGTTTGAACATAATGGCGACGAACAGACTTTTACCATTGAAAACCAAACCAATGCCACGGTTCAGATCAACGCCATAACTGAGGAAGGCGGTTATTTGCTTCTTGACACTCCCAACCTTCCCTACAACTTGCAAGTTGGGGAATCCATTTCGGTTGGTTTCCTTTTCAGTTTTCCGCTAAAAACGAACCGTGCATCTGATGATTATGTTTCAAGTTTGATAAAGGTTCAGACCTCTATCGGAGA
>JAEEGL014298411.1_pt1 | contig 117178 bp, 102 predicted proteins | sample 9134231 | NCBI WGS metagenome assembly JAEEGL01 (sample SAMN16246548, study PRJNA631951) | gut metagenome | biome: gut microbiome; feature: rumen; material: fiber-attached | host: Bos | place: Iran: Karaj | collected 2018-10
CCCTTCGGGGAACATACGGCAAAAATCACTATCGCAGATTTTTGCGCCTGCTTCGCAGTCGTGCAAGCTATGCTTGTTTGTCATATGTAGACCCTTCGGGGAACATACGGCAAAAATCACTATCGCAGATTTTTGTCGTATGTTTCACGTGAAACATTAGACGGAATTTTCGCTCATAACTATTTGATATTATGTATTGTTGACAAGATTTTGGACCTAAAATCACAGCTTTTAGTCTAAGAAAATTCTTATATTTTTAGTTAATGTTTAGACAAAATATTACTGTTAACATAGGTTTTAATAGCTGAAGTTATACATTGAGCGCAAGTAATCGCGTAAGGCTTCTTTGCTTTGCAACTGCGCTTTGGTCAGTTTGGGCGGAAGCGGTTGGCCGGCGCGACGCGCGGCGTCACGTTGGGCGCGGCTGATGCGAATCGCGTATTGTGCCATTTCTTCGGTTGTGTAATGGTCCATCATATATTGCAGATTCAGATTTTCGGAATATTGCGCCGACACAATATCTTCCGGCGACGGCACATTCAATACATCAATTTTTTCTTTTTCCGGCATTTGATCTTGCGGGGTGAGGCGGCGAATTTCGCCGGCGCAAACAGCTGTGGTATAAAGAAAAAGTGCTAATATCAAAGTTAGGCGCATTTTTGTTCTCCTTAAAATAAATTATCTAAATTTATGCCGCTGCCTTTTTCAAAATAATCTTTGGCTTCGCTTCCCATTTGGCGAACCGGAGCGGTGGCATTATTAAATTTTCGCACACTGTCGCGTTTAATTTTGCCGAAATCGGGCAAAATATCAAAGTCGGCACTGTTGTTGCCGGAAAATGATGGTGCGGTATTGTTGCTGCCTGAAAAAAGACCGTTCAGCATAGAATAAAAGTCATCGTCATTGGGATTAACAAAGGTATTATAGCCGCCGTTTAATTCCGAACGCGATACAATTTTTATCGGGGATTTTGTGTGGCTCATTGTGCCTGATGCCATGCGCGGCCGTGCAGAAACAACTATATGGGGCGTTGCTTGCGGCGCATCGGGGGTGCTGTCGGCAGAATCATTGAAACGCACCAAATGTGATGATTTAGGGTCTTTCCACGGATTTGCTTTGAGCGGGGCAGACGATTGCACGGCGGTTTCAGGCGTATTTGCGGCGTTGCCCTTGCCCCACGGATTTGCCGACAGACCATCGGCACATATCGGGCCGATATAGCCGCACATTACAAAACAAATCGTAAAAAATTGCAATATCCGCATTGCGTCTCCTTTATTTAAGCAAAGCATAGCACAGGATTTGGATTTTGTCACTGAAAATTATCATTTTTTCGGCGCATTGTTTTCCGGTTCTATGCCGTAAGCACAAAAAACAGGGCCGTTAACGGTAGATTTTTTGACGATGTAAGCCGGTGTGTTAACAACCGTGCAATCGGCGGGAATGTCTTTAATGACAATAGCATTTGAGCCGATTTTGACATTGTTGCCGATGGTTATCGGTCCTAAAATTTGGGCGCCGGAACCGATGGTTACATTGTTGCCGATGGTCGGGTGGCGTTTTTCTAATTTATTGCCGTTTTCATCAAATAATTTGCGCCCGCCAAGAGTAACATCATGATAAAGAGTAACGTTTTCACCGATTTCGGTGGTTTCTCCGATGACAACTCCCATGCCGTGGTCAATCATAAAACCGGCACCGATTTTGGCTGCCGGATGAATTTCTATTCCGGTCAGAAAGCGGGCTGTTTGCGAAATAATCCGTGCGGTTAAGTGCCAACCGCGTTGCCACAGCCAATGGGCACCGCGGTAAATGATAATGGCGTGTAAACCCGATGAGCATATTACAGCTTCGGTTTTGCTACGGGTGGCCGGATCGCGATCAATGACGGCCTGAATGTCTTGCAAAATTATCTTGTATTTTGAATTCATTGTATGTTATATTCCTAAAAGTTATTGTTTTTAAAAAGGATATTTCAAATATATTAACATAAAGATAACGAGAGAAAAATATGGTAGAAGTATTATTTAACGGCCATGCCGGCCGAATTGAAGGCAGATATCATAAAAGCGAGCGCCCGAATGCTCCGGTGGCGCTGATTTTGCACCCGGACCCGCTGTTTGGCGGCACGATGAATAATAAAGTGGTATATAGCCTGTTCAGTTGTTTTAAAGACTTAGGCTTTTCGGTTTTGCGGTTTAATTTTCGCGGCGTGGGGCGTTCGCAAGGGCAATTTAATGAAGGCATTGGTGAGCTTTCAGATGCAACGATTGCTTTGGACTGGTTGCAAAATATGAATCCGGATGCCAAACAATGTTGGATTGCCGGTTATTCTTTCGGGGCATGGATTGGCTTGCAACTGTTGATGCGGCGGCCGGATATCAACAATTTTATTGCCGTGACGCCACCGGCGAATGAAAAAGATTTTACGTTTTTGGCACCGTGCCCGACTTCAGGTCTTATTGTGCAAGGCGGACGCGATGAAATCGTTAATCCGCAAGAGGTGGAAAGAATGGCTCGTCGGCTTAATCAACAACGTCACGTGGAAATTGATTTTGCCATGATTGAAGACGGCGACCACATGTATAATGACCATTTGAAAGATTTGTATAAAGTGGCGGGGCAATATGTGATTAGTGCCATTCGGCGGCGTTCGGCTATGAAAGCTGCTCCGAAAGCAATTTTGCCGCAAAGTGCGGAATTGTCTGAAGATGAGGCATTGACGATTGATGATTTTGAAGATGAAGCTTAAATAATTATAATATAGAAAGGGAAAATCAGTGGCAGATACTGAAACCGCCGAGTCTTGGCGGGAAAATTTAAAGACAGTTTTTTGGGCAATTTTGATTGCTTTGATTATTCGCAGTTTTTTGTTGGAGCCGTTCCGTATTCCGTCGGGTTCAATGTATCCGACATTGCGTGTGGGCGATTATTTGTTCGTCAGCAAATATTCTTACGGCTATTCACGCTATTCTTTTCCGGCAGGATTGCCGTTGGTGAAGGGGCGAATTTGGTATTCTCAGCCTCAGCGCGGCGATGTGGTGGTGTTTAAATTTCCGAAAAACCCAAACACCGATTTTATTAAGCGGATTATCGGCCTGCCTGGGGATAAAGTGCAGGTTAAAGACGGGCGTTTATACATTAACGGTGAAAAGATGGCGCGCGATGAAAAAGAGCGCTATGTGATTGATGAATATGTGTCGGTGCCGGAGTTTTATCATCAATATGAAGAAACTTTGCCGGAGGGCAAAAAACACCGCATTATTGAAATTTCCGATGAAGAACGCATTGTGGATAATACCGAAGAAATGACAGTGCCGGAAGATATGTTTTTTATGATGGGCGATAATCGTGACCGTTCTAATGACAGCCGGCTCAGTGTGGGATTTGTGCCAAAAGAAAATTTGGTGGGAAAAGCCAAATTTATTTTCTTTTCGCATAACGATAAAGGGTCGTTGATTAAGCCGTGGACATGGTTTGATGCCATTCGTTGGCGGCGCTTTTTTATGGGTATAGAATAAATTGATGGAAGAATTGCAGGACATTTTGCAATATAAATTCAACAACGAGCGTTTGTTGCAACAGGCCTTAACGCACAGCAGTATGACCGGTAACGAACATCGCAATTATGAGCGCTTGGAGTTTTTGGGCGATCGGGTGCTTGGTATGACTATGGCGCATTTGCTTTATAAGATGTTTCCGCACGACAGGGAAGGCGTTTTGGCGCAACGTCATGTGAAGTTGGTTTGCGCCGAAATGGTGGCCGAGGTGGCGCGGCGTTTGCACTTAGATAAATATATCATTACCAAAGAAAAAGAAACCGCGCAGAGTGTTAATGTGCTTTGTGATGTGGGCGAGGCGGTTATCGGTGCCATTTATATTGATTCAAACATAGAAGAAGCGATTGCTTTTGTGGAGCGCAATTGGCGCGATATGATAGATGTGGATATGGGCGCGCAAAAGGATTATAAAACGCGATTGCAGGAAAAATTTCACAGCATGCGGTTGCCTTCGCCGGTTTATGAGGTGGTGGAAAAATCGGGTAGCGAGCATTTGCCGGTGTGGCGCGTTAAAGTGGCGCTTGACGAACAAACTTATGCGTTTGGCGAGGGGCATAATAAAAAAACAGCCGAACAGCAAGCGGCGGCAAAACTTTTGGAGACTTGGCAATGAAACCGACCAGATGTGGATTTGTGGCTTTAATCGGCGCGCCAAATGCCGGAAAATCAACTATTACCAACAATTTTGTCGGTTCTAAGGTGTCTATTGTGTCGCCCAAAGCACAGACCACACGCACAACGATTAAAGGCATCGGTATTTATGACAATACGCAGATTATCTTTTTGGATACACCGGGAATTTTTGCGCCGAAACGGCGTCTTGACCGAGCTATGGTGGCTTCGGCATGGGACGGTTTTGTAGATGCCGATATCAATGTTTTGGTGGTGGACGCCAAACGCGGTATGAATGATGAAACATCGGCGATTATTGATGAGCTGATTAAGCGTGATGCGCATGCCGTGTTGGCTTTTAACAAAATTGATATGGTGGATGAAGCGCGATTGCAGGCGCTTAAAGAAGAGTTTGAAAATTTGTTTGCCTTTGATGCGGTGTTTATGTTTTCGGCGCATACGGGCGATTATATCAGCGATTTTTATCAATATTTGGCTGATAATTTACCGGAAAGCCCGTGGTATTATCCCGAAGAGCAAATGTCGGATATGCCGCTACGGCTATTGGCGGCCGAGATTGTGCGCGAAAAGCTGTTTTTGAATTTGCGTCAGGAATTGCCGTATGCTTTGACGGTGGAGCCGGAATTGTGGGAGCATAAAGAAGACGGCTCTATTCGTGCCGAGATGACGATTTATGTGCAGCGTGAGGGGCAGAAGACCATCGTTTTAGGCAAAAACGGAGCCATGATTAAGAAAATCGGGCAAAGTGCGCGGATGGAGCTGGAAGCGCTGTTGGAAGAGCGCATTCATCTGTTTTTATATGTTAAGGTGCGCGAAAACTGGGCCGAAGAGGCGAGCCATTATAGTGATTGGGGCCTCAACTATAAAGCGTAAAAACCTCGTCTAATGGTCACCTGCTTGTTGTTTTTCTCCTCGTGTAGTATTTTCTACACGTCGTCCAAAAACAACTGCGCATCTGACTCATTATCCGAGGTTTATAACCTCGTCTGGCTGATGTCTACTTGTATGTCTCTTCACTTATGTAGCTGTATTCTACACCGCGCCCACTGCGTAAGCAGCGCCGGAGGCTCTCAGACTTCCGTCGCATCTGACTCATTATCCGAGGTTTATAACCTCGTCTGGCTGGTGTCTACTTGTATGTCTCTTCACTTATGTAGCTGTATTCTACACCGCGCCCACTGCGTAAGCAGCGCCGGAGGCTCTCAGACTTCCGTCGCATCTGACTCATTATCCGAGGTTTTATAATATAGCTGAGATAGAGCCTACGGCGCTGTTTTACAGTGCCCGATCCACTGCGTAAGCAGCACGAAGTCTGTCGGGTAATGACAGTTTTTAAGAGAGTGCGAGGATGACAGTTTTTTAAAGGTGTCGGAGAATAACGAGGAAGGTGGTGCATTCGGCTTATTTGTTGCGATTTTTGCTTGACTTTAATGAACCAAGAAGATATAACGGCAGTAATTCTATATAATTATGTGTTTATTTTATATTTATGTTTCTCTCAAATAATTCATTGTGAAATGAATGAGCGGATTTAATCTTGGTCTCTGAGCGCAGAGCATGAATTTTCAGTTTAAGTAAAATTATAGTTAAACTCATTAAACAAAGGCGTTTGCGAAAACCTCTTTGTTTTGAAAGCCGACTTCTCGTTGGAATTCGGCTTTTGCCCAGGTAAGAAACGTCGCCGTCTTGAGATAAGACCGCGGCGTTTCGTTTTTTAATGTCCTTTATGCGGTTTTTAATGTATCTATTTTATTTCAATACATTTTTTCTTCGGATTATAGGCAATGCTGAGTTTGCCTTTGCAAAGTTGTTCGGCGTATTGACCGAAAACTTCATAACGCCAGCCTTGCATAGACAGTGTTTTTTGCGGCTGATTGATGATGATGGCGCGCAAATCTTCGTCGGTAGCAATCAGTTTAGCGATGACGCCGATTTCCTGACTTTTGATTTTGAGCAATAACTTCAGCATTTCCATTAAGCTCTGTTCATGGTTTGGGATATGCACTTCGGATTTGCGATCCAATTTGCAGACATCAGAGGGCATCGGATTTTGCGCAGCTTCGTGCAAAACTTCAATAATTTCAGCGCCTAAACGTCCGTTGATAACTTCTGATTTTAAGTTGCGCACCAAACGCAACTCATCAATGGTTTTCGGGTGCGAACTGGCAATATTTAACAGCGCATCATCTTTTAATATGCTGGTCTTTGGCACATTATATTTTTGCGCACGTTTTTCACGCCATTCGGCCAGATATTTGAGTGCGGACAAAAAATGCGGTGTGTGCACATTGTGGCGAATGCGTTGCCATGCCACACTCGGATTGGTGTTATAAGTTTTTTCATCGCACAAAGCGGCCAGTTCTTCAGAACACCAATCTTGGCGATGGTGCTCTTGCATATAAGAACATAAATATTTGTAGCAATCTACCAAATATGTGACATCACCGATGGCATATTGTAATTGGTCTTCATCTAAAGGGCGCAGGCTCCAGTTGGTCAGGCGGCACGATTTATCAAGCTCGGTATGAGTAATTGCTTGCACCAAATTGCCGTAGCCGATATTTTCGGCAAAGCCGCAGACCATGGCGGCAATTTGCGTATCAAACACATTTTGCGGGATCTGGCCGCTCAAATTATAAAAAATTTCAATATCTTGGCGGCCGGCGTGAAACACTTTGACAATATTCGGATTTTGCAAGATTTCAAAAAACGGTGATAAGTCCACTTTTGACAACGGGTCAATAATCGCCGCATCGCCGTCGTATCCGACCTGCAATAAACACAGTTTCGGATAATAGGAATGTTCGCGGATAAACTCGGAATCAACCGTGATAAACGGTTGCGTGCTCAAAATTTTGCAAAAATCACATAATTGCTCGGTCGTGTTAATCAAAATCATTTTTTATCTCCATGGCAAACATTTTAGCGCTGGATTGCTTAATATTTTTTTAATTTAGGGTTGATTTTGTGCAAAATACGGGCTAGAACATTGTCAGTTGTAATAAATTTAAGAGGACGATTATGAACGAATATCGGACGCATACATGCGGACAGCTCAGAGCTGAAAATATCGGTCAAAAAGTAAAATTGGCCGGCTGGATACATCGCAAACGCAATTTGGGTAATTTGTGCTTTGTGGATTTGCGCGACCATTACGGGTTAACCCAATGTGTGGTGGACAGCACATCGGATTTGTTTGAGCAGTTGCAAGATATTCGCGTAGAAAGTGTGATTGGTATTGAAGGCGAAGTGGTGGCGCGCGAAAGCGTGAATAAAAATATGCCGACCGGCGATGTGGAAATTAAAGTTTCGGCGCTGACGGTATATTCCAACGCTGATGTGTTGCCGGTGCAGGTGTTTGGTGAAGGTAACGAACCGGAAGAGTTGCGCCTGAAATATCGCTTTTTGGATTTGCGTCGCGAACGTATTCATAACAACATTATGTTACGCTCAAAAGTTATTGCCGAAATGCGTCGTTTGATGATTGAACAAGGTTTTACAGAGTTTCAAACGCCGATTTTGACGGCTTCGTCGCCGGAAGGTGCACGCGACTTTTTGGTGCCGTCACGCCTTAATCCGGGCAAATTTTATGCATTGCCGCAAGCGCCGCAACAATTTAAACAGCTGTTGATGGTATCCGGTTTTGATAAATATTTTCAGATTGCACCGTGTTTTCGTGATGAAGACCCGCGTGCCGATCGTTCACCGGGTGAGTTTTATCAGCTGGATATGGAGATGTCGTTTGTAACTCAGGAAGATGTGTTCAAAGTGATTGAGCACACAATGGGGACGATTTTTAAGGAATTTGCCAACGGCAAAACGGTTGATGAAGCACCGTTTAAGCGCATCGCTTTTCGTGAGGCAATGCTGAAATACGGCAGCGATAAGCCTGATTTGCGCAACCCGTTGGAAATTGCCGATGCAACGCCGTTCTTTAATAATTCGGGCTTTGGTGTTTATGATGAAAAGGCTAAAAACGGCGAGCAGATTCGCGCTATCAGACTGCCGAATGCCGGCAATAAACCGCGCTCGTTCTTTGATAAGTTTGATGCGTTTGCCAAAGAAGAAGGTTTTGGCGGCATGGCTTATGTGGCGTTTGCCGATGGCGGCGCCAAGGGTATTGCCAAGTTTTTTGATGAATCTAAAATGGCTGAGCTGAAGCAGACATTCGGTGCTAGTGACGGCGATGCCGTGGTGTTTATGGGTGGCAAAAAAATCAATAAATTTGCCGGCGTGGTGCGCAATAAGTTAGGCGAGGCGCTGGAGCTGTTTGATAAAAACGCGTTTAAATTGTGCTGGGTGGTTGATTTTCCGTTTTATGAGGAAAATGAAGAAACCGGTGCGGTGGAATTTTCGCACAATCCGTTTTCTATGCCGCAAGGCGGATTGGACGCGCTTAATAATAAAAATCCGCTTGATATTTTGGCGTATCAATACGATTTGGTATGCAACGGTGTGGAGTTGGCTTCGGGTGCGGTGCGTAACCATTCGCCGGAGATTATGTATCGGGCATTTGAAATTGCCGGTTATGACCACAGTGTGGTGGACAGCAAATTCGGCGGTATGATCAGTGCGTTTAAGTTTGGAGCACCGCCGCACGCGGGCTGTGCACCGGGGGTTGACCGCACGGTGATGTTGCTTTTAGATGAGCCGATTATTCGTGATGTGATTTTGTTCCCGCTGAACGGTAAAGCGCAAGATTTGATGATGCAGGCGCCGAATTATGTGACCGAGGAGCAGCTCAAAGATTTGCATATCAAAATAGATTTGCCGGAAGAAAAGGCATAAAGTTTATGTAATAAAAAAACGCTCTGAACATTTGGTTCAGGGCGTTTTTTTTGTGATAGGTTTCAGCCTTGTGTTGCTTTTGGCGTGTTAAGGGTTTTGCCTTTTGATGAAAAGCCTCCCCCTTGCACGGAATGCTCATAAATCTCGGCCAATTTGACGTGAATATCGCCATGGTCGGCGTAGATTTCGTCAACGCGCAGCAGCATGAGCAAGAGGCTCTGGTCTACAGCTATGCAATGTGGCTTGCGGCAATAGGCCTCCAGCAAATGGAAGCAAAAGCTGGTCTTTTCCTTTTGCACAATCTCACACAGCTTTCTGGCTTGGTCGGGAATAAGTCCTCCCCAGTCCATGGTGATGACTTGCTTCAGCACGTCGCGGGCAACCGCCAGATCAGCATTGCAGAGCAGAAGGTTTACTGAGCTGTTGCATGGTGGATAGTGGTTAAAATATTGCACCACGAAATCACGCCAAGCACCGTTGGGGTGGTTGTTGAGCATTTTTTGCACTGCGGCGTTTTCTTCCTGTTCGGTTAAAACTGCAGTGAAAGTGCCGGCACTGTCTTTGTTCAGTTTTTGGTTGAAAACCAGAGAAGACAGGTCGTTGACCTTGTTCTCCTCAATTAATTTCAGAAAATTCATACGCTATATATTAATAATTAAAAACTATCTGTTAGTATAGGCAAATCAATGTTTTTTGTCAATATGTTTTTTAGTGTCAAAATTTGAAGATGCCTAATCCGCGCAAAGCGCGGAGGCATGACAGGTAAGACTAAGATCCTCCGATCAAGTCGGAGGATGACAGTTTAAAAGAAAGTGCGAGGGGGCAGTATAAAAAGCGGCGGAGATTTTTTTCGCTTAAAACGCATAGCGCACAGATGTGGCGAATTGTTCACGATTACGGCCGCGCGCGTTAAAGTCGGATTCATAAGATAATTCCAACCCAAGGTTACGCGTTAGGTCAAACGCGATAGCAGTGCGATACATCAGGCGGTCAGCCGATTTATATGGCGTGAAACGGTAGCTGGCGGCGGCAAACAGGCGAAAACGCTCAAAGTTGCTGAAAATACCGATTTCCGGTGTGAGCCCAACCCACTGATTATGCGGCAGAAAACCGCCATATTGTCCGCCGGCTTGCAAAATGCCGAACAGCCTGAGCGAATCGGTAAGCGCGTAAGTTCTGCCCAGACCAAAACCGATATTGGCAACATAGCCTTCATCAAGTGTTTGCGGACTGTATTCACGCCGCAAGGACATGTCGGTGGTATAAGAATAGGGGGTAAAAACACGGTTGGACGGCACCAGTGAACGTATATTCAGGCCGGTAAAATTTTGCAAAACCAATTTATGGCGTTGATTATAATAGCGCCAGCTGCTTTCCAGCACCTTAACACCGGCACCTTTGATCAGACCGAAATTGTTGTTCATTAAATCGGTGTAAGCCGGACGAATGGTAATTTGTTCATAGCTTTGATGGCGGTTTATGCCGGCACTGAGGGCGATTTGCGCCGAATCGTGAGCCAAGCTCGGATCTTCGCCGGCTATTTCGTGTTCCGCAACAGGCGGCATGGCACTTCGTTTGCGCAAAACGGCAAAGCTGTTTTTACGATATTCTTTGAGTTCCATTTCTTTGGCAATGTATATGTATTGATAATATTGATAAGCGGTTTCTAAAACGGTGGCTTGTTCTTGCTCGGTCAGCTGCGGCATTTCGTAGTTGTGCTCTTTTATGGCGGTTAAAAAGGCTTCATATTGCGGCTCGCTCATATTTTTTATTTGTGCCATGATTTTGGTATAACGTGCCGGACGGTAATGAACATTGCCGACCAAATTCGGCTCCGATTTGACGGTTTTTATGGTATCAAGCGGAATGGCCCAAACATTATAGCCGGAGGTCAAATCCAGCTCGGGACGCACGGCTTCAATCAGTTCCAAAAGCATATAAGAGCAATTTTTGGTTAAGAAAAAATATTGAATCCGCTTATTTTGCATTTCATAAAGATGATTGACAAACATAAGCTGTTCTTCTTTGCTTAAATTAAGCGAATATTCCCAAATATCGCGGTTTTCAATATTGTTATAGGTGTTTATGACTGTCCAATAAGGATTTAAAAAATATTTTCCGTCATATCCGCCAAAAAGCCCTTTTAATATGAAAGCAAGACCGGAATCTGCTCCCGAGGTGACACCGAAATTTGAGCCGTGAGCCAGCATTTGCGTGCCTTTGCGGGCCGTATCTATGCGCACCAAGGTATGCCCGAACATGGAGGCCGGATTATTCATATATGCATCGGTAAACAGCAAAGTGACACCGTTTGGCTGGACATCGTTCATAAACTGTTGATATTCCTTGCAATTTTTTAAATCGCCGGATATTAAGCCTTGCTTTTTGAGCCATTCAAAACGCGCCGGAAATTCGCATTTTTGTGTGTTGTCGGCGGTGGAAAAGGCTTTGATTTCGGCTTGTAGTTCGGCTTTAGGATTGTTGCGGCCATCAGGCGAAACATAAAATTCAGCACTGTCAATGAGACCATGATAAGAGCCGTTTGAACCGTGATAATGCAATAATTTGAGCCATTGTGCACTATAGGCAAAATCATCTGCCGTTGGGGCCGCTTGGGCGCCAAACGAAAAAGCTAAGAAAAAAATGTATATACCTAAACGTCGCATGGTTTTGTTGCTATTTAATAAAATTAAGTGGTATATTATATGGCTGAGATCCTCGTGTCAAGCACGAGGATGACGATATTAAAAAACAGCACGAGGATGGCGATATTAAAAAACAGCACGAGGATGGCGATATTAAAAAACAGCACGAGGATGACGATATTGTAATAAAAAAAATCGCCGACTGAGAGCCGGCGATTTTCTGTTATATCTGAATTAAGCGTGAGCAACTTGCATGACGCGAATGGTTACATCAAGAGCTTCAACGTTATCATTCGGGAAAATGTAAGCAAAATTGCGTTGAACTTCTTTGCCCAACGTTTTGCTGTCAACATTCATAATGCCGGCCAGTGTTTCAATGGTTTCGCCATTACCGGAAGCCGCATCCATGGCAAATTGTTCCATGTTGTCTTCCAAAAACGCCAACACCATACGACCGGTGCCGCCGGTGATGCGGCCGTTCGGATCACAGCCCGATGTGCCGGAAGTAATACCAAAAGTGTTATTGGCAAAGGTATTGTTGGTGGTAATGGCCAAAGATTGCGGAATAATACCCGATTGGCCGCGCCAAGCCATAGAGCCTAAACCGCAACCGCCGGTAGAGTCTACCGCGTGTGCCGAGGTGGCTAAACCTAAACCGGCGCACAAAACTACAGCCGTTAAAATCTTTTTCATATAAGTTCTCCTTATTTTAGTTCTAAAACAGGTTCATTTTAGGCGTGGTTTTGGTGTTTGTATAGAGCGACAATAACTTTTGCACAGGTTTTGCCATAAAACATTCGGATATGGCAAAATAAAACGTAAAAAAATCTTCACTTTTGCAAATTATGTGTTACATTATCGGCTAAGGAGACAATATGAGCGACAAATCGTTTATTCAAAATGTGGTGAATTTTTTGTTTTTGCGGCCGCGCAACACTAAGAAAAAGCGCAATATATCGCCACAAGAAGCCATTGCATTGCAAAAAAAACATGCGGCCGATTTTTGTGAGATCGGTTTGCCGTATGAAGTGCCGTATGTGGAAATTGCCAAGCAGTTGTTTGAAGAAAAAGAAACGGTGTTTGAGGCGGCTGTATATTATTTAGCCCGTATTGCGCAAAACAAAAAAGAGACCGCCGAACCGATTGCGGCAATTTTGCAAAATTACATGGAAAAATGCAAAAACACAGCGCGGCAGGAAATTGTGGCGGCGGCAATTGAAAATATCTGCAAAAAAAGGTAATCTGAAAATAAAAAAAACCATCTAAGATGTTGTTCTTAAATGGTTTCTTAAAGCATTGCGGGCATTAGACTTTGTTCGTCAACAGGCGGTATTTCTGTTAATCTTTTTCATCTTCATCTTCATCAACATCATAATCGTCATAATTGTCCGTTTCTTTTTTACAATGATGTGATTTTGAGAAGTGCAATTTGCAGGTGATTACGGCCAGTTGAACGCAATAATAAGGCAGCAAAAGATAGCTCCAAAAACTTTTTTTCCGCATAAGCATATATGTTTAAAATGTTAATAATTGTCTGCATAATTCAAAGATATGCGAACTATAATATGAAAAACGGATAAAAGCAAGTTCTAAATTTGTTTGGTTTCTAAATATTGTTTAATCGGTTTATAGCTTTGACGATGCTGTGGCGTCAGACCATGGGCACGAATGCCTTCTATGTGATCTTTGGTGCCGTAACCGGCGTTTTTTTCAAAGCCGTAAAAAGGGTATTGTTCGGCCAATTTTTGCATGAGGCGATCACGATAAACTTTGGCTATAACGCTGGCGGCGGCAATAGAATAAGACAATCCGTCACCGCCGATGTAACAGCTGGTTGGGCATATAAAATCAGCCGGCAGACGGTTGCCGTCAATCAGTGCATGCGCCGGAGTTACGGTTAGTTTTTCGGCGGCGCGGTGCATGGCTAAAAATGTAGCTTGCAAAATATTCAGGCGATCAATTTCGGCGGCAGAGGCCAAACCAATGCCGTAGATTAATCGGCCGGCATCGGCTTCAGCTAAAATCAAATTGTATAAGCGTTCGCGTTTGGCGGCAGTCAGCTTTTTAGAATCGTTTAAATTTTGCAATAATTCAGGGTTAATGTCACGGGTTAAAAAAGCTACGGCGCCGGCAGCAACCGGACCTACCCACGGACCACGGCCGGCTTCGTCTATGCCGCAAACAATACCGCTAAAGTTGTCTTCTATTTCCCAATTTGGCATTTTGTTCTCCTTTAGCCGCAGTATAAAGAACTGCACGACAAAAGCCAAGTGTTTTTTGAGTCTTCGGCGTTAGTGGCGGATAATTTCAAGCCCTTCGTATTCGGCTTCAACCATGCCGCCAATGATGACGGCGACGTTGGTATAGCCGGCTTTTTCAAATTTTTCGGCCGCTTGCGAGGCGCGAGCACCGGAGGCGCATAATATATTGACGGTTTGCTCGGCGTTTAAGTTATTTTCAAGCATAAATTCTGCCGGATTAAGCTCGGACAGCTCTTTTTTGAAGTGCGGCAATTTCAGTTCTTCAATGCGGCATTCTTCCGGAGAACGAACGTCTAAAATGATAGAATCGGCATTTAAGTTTTTTGGTCTGATGAATAGCATTTTACTCTCCTTTATTATTTAAATAATGGCTGAGATTATATGGTCAAGCCATAGAATGACGTTTTTTTAAAATACGAAGATGATAGTCAAAGAAGTGCGAAGGATGACATTATTTTTTGCCGCACTTTGTGCGGGGATGCCTTCGTCAGCCTTAAAAGGCTTCCTCTGCATGACAGGGGAAAGAAAGAATGAGCGATGACATTATAGGGCGCTGGCGCGCTGAAGTGTTGTTGCAAAGCGTGTGCAGGCGGTTCGCGATTTTATAGCATATAATCTCTGCGAAAACGCGGATTTTTACCGATTCTGGACAGCAATTCATAGCTGATGGTGCCGGCATCGCGTGCCACGTCATCAAGCGTGTAATCGTCAAAAATGAAATAGCCCCAATCGCCGACTTTGAGTTCTGCCACATCGGAAACATCGCAAATCACATTATCCATGGAAACACGGCCGATAATGTGTGCCTCAACCATTTTGCCTTTTTGCTTGAAAAATACTTTACCGACATTTGACAGCGAGCGCGGCAGGCCGTCGCCGTAACCGATGGAGACAATGGCAATTTTGCGATCCGTGCCGGCGCGATAGGTGGCCGAATAGCCGACAAATTCGCCTTTGGGCAAATCTGTCACTTGCAAAACCGGCGCTTTGACGGTGATGATATTTTCCATTTGGTTCAGGCGATACGGAGCCGTATTTATGCCATACATCGCTGCGCCGAGGCGCACCATGTTGCAACAAAATTCTTCGCCTAAAAAAGCACCGTCCGAGGCCGACAATGATGCCGGCAGACCGGCAAAATATTTTTGCCGCAAACGGTTAAATGTTTCAAGCTGGTGTTGATTCATAAAGTGATCTTTTTCATCGGCACAGGCCAAATGGCTCATAACCATACCGAATATTTTTAAATCGGCGGCGCTGAGCTTTTTTAAATCATTTTCACGAAAACCCAACCGATTCAGTCCGGTTTCTATTTGTATGACCGGTCTGATATCTTTTATTTTGTGCTTTTTCCAAAAACTGAGCATTTCCGGCGAGCTGATGACCGGAATTAAGCGATATTGTTCAAACAGCGGCAAGCTGTCTTCGCCAATGCCTTGCAAAACATAAATGCGTGCGCCCGGCACAAACGGGGCGATTTTTTCGGCTTCAACCGCGTGCGCGACCCAAAAATCATAGCATTCGGCGCCTTCATACAGTGTTTTGGCGATGACGGCCGCGTCTAAGCCGTAAGCGTTATCTTTGACAACGGCCGACGGTGTTGCCGGCTTGATGATGTCGCATAAAAATTTGTAGTTATGCAACAGGCGCTGCAAATTAACTTCCAGAATCGGTCGCGTCATTATTTTTGAATTTGCTCTTGTAAAAATGCTCATAATGTTTATTATCTCCTCTATAAGGGATTATTGAAAAATGTTTTATGCTGATTCACACATACACTTGCAGGATTATAAAACAAAAGATATTAAAAGTATAGTGCAAAATGCGCAAAATTTTAATGTGCGGTGTTTTGTAAATGTGTCGGCGCATCCGAGTGATTGGGCGCAGATTGAAGCATTGGCGCGCGATGAGTCGGCCGTTATTCCGGCGTATGGTGTGCATCCGTGGTATGTGGCGGCGGCACCGGCGGGTTGGGCGGAAAAATTGGAACGGCATTTGATTGAAAACCCGCGCGCATGGGTGGGAGAATGCGGCTTTGACCGACTGAAAAATGCCGATATGGCTGCGCAAACAGAGGTCTTTGAAACGCAACTGGCGTTGGCGCAAAAATATGGTCGTCCCCTGATTATTCATGCCGTGAAAGCAGACGATATTATGGCGCAATATTTTGACCGGTTGCCGGCGCGCACGGTGTTTCATTCGTGGACCGGTTCGGTGGAGTGGGGGCGGCAAATTCAGGCGCACGGCTTTTTTATCGGTCTTAATTTTTCAATTTTACGCAAGAAAAATGCAGCTGAATTGGTGCAAAATGTGGATTTGACGCAATTACTTTTAGAAACCGACGGACCTTATCAATCCGGAGAAAAAAACGTTGAAACCATGTCGCAAAATTTGCCGTATTTGGTGCAAAAAATCGCGCAATTACGCGGTGTTGACAGCGAGGAATTGGCACAAACTTTATATATGAACTGGCTTAATTTTTCAGGAGGAAATCATGCAACAAACGCCTAAATCTTTACGCTTACATATTGCTCTTTTAGGGCGCGTTAATGCCGGCAAATCAAGCTTTTTGAACCTTGTGACGGGACAACAGACGGCGATTGTTTCAGAGCAAGCCGGAACGACAACCGATGTGGTGGAAAAAGCGCAGGAATTGCCGCCGCTCGGGCCGGTTTTGTGGCTTGATACCGCCGGTTTTGGCGATACAACCGATTTGGCCGACAAGCGCATGGAAAAAACCGCGCGCGTTTTAGATCGTGCCGATGTGGCGCTTTTGGTGTGTCGGGGGGATGTTATAGGGCCTGAAGAAATGCAAATTTTGACGCTGTTGCAAGAGCGGAAAATTCCGCATATTAAAATTTATAACCAGTCCGATAAATTTGCAGTAATGCACAGCGACGGAATTTGCGTAAATTCAACCGATGCGGCATCGCGTGAGCGGGTTTTGAACGAGCTGACCGCCGCACTGATTAAAATTTGTCCCGATGATTTTTTGAACGAGCAGCCGTTGGTGGGTGATTTATTGGTGCCGCACAGCACGGCCGTTATGATGATTCCGCTTGATTATGAGGCACCGAAAGGGCGCTTGATTTTGCCGCAAGTGCAAGCTATTCGCGATTGTTTGGACCACGCGCAAAATATTATGGTGGTGAAAGAAGATGACTATGCCGCGGTGTTGAATAATTTTAAAACTCCGCCGGCGCTGGCAATTTGCGACTCGCAAGTGGTGGATATTATGGTGGCGCAAACACCGGCCGAGATTAAATGCACGACGTTTTCTATTTTAATGGCGCGTTTTAAAGGAAATTTACAAAAAATGGTGGAAGGAGCCGCCATGATTGACCGGTTGCAGGACGGCGATAAGGTTTTGATTGCCGAGGCGTGCACGCATCATGCCGCCGAAGACGATATCGGACGGGTGAAAATTCCGCGTTGGTTGAAACAGAAAACCGGAAAGGATTTGCAGATTGATGTTTTCAGCGGCTGTGATTTTGCTACCGATTTGGCGCAATATAAGTTGGTCATTCAATGCGGCGGATGCACAATTAACCGGCGCGAAGTGTTGTCACGGATACAAAAATGCGCGGCAGCCGGTGTGGCTATTACCAATTACGGAGTTTGCATTTCTGAACTGAAAGGGGTTTTGATGCGGGTTTTGGAACCGTTTGGCGATGTGTATGAGGCTTATTTGGCGGCTAAACAAAGCAAAAATTAGTCCGCCGGATAAAATAAGGTCCGCTGAGCGGTGCGGCTTGGCGGACTTTTTTTGATACAATTTTATGACGGATTTTATAAACGCACAACCGCGCCGCCCCAAGTGAAACCGGCGCCCATGGCGGTTAAGACCACCAGTTGGCCTTTGTGTAAACGACCGCTTTCCATATTTTCAGACAGTGCCAACGGAATGGAAGCCGCCGATGTGTTGCCGTGATGATCAACCGTAACGATGACTTTTTCAGAAGGTAATTCCAAGCGCTCGCCGACACTCTCTATAATGCGAATGTTGGCTTGATGCGGAATAAGCCAATCAACATCATTTTTGCTGACATGAGCATTTTTCATTGCGGTTTCGGCCGCTTCAGACAGCGACACAACCGCGTGCTTAAACACTTCTTTGCCGTCCATGCTGACAAAGCCGGCATTTTGGGTGGACGATACGCCGCCTGTGGTCTTTAGATGTTCGTATTGCGCGCCGTCGGCATAAATGCAGGTGCTTAAAACGCCGGTATCTTCCGCAGTGCCTTTTTGCTGTGTGGCACGCAAAACAACAGCGCCGGCACCATCACCGAACAAAACGCAGGTGTTGCGATCGGTCCAGTCAACAATGCGTGACAGACATTCGGCCCCGACGATCACGGCCGTTTTAACCTGTTTTAAGCGAATCATATTATCGGCCAAGGTAAGGGCATAAACAAAGCCTGAGCAAGCCGCCGAAATATCAAACGCCGGAACGCCGGCACGAAAACCAAGCTGGCCGGCAATTTTGGCTGCGGTAGACGGAGTCGTATTATCCGGTGTGACTGTTGCTAAAATCAATAAATCAATATCTTGAGGGGTTAGTCCGGCATTTTTGATAGCCATTTCTACAGCTTTACCGGCCACTACCGATGTGGTTTCATTTTCTGCCGCAATATGGCGAATCGCAATACCGGTGCGAGTCCTAATCCACTCGTCATTGGTTTCAACCATGTGCGATAAATCATCATTGGTTAAGATTTTTTCCGGCAGATAACGGCCGAATCCAATCATCTCGCTTCTAATATACATCGTATAAAATATCCTGTGACAGCTCGTCTAAATCAACATGTTCCACTTCGTCGCGAATCGTCTGCACAAAGTTCTGGCGCACCAGTTTGGCTGCATTGTTAATGGCATAAGAATAACCGAGCGCATCGGTGCCGCCGTGGCTTTTGACCGACAGACCGTTTAAACCGACAAACATGGCGCCGTTATATTTGCGCGGATCCATTCTCTTTTTTAAAGCAAAAACAATCGGTAATAAGAACGGTAGGCCGATTTTGGCCAAAATAGATTTTTTGATGGTGCTTTTAAGCATGCCGGTAATCAGGCGCGCCGTGCCTTCCATGGTTTTAAGCGCAATGTTGCCGGTAAAACCGTCGGAAACAATAACATCGGCATAGCCTTCGCTGATTTGGTGCGGTTCAATGTAGCCGATGAAATTTAAATCAAGATGTGTGTTTTTAATCATCTTTGCGGCCTGATGAATTTCTTCGCGGCCTTTCATTTCTTCGGCACCGATATTTAAGAGTGCAATGCGCGGACGCTCAATTTCCAACGTATGTTTGGCCAAAATATTGCCGATGATGGCAAACTCGGCCAAATTGACCGCGCTGCATTCGGTATTGGCGCCCAAATCAAGCATGACGCACATGCCGTTTTTGTGCGGAATATTGGTGCAGATAGCAGGACGATGGATTTTTTGCATGGTCTTCAAAATCATTTTTGAAATAGCCATCAAAGCGCCGGTATTGCCGGCAGAAATAACCGCTTGTGCGTTGCCTTTGCGCACGGCATCTATGGCCATATACATACTGGTGTTTTTGTTGCGAATGACTTGCGAAGGCTTATCTTCGTTGTGCACATATTCGTTGGTGTGAATTACCGTGCAAAATGATTTGAGCTGCGGAAATTTTTTCATTTCCTCTAAAACTTTAGCCTCATCGCCGAACAGCAAAAACTTGATGTCCGGATTATTTTTGTGCGCCAAAGCAACACCTTCCACTACAACGCGAGGGGAATTATCTCCCCCCATTGCATCTATAGATATGACCAGATTATTTTCGCTCACAACCTGCTCCAATTAAATTTTAGTTCAGACTTATTTTGCTTCTTTATTAGCAACAATATCTTTGCCGTCATATTGGCCGCATTTCGGGCAAACATGATGAGGTCTTTTCAGCTCGCCGCAGTTCGGGCATTCCTGATACGCATTCGGAGTTAACGCATCATGCGAACGACGCATGTCGCGACGTGATTTAGATACTTTTTTCTTAGGTGTAGCCATTTTTAATTCTCTTTTTAGTTAATTTAATTACACAAACATTCGGCGTTATGTTTAGCACAGCTTATTGTAAAAAGCAAGTAAAAATAACGCTATGCGAACGTATTTGTTGTCTTTTATATAACTTTTTTGCATTTTGCAAGTGTTTTTTTGCGCTATTCTAATTTATTGTGTGTCTTTTGTAAAAATATTTGGCGTCGGCACAAATATATTGTAAAAATAGGCTTAAAGAAAGGAACCGCAAATGACAATTGTTTCAATTTGGTGCAGGCATAAAGGCGATAACGTGATTGGCGCCGGTCTCGGATTGCCGTGGAAAATTGCCTCGGATACACGGCGTTTTCGCAATTTGACCGAGGGACAGGTTAAGGTTATGGGGGGACGCACATATTCCGGTATGCCGCAAAAGGTGCTTATGGGGCGTAAGGTGATTGTGTTGGATAATACCGGCAAAACTGAACTTTTTGATGCGCAAAATCATATTTTGGTAAGCGATATTAACCAACTTAAAGATTATTCCGAGGATTTGTATGTTTCGGGCGGTGCTTTTGTGTATTATCTGTTTTTTTCAACACCGGCGCTGATGCCTGATGTGGTGGTGGATTGTGTTTATGGCGGGCCGATTGATGACGGTGCTCAAAATTTGGTTGATGTATCGGCCAGCGTGGCAATTTTGGAACAAAAATATCAGGCTTTGCCGCAGCGTTTTGAGCTGGACGGCGTGGTGACAACAGTGTGGCTTAAAAAAGGCGATTTTGTTGAACAAAGCACCGTGAAAAAAATTTTGAACTATTTAGAAACGGAAGGAAAATAAATATGCAACAATATTTGGATTTGTTACGCGATATTATGGAAAACGGCGTGGATAAAATGGACCGCACCGGAGTCGGCACACGTTCGGTTTTCGGGCGGCAGATGCGCTTTGATTTAAGCAAGGGATTTCCGCTTGTTACGACCAAAAAAGTGCACCTTAAAAGCATTATTTATGAACTGCTGTGGTTTTTAAGAGGCGACACAAATGTAAAATATTTGCAAGATCACGGGGTGCGCATTTGGAACGAATGGGCCGATGAAAACGGCGAGCTCGGGCCGGTTTACGGTTCGCAATGGCGCAACTGGAACGGCGAGGGAATTGACCAGATTGCCGAGGTGATTAACACCTTAAAGACCAAACCGAATGATCGGCGCATGATTGTTTCGGCATGGAATGTGGGTAAAATTGCCGAAATGCATTTGCCGCCGTGCCACATGATGTTTCAGTTTTATGTGGCGAACAACAAACTGAGCTGTATGCTCTATCAGCGCAGTTGCGATATGTTTTTGGGGGTGCCGTTTAATATTGCCTCGTATGCGCTTTTAACCATGATGGTGGCGCAAGTGTGCGGTTTTGAACCGGGCGAATTTGTGCATACATTGGGCGATACGCATATTTATCATAATCACTTTGAACAGGTCAAAGAGCAGCTTTCGCACACGCCGTATCCGTTGCCGCAAATGAAAATCAATCCGAATGTGAAGGATATTAACGATTTTAAATTTGAAGATTTTGAATTAGTGGGGTATAAAAGTTATGAAACGATACGCGCACAAGTGGCCGTATAGTTTGTTATAAGATATGTTGAATAAATTTTTCTGTCCTGAGACGGAGAGAGGTCCATGATTAGGTCCTATGTCGGGCGACTATATAAAAAAAGGTGATGGCTGTGAAGTTGTCGCCTTTTTTTGTTACGGAAAAGAGGGTAAGGTGCAAAGCGAGGGGGAACATTATTAAAGAAGTGCGAGGGGTGACAGAAAGGTAAAATATATACACGTCATTCTGAGGACATTAGGCCAGAGGATTTCAGCCGAATCCTTAAAACAACGTCATCGCTCGTTTTGCAGCATCATCAATCGCCGCGCATCTCCTTATCAAATGTCAATTTAACCCCCAACACGCGCACAATTATCCGGCGATATGAACTTTTTACCGAAAACACATATTCCCACCAATGCTCAACCGTTTTACTGATTAAACACTCTCTTATTCGCTCCAATCCGGCAAAACTGTTCCAATTACCGCTGCCGCAATCTGCCTGATTATAAAACTTATCTTCATCACTTAAATCCGATAAATCTTTATACCACGGCAAATGCCGCGCCTCATACGGCGCCCCGATTCGAATCGCTTTATAAAAATCATCCGTTTTCCAATCCTTATGCGGCCGATACATGGCAAAAGTCGTATCTATTGATGAATCATAAAGATACGGCTCAAAACGATTTAAGCGGTGTTTATAATACAAACCCTCCCATTTAACCAGTAGCTCTTTAGCTTTTTTAGAACCATGAATATCATCGGTTTTGAGTGAAAAACCGACCTTGTTGACTTTTGGATATTGCTGCAAAATTTGATAAAATCGGTCCATAAAATCTGCCGGACAATTTTCTGCGGCAATCACATCCGGATCGGTCAAAACATAATACTCATTTTCGCGCACATTCTTAAATTCATCGTCCCAAAAGAACACCATGTGCCCGTAATTCTTTTTCATATAATGCACTTTATACGGCGTTTGTTTCAAATATTCCACCATCGGCGGATACGTTGAAACGTTATCAATAATGTGAATGTTGCGCAAACCGTATTTTTCAAGCACGGCAATCATCTGTTGCAAATACGACAAGCGATTAAAATTGATAATATAAATCGGCAAATTACCGGCATCAAAAGTCATTATGGGTTCTTGCACGCTCCTTTCAACTAATCCGAAACATTTATATTTAAAGCAGCAACCTCTTTGCCTGCGCGTTATCAGAGGTATTCCGCAAAAAGAAATTTTTTGCCGGCTCCAATTTTCTTGTAACATTTGCGGCTGATTTTCTTCCAATATTTTATGCACTTTATTGCGGGCTGATTTCATCTTCTCTGCCTGAATTTTTGAGGTATTACCGGCATAATCGCGATATTTTAGCAAAACTTCCGGAATGTTGGCAAATTTGGTTTTACCGATTAAGCGCACCCACAACATATAATCTTCCGCCGGAGAAAACTCGGCCTCATAGCGAATATTATTTTCAAGTAATACCGATTTTCTAATCATTGCCGACGGATGCAAAATGCTGCAATTAGACATTAAATCGCGCTCTATTTGACTGTTGATAACATATTTCTTTTTGACCTTTTTGTTCGGAAACCGCTCATACCATGTGCCCACCACACCCACATCAGAATGCGCCTCTAAAAAAGCAATTTCCTTGGCCAAGCGCTCAGGCAAAGCAATATCATCGTGATCCATCACCGCAAGATATTCCCCTTTTGCCAAATCCATCAGCCTGTTGCGTGAAGCCGATATGCCCAGATTTTTTTCATTTTTATAATACTTAATGCGTTCATCGCGGTAAAATTTAACAATGCGTTCCACCGATTGCTCGGGACAATCATCCAAAATTAAAAATTCAAAATCCGTAAATGTTTGATTTAATATGCTTTCAATCGCCTCTTTCAAATAGCTTTCCGGCGTTTTATAAACCGGCATTAAAACGGAAATTTTTGGGTTTTCGCCATTTTTACTGTTTATACTCATTTCTAACGTCCTTTTTCGGTTATAAAAAAGCCCGCATATAAAAGCGGGCGGATGTTAGAAAACCGTATACAAGCAGACGGCTCGGCGTTTTCGCGCGCAAAGCCTTATTAAGCCGACATCCGTCCAACAAAGACGTATTGCCGAATATTTATATTTAAAGTCATGGATCCATGACTGCTTGTATAAAGGGTTTTCTAAGCCCTTTTGCATTGCTTTTTCTAAAAAACAATGCAAGTTTTAAATTATTCTGTTTTTTTAAAATAAGCAAGCATATTTTAGAAAAAAATAAAATATTGAAAAAATTGTGAATTTCTGCCCAAAAGCTGTTTTGTTTTTATAAATGTCGTATTATGCTGATAAAAAATTGATTTTTAACTTATCAGGAAGGATGAAATGAAAACTGTTACTCGTGTAAACATTACGGAAGCAATTTATGAACAAATCGGTCTGTCGCGTAAAGACTCCGGCGATGTTTTAGATATGATTATTGAAGAAATCAGAGCAGAACTGGTCAGCGGCAAAGATGTTAAAATTTCTTCGTTCGGCACTTTTGGTCTGCACCAAAAAAATGCCCGTATGGGACGCAATCCGAAAACCGGTAAAGCTGCGGAAATTTCACCGAGAACGGTTATTTCATTCAGACCTTCGCAAATTTTGCGCAAGGCCCTGAACGCATAATAAAGCAAATCTTAAGGAGGCGGACATGGTTGTCAACAAATCTAAGTCAGCATTTAAAACAATTGCCGAAGTAGCCGATGAACTCGGCGTTGCAACCCATGTTCTGCGCTTCTGGGAAACAAAATTCAGCCAGATTAAGCCGATGAAAGCCACCGGCGGGCGCCGTTATTATCGGCCTGATGATGTGGAAATCTTAAAGCTGATTAAAACCTTGTTATACGGCAATCGCTACACTATTGAGGGCGCTCAGCAATATATTAAAGCCAAAGGTTTGAAAAACTTGCTCGGTAGCGATGAAATTCAAAAAGATTTCTTCGGTTCTGCCGAAAAAGAAGCGCCGACATCCCCTGTTGTGCAAGAAAAAGCCGCAAATCTAAACATTGCCGCTTTGGACAAAGTGGCTGATGCCATCGCCGAGCTCAAAGCTCTTAGAAACAAACTGGCTGACGTATCTTAATAAATTCTCCTTTTTTCGTTATTCTGCACTGCGTAAGTAGCAGCGAAGCTCGCGTAGCGAAGAATCCAACCCTAAAATCCTTTGTTCGTGCACTTTTTTAATATATTTTGAAAACATTATATTTTTTGTTGTCATTACACGCGCAGGCGGGCTGTCTCGGCAAATTGATTCGGCCGAGAAGACTTCGCGCTGTTTATGCAGTGCTTTCGTCGCCTAAGGCTTCTCAGGATGATAGGGATAAAAAATGACAAAAATGTCCAAAAATTGTATTTTTCCTATTGAAAATTGCAAAAAAATCAGCTATACTTAGGTTAGCTAAAAAAATTATTCTGTTTGAAATTTATATAAAAACCTTTGTTTTTTATATCTTCTCTCTTTCAGAATAATTTTTTTATTTTAAAGGAGGGAATTTATAAAAGAAGGTTTGGTTTTGGTGTTTTATGAGAGCATTTGCTTTTGTGGAAAATCATTATCAAACTTATTTGTTTTATTGAGGTTAAGTTGATTGCAAAATTGATAGCGCCTCTAATTTAACAAGAATTATTAATCAAAAATCGTCTAGCAATAGGTTTTTGTTTGATTGATTGAAGTTTTGCAGAATTATACGAATATATCTTGCCCACGATGAACGAACACATCGGCCCTAAACAAACCTACGCGGATTTTGTCGGGATAGCAATGCAATGATATTGAAGTTTATGGAATGCACAACGGAAATTGATTGACTTTGACTTATATGGCGATTTTCTAAAAAATATATGAACTATGAAGAAGAATATGTTCTTTATGTTCGTAATGGTTATGAATGCAGTTGTAGCTTTCGGGCAGAACTTTTCGGCTCAGGATGCAGATGAGTTAAGCGGTATGAACTTTGACTGGAACGCAAAAGTTGTTAAAGCTGCTCCCGCGGCTAAGACAACGACGCGTGCCACAAGAAGCGTGTCGGTTCGTCAGCTTGCTTCGGCCTCTAGCCGTCGCAGCAACACCGCACGCCGCGCCGCCGCTGCTGCTCCTGCTGCTCAGAGCTATGCTCCTGCACAGCAGAATGTCGTTCCGCAGAACGACGTTCAGGCTCAGCTTAATAGCGCGATTGCCGCCAATAGCGCCCAAAAGGTGATAATCGGTGTAGTTGAACACAACTACATTGAGGATATTTATGGGACGACAACACTTATTGTCAGGACCGCCGGGTTTGGTGGCTCAATCCGTAAATTCACCATGCGTGGTTACCGTGACTATGTCATTCCTGTTTATCAGGGCGACTATGTGTGCTTTATTGCCACATACGGACAAAATGGCATGAACGAGTACCCACTGGTTCGCTACAATGAGTTAGTAAACGTGACTGGTACAAACAGGTACTTGCAGGAATATGCTGACCATTACTACGGTGGTGACACCGCAATGATGTTAGCTAATACCCCAGGTGCTAGCAAGTGGCAGCGCACCATTTCTACCATTGCAACCGGCGCCATGACCGTAGCCTCTGTGGCTATGCTTGCCAAAGAAGTGGTGAGCTGGTTCAAATAAGACTTTCATAACTAAAAATATCCCCTTAGTGCGCTCTGTGAAGAGTGTGCCGAGGGGATTTTTTTATGGTGGCGTGCATTTTTTGCACCGCACAGTGAAAAATCATATTGACAAGCGGCAAAACATTGGGTATATAGATTAGCGAATTAAACGCCGGCATAGCTCAGTTGGTAGAGCAACTGATTTGTAATCAGTGGGTCGGGAGTTCGAGTCTCTCTGCCGGCACCAATAGAAAAAACACTCCTTCGGGAGTGTTTTTTTGTGCCGCAGATGACTCGAACTCCCAATGGGCTGGAGAAAAGAAAAGGCGCCTCAGGATGATAAGGATAGATTAGCCCCTCCGGCTCCCCGCTTGCGGGGAGTGACAGAATTTGAAGATCGCTTGACGTTCAGACTGGCGCTGAACGAGCGATGACATTATAGGGCGCTGGCGCGCTTCATGATGTTGCTGAACGAGCGATGACATTATTGGGCGCTGGTGCGCGCTATGATGTTGCTGAACGAGCGATGACATTATTGGGCGCTGGTGCGCGCTATGATGTTGCCGAATGGGCGATGACATTATAAAGATTTGGCCGAGAAGACTTCGTGCTGCTTCGCAGTGCTTTCGTCGTGTTTTACAAACACTCCTCAGTATGACAGGGAAAAGGGAACGGCTCCTCTGCATGACATACTCTTTGTCATTGTGAGGAGTGCGAAGCACGACGTAACAATCTTCGGACGCAAGTCCGATAATTAGCACATTTGCCGCACTTTGTGCGGAGATGCTTTCGTCGCTACGCTCCTCTGCATGACAAGGAAAGAGAAAGTGCGGGGATGCCTTCGTCGCCTTTTTCAAGGCTCCTCTGCATGACGAGGAGAAAAGGAAGAACAATGGCGTATTATAAAAAAATTTCCGTTGAAATCAGGCAAAAATGACTTATTATAGCCTTAATGACAACATAACAGAAAAGGAGTTGACTATGGAATTTTACAGATGCCCGCACTGCGGTAATATCATTGTTTTTTGCCACCAATCGGGGGTGATGCCGGTGTGTTGCGGCACGCAAATGCAAAAACTGACTGAAAATACGGTAGATGCCGCGCAGGAAAAGCATGTGCCGGCAGTAACGCGCGAAGATAACAGCGTTTATGTGCATATCGGCAGTGTGACACACCCGATGATTGCGGAACACTACATTGAGTGGATTGCCGTGGAGGCGGCAGGCATTTGGCAACTCAAACATTTGCACCCGAATGAGGCGCCGGAAGCAACCTTTGAAATTGGCGATAATGCCGGTAAAATCAAGGTTTATGAATATTGCAATTTGCATGGTTTGTGGTCAACGGAAGCATAATCGGTCGGCGCCGGAGAACGTTTGATGCACGAAAATAAGTTCAAAATAGAAAGCCCGTTTGAGCCGTCAGGTGACCAACCACAGGCCATTAGAGAGCTGTGCGAAGGGGTGGAACGCGGCGAGCGCAATCAGGTGTTGCTCGGCGTAACCGGTTCGGGCAAAACTTATACGATGGCAAAAATTATTGAACAATGTCAGCGGCCGGCGCTGATTATGGAACCAAACAAAATTTTGGCGGCACAACTTTATGCCGAAATGAAAGAATTTTTTCCGCATAATAATGTGGAATATTTTGTGTCGTATTATGATTATTATCAGCCGGAAGCATACATTCCTAAAACCGATACATATATAGAAAAAGATTCGGCCATTAACGAGCAGATAGACCGTATGCGCCATGGTGCAACGCGTAATGTTTTGGAAGAACGCGACGTGATTATTGTGGCTTCGGTTTCGTGCATTTACGGCCTTGGCAGTATGGAGTCGTATTCGTCCATGGTGTTTCCGCTTAAAGTGAGCGATGTGGTGGATATGCACGATGTTTGTCGGCATTTGACAGATCTATTATATGAGCGTTGTTCGGTTAATTTTGTGCGCTCTACGTTTCGGGTGAACGGAGATACACTGGATATTTTTCCGGCGCACTACGAAGACCGTGCTTGGCGGGTGTGCTTTTTCGGTGATGAAATTGAGGAAATTTACGAATTTGACTCGCTGACCGGCAAAAAAACACGCCAGTTGGAAGATATTATCGTGTATCCGGCCAATCACTATGTGACGCCGCGGCCGGCGCTATCACAGGCTATGACGCATATTAAGGAAGATTTGGATATTCGCCTTAAAGAATTTAATGCCGAAAATAAGCTGTTGGAGGCGCAACGTTTGGAACAACGCACGCGCTTTGATTTGGAGATGATGGACACTACCGGTCACTGCAAAGGCATTGAAAACTATTCGCGCTATTTGACCGGACGTGCGCCGGGAGAGCCACCGCCGACACTGTTTGAATATTTTCCGAAGAATGCACTGTTGTTTATTGATGAAAGCCATATTGCAGTGCCGCAAATCGGCGCCATGTATCGCGGAGACCGTAACCGCAAAACCACATTATCGGAATATGGCTTTCGCTTGCCGTCGTGCTTGGATAATCGGCCGCTGAAGTTTGAAGAATGGGATGCCATGCGGCCGCAAACGATTTTTGTTTCGGCCACACCGGGGCCGTGGGAGATGGAACAGAGTAAAGGCGTGTTTTCGGAGCAGGTTATTCGCCCGACCGGTTTGACCGACCCGCTGTGCATTGTGCGGCCGGTGGAAAATCAGATTGACGATTTAATGGAAGAATGTCGCAAAACCGCCGCGAAAGGCGAACGTGTGTTGGTAACGACTTTGACCAAAAAAATGGCTGAAGATTTGACCGAATATTTTAAGGACAATGGCATTAAAGTGCGTTATATGCACTCGGATATAGACACGTTGGAGCGTATTGAAATTGTGCGCGATTTGCGGCTGGGAAAGTTTGATGTTTTGGTCGGAATTAACCTGTTGCGCGAAGGTTTGGATATTCCGGAATGTTCGTTGGTAGCGATTTTAGATGCCGATAAAGAGGGATTTTTGCGCTCTACGCGCTCGCTGATACAAACTATTGGGCGAGCGGCGCGTAATGCCGAAGGACGCGTGATTTTGTATGCCGATAAAATAACCGATTCTATAAAAGTGGCGCTTGATGAAACCAATCGGCGTCGCCATAAGCAGACCGAATATAATATTGCGCACGGAATTACACCGCAAACCATTAAAAAGAGCATTTCTTCAACTTTAAAGGCTATGACCGAAACCGACTTTGTTAAAGACGATGCGCAAGATGCAGAGAAGGTTAAAAACATAGATAAGAAAATTAAAGAGTTGAACAAACTGATGAAAGAAGCTGCGCAGAACTTGGAATTTGAGCAGGCCATGGTGTATCGTGATCAGCTTAGGGAGTTGGAAGCTTTGGCATTAAAAAACACATGAAAAACCTCGTCTAATGGTCATCTGCTTGTTGTTTTTCTCCTCGTGTAGTATTTTCTACACGTCGTCCAAAAACAACTGCGCATCTGACTCATTATCCGAGGTTTACAATTTTGAGCTGGTTCTGACTTGTAAATTTTTCGCTCGTGTAGCATTATCTACGCGGCGTCCACTGCTTAAAGCAGCGCCGAAGCGCTAACTTTATGATTTGGGGTTAATAACCGCCGATATTGGTTGGTACATAATCGCCGTTGGCGTTATAACCGTAACCGATACGTTGGCCGCCGATGGCGCTCGGTGCATAATCACCGTTGGAATTATAGCCGTATTCAATGCGTTGACCGCCGATGGCGCGCGGTGCATAATCACCGTTGGAGTTATAGCCGTATTCAATACGTTTGCCGCCGATAGCGCTCGGTGCGTAATCACCGTTGGCGTTATAGCCATATTCTACGCGTTGACCGCCGATGGCGCGCGGGGCGTAATCACCGTTGGCATTATAACCATATTCCACGCGTTGACCATTGATTTCTACCGGCACATAATCGCCGTTGGCATTATAGCCGTAACGAATATTACCGGCGTGAGCGGAGGTGATAAAAAATAAAGTTGCCAGTGCTGCTAAAATGATTTTTTTCATAATGACTTCTCCTTATAAAAATCAATGTTTCTTCAGTGAAAGAAGATATTTAATATGCCGAGATACTCGCATTAAGTGTGAGTATGACTATTTGTATGTATTCTCTATAAACTTCTCCTTATAAGATACATTGTAAGATAAAGTTTTGCGTTGTCAAGATGTTTCATCTATAAATAATACTTGCGTCGGGCAATTTTAATGCGTAAATTAAAGGCAATTTTGTTAAAGGAGAACATTATGTTGCATATCGGGTGTCATCTTTCCATTTCTAAGGGGTTTGAACATATCGGCATTGAGGCAAAGTCTATCGGCGCCGATACATTCCAGTTTTTTACACGCAATCCGCAGGGCGGTAAAGCCAAAGATATAGATGCGAACGATGTGCAAAAATATAATCAATTTGCGGCGCAAAACGGGTTTGCCAAGATTGTGGCGCATGCACCATATACACTCAATCCGTGTTCCGATAATCCGCAAACGCGCGAATTTGCCGAAATGGTATTTGCCGATGATTTAAAGCGTATGGAATTTGTGCCGCATAATTACTATAATTTTCATCCCGGATCGCATGTGGGGCAAGGAGTTGATGTCGGAATTGGCATGATTATTGATTTGTTGAATCGCTTGTTGCAACCAACGCAAACGACTACGGTTTTACTGGAAACAATGTCGGGCAAAGGTTCGGAAGTCGGCGCCACGTTTGAAGAGTTGGCGCAGATTATTGCCGGAGTGAAATGTCAAGATAAAATAGGTGTTTGTTTGGACACGTGCCACGTTTTTGCGGCCGGATACGATATTGCCGGTAATTTGGACGGAGTGATGACGCAGTTTGATAAAATCATCGGGCTGACGCGGCTCAAAGCCATTCACTTAAACGATAGTCTAATGCCGTTCGGCTCGCACAAAGATCGGCACGCCAAAATCGGCGCAGGAGAGATCGGAGCCGAAGCTTTGGTGCGGTTTGTGCACCATGAAGCAGTGCTCCATTTGCCGATTATTTTGGAAACACCGAACGATTTGCAGGGATATGCGGCGGAAATAAAGTTTATGCGTAAAGCGTTTTGATAAATCTTGTCAAGGTAGTCAAAATTGTGTTGACTTTTTGTCAAATTTTACTATATTAAATATAGTTTGATTATCATTTAAATAAGTATTTATTAAAACCCGTTGCCACAGGACAGCGGTTAACATTTTGCCTATGACGGGAATATGGGATTTGGCTGGGCATTATTGCCGATTGGCCAGTTTGATCTTGCACACGCATGAAGAAGTTATCTATGTGCTGACTTTTATTGCCGTGTTGCGTTTGCTTTGGGGAACTGACAGATATTTCAGATTCAGTTTTTCATTTGCACCGCAAAAGCGATGGATGCAGCGTTTTTGTCGCATTGTATTGGTTGCGACAGTTCTCTGCGAAATAACATTTATTTACCAAGGCTTACATGTATATACTGCCGATACAAATCCGCGCATTTTAGGCGCCGTAGCTATGGCACTGTTTTTCTTTTTAGCCTGGGTGTATCTATGGCTTATAGATGTGGCTTGGTTTATTGTGTTGGTGATTTGGGGCACCATTAGACGATTCTGTTATTGGATGTGGTAGCGCCGCGATAAAATAAAATCCGCTGGACTTTAATGTTCGGCGGATTTTGCTTTATAATTTTATAATAGTGCTTATAATAATGATGATAATTTGTAAAAACTGTTGCCGAAATTATCCGATTTAATCGGACAATATCGTCTATAGTTTAGTTGAGTAAAATATATTCAATGTTATTTTCCGTGGCATTCAGCACTTTCATGTGAATACCGTTAACGTTAATTATGTGCTGATGTTTCGGAAATGCAAAAATTTTGCTGATACGACCGGCGGCATAATCAACATAAATGAATTCCATATTATCATCAACGAAGCCGTTATATTTGATTTCATACTTAATTTGCGGAGCGGATTCGGCATGTTTGATGTCGGTTGTTTTTAAAAGACGCAAATCTTTCGGTATGACTGTGGTAACATCTTCGGAAATAAGCAATTCGCCACGGTGATATAAGGCGATGTTATGCATAACTTGACCGTTTTGATCAATGAGTATCATGCGACCGTCACGTTCCGGTTCAAAAACCAGAAATCCTTGACCGTTAATATTGACATCACCAATAGGGTTTAAGACCTGTCCTTTAGCAAAATAAATTGAGCCGTGACCGTTAGTTATTTCGCCGGTGGCAGACGGTTCATAATGTTCGCCGACATTGGAAATTTGCACATTATAGGTTTCTAAATCAACCATGCGCTGACCAACATCGGCCGAAATCGGTACGTTACGCGGATATTCATGGGTTAGGCGTGTTTGCACTTGGGCATTGGCCTCGCTTAAATTAACATGATTGCCGCCATACCAGTTAATCGGGTATGTTTTGAATGTGCGCAAGTTATTGAGCCAATAATTTTCATGATTACGTTCTACCAAAGTGTGCATTTTGGCTGCAATGGAATCGCTGGTATTGCTTATATCGTTAACGAATCCGTTCGGATCATAATAAAAGCGTCCGCAAATCAACATTGGTAAAGATAAAGCAAGTAAAAGTATTTTTTTCATGGTAAGCTCTTTTTAAAGTTTGCAATATATATTGCATATACATATAACAGATATTTGGTAAATAAAGTTATAACGAAAGTAAAAAAAATGAGTAATAACGCCGGAACATGTAAAATTATTAAATTTGAAGCAGTTGAAAATATTGATGAAAAATTAGCTGAGTTTGCCGAGGATTTTTTTGAGGTGGTAACCAATGACTATGGCGATGACGGTAAAGAACAGCTGGTCGGCTATATGCGCCAAGAAACGAGTGAAGCCGATTTGTTGGCGGCTGCCAAACAGGCAAACATTGAACTGCCGCCTTATCAAAGCGAGGTGATCAGCAGCAATGATTGGTTGTGCGAAAATGTAATTAAATTTGCTCCGGTTGAAACGGGCGATTTTTTGATTTACGGTGTGCATGAAAAAAGTGTGGATACGCGCGGAAAAATCGGGGTTAAAGTTTATGCGGCAACGGCATTCGGGTCCGAACATCAAACCACCAAGGGGTGTTTGCAAGCAATTTCGGATATCAACCGATTGGTACAGGTTGTGCCGCAAAAGGTGCTTGATGTCGGCACGGGTTCGGGGATTTTAGCCATTGCGGCGGCAAAGATTTGGTCGGAGGCTCAGATTGTGGCGGTGGATATTGACAACGAATCGGTTTTGGTAGCGGCACAAAATGCATCAGATAACGATGTGGAAAAGCAAATAAGAGTGGCATTAAGTGATGGCTATCAGGCTGATTTGGTGCAACAGAATGCGCCCTATGATGTGATTTTAGCCAATATTTTGGCTAGGCCGTTGATTGCTATGGTGCCGGATATGGCGGCTACCTTGAAAAAAGGCGGATATGCGGTTATTTCAGGGTTTATTGAGAATCAGACGGATTGGGTGCTCGGCGAACATGAAAAATACGGCTTACACTTGAAAAAAATGTATCGTGAAGACGGGTGGTGCGCCGCTTTATTGGAGAAAATAAGATGACTTTAGATGCAATAAAACAACGGTTGGTTGAGGCAGATTTGGACGCTTATGTTGTGCCGCACGGTAACCGTTTTTTGGGACAGGATATTTTGCCCGAGGAACATAAATTAAAGTATTTATGCGGTTTTTCGGGCTCGGCCGGAGCGTTGATTGTGACGCGGAAAAATGTATTTTTGTTGGTGGACGGACGTTATGAATTGCAAGCTGCCGATGAAGTTGACGGAAAAAAAATAACCGTGGTGCATCAAGCGCCGTTTATGAATAATATTTGTCAGCTGTTGCGCGAACAAGGAGTGCAAAAAGTCGGCTATGATGCGTGGTGTTTCAGCGTGACGGATATTGAAAATGCAGCGCGGCGGTTTAAGGAAATTGCATTTATTGACGTTGGCGATTGGGTGCAGATTGAAACGCCGAAAAATGTGCCGATATTTAATCGTGATGTAAAATATGCCGGTTTGTCGCGCGAAGAAAAAAGCCAAATTGTAGCCAAGCAATTGGTAGATCAACAGGCGGATTATTTTTTGCTGACATCGGCCGACAGTGTGTCGTGGCTTTTGAATATTTATGCCCATGATTTACCGTATTCACCGGTGGTGCGGGCGTTTGCAACAGTTTCGGCCGATGGAAAAACAGTGCTTTACGGTGACGGCTTGCACGGAGCAGATATTGAAATTAAAGGTTGGCGCGATTTGGAAGAATTTTTGCAAAATGCCAATGGTCGCACGATTTTATATGATGCTCATGTGATGCCGGAAAAAATTCGGCAAATGGCGGCACCAAGTGCAAATTTGCTTAAAAGCCGCGATGTGTGTCAAATTTTAAAAGCTGAAAAAAATGCCGTTGAAATGCAGGGCATGATAAATTGTCATATTCGCGACGGCGTGGCGCTGACAAAGTTTCTGTGTTGGCTTGATGAAAACGGACCGGGGCAAACCGAGCTTGATGTGGTGGAAAAGTTGCATCAACTGCGGCAGGAGCAGGCGCTTTTTGTATCGGAGAGTTTTGCTACCATTGCCGGATTTGGCAGTAACGGTGCTATTGTGCATTATCAGCCGAGCGCACATACCAATAAAAAAATAGAAGCCGGTAATTTATTGTTGCTGGACAGCGGCGGACAATATTTTGACGGCACCACCGATGTGACGCGCACAGTGGCTATCGGCCGCCCGAGTGCGGAAATGATTGCTGATTTTACGCAGGTTTTAAAGGCGCATATTGCGTTGGCAAAAGCACGTTTTCCGGAAGGTATCGGCGGTATTAAATTAGATGTTTTGGCGCGTTCACAGATGTGGCAAAAAGGGACAGACTATAAGCACGGCACCGGACATGGGGTGGCCTGTTTCGGTAATGTGCACGAAGGGCCGATCAGTATTTCCGTCGGTGCTTCAAATTATGGCTTAAAGGCCAATATGGTGCTGTCTGATGAACCGGGAGTTTATAAAGAAAATGCTTATGGTATTCGGATTGAGAATTTGCTTAAAACACAGCCGGCGGTCGGTTTGAAATCAACCGAGCCGCAATATTTGGAATTTGCGGTTTTAACCAAAGCGCCTATTGATAAGCGATTGATTGATAAATATTTATTGACTGAAGGTGAGCGGGCTTGGCTGAATAATTATCATCAGAGTGTTTATAATGATTTGGCGCCGCATTTGACGGACAATGAAAAATTGTGGCTCAAAGAGGCTTGCTCGCCGTTATGATAAAATAACAAGGGGGCAAAATGCTAAAAAAGATTATTTTTATCGGCGCTGTTATCGGCGCTTTTTTTATAAGTAATATCCATAGCGCATCGGCGCAATATTTAGATTCTTCGGGCGGTAATACGTTTATCAATAAATATGTGAGCGAAAATGTCAATAATTGGAATAAATCAATTATTTTCGTATTTTATAATGACCAGCTGTGCGCCACTTGCGGCAAAACCATGGGTATGATTTATAACATATATCAGCAATATTACAGCGGTGTTTACGGGTATTTTGAAATCAATTACGCAAATGATGATGCCTATCAATTCAGCATTGATTATGATTTAATGACGCCGCTCTCAATTGTGTTGGTTAAAATTAACGACGGTATGGCACGCGGTTATCTGAAAATTGATAATCCGCAGTTTTGGGCGGCCGATCCGCAGTTTTTTGAGCAACAATTGACGACGAAAATCAATAACTTTTTTAATTAGCCGAAAATGTTATCTAATTTTTTACCAATTCCGACGTAACATACCAAATTAGGCGAGTATCGGAAAGGAAAAATTAGATTTATGAGCCAAAAACTGAAATATATTTCGCGTATAAAGGACGAATTTGATACTGTAATTTGCGGCGTAAACGGTGTGATTATGCGCGGTTCGCAAATTGATGCGGCAGCACTCGGAACCTTAATTAAAATGTATCAAAGCGGCAAGAGAGTGATGCTTTCTTCAAACCTTAGTCTGCGAGTGGGTGAGTTGTTTGGCTTGCTAAAATCTGCCGGCGTGCCGATGAATATTTTTTGTGCCATGATTACTGCCGGTGAAATAGCTCATTTTTATTTGCAAAATGCTTCATCTTTGGGACGCTGTTATTACAATATGACGTCGTTGCCGTCTAAGATGATGTTTGGGCTGAATTATCAGGAAACGCGACTGTTGGATAAAGCACATTTTGTTTTGGCCGAAACTGTAGCCGAAGGAATTAATGTGGAAGCTCAAATGCCGGTTTTGGAACAGGCTCTGCGGCGTGGTTTGCCGCTTGTTTGTGTGGGCAACAATACGTCTGTTGTCAGCGATAACGGGCAAATTTGTGCCGGTGCCGGCGCTTTGGCCGAGCAATATGCTTTATTGGGTGGAAAAGTGCTTTCATTCGGTAAACCCGATGTGCGTATTGCTGCTTATTTAACTGAAAATATTGCCGATTTTCAGCGTTCGCGCTGTTTGGTTATCGGTGACGGAATGGCAACGGATATGCGTTTGGGATACAATTTTAAGGCGCAAACTTTACTGCTGACTTCCGGGGTGCATCAATTTTCGGCAGATTTAGGCACGCAGATAAACGAATTGCAAGCTAACTATGGATTGCATGTGGACTATTATGCGGAGACATTGCAATGGTAAGAGATGATTTGCGCAATTTGATGCTGTGGGTTGTTGCCGTGGTTTTGATTTTAGAACTCAGTAAATGTCATATTACCGAAATTGCTTGGGAGCGTCATGAGGCGGCGATTGCCGAAAAGCAAAAACGTGCACGCAATGAATTAAATGCCGATGAAATTAAAGATTTTATGCGGTTGTGGCCGCAATTTAATAAATTGCACCTCAATAAAGAGGCATATTCTTCTTTTTCGGTGGAAAAAGAAGAACTGGATTGGCCGTCTAAAATTTGGTTTGTTTATCACCAATGGGATGCTGAGCGTTTCGGCTATGTTTATAAACGCTTGAATGAATTGCTGAAAGCAATGGATGTGCGACGTCATTCGGAAGCTATTATTAAGCAACTCGGTGCGCGCACTGATGATATTTCGCGCGAAATGGTTAAAACGCATCAAAAACGTATTCAAGAGCTTGATTTAAATGATGCTGAAGTGAAGCGCATTGAAGAACATGAAACAGAATTAAAAAAATTATTTAAATTATATCCGTAATTTCAGCATATTATGCGGTTATTGCCGATAGAAAAGGTTTTTTAAAGCCACAATTTTTTATTTATTATTAATAAAATTATAACTTTATGACTTTATCTTTGTAATAACTGATGTAATAGGTGAAATGAATGAAAACAAAAGAAATTTTAGATACCGTCATCAATGCCGACAGTATCAAAACAATGAATCAAATGGAAGAAAATTCGGTGGATGTGATTTTTGCCGATCCGCCGTATAATATGCAACTGGGCGATACGTTGTTGCGGCCGGATAATTCCGTTGTGAGCGGTGTGAATGAAGAGTGGGACAGTTTTGAGAGTTTGGCTGCCTATGACGAATACACCAAACAATGGTTGACGGCGGCACGTCGCGTGCTTAAAGAGAACGGCAGCTTGTGGGTTATCGGCTCGTATCACAATATTTTCCGCGTTGGCTATATATTGCAAAATTTGGGCTTTTGGATTTTAAATGACGTGATTTGGAATAAAGTTAATCCGATGCCGAATTTTAAAGGCACGCGTTTTACCAATGCACATGAAACGCTAATTTGGGCCGTGAAAAATCCGAAGGCCAAATATACATTTAATTACGAAGCGATGAAGGCCTTAAATGATGATACGCAAATGCGCAGCACATGGGAAATCCCACTGTGCACCGGTAAAGAGCGTTTGAAAAATGCAGCCGGCGAAAAGCTCCATCCGACTCAAAAGCCGGAAGCGCTTTTGTATCGCGTTTTGTTATCTTCTACCAAGCCGGGTGATGTGGTTTTGGATCCGTTTTTCGGAACCGGTACAACCGGTGCGGTGGCTAAAAAAATGGGGCGCCATTATATAGGTATTGAACGTGATGCCGCTTATGTGGCCGGGGCTCAGGCGCGTTTGGCGCAAATTGAAATGATGCCGGATTGCGCTCAAGAATATACGGTTAAGAAAAAAGTGCAGCGTATTCCGTTCGGCGCGATTATTGAGCAAGGTATGTTGCAACCGGGTGATACGCTGTTTGATGCGCGCGGTGAACATAAAGCCACCATTCGTTCAGATGGTTCGGTAAAAAGCCAAAATGCAGAAGGATCAATTCACCAAGTTGGGGCAGCGGCGCAAAATGCTGCAGCTTGCAACGGTTGGGAATATTGGTATTATAAGGACAAGAAAAAAGGTTTGATTTGCATTGATGAGTTGCGGCAAAAAGTGCGCGCACAAATGTATGGGGCTGAATAAAAGTGCAGAATAAGAGGCAGGCAAAACAGGTTAATCACTATAAGCAAGAACCGCAAAATAATGATGTGGCGGCAACTAATAACGGGTATTATGCGGCCATTGACTTAGGAACAAATTCTTGCCGATTGGTGATTGCCGAACCGACGCCAAGCTCATTTCATGTGGTGGAAACTTTTTCTCGTATTACACGTTTGGGTGAAGATATTATTCACGGCAATATGCTGACCAAGCCGGCTATTCGGCGCACGGTTTCGGCACTTAAAGTTTGCAGCGCTATTTTAGATGAATACAGCCCGATTGTGCGAATGCGTTTTGTGGCAACGGCAGCTTGTCGGCGCGCTTTGAACTGTGCCGAATTTGAAAAAAATGTAGAAAACAGCACCGGCCTTAAAATGGAAGTGATATCTTCTAAAGAAGAAGCACGTTTGGCGGTGGTGGGATGTATGCCGCTGTTAAATCGTATGATTAAACGGGCGTTGGTGTTTGATATCGGCGGCGGTTCTACAGAAATTTCGCTGGCGCGCATTACCGAAAGCGGTAAAACATTTATTGAAGGCTTTGTGTCGCTGCCGTATGGTGTGGTGACTATTTCAGAGGCTTTCCCGGGCAAAGATATGACTACTTTGGCCTATAATACCATTGTTGAGCGCACGCAAAAAATTTTGCAGGAATTTGAAGATAAATATCAAATCAGCGAGGCTATTCGTAATCAGGAAATTCAGATTATCGGTACCTCGGGAACGGTGACGGTTTTGGGTGCGGTGCATTTGAATTTGCCGCGCTACAATCGTGCGGCCGTAGATGGCATTGCGCTTTCCGGTGCTGATGTTAAGAAAGTTATTCAGCGCATTAAAAATATGGGCTATGAGGGGCGATGCCGGCATTCTTGTATCGGTAAGCAAAAAGCCGATTTAACCATGGCCGGTTGCACCATTATTGAAGCCTTAAGCTCATTTTGGCCGATTTCGGAAATTACCATTGCCGATCGCGGTATCAGAGAAGGAATTTTGCTGGATATGATTCACCATCAGAAAAATAATTATTTCCGACGCGACGGACGGCGACGCAAAATGTTTAGAAAGGGGCATAATTATGCAGGGCGAAAATCTGGCAGCCATTGATTTGGGCACTAATTCATGCCGTATTCGCATTACGGATAAAAATGGTAATGTTATTTATCGTGAGGCCGTGACAACCAAGCTTGGCGAAGGTTTGGCCGAAAATATGTGCTTTACGTCCGAGGCAATAGAGCGCGGTTTGAAGTGTTTAATCCATTTTGCCGAGCTGATGAAAGATTACGAAGTGGGACATTATCGTGCGGTGGCAACGGCATCGTGTCGTATGGCGCAAAACGGGGCGGCGTTCGTGCAAATGGTTGAAGAAATGAGCGGCATTAAGTTAGAAGTTATTTCGGCTGAAGAAGAAGCGGCGCTGACTTTGAAAGGTGCGGTTTTAAATGCGGATAAAACCAAACCTTATGTGTTGGTTTATGATTTAGGTGGCGGTTCTACCGAAATTACGTTTGCCAGCAATCAAACCGAGCCGCAAATTTTATATACGATTTCCGTGCCGTGGGGGGCGCGTAACGCTTCCGAAGTTTTTGACTTATTGGAATATAATGCCGATAATGCGGCTAAATTGGCAAATGAGGTCAAAAAATATACACGGCAGTTTTTGCAAAATTCGGATTATGCGGCACATCATGACGAATGTTGCTGTTTGGCAACATCAAGCACGCCGCTCAGACTGCTGAATATGGTGGAAAATACCGGCGTTTACAGCAAAGAATATGCCGACGGTTTGGCGGCGCCGATTGAAAAAATTGAACAACAAGTGCAAAAAGTTTTTAACATGTCGCTGCTTGATTTAATGCAAAATCCGTATATCGGAGAGAGCCGGTCATCAATCTTTGTGGCGGCATGTGTGATTTTCAAAACCATTTATGACGAGTTGCAAATTAAAACGCTGACGGCGTCACTCAAAGGGGCGCAAGAAGCATTAATTGAGGAATTGGGACAAAAATGGCAAAACTGACGAAATCGGCCAAACAGGTGCGCGGGCGCAAAATGTTGACCGTGCGTGTGAAAACGGCAAAATACAATACCGTGTCATCAAATCGTTGGTTGGAACGGCAACTTAACGATCCGTATGTGGCAGAAGCAAAACGTTTGGGATATCGCTCAAGAGCGGCTTTTAAGCTGATTCAACTTGATGAAAAATTTCATTTTTTGGGCAAAGGTAAGACCATTGTTGATTTGGGGTGTGCACCCGGCGGTTGGACGCAGGTGGCCGCTCTGCGCAACAAAGGCGAGGGACAAATTGTCGGCATGGATTTACTTGCCGCCGAGCCGATAGAAGGCGCTTTAATGATTCAACAGGATTTTACCGAAACCGGTGCGGCCGAAAAAATAAAGGCTTTACTTCACGGGCCGGCCGATGTGGTGATGAGCGATATGGCGGCAAATACGACCGGTGTGCAAAATATTGACCACTTGCGCACGCTTGGTTTGGTGGAGGCGGCCTATGAATTTGCCAAAGAAGTTCTTGCCGAAGGGGGGATTTTTATTGCCAAGGTTTTTCAAGGTGGCACAGAAGCTAATTTGCTGGCCGACATGAAAAAACATTTTACCAAAGTCACGCATTTTAAACCCGATGCCAGCAGGCAGGACTCGGTTGAGATGTATGTCGTCGCCCTCGGTTTTAAACTCGTCTAATGGCCATCTGCTAGGAAGATTTTTCCTTGTGTACTATTTATGTACACGGCGTCAAAATCTTCCGTCGCATCTGACTCATTATCCGAGTTTCTAAACTCTCTAAACCTCGTTTAGCTGGTGCTTACTTGTAAATTTCTCGCTCGTGTAGCTTTATCTACACCACGCTCCAAATTCACTGCGTAATCACACACGCTATCCGAGGTTTTAATCTTGAACGAACAGGCATAATTACTTGTAAATTTCTCGCTCGTGTAGCTTTATCTACACCACACTCCAAATTCACTGCGTAATCACACACGCTATCCGAGGTTTTAGATGTGTTTAACCGGCGTTATAGGTTTGCATCAGTTCTCTATCTTTTTCAAACAAATATAGCAAAATACGCAGAGCTTCGCCGCGTAACGAATGCAAGTTTGGGTCTTGCTGCAAAATAAGGGCGGCATCGCGACTGGCGGTTAATAATAAGCCGCTATGAACATCTAAATCGGCCACCTTAAAACGTCCAAAACCGGATTGTTTGGTGCCCAATACTTCGCCGCCGCCGCGCAATCGCAGATCTTCTTCGGCAATCATAAAACCGTCTTCGGTATTGCAAATGGCTTGCAAACGCATTTGTGCAATTTGGCTGGAAGCATCGGACATTAAAACACATAGTCCGGCTTCATTGCCGCGTTTGATGCGGCCGCGCAGTTGGTGTAATTGAGCCAGACCAAAGCGTTCGGCGTGCTCAATAATTGCCACGGTGGCATTGGGCACATTAACGCCGACTTCAATGACCGTTGTGGCTACCAAAAGCTTAATTTGACCGTTTTTGAACGCCGTCATTACCGCATCTTTTTCGTTTTCTTTCATACGACCGTGCACCAACCCGACTTTATCTTCACCGAAAAGCCGGCGTAAGCCTTCATAACGCGTGATGGCAGCCGATAAATCGCTTTTCTCCGATTCTTCAATCAGCGGACACACCCAATAAGCCTGTGTGCCGGCTTGCAATTTGCCATCCAGCATATTGATAACCTGAGCCATTTTACCATAAGGCACAATGACTGTTTTTACCGGTTTGCGCCCCGGTGGCAATTCATCAATTTGCGAATAAGTCATGTCACCGAATTGGGTTAAAAGCAAAGTGCGCGGAATAGGGGTGGCGGTCATTACCAAAACATCACATTGGTGTCCTTTTTGCGATAGATTAAGACGTTGATTGACGCCAAAGCGGTGCTGTTCGTCAACAATGACATAAGCCAAATCGTGAAACAGCACATCTTCGGTAAACAGGGCGTGTGTGCCGATAACAATATCAATTTTTCCGGCAGCCAAATCAGCTAACAGCTCTTGTCTGGCCTTGCCTTTAATATGGCCGGTCAGCAGAGCGGTTTTAATTCCGATTGTCGCACACAACTCGGTAATTGTTTCGGCGTGTTGTTGAGCCAAAATTTCGGTTGGTGCCATAATGGCCGCCTGTGCTCCGCATTCTACGGCGTTCAGCATGCTTAAAAGCGCCACAATGGTTTTACCGCTGCCGACATCTCCTTGCAATAACCGGAACATACGATATTCGCTGAATAAATCGTGTTCAATTTCAGCAAGGACGCGTTTTTGCGCCGCGGTTAAATTATATGGCAACGCTTGCAAAAGTTTTCGTTTTAATTTGCCGGCGTTAGCCAGAGAGCGGCCCTTTTGCTTTTTTAGCCGACCGCGCACAATGGCAAGCGACAGCTGATTGGCGAGCAGTTCGTCATAGGCTAAACGCATGCGTGCCGGCGCAGTTGGTAATAAATCATCTGTGGTTTGCGGATTGTGTGCCAGTTGTAAGGCGGTTTTAAAGTCGGGAAACGAGCGTTGTTTGATTAACCTTTCATCTTGCCATTCCGGCAGGGATGGTAAATTTGCCAAGATTTGGTGCATCAGTTTGTTGAGTATTTTATTGTTTATACCGGCCGTCAAAGGATATATCGTTTCTAAAGCCGGCATTTGCTCTATAGCACCGTCATCAACCACATATTCGGGATGAGCCATGTGCAGAGCGCCGTTAAAAACATCTATTTTGCCGCTGATGATTTTGTGCGAACCGACCGGAAACTGACGCGCCAAACTGTTGCCGAAGGTTTTGAAATAATCCAAGATGATTTGTTCGGCAAATATTTCTTTATCAGCTTCTTCCACTACAATGCGATACGGTTGTCGGTGTGCATAGGAGGGTGTGTGTTCTACAACTCGAACTCTACCGGTCCATACCTGCCCGTTTTGCACCTTATTTAAAGGAATATTGCAACGTCTGTCAATAACGCCGGACGGTAGATGCCACAATAAATCAATCAATCGGGCTCCACAAAAGTTCTCTAAAAGTTTGGCATATTTCGGCCCCACGCCGGAAAGCGTGGTGACTGAGGCAAAAAGATGGTCTAAAATGTGTGGGCGCATTGTGTATTTATCTGTTTTTTTGTTGCGATATGGCGGCATTATATATATCTTATAACAAGTTGTAAACAGGAAAGCTTGAATTATGCTACACGAAATCAACGATAGTGCGGATAAAACATTTACCAACGTTTGTGATGGTTATGAGGCGTTTTTGTTGGCACAGATGTTGTCTGATAAAAAGGCATCACCGATTTTATATATTGCCAGTGACGGAGTCAGTTTGGCTCAAACGGCGGCGATGTTGCGTTTTTTGCAGCCGGATTTGCCGGTGTTGGAATTTCCGGCATGGGACACGGTGCCTTATGATCGCGTTTCGCCAAACAGCGCAATTACGGCACGGCGGATTGATGTGTTATCGCAAATTGTGTTCGCTTCTCCAAGTCAGCCTTTGGCGGTAATTACCAGTGTGGGGGCTGTTTTACAAAAATTGGCGCCGAGCAAAATTTTTAAGAATGCGCGCAAATTGATAAAGGTGGGCGACAAGCTCAATTTTGATAATTTTTTGCACTATATTACGCTTAACGGTTATACGCGTGTGGAGCAGGTTATGGAAGCCGGCGAATATGCTATGCGCGGCGACATTATTGATATTTTTCCGAGCGGTATGGACAATCCGTTGCGTATTGATTTGTTTGATGATGAAGTGGAACGAATTCGGACTTTTGATGCCGTGTCACAACGCACCGTCGGTGAGCTTAAAGAATATCATTTTCAGGTGGCCGGCGAGGTGATTTTAGATGCCAATACCATGCGCACGTTTCGTGCCAATTATCGCGAACTGTTCGGTGCCGAAGGTATGCATGACGAAATGTATGAGGCAATTTCGGAAGGGCGTAAATATATCGGTATGGAAAATTGGTTGCCGCTTTTTTATGAAGACGCATTACCGAGCTTGTTTGATTATTTGCCGAGTGCGCAGGTGGTTATCGGTAAAAATGTGCAAGACGCATTAAAAGCCAAAACCGACGGTATTCAAGATTATTATGATGCACGAAAACAAGCATTGCAAATCAGGCGCAAAACAGCCGACGAAGAGGTTTATCGGCCGGTGCCGCCGCAACAATTATATTTAAATGCCGATGAATTTATGCAAAAGATAAGTGCGCGTAAGGCTGCTTATGTGACGGCTTTATCTTTGCCGACGGCCTCAAATGTGATTGATGTCGGCACCGTTCCGGGACGCAATTTTACGCAGGCTAAGCATGTGAGTGCCGCGGCGGTTTATGAAGAACTAAGCGATTATCTGAATGAAAATGCACGTCGTAAACGCATTATTTGCTGCTATGCCGAAGGTTCGCGTGCACGCTTGCAAAGTTTAATGCAAGAATACGGAATTAAAAATACGGCATTGGCTGCTACATGGCAGGAAGCCGATAAATTGTGCGCGCAGAAACGTATTGTTTTGGTATTGGCTGATTTGGCGCATGGTTTTCGCGATGATGAATATTGCCTGATTTCCGAACAGGATATTTTGGGCGAACGGCAACATCGTAAGGCACGTAAGGTTACTTCCAAAGATTTCATCGCTGATGTGTCGGCGCTCAGTATCGGTGAGTTGGTGGTGCATATTGAACATGGTATCGGTCGTTTTTTGGGGCTGGAAAATATTATGGCCGGCGGTGCACCGCACGATTGCATTAAACTTTTATATGCACATGATGATAAGCTGTTTGTGCCGGTAGAAAATATTGATGTGATTTCGCGTTACGGCTCTGATGACGAAAATGCGCAACTTGATGTTTTGGGTGGGGCGGCATGGCAGGCTAAAAAGGCTAAAGTTAAAGAAAAAATAAAGGATATAGCCGAAAAGCTTATCCGCACGGCGGCCGAACGCCACTTAAAATCGGCTGAAAGTTTTATGGTGCCAAACGGGCTTTATGATGAATTTTGTGCACGTTTTCCGTTTAGCGAAACCGATGACCAACTGCATGCCATTGCCGATGTTTTGCAAGATTTGAGTGCCGGTGAGCCGATGGACCGCTTGGTGTGCGGTGATGTCGGTTTCGGTAAAACCGAAGTGGCCTTGCGAGCCGCTTTTGCCGTAGCGATGAACGGTGCTCAGGTGGCACTGATTGTGCCGACAACGCTTTTGGCACGTCAGCATTATTTGAATTTTATGGAGCGCATGACCGGATTTCCGCTTAAGGTACGTATGTTGTCGCGGCTTTCAACGCCTAAAGAAATTCGTCAAACTAAAGAGGGGTTGGCAAGCGGTGCGGTGGATATTGTGATTGGTACACATGCGCTTTTATCTAAAGATGTGCAATTTGCTAATCTCGGACTGTTGATTGTAGACGAGGAGCAACATTTCGGAGTAGCTCATAAAGAAAAGCTTAAGGCACTTAAAGCTGATGTGCATGTGTTGACATTGAGCGCTACGCCGATACCGCGCACGTTGGAATTGTCATTGACCGGTGTTAAGCAACTCAGTATTATCGCAACGCCACCGGTTGACCGTTTGGCCGCACGCACGTTTGTGATGCCGTTTGACCGTGTGATGATTAAAGAAGCAATTTATCGTGAAAAATTTCGCGGCGGGCAGAGCTTTTTTGTGTGTCCGCGTGTGTCGGATATTCCGGAAATGCAAAAAGTTTTGCAAGAGTTGGCACCTGATGCTAAAATTGCCGTGGCGCACGGACAAATGCCGGCAACGCAACTTGAAGATATTATCGGCGATTTTGCCGATGGTAAATACGATATTTTGCTGTCAACCACCATCATTGAATCGGGTATTGATATGCCGAGAGTGAACACCATGATTATTCATCGTGCCGATATGTTCGGTTTGGCACAACTTTATCAGCTGCGTGGACGTATCGGGCGCTCTAAGGTGCGGGGGTATTGCTATTTTACGGTGCCGCCGCGTAAAAAACTCAACGCCGTGGCCGAAAAACGGTTGAGCATTTTGCAAGCGCTGGATACATTGGGAGCAGGTTTTTCTCTGGCCAGTCACGATTTGGATATTCGCGGCTCAGGCAACGTGCTGGGCACCGAACAATCCGGCCACATCAAAGATGTCGGTATGGCACTGTATCAGCACTTATTGGAGGAAGAAATTGCCCGTCAGCGTGCTGGTCAGTTGGCAGAAAAAACTGTGGGTAACACTGAATGGGCACCGCAAATTGTTACCGGCGTGCCGTTGATGATTCCGGAAAATTATGTGCGTGATTTGGGTGTGCGTTTAGGGTTATATCGGCGTATCGGTGCGCTGAAAAATGCCGATGAGCTGGCTGATATGCGCGAGGAGTTGATTGACCGCTTCGGACCAATTCCGCCTGAAGTTGAAAACTTACTGCAAACTATTGAAATAAAACAACTTTGTTATCAGGCCAACGTGGCTAAAATTGAAGCCGGAAGTAAAGGTATTTTGCTCTCCTTTCATAACAATACCTTTGCCGCCGCCGACAAGCTGATTGATTTGGTTACACGTTCGTTTGGGGTGCTGAAGATTCGGCCGGATCAGAAGCTTTTTGTTGATCGTGAATTGACCTCATTTAATGAACGGATTGAGATGATAAAGAAAATTGTCACTCGTCTGGTAAACCTTGTCTAGCTGGTGCTTACTTGTAATTTTTTTCCTTGCGTAGCTTTATCTACGCGGCGTCCACTGCTTAAAGCAGCGCCGAAGGCTCTAAAATGACGGCGTAATCACGCACGCTATCCGAGGTTTACAACCTCGTCTAATGGCTATCTGCTTGCGACCTTTTTTCCTCGTGTAACTGTTTGTTCTATGGATTTTGTCGTGTTAATGCAACGCAAGTCAAGGAAATAGGAACAGCCCTTTATAATCCCTCGCAATCTATACCGATTGCAATGGATTTTTTATATATTATTACTTAAAAAATTTCCACTAATACAATTTGATACATTATTAAATTTAAGTAATATTTTAACTATATCAGCCACTTTTTCCGGCGTATATTGACGATACAAAAAGTCTATACGGAAAAAGTCCGGAGTGAGGTCGCGTGCCGTATCGGCAATGCAAAACGGCTTATCATCAAATACCATCATTTGACAGTTTTGCGATAAAGCCTTAAACTTTTGGCCTTGTCTTTGCAAATCAAACCATTGCGGTTGCTGATTGCAGGTTCTGCAATCGTTATCGCGAATACAGCCGACGCTGATAAACAGCGGCACATCCTGATAGATAATAAGCGTTGTTTTTAAACTTGATTTTTTTATTAAATTACAAATGTTTGTTTTTATATCTTCAAGCGATAGTGTAATTTGAGAAGCGCCGATTTCGGCGGCCATGGAGATTGCCTGCGTATTGAGCATATAAAGTGATGAGTCAAAGCTGATATCAAGCTGATTGAGCGGTAATATTTCAAGAGCCCAATAGTTGGCAACCTGCCATTTTTTGTAACCGCCGTCAAGCAAGCGACCGATGATATCGGCATATAGTGCCGGATGGCGGCAAACCGTTGGTAATGCAATGCGAATTTTGTTTTTTGGCAGGTGATTAAGCGCATTGATATCACTTTGTGGGGTAATTTGATAAATTATCTCAGCAAAATCATTTAAATTAAGTAAATTCAAATAGTTGAGATTATCAACTTTAATGGCAAATTGCGGCTGATCGGGCATCGGTGCGGTGCGTTGCGGCACATTCGGCAAAATGCCGGCGGGCGTTTCAATCTTGATTTGACTGTAAAGTTGGCGGCGCAGTTCATTAAGAAGCGATGCCGGTGCAAAAAGATTTTGCGGATTTTCAATTTGCAAATGGTGCAATTTTAAGGCTGTATCGCCGGTTTTAGCAAATGCGGTCTGCACGGCCTCAAGGCTTTTTTGTGGATTTTGTGCCGGTGTAAATGTGCCACTCACGCTGGTTTTACAGTCATTGCAAATTGCGGTGATTTGATGAGGCTCTATTTGCACAATTACGTCTATGTCATTGCTGTTGCGATATAATTTTGGCTTTGGTTTTTCATAGTGATAAGCGCCTTTAACCGCACCGGAAGATGCCAGATAGATTTTATCGCCGTGTTTGAGTTGCGGATAGCCGGCCGGAAGTTCAATTTCTACCATTGTGCCGGCAGCGGCTTCAAATACGCTTTTGCGGTCAACAAACAGTCTTTGCACGGAAAAACCGAATGGTTTTTCATCACCTGCAGCATCAATTTGTAAGCCGTCGTGGCGTGCCAAAATATGATTGGTGGTAAAACGGAGCCGACCGTGGCTAATTTGCGCCACCGAGCCGATTAAAAGGCCGCGATGGCCGACAAAATCACGGTCTATTACCTGTTTGTCTTTGCCATAAAAGTGGAATTTGCACCACGGACGTGAGAAAATTTGTTTGATGTTATCGGCTTTATGTGCATCGGTGCCTTTACCGTCTAAGATTTGGCGGTAATAGTCGGTAACGGCGGCAACGTATAATGCCGATTTTTTACGCCCCTCAATTTTGAGCGAAGTGACTGGCATTTTGAGAACATCTTCTTGCAGAGCCATATCTTTCATGGAAAACAGGTGGCTTTCTTTTTGGTCGTTGCATTTGAAGGCGGCGCGGCACGGATATATACATTTGCCGCGATTGGCGCTGCGGCCGTATTCCATGGCCGAAAATTGGCAAATGCCGCTGTATGAATAGCACAAGGCGCCGTGAATAAAGGCTTCGGTTTCCAAATTCGGTATGGCGGCAATTTCTTTGATTTCGGCCAATGTCAGTTCGCGTGCCAAAACTACGCGTTTAAATCCCTGTTTTTGTAAAAAAAGCGCGCCTTCTTTGTTATGCACTGCCATTTGTGTGCTGGCGTGCATTTCAAAATGCGGATATTGTTTGCGCATAACGCGAGCCACACCCAAATCTTGAATAATCAGGCCGTCTACATGGCAACGTGTGCAAATATCAAGGCTTTTAGTCAGTTCCGGCAATTCGCTTTCCTGCAAAACGGTGTTTAGGGCTACATAAACTTTGCGGCCTAAATGATGAGCATAGGCGGTAAATTCGTCCAATGTCGGTTCATCAAAATTAACGGCAGTGGCACGAGCCGAAAATTTTGACAACCCCAAATATACGGCATCGGCACCGTAATAAAGTGCGGCATAACCGGCTTCAACATCGCCGGCCGGTGCTAAAAGTTCTTGTTTTGGCATATTAAATTCCTCTTATTTTTTATGGCAAACAAATTAAGACAAATTACACCGCTTGTCAAGATATCGCGCGGACCAATATCCGAAAATCACGGTTTTTGCATTGCTTTTTATTTCAATTGAGCTTGATATAAGGCGCCGTATATACTGTCCGGATTTTGCACCAATTCTTCATGGGTGCCGGTTTCAACAATTTTACCGTAATTGACCACGACGATTTTATCGGCATGGCGCACGGTGGATAGGCGGTGCGCAATCACAATAACGGTGCGGTCGGCCATTAGATTATCAATAGCTTTTTGCACCATGGCTTCCGATTTGTTATCTAAGGCTGAAGTGGCTTCGTCTAAAATGACAATCGGAGCGTTTTTCAAAAATGCCCGAGCAATCGCAATACGCTGTTTTTGTCCGCCCGACAGCAAAACACCGCGCTCGCCGATTTGGGTATCCAAGCTGCTCGGTAAATCGGCCAAAAAATCGGTAACATAAGCCGCTTCAACAGCGCGGTTGATTTCTTCTTCAGTGGCATCAGCTTTACCGAGTAAAATATTTTCACGGATAGTGCCGTTAAACAGATAATTATCTTGGAAAACAATAGCCATTTTGTCACGCAGGGAACGCAACGAATATTGGCGAATATCTTTTCCGTTAAGCAAAATTTGTCCGCTTGTCACGTCATAAAAACGCGGCAAAAGGCTGACAAGCGTGCTTTTTCCGCCACCGGAGTTGCCCACCAACGCCACGGTTTCGCCTTTTTTAATGCACAGATTGACATTTTCAAGCACCGGCTTGCCGGCCACATATTCAAAACCGACGTTTTGATATTCAATAGAACCGCTGACTTCGGTTAATTCAACAGCATTCGGGTTATCATCAATCACGGGTTGTTTTTTGAGCAGTTCAAAAATGCGTTCCATAGCCATCAGTGCAATTTGCAGGTTGCCATAGGTGTTACCGATGCCTTTGATCGGTGTATAAAGTAAAATCAGTGCCGCCACAAACGATACAAAGTTTCCGGCTGTAATTTGATGCGATAAAATCAAATAACTGCCGGCCCAAATGACCAATGCAATACCGAGCGAGACCATAAAGTGCATCAACGGTGAAAGCAGACCGGTGCGTTGCACCATTTTCATGCCCAGCTTAAATGCGTGGCGCAAAGTTTGAGAAAAGCGTTGGTTTTGATAGTCATATAAATTGTATGCGCAAACAACTTTACTGCCGCCGAAAGTTTCATTATAGTGCGTCATAACTTCGGCGTTTGTGAAAACGGTTTCTTGATTGATGTCTTTAATGCGTTTGCGCACTTTGGTCAGCGGAAACAGGGCGCCCAACAGTGCCGCTACGGCAATCAGTGCCAACTGCCAAGAATTGTAAAACAAAACGCCGATGAGCGCCAGAGAGGAATAAAAACGCGTAAAAAACAGCTTTAAGTTGTTCAAAAGGCCGGCGCAGGCATCGTCCACGTCTTTATTAAAGCGCATGATAACATTGCCAGAGGTGTTAGAGTCAAAAAAAGCGGTTTCATATTTAAGCAGTTTTTCATAAAGGGTAATTTTTACGTCAGCGGCAATGCGTCCGCCCACCCAAGTGTTGGCATAATTAACGCCGAATGTTAAAAAGCTTTGCAATGCACTAAAAATGACAATAACCAAAGGAATCCAATAAGTGCCGGTGTTTTGTTCAATCATCATTACGTCCATATAGGGCTTTAATGACCAAGCAATAACGGCATCAAGCGCGCCTACCGGCAACGTTAAAAGCATGGCCAACAAAGCGCGTCCCCAATACGGTTTTACAAACGGCCACATTTGGCTGTAATCATAAATAAAATGGGTGTTTTTAATTTTATTTAACAGTTTTCTCAGCATTTAGTATCCTTAATTTGCCAACACTATACACCATAAATTGCAAAAGTAAACAATTACCGCAAAGATATAAACGAAAATCATTTTTTTGCCAAAAACATATTGACAAAATTTTAAAGGTGCGCTATATTAAGGTTATACTCAATAAAATTTATGGCAACATCGGGCGGTGAAAATGGCAGCAAAAACACGTTACATCAATAAACATCGCAAGACTCTGTGCAAAGGTATACTAAGTGCGGGATTACTTGGCGTGCTTGGCGCAATGAGTTTCGGGCTGACAAAATCGGCACCGGAAGCTAAGAAAATGCCGCAGAAACCGACCGATACTGTGCTTGTTATTAAAAATCCGTATGTTGATGTTGCTTACTTGACCGATACACTGGAAAAACCGGGCACGGCTTTATTAGTAAACCAACACGGCAAAATTACCCGTAATTATGTGGAAAATAATAATCTTTATCGCTTTGATTTAGCGCTGTTTGTGCATGAATGGTGGCACAGCCAAAACCATGCCCTGTTTTATGAATACAAATATATGACGCCGCATGAATATTATAAAATTTGCATGCACAACGAAATTACGGCCAATTTGGCGGCACTTTTAACCGTGCGTTTGGAATATATGGTGGCCGATAACAAAGCTGAAGTGCTTAAAAAATATGAGCGCTCGTATCTGAAGTTTTATATTGATGCCATTAAAAACAAAAAAATCAATCCGTTTGATTTCAGCGAAGCGGCGCGTGAAAAAGAATGGCACCTGATTGCCAATGGGGTGCGCGATATGTGGATGCAAAAATTTGCCAAGCATTATGCTCTAACCATGCATCTGTATTTGCAAAGTTATTATAATCGTTTCGGCGATAAAATTTGGCAAAAGCGCAATAACGGCAATTATCAGACTTTGTGCTCTCAAATGTATACCATCGGCGGGGTGAATTTTTGGAAATATATGGATAAAGATATTGCTTCTGATGATGACAGAGTTTTGATTGCCGAGAATTTGCGCAAAGTTAAAAGCTTAAAAACGGACGGCCGAAAAATTATGACTTATGTGGAAAATGACATAGAGTTGTTAAACAATGTCGGTCTAGCCAAACAATCTGAGGCGTTTCAGAATTTGTTGATTGCCGCGCGGCTGAAGGCGCAATTGGATCATGTTAAGCCGGAAAAGTTGCAAAAATATCCGGGCATTATTACGATTTTATACAACAAAATTCAAAGTGAAATTCGCCTTGATAAGCAATATGATGAGCTGGTGAAAGCTTTTCCGAGCCTTAATAACAACCGTTGCCAGATAACCCATGATGAGGGCAAATATGCGCAGGTCATTGGACAGATGTATACCTATAAAGGGGTGGATTTAACGGTTTATATTAAAGATTTTGCCGCCTCAAATGTGCCGATTAAAGCAACGCAAATGATGAATTGGTCCGAACCGGAGTGGTTTAGACCGCAACCGCCGGCGGCGTTTGTTGTTAGTGAAGCAAATACGCCGAAAAATATACCGTATGTGTTGCCTTTATATCTTGAGGCATCTCCGGCGGCTCAAAAACAGCGAATTTTGCCGCAACCGCAAGCCAAACATCGCCTGTCGGCACCGCAAGCCATTACCATTCCAAACTGGCGAGAACCGTTGCTGTTAAAGCGACCGGAAGAAATTGAACCGGTGGCGGCACTGATGCGTGATTATATCAATATGCCGCAAGTGTTAAAATTATGTAATACAGAAGCACAAAGAAAATATTGGCAATCGGTTGATTCGGTCGGCGTTAAAATGACATTTGCACAAAAAATAGCAGCTTTGCAGCTTTCTGCGCGCCATTGACGGGCATTTTAAAATTACATTTGTTGCTGATAATAATCTTGATTTAAAATAATGCCGGAAGTTGCCACCAACTGATTAAATTCATCGTCAGGTTTTTCGCCGGCCGCCTTAAAGACTTCTTCGGCAAAAGCCTTTTTGGCCAAATATACCAGAAACAGCGGACGTTCCAGTTTAAGTTTTCCCATAACTTCTTCCAAAGCTTCAAAACTATCGTAAATCGTGCCGGCAAAAAATAAATTATCTTCTAGGCGCACTTGTTCTGTTTTAGCTGTTTTAGGCATTGTTTTTCCTTTCTGAAAAAAATAACATATACCTAAATATAATTTCATGCGAGTGCTTATAAAGCTGATAACAAGTTTTATTGTTATTGCATAATGCGGTGCATATATTCTTTGTTTTTGATTACATCAGTTTATATTTTTTGACGCGGTTATGATGCAGTTTGACGGCATCGTGCGGCACAATGTAGATTTGTTTATCCCAGTTTTCCACCACCTGATTGATAACCAGCGGGTGAATTGCCGACGTGTTCGGGCGATATATTTTTTTTGATAAATCATAAACAATATAATTGGCTATTTTACTGTTTTGCATTTTATCCTCCACGAAGGTAAAGATAGTCGCAAAATCAAACAATTAAAGCAAATGTGGCCGAAAGTATATGTCTATAACCGCAAAAAATGCTTGACGCATTATGTCGCCGAAATATCAGGTGAAGGCCATCTCGCCGCGGCAGAAATTAAAATTATATTGACAGTTTGGCTTTAGTTAAGCTAAAATAACAACCGATAATGAGGATAAAAGCAATGGTTCGCTTAGCAGATTTGACATATTCGGAAGAAGAACTGGAGCAAGATGCCGTTAATTATTTTAAAACGGCTGTTTATGAGCCTGCGTATGCCGCACGGGTGAAAGAGTTTATTGCCGCCGATTTGGCCGATTTTACCGATTATTATAATGATGAGCAATATAAATTTTGCAATTTGTATGCCGATGAATTTCAACAAGGCTATGTTGATGACGGTAATACGGTGGCTCCGCGGGCTGACTATAATAAAATGATGAGCAGCTTGGCACCGGTTTTTCAAACCTATGATGTGGATGACGAGGATTTGGAACGCTATTTGTTTGCTTTGGAAGCCGAGTTTAGAAAAAATGCTTTTTGTTCGCACATGGAGCCGTATTTTGTGCAAGATGAAGCGGTAATTGCGACAGTCATGACCGGTTATGCGCGTAATCCGCTGTTTTCAATTTATTCAATGGTGCGCGAATGGTGTATGGCGTTGCATTTCAAATTTATGTATCCGGAGCTGATGCGCAAATTCGGTTATCGTTACCAGATTATTCGCACACAATGGACCGGCGAAGAGCGGTTGCGTCGGCTTATTCGTTATCGCGATAAATATAAGCTGACTTTTCAAAATATCGGCGCGTTGCGTGCTATTCATTCCAGCGTTTTTGCCTATATTTATTTATATTTGCGGGGTATAAAAAGCAACGAAACGGCACTGGCCGAGCGTTTTATTTTAGACAGTTCATCGTCGCAGATTTATTTGTTATTGCAAGGCGAATCAATTCAAAATATTGATTTTCCGGTGGTGGAATATGCTTTGCAACGGCTCAAAGAAGGTGATTGGAAAAAGTTGTTTTTAGAGGACGGATCTATCGCTTGGGGGGCAATTTATGCCTTTGTGATGGAAGCCATTAAAAACGTGGGTAATATTGATAAATTGCGTCATTTCGGAGTAGACAGCATTGGAGCCAAATCTATTCAATCTTTCTGGAATAAAAGTGCCAATATGCAGAGTATGCTTAAAATTTTGCGTCGTTTGGCGATGGATAACAGTGATCCGATTTTCAATCGGTTAATTCGTATGTGCGAGTATCGTTTGGGACGGCCCGATACCAAAAAAGAAAAAATGGAACGCTTTATTGAAGAAACACGGCGCATTTTAGCGGCTCGGGCCTATGAATTAACCAAACCGCGCACGATGGATCAGACGTTAATTGCCGCGTTTCCGTCGGTATTTTTGGTGTATTTCCAATGGCATCACAATTTCCGTAATGTGTATCCGAAAGTGCCAAAAAAACAGATTGATTTGACTTTACAAAATCAGCAAAAATTGCAGGCCGAAGAAAAGCTAAAAAATCGGATTTATGCCGATGATCGGCAACAGATTAAATTTCGCGAGATTGCACGCGAGCAAACTCAAAAGAAAACTTTTGAACAAGAACGACGCGATATGCGGTTGCGTGACGAATTACAAACCAAAAAAACAGCCGACAACAGTTTGCGCATGGTCATAGACGGCAGTGAGCGCAATCGTTTGCAAGAAAAAGAACGCGTTCAAGCGCGTGATGAGCAGTTGAAAATGCAAATTAAGGAACGTTCGGCAAACGGCGCCAAAGAGGAAAATAGCGTTCAAAACAAAAATAATACGGCAACTTTGGCGGCAGAATTATCGCAACGCCAAAATTCGCTTTAAGATGAGCGATACTTAAAATTTATCATAGTTTATCACATAGTGATTTTCACCGATTTGTTCCATCCACGGATATGGTTCGGCATTAAGCATAACTTTGGCATATAATTTATCCAAATTATGAAACGGATATTGATAAAATTCGGAAAATAATACCAAGCGCAAATAAATTTGGCGCACCTGATGCTTTTTTAAGAGGGCTTTCAATTCATCTTCATCGCTGCTAAACCACATCTTGTAGTTGTCAATAATGCCTTCCGTGTTGGTATGATACGGAGAACCGACGGTATCAACACCTTGGTTAAACAAGAGTTCCGGTGCCTCAAACAAATCAACCAGTGCCGGTCCTTGCATCCGCGGCATATGGGTGGTGCCTTGCAGGGGTAAAAAGGTGGTCAAAACAGCGACAGGAACGGCAATATATGTAAATTTGAGAAATTTTCCGAACCACGGGGATTTGAATGGATATGTCATGAGTTCAAACAACACCAAGGCCGTTAAAACGCTCAGTATAACGTTAAAATAAGGGAAAAAGCGTATAACCGATACGGCGGTTATCAATGTGGCAAAAAATAAAACAAGTAAATCCGGCGCATAAGAGGTTTTCAGTTTGTGGCGATACAAAATGACGGCAATAAGTAAAGTGCCGAATAATATAGCATAATGGCGGATTCCGATGTATTCATAGGCAAACGGTAAGGACGTCATTTCGCCGATACGCGGCACAAAATATTCCCATACCAACGGATGATAAATTGAAACAAAAATTGAATCGGTGCCGAAAATTCCGATTATCAGACCGGCGGAAATTGTTGCCGCAATAGCTAAACCGCAGAATTTTGCAATTTTTGTAGTCAAATTAAGCTGTTTTAATATCAGAAAAGATAAAAGAATTAAACCGCATAAAACCGCGTGAACAACAGACAAACGGTTGATGTCAACGATATTCCAACCGTGCAAAGGCGGATTGATCAACCATGCCAAGCTGACTGCGCCGAACAAACCGGTTGCAAAATAAATCAGATTTTTGAGCGGGTGCTGATAGAAAATCCAGTTTATACTTAAAACAGACAATATCAGTGCCACAACGAACAAACCTTCCAGTGCCGAAGAAGCCCACATGCCGATTCCTGCAAAAATGCCTGCATATATAAATTCTTTCGGGCAAAAATGAATTTGATTGCGCAATATGACCGCAATATTAAAACTGAACACAAAGCACATTAAAGAATGATGATCCGGCCGCTGAAAACCGAAAGTATCGTCCAGTTTATTAAGATAAAACAAAACCAATAAAAAGGCAACTGCGAAGCTTTTGTATTTATCGGGTGTGTTCGGCACATACGATTTTATGCCCCAAAACAGAGCAATTACGGTAAGGGCAAAAAACAGCGGCGAAAACAATATTCCGCCATAAAATACAGCATACTTGAGCGGCATAATCAGCATGAAAGGTGCCGCCAAAGTTGCCCATATGATATCGCAAGCGCGTGTCCAATGCAACTCAAAGCCGTGCGGCGGATTGGTCCACGGAAAAATTTTTTCCGACCACTGAAAATCAGATAACCAGTCTATAATGCGCAAGGCGCGCAGATAGCAATCAGTATCGGTCCAGAAAAAATTTTGTTCAAAAAACCAGAATAACTGCATGTTTAAGCCGGTAAAGGCCGCAACAAGCAAAAAAGCCCCTAAAATATAATGTTTCCAAAGCGCTTGAGCCAGATCTTGCAATGTTTCCATAAAGGCTTTAATCATATTGCTTCCAGTATTTCAGAAAGAGCCTTAATGGAATTTTGCGGCGCGTGTTGCCAAAATGTTTCGTATTGTTCCTGATGGTGTTCGGTTCCCGGAGTGTCACTGATTTGGCGTATACATAAAAAAGGTATTTGATACAAATAACAGGTTTGGGCAATTGCCGCGCTTTCCATATCTACTGCCAATGCTTGCGGAAATTTACTTTTTATATTGTTCAATTCGGTTGTTTGTGAAACAAACCAATCGCCGCAACACAATAAACCTTGCTTAAATTGAGGTAATTTTGCCACCAAATTCGCATCGGAATGATAATACAACGGCATATTTTGCACTTGGCCATATTCGTTACCTTGACCGCACCAGACGTCATGGTAAACAATATCGCGACCGAGCACAAAATCACCTATTTGCAAAGAGGCATCTAATCCGCCGGATATGCCGATGTTTAAGATTAAATCGGTCTGATGTTGTTTAATCAGGGTGGCGGCACACAGTGCGGCGTTTACTTTACCCATACCGCTGACGGTAGCCACAATATCGTGTTTGCCCCATTGGCCCGATAAAAATGGTCTTTGATGCATTATTGTGGTGTCAAAATTTTGTGCATTATCGGCAAAAAATTCCAATTCTTTTTGCATAGCCAAAAGCAATCCGATTTTCATGTTTTTCTCCTTTGTTATGGCACAAATAGTAAAAATAAATTCGGTAAAATACAAGCAAAAAAATAAACTTCTTGACAAGCGGAAATTTTTATCCATATATCTTATAACGAGGCAGGGTTATCTGCCATGTGGATTTAACCGACTTGTCCAGCATTAAATGGACTAAACAGGAGATTTTATGATGATTAAAACAGCAGAGGCGGTGTCTTTGGGACATCCGGATAAGACCGCCGATTTTATTTCAAGTTACATTTTAGATCGTTTTTTGGAACATGATAGCCGCACGCGTTACGGGGTGGAAGTTATGGTTAAAAACAACACTGTCGTATTGGGCGGTGAAATCAGCAGCCGATTTTCTGAGCCGCAATGGCAAGACTATGTGTATGAGGGACTGCGCCAAATCGGTTATGATGAAAAATATGCTGCACGTTGGCAGGAAAAAGCCATTAATATCAATCGGTTGCAAATTATAAATTTGGTTAATCAGCAATCGGCGGAGATTGCCCAAGGTGTAGATGCAGACGGTTGGGGCGACCAAGGCGTGTTTGTCGGGTATGCCTGCCAAGGAGAAGATTTTGTCGGGCGTGAGTTGTTGTTGGCGCGACGGCTTAATCGTGCGTTATATGCTAAAGCTCGGGAGGGCAATAATTTGGGACTTGATATTAAAACTCAAATTACTTTGGAGGGTTCGCGGGTTTTAACTGCCGTAGCGGCCGTGCCGATGTTGGAAAAAGAAGATTTGAGCGATTTTATCTGTCAAACTTTGGGGCAAAAACCGGCACAACTGCTAATCAACACCGCCGGTGATTATACCGTGCATTCAAGTGTGGCCGATTGCGGTATGACCGGTCGTAAGCTGGCAGTTGATTTTTATGGCGCGGCGGCACCTCTCGGCGGTGGATCGCCATGGACCAAAGATGCCACCAAGGCCGATTTGACACTGAATTTGTATGCCCGTCGTTTGGCTGTTGAAAATTTGGCCGATAATGATGAGGTTTGGGTTTATTTATCATCCTGCATCGGGCAATCTTGTTTGCCGAGCGCCGTTTTAAAAGCACGTAAAGGTAAAGATTTTACCGAACGTAATTTACAAATTGAGAGCCGACCATCGGTGTTGATTGAAAAATTTGGTCTCAATAAACCGATTTTTGCTGATTTATGCCGTAACGGACTGATTTGATATATCAAAAAGATTTGATAATCTTAATCTTTGGTTGTGTTTGGCTTGTAAAAAGCAAAATCAGTCTTAAATCTAAATTGTTCCGCACGAATGATGATGTTTTTCAAGCAATTGAATTCTAAGGCATTTGTCGGAGCCGTCGCCAGACGTCCCAGTTGAGAAATTTTGTAATAAATTTCTTTACGGTTTATGTCTATAGCGGCAAGCTCTTTAATGCGTCTTAAAAGGGCAGGATTTTGGTGCGTTTTATGGCACACTTGCATACTTTGGGCGGTTAGGGCTGGAAAGGGGGAAGGGCCTTAAGTTGCCGCCCCCTTTTTGTTTGTGCGGTTTTCAGGCAATATCTTGTGAAAGAATAATAAAAGTTAATGACAAAGCTTATGCGGCAGCGTAAAATCATACTTAAGATAAACACAGGAGAAAGCCATGAAAAAGTATTTCATTTTGATTGTTATATGTTTTTTGATCGGTTGGCCGTTGCGAACAGAAGCTTTTTCGGCTGAAATGATTGAAGCAACGCAATCGTGCACGCAATATGTTGAAGATGTGCCGACAAAAGCAGATGAAATTCCCATTTCCATGCGCATTGAAGGAAAAAAAGAGGAATTATGCCTGGTCGTATTGAAACCGGAAACAGATGAAAATGAGCGTATTGAATGTGCGCTGAACGAAGAACAATTAGGGCACTTGGTTGAAGTAATGCAAAATATGCCGGCTGATGCCGTGGATGCCGAATGGGGAAAATTATGGGAAGAATTTGCACAAAGCTCGTGCGGACTTAATGAAATCAAAGTGGAAGCCGCACCGGCCGAACCGGTTCAAACGGACGTTGTTGATTATTTTGCACCGGAATTTATGGCAAAATTGCGCCAATGTGAGGCAGCGGTCAGTGCGCCGATCGGCTATGAAGAAGATGACGCCGTGCCGCTGGAAATTATTGCCAAACAAGGGGATAAGTGTGAGTTGAAATATGACCAGTATCAAATTAAGGCACCGCTGGATATTTTACCGAATATTCATAGTTTTGAAGATTTGCAGGTGATTTTGCGCAACAAAGAAATGGCGCACTATGATTACACTCCGCAATATGTTTATGACGGTTTGTTATATGCACTTGATGCTTGCCGCAATAAGCGCGATTATATGGGGCGGCAAACTTCCGGACAAGTGGGCAAAGCTACCTATAATGCCGGTTTGACGGCGGAATATTTTAACCAAATATGCACGATTTATCTCAGTAATCAGCTTAATGTGATGGGTAACCAAAGCGATTGGACGGTGACTTGTCGCTTAAAAGATGCCGAAGTGGCAGAGATTTTGAGCTATTATCAGCAAATACTTGATGAATACGGTAAAAAACAACGTCAGGTCGTGGACGGGCGTTTGCAAACCGTTCCTGCCAAAGAAAACGAGGTGACGCAACAAGCTGACAAGGAATTGATGTATTATCTGCAACAAAACGATTTTTGTCGCAAGCCGAACATGAATTAAGCGTTGAGTTAAAGTTTCAACATTTGCCGATTGCCCCATAGAACCGCTGTCTGAATGATGTTTTGCGGCGTTGCGGTGGGCATATCCAAAACTTCTTTGCCGCGTTTGCCGGTGCAACAGTTTTGTAACACCGATTTGAATAGACGGTGCGCAAAGTTATCCGCCTCTAAGATGTTTGGGGTGTTAATGTTGGTCATGCTGTGACCGAATTCACTGTCCTGATATGGTGTAATATTACCGTCTTTAATAGTTGAAAATTTATTCGGTAAGCGTAAAGCCACAACAATGTTGCGTTTGTCAGGCATTACTGAAAAGTGTGCCGGAAATTGAGCTGTAGTGCATTTTGTTTGTTCATATAAAATATGATTGTTCAGATTTACAAACGGCTCTAAGCGGTTGATATCATTTGATAAATGGCTGTATATGTGCACGCCGGAATAAGGCAAATTTGGTTGCACCGGTAAAAAGCCGTAAGAGCACAGGAAAATGCCGGTCATTGCTTTTTGTGTTAATTCATTGCCGTAAATTTGCGTTCCGATGTGTTGTAATGCCGTCAGACAACGGTGAGCATTTGCTGTGCCGGCACAATAAGTAAAAATGTTAATGCGGCGGAATGCGGCGCATAATTTTTGCGGTGAATACGGTTGTGCGGTTTGCACCGTGCCTTTGGCATCAATTTGCAGATTGTCGGCAATATACGGCAGCCAATTTTGGCGCACGAACTCTAAATCAGGTGTTTCAAAATAGTCGGATGGGTGGCGTAGGGTGCGAAGTAAAGCGCCGATGTTTGAGCTACGCGATTTTTGTATCGGGTAATGCACGGCAAAAACATCGGTTTGGTCATTGATAAAAGGAGCATTGTCTAAGGTGTTGCGCATATTCATATATACCCATTTACTGATTTGCCGATTGTCAGGTTCTATACGAAACGGCATAAACAGGTATAAAGCCGATTTATCAGAGCCAGATGGTGCAAGCTGAGGTTTTTGATAAACAGCATTTTTAAGTCCGTTTGTTAAATTTATTTGCCAAGTATGATAACTGGCATTATTATCAAAAATGCGTTTGTCGTGCAACTGATGATTGCAGGCAACCACATATTCGGCCGAGGCTTGAAATAATTCAATTAAATCGTTTGAGGCGACGTGTTGTTGTTTTAAATTGGCCAAAACTTTTTGTGCATCACGCATATAACCGCGCAAAAATAAGGCGTATTCAAACAATTTATGTTCATTGAGGGTATAGTGACGGAAATTGATTTCAGATTCGCCGTTTTGTTGCCAAAAGCGGTTCAGTTGATGTAAAAAAAGTTGGGCTCGCGGCGGGTATGAGGCTTTATTTGTTGGTAGTTTTACGGCAGAACTTAAGACATCTTGTTCAAAGGCTTGTTTGAACACTGCGGCAAACGGGTTAATATTTTCATCAGTTGTTTTAATCATAATGACAGCATAGCGTGTTCCGATGTAAAAGTCCCGTCACGTTATGTTAATAAATGTTGCGATATAAAGAAATGCGATAAATCAATCAATTATTAAAAATCGGGTGGTGCATAATATCGCCTTTTTGAATGCCGAAGCGCTCGGTTTGTCCGCCGTTAATTTCCAGCACGGCGGCTGGCCGAACCGGCGACATAATCGGCGTAATATCATTTGGCACGGCGTTTTCATAAATGTAGAAAATAACGCCGTTTTCATCGGCAAACAACATATCTAAAGAAATCGGGGTATCTTTCATCCAAAAAGCAATTCCCATATCGCGCGGCACAATATTGACATCAAACAACATGCCGGCGTTTTCCGATAGTGAAAAACGCCCCATTAAGCCGCGATAGGCTTTTTCCATGGTGTCAGCTACTTCAACGGTCCATTCATGGCGCACAGACTTCCCGTCTGCCGCAATAACGGAAAGATTTTGCGGTGCGTTGTCATCGGGTTTTGAGCAGGCGGTCATCAGCACAAAAAAAGCGATGCCGACCCAATGTAACAGCTTAGACATGATTTCATCCGAATAATTACCTTTTTCAGTATAACAAATTGATTTTTGCGGTGCAACAAATTTCTGATTGTTTTAAAAATTTTTTGTAAAATAGACGCTATTTTATCGCCCCAAAAATCATTGTGACGATAAAATTTGATTTTTGAGTTTTAGCTGTTATCAAAACAACAATAATGCTTGCGATTAGGGCGAACAAAACGTAATATAGCGCCATTCGGAATGATTAAAACAGGGGATAGATTTGGATAACGGTGAGGCAATATCTTTAGGAGGAAATGTTTGGCGTATGGTGCCGGCAGATGAAGCATGGTGCGAGCGGGTGGCTCAAACTTATGATTTGCCGCCGCACTTGGCACGGTTATTGTCTTGTCGGCATGTGGCATTTGATGAGGTGAATGATTTTTTGCAGCCGAAATTGCAAAAACTGATGCCGGATCCTTATGTTTTGAAAGATATGCAAAAAGCTGCCGAACGTGTGGCTGCTGCAGTTATGAACGGTGAAAAAATAGCCATTATCGGTGACTATGATGTGGATGGGGCAACTTCAACCGCTGAACTGACGCGTTTTTTGCGTGCTGTCGGTATTGAGTCGCTTATTCATATTCCAAGCCGTGAAGAAGGTTATGGCCCGAGTGATTTGGCGTTTGCCGAATTTGCCGCTGCGGGAGCTAAGTTAGTGATAACAATTGATTGCGGCACCACAGCATTTGATGTTTTAAATCGGGCTGCGGCAAACGGTTTTGAAATAATTGTGGTTGATCATCATGAGGCCGAAACCGAATTGCCGCAAGTTTTTGCGGTGGTTAATCCCAAGCGCTTGGATGAAGAAAACCCGTATAAACATTTAGAATATATGTCGGCCGTCGGAGTTGGTTTTATGTTTTTGGTGGCGGTCAATCGTATTTTGCGGCAAAAGGGATTTTATCAAAACCGGACAGAGCCGAACTTAATGAATTTGCTTGATTTGGTGGCTCTCGGCACGGTGTGTGATGTGGTGCCGCTTTTGGGGTTAAATCGCGCTTATGTGAAGCAAGGCTTAAAAGTGATGGCCGGACAGCAAAATGTCGGTTTAAAAAAACTGATGACGGCGGTGAATTTAACAACAGCACCGCGGGCCTATCATTTGGGATTTATGCTCGGCCCGCGGATTAACGCCTGCGGGCGGGTCGGAGATGCCGCACTCGGCAGTCGGCTATTGTTGACAGATGATGAAATTGAGGCGCAGAAACTGGCTGAGAAATTTAATGAAATGAACACCGAACGCAAAGAAATAGAAAGTTATGTGCTGTTGCAAGCGATTGAACAGGTAGAAGGCGAGGTGCAGGCTTATCCGATGGCTTTTGCCGTGGGCGATGATTGGCATCAGGGGGTAATCGGTATTGTGGCCGGAAAGTTGCGTGAGCGCTATAACATGCCGGCGTTTGTGATGAGTATTGAGCCGGATGAAGTGAAAGGTTCGGCACGTTCAGTAGACGGGCTTGATTTGGGCGCATTGATTATTGCCGCTAAGGAAAAGGGGGTTATTACTCACGGCGGCGGTCATGTCATGGCAGCGGGTTTTTCATTGACACAAGAACAAATTCCGGCATTTAAGCAATTTGTCGGTGAATATGTGTTGACGCAGTTGGGAACGGAAAAAATTACGCCGGTGCTTAATATTGATTGCTCGGTAAATGCAGCGGCGATAAATGTGGCGTTTGCCCAACAATTGGAGCAATTAGAACCCTATGGCACAGGTAATCCGGAACCGCTGATTAAAATTAGTGATGTGCAAATCAGTCGTCCGCAGATTGTCGGCAGCGGTCATGTAAAGTGCTTTTTGACGTCGGCGTTGGGCGGCTATGTGTCGGCGATTGCTTTTAATGCGGCAGACAGCCAAATCGGACAGGCCGTGCTTAATCATCATGGCGATATATATGATGTGGTCGGCACCGTAAAAACCGATGTTTGGCAGGGAAATGTAAAAGTTCAACTGGTAATTAAAGATATGATGAGGAAATAAATGGCAGAAGAGAAAAAAACAAAATTTTGGAGTAAGCTGAAAAGTTATTTTTTGACCGGTGTGATTGTGGCGGCGCCGGTGGCTATTACGGTTTATATGGCCTATCATTTGGTTATTTGGATTAACGGTGCAACCAGTCGGCTTATTCCGCAACAGTGGAAAATAGGTGATGTGGTGCCGTATGCCATTCCGGGATGCGGTTTATTGTTGTTGATTGTGGCGCTGATTTTTATCGGCATGTTGACAACCGGATATGTCGGTAAATTTTTTGTGCGGCTGTGGGAAAAAATTATTCGTAAAATGCCGGTCGTTTCCAGCTTTTATTCACTGATGAAGCAAATTTTTGAAACTTTTTTATCGCAAAAATCGCGTTCGTTCAGCCAAGTTGTTTTGGTGCAATATCCGCGTCAGGGGTTATGGACGATTGCCTTTGTCAGCCGAGATCAAACCGGAGGGGAAATTGCACAGAAAGCCGGACAAGATTTTGTGAGTGTTTATGTGCCGACCACGCCGAACCCGACATCGGGGTTTTTGATTTTTGTGCCGCAAAAAGATATTATTAAATTGGATATGAGTGTGGAAGACGGTATTAAATATGTATTGTCGTGCGGTATTGTAACCCCTGAAGAATTGGATAAGGAATAACGTATGAAAAAAATCGCAATTTTAGTGATGTTGAGTTTGTTGTGCGGGCGTGGTGCTTTAGCGGCGTCGTGGAGTGAAAAACTGGGCGAATGGACCGATTTTGTGGTAGAAGATATCAAGGATATCAGATGTATGCACCGCTATGACGTTTATGTGCCATTTTATGCGTGGCATAATCGGTTGTTTTATGATCGTGAACATTTGGATAAATATAACGAACATGCATGGGGCTTCGGTTTAGGTATGTCGCATTATAATGCCGAGCATACATGGTCGGGTATTTATGCCATGGGATTTAAGGACTCAAATTCGTATTTGGAAACCTATTTCGGCTATGCCAGACAATGGAACTGGACGGCAGGTTCGCATGATGAATGGCGCGCCGGTATCGGATATACATTGGGTTTAACACAGCGGCATGAATATGCTTATATTCCGGTGCCGTTACCGTTGCCGTTAATCGGTGTGGGATATAAACGCTTGAATTTACAAGCAGCTTATGTGCCGGGAATTAAAAATGACGGCAATGTGTTGTTTGTATTCAGTCGGTTTGAATTTTAAGGAGAAAACAAATGGAGCAGAAGATTATCAATGTCGGAAATGTTCAATTAGGTAATAAATTGCCACTGGCGCTGATTGCCGGTCCATGCCAGATTGAAAGCCGCGAACACGCGATTTTTATTGCCGGTCAAATGGTGGAAATTACTCAAAAACTGGGAATCCCGTATATTTTTAAGGCTTCGTTTGATAAGGCAAATCGCACATCAATTAACAGTGCACGAGGCGTCGGTTTGGAAGAAGGTATGAAAACATTTGAGCAAATTAAAAAATTGTATCCGAGTTTGCCGATTGTAACCGATATTCATGAACGTGAACAGTGCCCGATTGTGGCGGAATATGTGGATATGTTGCAAATTCCGGCATTTTTGTGTCGGCAGACTGATTTGGTGGTGGCGGCGGCAAAGACCGGTCGTGTCGTTAATATTAAAAAAGGGCAATTTTTAGCACCGTGGGATGTTAAAAATATTGTGAAAAAAGCTGAAGATTCTGGTAATCACCGCATTTGCATAACCGAGCGCGGTACCTGTTTCGGCTATAACACATTGGTGACAGATATGCGGGCCTTTCCGCAAATGGCTAAAGATTGCGGTTATCCGGTGATTTTTGATGCCACACATTCGGTGCAACAACCGGGCGGACTTGGCGGCACAACCGGCGGTCAACGTGAATTTGCGCCGGTTTTAGCGCGTGCGGCGGTGGCAGTCGGTGTGGCCGCGGTGTTTATTGAAACACATGAAAATCCGGACAAAGCATTGTCGGACGGACCGAATTCTATTGCGCTTAAAGATATGGAACGGGTTTTACGCGAGTTAATGGCGTTTGATAAAGTTAATAAAACTTTGATAAGCGAATATTAATAAAGTTGTGATAATATCGGTGCAATGAGTTAATCGGCAGGTCTAAACAAGCAAAATGCAGTTCAGTAATACGGGATATATCGTTAAAATCAGAAATCACGGCGAAAAATCGGCGATTGTAACGGTGGTGTGTCCGCAAAACGGTAAGATAACCGGCTATGTGACGGGGGCGCAAGGCAAAAGATTGCGCGGCATTTGCCAATTAGGCAATCTGATTTCGTTTAATGCTTATGCGCGTGTGGCTGAAAATATGCCGAGCTTTAAAGGGGTTGAATTATGTCGCTCGCATACGGCCGATTTTTTGGGTGACACGCACAAAATTGAGGCATTGGCGTCGTTATGTCGGCTGATTGATGTATGTGTGGCTGAAAATGACGATTTGGGAGAGTTTTATCAAGTGATTGACGATTTTTTTACCCATATTCAGGCACCGAATTGGCTGGCATATTATTCGTTTTTTGAATTTCACTTACTGGATTTTTTGGGAATCGGTATTGATACAAGCCGCTGTGCCGTAACCGGTCAATATACGGATTTGCGCTATATTTCGCCGAAGACCGGTCGTGCCGTATGTGAAAAAGTCGGCGCGCCGTATAAGGATAAATTATATGCTTATCCACAATATATTACAGAGCATAACAGTTGGCCGAAAAATAGCGAAATTGCTAATGTTTTGAGTATGACCGGTCGCTTTTTAAGTAAAAATTTTTTAATGCCGCATAACTTGCAATTGCCGGAAAAACGTGCTAACTTACTGCAAATTTTGACAATGCCGCAAAGTATAACAGGTGAATAATGGATCAGGAAAACGCAAAAATTAAAGATGTGCAATTTGGAGAAGAATTAAGCAAACGCTATTTGTCGTATGCTATGTCTACAATTGTCTCTCGTTCTTTGCCCGATGTGCGTGACGGCTTAAAACCGGTGCATCGGCGATTGATGTATGCCATGCGGCAACTGCATTTGGACCCGAAAAACGGCTATAAAAAATGTGCGCGCGTGGTTGGTGATGTGATCGGTAAATATCATCCGCACGGCGATAGCGCGGTTTATGGTGCCATGGTGCGTTTGGCTCAAGACTTTTCAGTGCGTTATCCGTTGGTAGACGGACAGGGAAACTTCGGTAATATTGATGGCGACGGTGCGGCGGCTATGCGTTATACCGAAGCCAGATTAACCGAATTTGCCATGGATTTGATGGACGGTTTAAGCGACGATGCGGTAGAATTTATAGATACTTATGATGGTGAGGATAGTGAGCCGACGGTGATGCCGGCGATGGTGCCGAATTTGCTATGCAACGGCGCTATGGGAATTGCCGTGGGTATGGCAACCAATATTCCGCCGCATAATTTGAGTGAAGTCAGCGATGCTCTTTTATATATGATTGAAAATCCGCAGTGCGATGATGAGCCTTTGGTGCGGCGTCTTAAAGGACCGGATTTTCCAACCGGCGGCGTGTTGGTTGACAGTTTTGAAACAATTTTGAACAATTATAAGCAGGGCAAAGGTAATTTTCGTATTCGTGCCAAATGGCAAACCGAAGATTTGGGGCATGGACAATACCAAATCGTGGTCAGCGAAATTCCGTATCAGGTGGTTAAATCAAAGCTGATTGAAAAAATTGCCGAATTGCTTTTGAATAAAAAATTGCCGCTTTTAGGTGATGTGCGTGACGAATCGGCCGAAGATGTGCGAATTGTTTTAGAACCGAAAAGCCGCACGGTAGATGCCGCGCTTTTAATGGAGCAACTGTTTCGGCAAACCGATATGGAAGCCAAATTTAACATGAATATGAATGTGTTGGATTTAGACGGTGTGCCGCGCGTGATGAATATCGGTGCGGTATTGCACGATTATCTGCAACATAGAAACAATATTTTATTGCGTAAAATCAAATTCAGATTAGGCAAAATAAATGCAAGACTTGAAATTTTGGAGGGCTATTTAATTGCTTATCTGAATTTAGATGAGATTATTCGCATTATTCGTGAAGAAGATGAGCCAAAAGCGGTGATGATACGCGAATTTAAATTGACCGATAATCAAGCCGAAGCGATTTTGAATATGAAACTGCGTAACTTGCGTAAGCTTGACGAAGCGCAGATTGAAGGCGAGCATAAAGATTTGTTGGAAGAAAAAGCAAAATTGGAAATGCTAAAGGGAGACGAAAGTAAGCGTTGGGCGGCTATTGCCGAAGAAATTAAGCGCACTAAGGAAAAGTATGGTAAAAAGACAGCGCTCGGACGGCGTCGCACCGAAATTTCCGAGCCACCGGCAGAAATTGATGTGCCGCTGGAAGCATGGATTGAAAAAGAGCCTATTACGGTTATCTTATCGCAAAAAGGTTGGATCCGTTGCATGAAAGGACATACCGATCTTAAAGAGCCGTTTAAGTTCAAAGATGATGATGCGTTGTTGTTTGCTTTGCATGCACAAACAACCGATAAAATCGTGATTTTAGATAATAAAGGTAAATTCTTTAATGTGGCGGCAAACGATATTCCGAGCGGGCGAGGTTTCGGGCAGCCGTTGCGTTTAATGATTGATTTAGCAAATAACGACGATGTGGCGGCAATGTTTGTTTATGAACCCGGGGCCAGTTATTTGATTGCTTCTGATAAAGGATATGGTTTTGTGGTTGATGAAAATCATATTTTGGCACAAACTCGTCAAGGGCGTAAGATTATGAACGTGGCTGACGGAGAAACGGTCATGTTCTGTCTTAAAATGGACGGTGATTATGTGGCTGTTGTCGGTGAAAATCGGCGTTTATTGGTGTTTAAGGCGGAAGAAGTGCCGATTATGGCGCGTGGGCATGGGGTTTTGCTGCAAAAATATCGTGACGGAAATATTGCAGATATTCAAATATTTAAGCAAGAAGAAGGATTCAGCTATAATCGTGCCGGAGGTATCAGCACGGAAAAAGAATTGCTGACATGGCTCGGACATCGGGCGCAGGTCGGAAAAACCGTGCCGTTCGGTTTTCCGAAAAACAACAAATTTTTGAAATAGTCAATTTTGATTAAAAAAGCTTGACTTGATACAGAAAATGTATAAAACAATAAATAGCATGTTGATAAACCATAATATCGGCAAAAGGGGGAGTAATGGAAGATCAGGTATTTGAAACAGAAAATGTAACGGAAGTTGTCAATGAAGATGTGGCAAATCAAGAGGCAGCGCAAAACAAGCTGAACGGGATGTTGCAAAATGATAAGCTCGTCCAAACAATTGCCGCATTGGATAAAAATAAGTTTTGGATTTTGACGGTATTTGTATTATTGGTGGCAGTGCTTTTGATAGTCAGAAATATGAGTTTGGAAGAGCAAAATATGTGCTTGCAACAAGATGTTCAGATGTTAAAAAGTCAGTTTTCCAATATTGATTCGCAAGTTGCACAAAAAATTGATGCCGGCCGCAAAATATATGTTTTCAGCTTAGATGATACGGTTTTGTCGCTGGGAATGCTGGATAAGAAAAAATTGTTTGAACAGAAAGTCAACAAACTGAATGATGAAGTGCGTGCGGCAGAAAAGAAATTAAAGGGAATTAAAGATCAATCCGTGCGTTCCGAATATTCGGAAGTGTATATGAAATCATTGCAAATTAAACGCAATAATTTGATTATGGATTATGAAAAAGAAATGGCTGAACTCAATAACCGTATCAATAAAGCATTGGAAGATGTGGTGGTTGAGCAAAAATTGCCGGCAGTTTGGTCGGCAAAGAATATTGCCGTTGCTACACCGGATGTTGTAGATATTACCGAAGCGGTTATTGCAAAGTTACAAGAGTCGGAGAAAACAGAGACACAAACAGCGACCGAATCGCAAGCATCACAGCCGCAAGCAAAATAAAGAACAAAAAAATCAAATTTTAACCACCGGCTGCGCACGGTGGTTTTTTTGTTCGCAAGCGGTTGCTAATGTGTGTATAAAGTGGGGTTGCGCTTTAAATATGTATGTAAATGCATTACAATATGCCAGATTTGTGTGATTATTTGAGGGAAATAAAGATGACGGAAAAGTCGGAAAATAAAATTGTTGTGCTACAGGTTTTGCCAGAGCTTAATCAGGGCGGCGTTGAACTTGGAACCATTGAAATTGCTTCAGAGTTGCAAAAGCGCGGTATTGAAAACTATGTGGCATCTGAAGGCGGCAGAATGGAATTTCAGCTGGAACGGATGAAAGTGACGCATTTTACTTTGCCGCTTAAAACAAAAAATATCTTCAAAATGTGGCTCAATGCATTGCGTCTATCTAAGATTATCAAAGAGCATGGCGTGACCATTGTTCATGCGCGTTCGCGGGCACCGGCTTGGAGTGCCTATTGGGCGGCTAAACGCTGTGGTGTGCACTTTGTAACCACTTTTCATGGCACATACGGTTTAGGACCGCGCGGCATAAAGAAGATTTATAATCAAGTAATGACGTTTGGTGAACGTGTAATTGCCATTTCAGACCATATCAAAGCGCATATTATTGATAATTACGGCACGGATGAGGGCAAAATTCGCCGTATTTCGCGTTGTGTGAATATGGAAAATTTTGATGTGGAAAATACGTCGGCCGAGCGTATGATTAAGCTGATTGAAGAAAATCATATTCCGGAAGATAAGCCGATTATTACGCTGATTGGGCGTTTAACCAACTGGAAAGGGCAAAAGCTGTTGATTGATGCGCTAGCCAAGATTAAAGACGAAGATTTTCATTGTTTATTGATTGGTGATGATCAGGGAAGAGTGAAATATACTGAAGAACTGCACCAAAAGATTGACTCTTACGGTATGGGCGACCGCTTTACATTTATTCGTCATGTGGCCGATGTGCCGGCGGCGATGATGGTTTCCGACGTGGTGCTTTCAACCTCAATTGAGCCGGAAGCGTTCGGACGTATTGCCATTGAAGGGCAGGCCATGGGGCGGATTGTGGTGGCCTCAGATATCGGTGGTTCTAAAGAAACGGTGATTGACGGTGTGACCGGCAAGCTGTTTAAAAGCGGTGATGCCGATGATTTGGCAAAGGCGCTTTTGTGGGCGCTGCGTTTAACCACGCAAGAACGTGAAAAAATAGGCGCAGCGGCTATAAAAAATGTAAAAGAACATTTTACAAAACAAATTATGTGTGATAAAACGATAAAGGTTTATGAAGAAGTCATAAACCAGAAATAAAATTTTCTTAATAGTGAAGAGGTAGAAAAATGATTAAAATTAAATTGCCTGATGGCAGTATATTAGAAGAAAAAGACGGTGTTTCCGGTTTGGAAATTGCCGAGAAAATCAGTTCAGGTTTAGCAAAGGCGGCGTTGGCCGTTAAAGTAAATGATACTTTGCAAGATTTAACAGCACCGATAACAACAGATTCTACACTCACTATTATCACCGCCAAAGACGCGGACGGTTTACATATATTGCGTCACTCTTGTGCTCATATTATGGCTGAAGCCGTGCAGGAAATTTGGCCGAATACGCAAGTGACCATAGGTCCGGCTATTGATAACGGTTTCTATTACGATTTTGCGCGCAAAGAGCCGTTTACAACCGAAGATTTTGCGCTGATTGAAGCCAAAATGCATGAAATTGTGAAGCGTGATGAAAAAATTGAGCGCATTGTGATGCCGCGTAGTGAAGCCATTAAGTTCTTTAAGGATAAGGGCGAAACCTATAAAGTGCAAATTATTGAGGATTTGCCGGAAGATGAAACAATTACACTTTATCGGCAGGGTAACTATACCGATTTGTGTCGCGGACCGCATGTGCCGTCAACCGCAAAGGTTGGAGATGCGTTTAAGCTGATGAAGGTGGCCGGTGCTTATTGGCGCGGCGATTCAAATAACGAAATGTTGCAACGTATTTATGCAACGGCTTGGGCCAATAAAAAGGACTTGGATGCCTATATTACCATGATGGAAGAAGCGGCTAAACGCGACCACCGTAAACTCGGTAAAGAAATGGATTTGTTCCACTTTGAACCGGAATATGCACCGGGTGCGGTTTTTTGGCATGATAAAGGTTATCGCGTATATCGCAAGCTGATTGAATATATGCGCAATCGTCAGGAACATAACGGATATCAGGAAATTGCCACACCGCGTATTATGAATCGTGTATTGTGGGAAATTTCCGGTCACTGGGATAAATATGGTGCACATAACTATTCCGGCAAGATGGAAGACGGAAGTATGTTTTGCGTGAAGCCGATGAACTGTCCGGGCGGTTTGTTGGTGTATAAGCAAGGTGTGAAGTCATATCGCGATTTGCCGCTGCGCATGGCCGAATTTGGTATGGTTAACCGCTATGAAGCCTCGGGTGCGTTGATGGGATTGATGCGTGTGCGTGAATTTACCCAAGATGATGCGCACATTTTCTGCACGCCGGAACAAATGGAAGAAGAATGCATCAATACGATGAAGCTGATTTTTGATATTTATAAAGATTTCGGCTTTGATAATATTAAAATTTATCTGTCAACGCGGCCGGATAGCATTTATCGTATCGGCAGCGATGAAATTTGGGATTTGTGCGAAAGCTCACTGGCGCATGCTTTGGAAAAACACGGTTATGCGTATGAAATCAATCCGGGAGAGGGGGCTTTTTACGGACCTAAGCTGGAATTTATTTTGAAAGATGCCATCGGGCGCGAATGGCAATGCGGCACCATTCAGGTGGATATGAATTTACCGCAACGTTTTGATATTTCATATATCGGCGAAGACGGCGAAAAACATCAGCCGGTGATGTTGCACCGTGCGTTGTTCGGTTCCATTGAGCGCTTTTTGGGTATTTTGATTGAGCATCATGCTGGTAAACTTCCGTTGTGGCTGTCGCCGTTGCCGGTTGTGGTGGCGCCGATTGTCAGCGAATTTGACGGCTATGCCGAGGAAGTGGCGGCCGAGCTTGATAAAATAGGTGTTCGTGCCGAAACCGATTTACGCAATGAGAAAATTAACTATAAAGTGCGCGAACATTCACTGGCAAAAGTGCCGGTAATTGTGGTGGTTGGTGCTAAAGAAAAAGAAAACCGCACGGTAACTGTTCGTCGGTTGGGCACTGAAAAGCAAGAGACAATGTCTTTGGCCGATTTTGTGGCGCAAATGCAAAAAGAATCGGAAATGCCGCACCGTTTTGAATAATAGAGATGCTTTGAGCAAAAAAAAGACAGGCACGAAAATGTGTCTGTCTTTTTTGTTAGGTTAGAATCAGAAGTTGATGCCTACACCCACTATCGGGGTCAGCTCAAAACCGCGCAAGCCTTTTTCTTCGGTTACGGTATAGCCTTCATATTCAATATCAAAACCGTAATGGTAGCTACAACGCAAAGAAGCATTTAAGGACATGCAACCAAGCTGATAGGCAGTGCCCAGCTGAACACCGGCTTTCAAACACAACTGCTTTACAGCTGTATGAGTCATGTCAAAGCGGCGGTTCTGGTCGGCAACATGCTTCTCTATCATATATTCCCCCACACCAGCATGGAATTTTGCCAAATAGGAAAATTTACTAACAGAAGAGGGTTTAAGTAGCCAACCTCCGTTCAACGTCATACTCTGCAACTTGTTTTCACCTAATGACATGCCGTAGCCAAGGCCATAGATGAAATCAAGTGTTGGAGAAACGTTGTTGAACTTCTCCAGATCAAGCATAACTTCCGGTGATTTTTCAACACCAAACAAGTTATATCCGGTGCTGACGGTGGCAAATAAGCGTTTGTTGCTCAAATCGGAGTTGTCGCCGAATTTGTATCCGACAGCAAAACCAATTTGCCACGACCCTTGGTCAAAATCAATGAATTGATTCTCCCAGTGGTCAGCCGTCGGGTGGTCATATACCGATTTTGGCGGTACCGATCTGACGATGCGGGCAAATAACGAAGTATAGGTGTTTCCACCATAATTCATACTTACCCATGCCTGCAAGCCATACTTAAAGCACCACTGATTGTGCATAATCACACGGTGATCGGTATAGTTGGTAGAGTATATGGCGTATGGTGTGACACCTGCTCCGATTAGGGCATCTGCACCTAAGGTTATGCCGTTGCCGCCCTGGATACCGAATTTTGCCAATATATCATAAGACCATCCGTAGTCTTTTTGATAGTCCATGGCAAACAAGCCGCCGATTGACCAACCGAAGTTCATCTTGTTTGGAATGAAATTTCCGTCGGCATCATAGTGACCGTGGATGAAGACTTGTGAAAATTTGACACTTCCACCATAGTTAAATTCATTATCCGGAGTTGTGCCGTAGTCATCTTCTTTGATGTCTTCAGCACCTTCTTCTTCGTCACCGCCAAAGTCTTTACCGAATATGCCGGAAAGCTCAAGCGTTGGATAACTGCAATAATTCTGCAACCACTTCCACTTGCGCTTTTTATACACCGGTTGATACTGAGTGGTATCAGCCTGTGTAATTTTTTTGGCATAATACTCGGCGTAAGGCTCGCCGTTGGTGTGGGTGAGGCTGCCAATCAGAGCGCCAACTTCGCCCAGACCAAAAGCTCCCAGCACTGATTCGACCATTGTGGCCGGCTCGGAGTTTTGCAAACTGTCAGTCGGTTCTTCAGACGGAACTTCACTGTCATTGTTGGCATAGAGATTCGGGGTAACAATCCCCGTCGTATCAACTTCTTCAAAATGTTCGGCACAAACCGCGCTACTGTCTTCACGCGAAATAACGGTGACATCATCCTCGTAGGCCATCTGGACATTGACGTTGCCGTCTGTCTGTTGGTTGATGGTGGTGACAAGGGTTTGCCCCTTTAAGCTGTCCAGATTTACTGAAATCTGGATAACTTTACCGTTATTTTTATTGGCACTGATTTTACAGGTTTGAGCCTGTGCAACCATTGCCACAATTGCCGTTAGCAATAAGATAAAAAACTTTTTCATAAAAATAAGGATTAAGTTAACTACATATCACCTCCACCTTCACTTCCACCTTTACCTGAAGGATTATCCGGCTTTGGGATATTTTCATAGTCTTGCTTTGCAGTGGCAATGACTATGTTGGAGTCTCGCGTTGAAAGCGTGTAGACGATTTCAGCCTTTTCGGAATACGGATTATCCGTACTTTCCACCGGTTTAATTTCAGCTTTCAAAATCAATCCATCCAAACAGATGTATATTCTGTCATTATCAGGATCATTGATATTGAAGTCTGTCATGCGGATGGTCAAATCCAAGAGGTTGAAGTGAAAGGTATACTCCAAACTGTTGAGCGCCGCTTTGTAATCGGTGCTCTCATCGTCGTACATTTGTCCGGCCAAGGCAATGTAGCGCACGCCGGTTTCATCTGGCTTAAATTTTAAAGGTTCATCGCCATAATGAAAGGGGATGAGCAACTGAGTATGAAGATGAATCTCCATATCACGTCCTTCTTCAATGGATATGCTGCCACCGTCGTAAATATTGATGTGATTAGCATCTACAAACCTATAAAATAAGGTCTCTGTCTTTAAGAAGGTGTCTTTGTCGCAAGACGTGGCGCCTATCAAAACAGCTATCGCCGCAATGATTAGGAAAAAGTAACGTTTAAAAAACATATGCTAGATATTTAGTGAATACTTGGAATATGTTATGACGTATTTTTCCTTAGAGGCTTAATCCTTTTTTATGAAAAGATTTTGTATTGCCGCTAATAATTCACATCATAACCACTATAAAATAATTAGAATTCATTTATCAGTATAATCAATTTGCACAAAAAATCAAGCATTTTTTGTCACAAAATACAAAAAAATAATTTTTTTGTAGACTTTTTGTCGTTTTTATGCTTAAATAACATTGATTTTAGTATTTTTAAGGTTGAACAATTAATTCTCTTTTATTATGGATAAAGGCAAGTTACGAGAATGTCTAAAGCACAAAACATGGCTTTGGCAAAGGTTTTTCAGTCATTTTTATTTGGCCAAATTTAATCTTTCGCCGCTTGATTCCGAAATGGAAGTTGAGGCCGCTGAGTTGATTAAGCTTTGCCACAATGAAGATGATGTGGAAGATATGTGGAATGTGGTGGATTTTGTTGATGACGGATACGACAAATTTGAGAAACTTATAAATGATTTTCAGTATTGTCGGCCAATGTCGTGGCAATATGACTTTGTGGCACAAATTTTCAAGACCGAGCTGAACATGGCGGTTGAAGTGCTTAATAAGGAGAGCATTGTTGATGCTTATTGTGTGGCGTTGATTAACGATTTTGACGTATTGGCGTTGGTTAATGAACTGGATGCTAAATATGCCGGAATTTTTGCCGATATGGCACATAAGCAGAATGTGCTCAAGCGCAATTTGTCGCTGATTCTGGAAACTTCGTATGCTATGCGCTTTGGCGAAACCACTGCGTATATGAACTATCGCGAGTTGGTGGATTTGTTTGTGGAAAAATGCGGTGTGGAGGGTATTGTAAAAGCGCTGAAAACCGCACAAACACCCGAAACAAAGCTAACCGCTGATGAGAAGGAATGTCAGGCGTTTACTTATTATTCGCCGTTTTTCTTTTCGGAGGAAGATTTGCAGAAAACCGTGCCCGGAAGCAATATCTTTGCTTGTGTGGAAGATAGGTTGCAGATTGAGCATGATGATTTGCAAGAATTGCAGAATTTGAAGGCTCGGCAAATCGGTTCCGGCGACGACGATGACGATGACGAAGCGGCAGAAGTGCTGAATTTGTCGCACAATGCTGTCTATGTGGATCCTTTAGATCGCTGTGTGATTGATGTGCGGCGCGGCAATCCGCTGTATGCTCATGTGTATATTGAAAAATTTCCCGAAGACGAATTTTATAATTCTCTGCCGGATTTTATCAGATATCACAAAGGCTGGCTCTATACGGTAGAGTTTGTGGATGACTTGAAGCAAGTTGAAGAACTGCAATTGCTCAATCAGCGTTTGAGTGCCACAAAGCAAGGTATTTTACGCTTGATGCGGGCATTTAAGGAAAAGCCGTGGTTGGCGCTGAATGGAAATTTTCAACGGCAAATGCACTTTTTGTAAAACAACCTGCGCACTTGCTATTACATTTCGGAAAAGCTTGATGCGTTTCAATAAACTACAAACCGGTAGCCCTGATGTGGCTGACCGGTTTTAGTTTTTTTTAAGACAATGGCTAAGAGCCAATTTTACCGAATTTTTCACATTTTGGCATAAGAAATACGAATTAGCTTGTTATTTCAAATATTTTGCATATCATTGATAAAAAGAGAACAGAGGTTCAAATGAAGAAATTTGTTATGCAATTTATTCGTCGCGCCGATTTTATGCGGGTTAAACTCTATGTGCTGTGGCTGAGATTGTGGACAGCCATGCGCTATAAAAATAAAATTGTGCGCAAAACAAAGTTTAAACAAGCACGATACAACATAGAAAAAGCATATTTGAAGCGTTATTTATCTGATGTGCTGAAATCAGACAATATGACGGCCGAAACAGCAAATATGCCGAAAATTATTTGGACATGTTGGTGGCAGGGAACGCAAAATATGCCGTCGGTGGTAAAGCGTTGTATTGAATCAATGCGCCGATATTGTCCCGATTATGAAGTGCGTGTTATCACGTTTGATAATATGAAGGACTATGTTGAATTGCCCGATTATATCATACAAAAACATAAAAAAGGCTATATTTCGCGCACACATTTGTCAGATATTTTACGGGTGTCTTTATTGGTAAAATACGGCGGTTTTTGGATGGATGCCACGGTGTTTTTAACGGCACCGTTGCCCGAAGTAATTACCGATGCGCCGTTTTTTGCTTTTCATAGCCATGAACTATATCAGGGGCAAAGTTGGTTTTTGAAAGCAAATAAAAATAATGCGATTATGTTTTTATTACAACAAGTGTTGTTTGCTTATTGGCGTTATGAAAATAAACTCTTAAATTATTTTTTGGTTTATACGGTATTTGATTTGGTGGTTGAAGAAAACCAAGTTTGCGCGGCTATGTGGCAAAACGCACCGTTGATTTATGATGATTGTTATGCGCTGGAAAATGCGTATTTTGATGTTTATTCGCCGCAAAAATGGGCTGATATTAAGGCGCAAACCTCAATTCATAAGCTCAGTTGGAAATATAAAAAAGAACCGACAGAAAATTCATTTTTGCAATATTTGTTAGATGGCAAACCGGAGAACTGATATGCGTATTGTGAATGTGATGATTAGCAAAACATTAGGCGGCATTGAACAGGCTTTTTTAGATTATACGCAGGCGCTTAAGCTGCATCGGCATGAAGTTTGCGCGGTTGTCAGCCGCAAATGTCAAATATTGGATACTTTGCAAAATTTGCATCCGGCACGCATTGAACAAATATCGTTTGTGCATTATAATTACTTATTGGCTTTTTATTTATATTGGCGATTAAAAGATTTTGCGCCGGATGTGATTATTGTGCACAATAAAAAAGCCATCAATATTTTTAAGATGGTAGCCAAACTGCTGAAATGTAAAATTGTGGCGGTTTCGCATAATCCGAAATTTAAGCACGTTAATAAATGCGACGGTATTTTCACCATTACCGATTATCAGCGCAATATTTTCATTAAAAAAGGTTATCCGGCACAAAATATATATACCATACCGAATTTAATCAGCCAAAAGCGTGCCTATGAACAACCGCAATTTCATCGGCCGCCGGTTATCGGCACAATGGGGCGTTTTGATCCGATGAAGGGTTTTCCGGATTTTGTGGCGGCGTTGGTCAAATTAAAACAGCAAGGAGTGGTTTTTAAGGCGATTATCGGGGGCGGAGTGCAATCTGCTTACCGGAGTGAGTATGAAAAAATCTGCCGTATGATTGAACAAAATAATATGCAAAAAGAGATATCTTTAATCGGTTGGGTAAACGATAAAACAGAGTTTTTCAACAGTATAGATGTGTTTGTTTTGCCGTCGCGTTTTGAGCCTTTCGGTATAGTTTTATTGGAAGCGATGTTGTATGGTAAACCTGTTGTATCTTCATTGGCGGAAGGTCCGACGGAGATTTTTGCAAGGCATAATGAGGCGGCTTATTTATTTGCAGTTGAAGATATTGACGGTATGGCAAAGCAAATGAAGGAGGCTGTTACAAATCAGCAGCAAGCGGCGCAAAAATCTTATAACGGCTATCAGTTATGCGTGCAAAACTATTCTTTGGAAGTGGTGGCTGATAAACTTAATAATGCGCTGAACAATTTTTTATTCGGCAAGGAAGGAAGCTAATGTCTGGTCCGCTTATTTCTGTTATTATTCCGGTATATAATTCCGAAAAATATTTGAGTATGACGCTGCAATCGGTGCAACAGCAAACGTTTAAGGATTTTGAAGCGATTTGCATTGATGATGGTTCTTCAGACGGCTCAATGCAAATTTTAAAGCATTTTGCCGCAGTAGATGCGCGTTTTAAGATTCATCATCAATCTAATGCCGGCGGCAGTGCCAGCCGAAATAAAGGGCTAGGCTTAGCGACCGGAAGATATATCGCGTTTTTGGATAATGATGATATATATCATCCGCAATATTTGGAAATTTTATATCATAATATTGAAACGCATAATGCAGATATCAGTTGTTGTGCATATTTGCGTTTTGAAAGTGAACATCAATATCAATTTGCCGCAGAAAAAGTTGAGGCCTGCGCCGATATTATCAGCACACAGCCTTTTGAAGATAAATTCGTGCATAAAAAGAAAATTGATACCCTGATGTGGACCAAGCTTTATCGGCGAGAGATTTTTGATGATATTCGTTTTGATGAAAAATTGCCGTCCATTAACGATATTTTGCTTAACATTGAAGTTCTGCTTAAAAGCCGCAAGGCCGTTGTTTGCCGCAAGCCGTTAATTGCTTATCGTATTATACCAACATCGCAGACCATGAAGCCTTTATCCGAGGCCAGAATACAAGAATATAAAGATTTATGTATCGCTATTTGCCAGCTGGCTCGGAGATATCCGCAATATGAAACACTTTTGCGTAAAATAGCGGCGCGCTATGCTTACGGTATGCATATTGATGAATATTTACAACGCTATAATCCCTTGCAAGATGCGCCGCGCTACAATTTGCTGCGCAATAATTTGGCAGATTTGCAACAAAACGGATATTATGAGCCAAAGCGGTTGAGTTTCGGCAAACAAATTATTTCTTGGGCGTTTATGCATCAAAAATATTTTTTGTTACGTCGCAAAAAATAAGCTAATGTTTTTACTCCATATAAAAGGTATGTAAAAACGTGACCGGTTTGATGTCGGTAGCGGCATGAATACGGCGCCGGATTTGTCCGCGGATGACGTCTTCAATTTGGCTCTTGTTCATATTTTCGGCCCATTTGCGCTCAATCAGCGGTCGCACTTTTTCCAATATTTCTGCCGCCAGCTTATTCCAATCGTCTTCTTCTAAAATATCCGCCGAAGAAATTTGCAAATCTAACAATTCCGGCCCTTTGAATACCGCACTGATATAAAGCGAGCAGTTAAAAGCAATACGGCGGCGGTTGCGGACAAGCTGTGAGCCGAGCGAAACCGGTTTGTTTCTGTCCCAACCTAAAATATCGGTAGAAACTTGCTCAATGCACTCAATATGATTATCTTTAAGCAGGCACATATCGCCGTTGCGTGCCGAAAACACCTCATTAACACCGCACGCTAGGGCAAAGCGCTTATGCTCACGGATGAATTTTTTATCGCCGTGCACCGGCAACACAATCGCCGGTTTTAACAAGTCATACATCTTTTTCAAATCATCACGGCAAGCATGCCCTGACGCATGCACTAAATCGGTTTCGTCGGTGATGATGGTTGCGCCTTGTTGCATCAATTTTTCTTGCATACGCTCAATTTTTTCTTCGTTCTTCGGAATCATTTTGGAAGAAAAAATAATGGTGTCGGATTTATCAAGTTTAATATATTTGCTTTCGCCATTGGCAATTGTGGTCATGGCGCTGCGATAATTGGCTTGCGAGCCGGTGCAGATATACAGCGCTTTATCGGCCGGAATGTCTTTGGCCTCTTCAATGCTGTAAACGCGCGGTAAATCAGCCAGATAACCGCAATCTTTGGCTACTTTGATGTTTGTAATCAGTGCTCGTCCCATCACTACAGGGGTTCTTTGCGCCGCTTCGGCGGCCAAAATCAGGCTCTCTAGGCGCATTAAGTTAGAGGCAAAGCAAGTAACAATCACGCCGCCTTCCAGTTGCGGAATCATTTTAATCAGGCTTTCACGCACTTCGGCTTCGGTCGGTGTTTTAGAATCTACCATCACATTGGTGGAATCGCAAACCAACATGGAAACACCCTCTTGGGCGACTTGTTGCAATTTTTTCCAATCTGTCGGAAGCATGGAAATATGCTCATCATCAAAGCGCCAATCGGTAGCGTGCACCACATTGCCGTATTTGGTGCGAATGGCAAGAGCGCAGGTTTGCGGCACCGTATGCACCACATCAATAAATTCCACACTGAAATTAGGCAATTCTACCACGCGCTTTTGATTAACCGAAATCAGCGGCACCGCATCTTCCATCTTAAATTCGGCTAAGCGTTCTTTAATCAGGCCGATGGTATAATCCATGGCATAAACAGGACACCCTAAATGTGGCCAAATTTGGGCAATAGCGCCCATATGATCTTCGTGACCGTGGGTAATAAACAGACCTACAATATCATCTTTGTAGGCATCTAAAAATTCCGGTGAAGCATAAGCCAAATCCATACCCGGATATTCATCAAACAAAAAGCCGTAACCGGCATCAACCACAATGATTTTACCGTCTACCGCATACATATACATATTCATACCGATATCGTCGGCACCGCCTAGCGGCAAAAAATACAATCCTTCTCTATTAAACTCATTCATCTTTTTTCTTCTCTATATAAAAAACATCTCCAACCAATATTTTGCTTATACCATTATTATTTTCCAATAGCAAGGCACCATTTTCATCAATGCCGTGAAATACGCCGGTTTGCTTTCGGTTATCTTGGCAAACTTGTAGCGGTTGTCCCAATCCTTTAGCATTTTCAAGCCATTGTCGGCGAATTTGGGTAATGTTACCGGCGGCGTGGAGTTCTAAATACATATTAAAAATAGTCAAAAAGCGCTGCAAAAAATCATCGGCAGTAACATTTATACCGGCTTCATGAAGCGAGGTAACCGGATAAAGCATATCGGCGGTTTGCGGACTTTGTGCCGTATTTACGCCAATGCCGATAATGATATAGTCTTGCGGGCCTTTTTCCAGCAAAATGCCACTGACTTTGGCGTCGTTTAGCAATACATCATTCGGCCATTTAAGTTTAATATCTGCGTTTGGGGCAAAAAAACGCACGGTTTGCAAAACGCTTAAGCCGCTGATTAAGACTAAAACACCCAAATCTTTTATAGGAAATTCTGTAGCGGCAGAAAAAAACAAGTTGCCGTCCAAACTTTGCCAAGTTCTGCCGCGACGACCGCGACCGGCAGTTTGGAAACGCGTTTGCACAACCGGTCGGCGCCTAGGTTCGGCACAAAATTTTTTGATTTCGTCGTTTGTGCTGGTTAGGCTTTCATATCGGTAAATTTGCCAGTTATTTTTCATTATGCCGCGATGGCCTCCGTTAATAAGCTGATGTCTTCTGCCCAAATTGCCGCGCGCAACATAATGATGGTCATCAGTGCCAAAATACCAACCAAAAGCACATAAATATTACTGTCTGTGCGGTCAAAAATATCTTTATTTTCATCAAAATATAAAGTTTTAATGATTTGCAAATAGGCATAAGCCAAGATAAGCAACATCACTGCCACGAAGATGATCTGATAGTAATGACGCGCTATAATCAATTGATTAAACACCGAAAATAAACCGGCACCGCCCCAAAACGGCGGCAGCCCTACCAGTGAAAATAAAAAGACGGTCAGCAGTCCGGCCAAAAAAGGTTTTTTGTGTCCCAAACCGGCAAATTCATTAAGCATGAACAAGTAATCACCTTTATTTTTAAGGCCGAACAAAATGCTGCAGATACCGGTCATGGTCAGCAAAACGGTTTGCCAATAAAACAGAGCTGTCCAAATGGTATGAACGTTGAAGTGCTGTAACACCAACATCATTAAGCCATATTGAAAAACGATACCATAGGCAAAAATTTTGCGCACGTTGCGGCAGCTGGTGGCCCCAATAGCACCAATGGCTAAAGAGAAAACAGCAATGCCGAGATAAAACATGTGTAATGACGGAGTTAAAAACGTCAGCAATTTCAAATTCAGACGTAAAAATCCAATCCAGACAGCGCACGACGGCAATAAAATAAACAATGAAAAAATCGGTAACTTAACACTGTCCAAAATTTCGGTAAGCCAATAGTGCAGGGGGGCCATACCCAGCAAAAATAAAAAGCCGAATACTAAGATAATTGCGGCGCTGAATACCGGTAAATGATGGCGATAAATTTCAATATAGGTTGCCAATTGAGTATAATTTAAGGTGCCGCATTGTTTATATAATACAGTTGTTGCCACAATCAGCAGACAGCTGAATAAAAAGGCTGAAATACTATAAATCAAGGCATTTTGATTACTTGTTTTTTTCCCACCGTCTTTGATTAACCATGCTTGGCCGAACATCATCAATATCATGGCGCTGACGGTTAAAGCTAAGTGGCGTGAGACAATCAACAGGTTTCCGGCTAAAACAGTTAGTAATACAACATAGCAAAAACGTTGTCCCGATACTTTCATGCCAACAAACCATTTGCGCGATAAAAACAGTAACAGTAATGCACAAATATATAAAACGGACTGAAAAAGCAATAAATACCGATTGGCAGATGTGATGCCGACGATAATCGGTTTGTTATAAAAAACGACAGACAAGACAAAGCTACTTAATATAATCAGCCGACACAGCTTAAAACAGCGGTTGTTTTGTTCGGGGGAAAGACGTAATAAAGAGAATATTCCGATGCCTAACAACAAAATACCAATCGGTAAGATATATATAATTTGTTCCAACATCGTTTTCTCCTAAACAACAAACCACAACGGATTAAAGAATGATAAAATAATTACGATAATCACAACGGTAAAAAAGAGCAGCGATTCACGAGATATATCGGTTATTTCACGCTCATTATCAATGTGTGATTTTAAATCGCGCATGACATATAATTCATAAAGCATTGAAACACTGATTAAACCGATTGCCGTCATAACCATAACACCAATCAGAAAACTAAAGCGAAACAGTGATGAAATGATAATGAAATTATTCCAAAACATTGCTGAAATAGGTAATCCTAACGCTACTAAGGTAAAAAAGGCAAATATCCGTGCCCGCTTCGGCATATAAGCTAAGGCTCCGCGATAATCGCATTTTTTCTCGGCACATTCGCGCTCCATGCGCATATCTAAAACCACCAGCGAAGATGTGACAATTAAAAAGATAAACAGTGAATACGCAATATTCATTTGCACCGTGCCGGCCAGCAAAACCGAAGAAAGTAAAATTTCAGCCAACAAGAACAATAAGTAAAAAATGGTCATGTAGGTAAATAGTTTATATAAAAATTCTTTATGCGCAATACCGATTAACGCAATTACAAACATTGTGACCAAACAAACAGCCACAACAGCCGGCATATAAGGCAAAATGCTTTTGGCAATGCTGAGTTGCCAGAAACGCATAAAACCATACAGGCCGGTGAGCGGTAATAAGTTTGTAATAATATAGACCAGCGGATTTTTAATGTTTGCACCGAGAGTGGACAGCCAATAATGAAAAGGCCAAATCGGAATGCGCGACACCAGTGCCAAACATACGCCGCTCCACACAATGCGATTGGTTGATTTTGGCATTTTCATCAATACAAACTCATGTAGTTGCAGGTTACCACTGTAATATTTGTAAGCTATTAATATGGCAATCAGCAGCAGCAATACGCCGCCGAAATTAAATAAGAAAAAGGTATATAAAGTGCTTTTTTTCTTGATTTGATCATGTCCGATCAGCATAAACAGCGGTATCAGCATACCGGCAAAGAAAATGTAAAACAATATCATGTCGCCGGCCAGCAGTAATCCGGTAATGTGCCATACAAAATATAAAAACAACACAAATAATGATTTTTGGCGACGCATTTCTGCCGATAACCCCACCAAACCGATTACCAAAGCCACGTATGTTCCCAGCAATAATAACAGAGAAAAATAATCAACCGATAACAGCAGATTGACATCGGCCTTGGCAAACCAGTTTATAATGTATTGCAAATGCGGCGGTTCACTTTGCATTTTAAGCGTGGCGAACAGACGCAATATTGTAAAAATTCCGGTGCCCATGGTGAATAAGGCAACGCGAAAGGCATTGGCGCTATTTTTTCTGGCGGTGAGGGCAAATAAACAGCCCGCCAGCGGAATAATCAACAATATCAACAGTAAATCAAACATTATACAACTCACTCATAATTATATGCCAAGCCCAAAAATCCCAAAAGCAAAACGATAATGATGGTTCCGCCTAAAATGCGATTGCTGTGGATTTTACGGAAAAAACGCAAACCGATTTGTGCTGTTTTGATGGAACCGCCGATGATGATTTTTTCAGTTAAGAATCGGTCAATTAAAAGCCATAAAACACGTCCACTCAGGCGCAAAGGTTTAATAACACCATATTTGTAAATCAGCCCGATCCGGTCATTTTGCTCAAAGCGGCAAATGTAGCCGATATGCGCAATACGCCATATCGGATTGTATCGGTTCAATAAAATGAATGCCGCGCCAAAACCCCATATCGTTACGGCATTGATCGGAGTCGGATAAAGCACAATTGCGGCACTGCAACCCAACAAAATCCATACCAAATAATGTGGTGCCAGATGCGGCGAACGTGCATCAGATGCTTTCTTCTTAACAAAGAAAATACTTTTAAGAGTGGCGCTTAAAGACAGAATGTATAATATGGCATAAGTCCAAATATAATAACGATTGCCTTTGTTATACAGTTCGGTTAATACGCCGGTAATAGCCACAACCATTAAAAGAATCAACATTAGAGCCGACAACATTGCAGATTGATTAACAAGATTGATTTTGCTCAAATCAGTTTGATGATAATGCCGGCCCGTGTAATAATAAATCAGATACAGGGCTATGTTCAAAATATATGTCTGTACCAGTAAAAAAGTCAGCGATAAATTCCAAATGAAGCCGTTAAAGCGTAATAGTTCTACAAACAACGCCCAAAACATCATTTGCCAATAAATAATGCGCTGTTTATAATTTTGACTGCATAAGCTACCGACAAAACCGCCACCCAAACTGAGGCAACATACAAGATGCAGATAAGTGTTGAAATATGCCGAACCGGATAGCAAAACATGAAATTTGGTCAATAGAATCAGCGCGCACACGGGAGCCGATAAAAACAGAATGTTTTGCAGTCGGTGCAGACGAATATTTCTCAGACCAAGAAGACCTATGTGGAATATGAAAAAACCGAATTTCATAAAAATTGCGGTTAGGCCGATAATGGCAATAAAATCTATGTGCAAACCGATTTGCTTATATTGCAAAATTTCACGAATATCCAGCGATGCGACTCGGCTATTGATAATTGCCAGAACCGTAAAAATCATTAAATCGGCTGATATATTCAGCAGAATGTAACGTCGGTATGCTTCAATATCATGCACAAGCAGCAAAGCCAAAATATCTACAATGAACAGCGCAAACAAAAGCTGCACGAAGTTATTACTGGTAATCATGGTAATGAGGGCGGCAAGGTTAAAAATCAGACCGGCTTCATAAATATTGCGCCGTTCTTCATAGCGAAACAGGAGGTTTAAGGCCAAAGACAGTAATGTTATTATGAAAAACGGCAAAACGAATCCGTAATTGTATGGATTCGAAATAATGTCAATTTGAATGTCTCCGCCCGGGGATTTGTTCCAAATAAATGAAAAAACGTCTTGAGCGGAATTTATGATGTTATGGCTGAATTGGCCGAAAATGACGCAAAAAAGCAAAAAAACAATAAATGACAACCACTTATCGGTTTTTACGCTGACTCTGATGCTGCTAAAAATACCTAAAATCAACAGCAGAAACGTTGTTAACGCAATCATGCCGCAGACCTTAAAATTATGAGATGATCAGATTATTAACGTCTTTAACCACACGAACCGGCACCAAATATTCTCTTTCCACATCGTCATTTTCAATTTCCACAATCAAAATTTCAGATACGGATTTAAGCGGAGAACGTGCGCCCGGATCAATATTTTTGAAAGCAACAGAGCTTTCTTGGGAACGATAAAGCAAAGCCATGGCGCCGCCGTCATATATAAAGCGCGGATTTTCCGGACCGCCGATGCGGCTGTCCATCATAAGCATAATTTCGCCTTTGGCATTTTGTAAAATACTGTAACGTCCTTTTTGTCCGACTTCGTTGCTGATGGTCATTTCTACCTCTTTTGCTATATTAAAAATTTTACATAATATGTAATTTAACACATAAAAATTCAGAAATAAACCCTTATTTCACTTTTTTTAACTTTTTTTATTTTTTTTATTGACTTCATTAAATTTATCTTTTATAAGCATAAGCGATTTAGTTGAGTTCGTAGCTCAGTCGGTAGAGCATTTGACTTTTAATCAAAGGGTAGCGGGTTCGAATCCCACCGAGCTGACCAACAAAATGACCACCCGCAAGGGTGGTTTTTTTGTTGGTGTAAAGCGAGATGAGGATTTGAACCCGCGAGAAGCGGGTTTGACTACAAGCGAAAGGCAGACGGAAGTATGCCGGTAAGCCGCAGGCTTATGAGCGCAGTGAACGAAGCGAAGCGTAGTAATCCCACCCAAATATAAAAAAAGGCCGCCTTGTGCGGTCTTTTTTTGTTGGTGAGCTCGGTGGCTAAGAAGAAGCGACGGCGGGTTCGGAATCGCAGTGCGGGCAGGCGATGGTCTGCCCGCGATAAGATCGGCGGAGCGCAAGCGTAGCCAATCCCACCCCAAATGCAAGAAAAGACCGCCTAGAGCGGTCTTTTTTTGATGGTGTAAAGCGAGATGAGGATTTGAACCCGCAGAAAGCGGGTTTGACTACAAACGAAAGGCAGACGCAAGTATGCCGGTAAGCCGCAGGCTTATGAGTGCAGTGAACGAAGTAATCCCACCTGAAATGTCCAAGCAGACCACCCGAAAGGGGGGTGTAATAAAAAAACACCGCCGGTGATTGGCCGGCGGTGTTTCAGAATTTTAATTCGGCTTAGAAATTATACGTCAATCCCAAAGTGAAGATTTTGATGGAATTTTTATAATCAGCCGATACGTTGTGACCTTCGTTGCCGGTCCACGAAGTATCCAAATGGGCATCATGCGCCGACATATAAGTAAATGCCGTATCAACATTTAAGTGCTCGTTATATTTATATCCCAAACCGACGGAATACCATATACGGTCAGAATCCGGAATGCGCGGTGTGCGGTGTGCAACACGCACGGCGCTTTGGTCATAAGCCCAACCGAGACGTAATTTCCATTGTTCATCAAGCATAAAGCTGGTGCCCAGAGCAAAGAAATTGGTGTCACGCCACTTTTCATCTACGCGCGAAATATAACCTGTCGGTCTATTATAGCCATCGCGGCCGACAAATGTTAAATTTTGAAACGAACTCCAAAATACGCGCTGATATTCGGCCATAACAGCCCAACGGTCGGTAATATCATGATAAATACCGAAAGACAACATTGCCGGTGTGTTCAAATTTACTTGAATATCTTGATTCAGCATCGGCGACGGCGCACTGGATTCCATGTCGCCTTTGATTTTGTGACGAATTTTACTGCGGTAACCCACACCGGCGCGAGTTGCCGGAGTAAATTCATACATAGCACCTAACTGATAGCCGACATCCAGTGCATCACCATTGGCGTTAATGCTGTATTGGCGGTTTCCGGCAGTGCTGGTTAAGTGAGCCCAAACATACTGCACTTGCAAACCGGCACCGACAGAAAGTTTATCGGTCAGTTTATAGGCAGCCATTGGCGTAAATAAGGCCGATTTCAAATCTGAGGTTACACCGTGATCAGAGCCTATCCATTCGTGGTCATATTTGGTAATCATACCGTATTGGCTGTTACCGGCAAATGCCAGAGTCAGCTTATCATTAACTTGGTGCGAAATCGTGAAATAAGGCGAAATAGCCGCGTGCACAACGTTTTGCACATCGGCACCACGTGTGCCGTCTTCGTCACGCACGTTTTTAGCCGTTGCTTTAGGGGCAATATAAGTGCCGCCGCCGGAAAATTGTGTGCCTTTAATACGGGTTAATCCGGCTACGTTATAATATGCATAAGAATTGTTTTCAGCAGCAGCCGAAACACCGGCAAAAGCATTACCTTGCGCGGCAGAAGATTGTTCTCTTAAATGGAAACCGGCCGCCATTGCCGTAGAAGACAGCAATAAGGTGCTAAGCGCGGTTAAAGTCAAAACCTTTTTCATTGTTTATCCTATTGTTATTAAACCTAATAAACAGTCGCCCTGAAAACGGCCGTCTTAAAGCTCTATATCCTATTATATTAATTTTGGCAAGATTTTGCCGCTAAAAGCAAAAATATGTGGGGATAATTTTACATGTATAGTAATAAGTATTTGAAAATGTGGTCTTTTTGCCCTGTTGATTAAATTGGTATAATGCTTTACAATGTGGCCTGTTTGCAGTAAATATTATCTTATATTTACCGTAAGGAAACTTAATAACCGAAAGGAAACGCAGGTGAGAGAGTTTGTAAAGTTTTGTTTGAGAACGGTTTTAAAGCTGATGAAAGCCAAATGCAAATTTGACTTTGATATCAGCAAGTTGCCGAACAAGGGGGTTTATGTGGCCAATCATGTGTCATATTTGGACCCGATTTTGTTGTTTGCATTTTTACCGGGAAATCCTGTTTTTGCTCTTAACGGACATCTGTATCGTCGGCACTGGATTAGCTTTTTGATGCGTTGCGCCGATGTGATTCAGTTTAATCCGATTGAACCTAGTGATATTAAAAAATTGATTGCCAAAGTGGACGAAGGACGTCAGGTGGTTATTTTTGCCGAAGGTCGCATTACCGACAACGGCGGTTTAATGAAAATTTACGAGGCACCGGGGTTGGTGGCCGATAAGTCCGGTGCACCGCTGATTCCGATTTGGATTGACGGTCCGCAATACGGATATTTTTCTAAAACTAAAGGGCATTTGCCGCATCGTCCGTTACCGAAAATGCGCATTTATGTCGGTAAACCGCGCAAATTTAAGCTCAAAGATGAGTTGCGCCGCCAACGCGATCACATCAGCAATGAAGTGTATATGATTTTGCGCGAAATGGGTTTCGGCATCAATTATAATAAAGATATTTCTCTGTTTGCTCAGTTAATGAAAACCGCAAAGGTATATTCACGCACAGGTTGGTTTTCAAAACGGCCGCGTATTATAGAAGATATCAACCGCAAACAGAAGTCGTATAAGGATATTATCGTGGCATCGCTTGCTTTGGGTAAGATGTTTAAAAAACTTGCCGCACACGATGAAAATGTGGGCGTTTTGTTGCCGAATGCCATTGCTACGGTATGCACGTTTTTCGGTTTGTCGGCATATGAACGCACACCAGTTATGATTAACTTTTCGGTCGGTTCCAAAAATATGGTTTCTATGTGCAAAACCGCTTTGGTTAAAACGGTTTTGACTTCTAAGGCCTTTATTATTAAAGGTAAGTTGGAACAAGTGATTGAAGATATACAAGCGGCCGGTGTGAAAATTGTTTATTTGGAAGATTTGGCCAAGAAAATGCCGTTTTGGGTTAAACTTAGCTCGTTTATAGACTATAAAATCAAACATGTGCCGCATAAAGTAGGCGGCAACAAAAAAGCAGTTATCGTGTTTACGTCCGGTTCCGAGGGCGCGCCGAAAGCCGTTTTGCTCAGTCATGCAAATTTGATTGCCAATGTCAATCAGTTGGCGGCCATTCAGACCGTGACGCATAAAGATTTGTTGTTTAATGCATTACCGATGTTTCACAGTTTCGGTTTGATGGTCGGTATGCTGTTCCCGCTGTTTCAGGGTTCTAAGCTGTTTTTATATCCGTCGCCGTTGCATTATCGTGTGGTGGCCGAGCTGGTTTATGAGCTTGGGGCTACATTGATGATTGGCACAGATACGTTTTTGCGCGGTTATGCTAAGATTGCACACCCGTATGATTTCCACACCATTCGTTTGATGTATTCGGGCGGAGAAGCAGCTAAAGCCGATACACGCAGCATGTGGATGGAACATTCCGGCGTGCGGATGATGGAGGCTTACGGTTCAACCGAATGTTCGCCGGTGATGACTGCCAATAACGGTATTTTCAACAAATTCGGTTCCATCGGTAAATTGTTACCGGGTATGCAATATAAAATTGAGCCGGTAGACGGTATTGAAACCGGTGGAGAACTGTGCGTTAAAGGACCAAACGTGATGCTTGGTTATTATATGCCGGACAATCCGGGGGTTTTGGTGCCGCCGACGGACGGTTGGTATCATACCGGCGATGTGGTTGATATTGATGAAATCGGCTTTTTTACCATCAAAGACCGCATTAAACGCTTTGCAAAAATCGGCGGAGAAATGGTTTCGCTTAATGCCGTGCAAGACATGGTTATTGACGCCACTAAAGAAATGCTCGGCGAATATAATTACGGTGTGGTAGCCGTGCCGCATGAAAGCAAAGGCGAACAGATTGTGCTTGTAACTAATAATAAAGATGTTACGTCAGCGTTGTTGCATGCATATGTGAAAGCAAACGGCATGTCGGAATTGTATTTGCCGCGGGTAATTTTGTATCATGATAAATTACCGGTGTTTGCAACCGGCAAATCCGATAATGTGACGCTCAAAAAAGAAGTTATGGAAGAATTGTTTTCGGCAAACGAAAGAATTGCAGCCTGAGCTTTTTGAGATAAAACTAAGAGTGAAAAAATAAATTAGATTGTAAAGGAGATAAATAAATGGCGGGCAGTATAAACAAAGTAACCTTGTTGGGCAATTTGGGCGCGGATCCGGTGGTCAGCGTTTTGCCGAGCGGTTCAAAAATTGTTAATTTGCGTGTTGCAACTTCGGATTCATGGAAGGATAAAGCAACCGGCGAAAGAAAAGAACGCACGGAGTGGCATAGAGTGGTTATTTTTAATCCACAGCTGGCTGATACGGCAGAAAGATATTTGCGCAAAGGTTCTAAAGTTTATCTGGAAGGCTCATTGCAAACGCGTCAATGGAAAGATAATAACGGCAATGATCGTTATACCACTGAAATTGTGTTGCAAAACTTTACCGGCACACTGGTGTTGTTAGACAGCCGCGGCAGCGATGCAACGGGTGCGGTGCCTGATGATGGCGGCGATGTATTTGCCACATCTGCGTCGGGTTGGGATAATAATGCGGCAACAGCGCCGTCGTCAAATATAGATGATGACATTCCGTTTTAATCTGTGATAGGATAATCTAAAAGGACTTCGGATATTAACAACGAAGTTCTTTTATTATGCAAACGAGGTAAGGACGATGAAATTTTTGGTTGGCATGAGTGGTGGTGTAGATTCTTCGGTGGTGGCTACTATGCTGAAAAATGCCGGACACGAAGTGATTGGTGCCACAATGTCAATTTGGGAAAAAGGCACGACTTTTCATGGTAATTTAACCGCAGATGCTTGTTTTTCGCCGCATGAAGAGCAGGATATTGAAGCAGCCAAGGCAATATGTCAAAAGCTCAATATTCCATATTATGTTTTGGATTGTGCCGCGCGTTATAAACAGATGGTGCTGGATAATTTTAAAAGCGAATATAAAGCCGGTCGGACGCCTAATCCGTGTGTGATGTGTAATTCGTATATCAAATTTGAAGCATTGCCGCAAGAAGCCAAAGCACAAGGCATTGAATTTGATAAATTTGCTACCGGTCATTATGCGCGAATCGATTTTAATGCCCAAACCGGTCGCTATGAAATTCGCCGCGGTGCAGACCAACATAAAGACCAATCATATTTCTTATATCGCCTGACTCAGGCTCAGCTTTCTAAAATAGAGATGCCGCTCGGGGTTTATACCAAAAAGAAAGTGCGGGAAATGGCGAGCGAGTTTGGTTTGGCGGTGTCGGATAAGCCGGATAGTCAGGATTTTTATTCGGGCGATATCAATGATATTTTGCAAAACGCGCCGCAAGTCGGCAATTTTGTAAACCAAGCCGGTAAGGTGCTCGGACAACATCAGGGATATTGGAACTATACCATTGGTCAGCGTCGCGGTATGGGAATCGCGGCGGAGCGGCCGCTGTATGTTTTGGCCATTAACAAAGACAGCAACGAAGTTGTGGTCGGATTTGAAGAGGAATGCGAGCGTTCGGGTTTGGTGGCGGAAAACTGGCACTGGTCGGCCTTAGAGGGGTTGGATAAGCCGTTGGAATGTGAGGCTAAAATTCGTTCCTCGCAGCAGCCGACAGCAGTTAAGGCAGTGCCGCAAAACGACGGTTCGGTGCAGGTTACGTTTTATGCCAAGCAAAAGGCCATTGCGCCGGGACAATCGGTAGTTTTATATCAAAAAGATGTGGTGCTGGGTGGCGGAATTATAAAAACAGCCGTTTAGCAGATTTTTAAATCGGAAAAAGTGTAAAGAAACAGTGAATATATTTAAATTGTCACAAAAATTTAATATACAATCGGCCTAAAGTGTGCTAAAATAAGTCAGCTAAAGTGTAAAATAAGGAGATTTGTCATGTCTATCAAACTCTTAAAACGTTTGTCATGCGGTATAATCAGCGGCGTTTGTTGCTGTTTATTCTGCCTGCTTTTGGCCACGGCAGCAAGCGCAGATGTATGTTTTTTGCCAACGGGGCAATGTGAAGCAGCCAGTGCTAATTTATCAACCGGCTGTAGCGGGTTTAATTTAACCGGTGCAAAAGATGAAACCGGTTGGAACTGCACACAATGTGGCGAAAAGTGGAAGTGTGAGAAAAAATCGTGCAAAGACGATTATAAAACTGACGTAAGATGCTCGGGTACCGAAACCAAGGTTTGTGATGAAACCAGAAAAGCCGGTGACGAATCGTGCTGTAAGTGTGAAGATTCGGTTACCAAATGTCAGCACGAAGGCTATGTTTATAAGACCACAAACACAAACGAAAACTGCACAGGTAAATGTCCTTATAACAGTGATTATTATGAAAGCTGTGAATGCAATGCAAAATATGACAAATCTTCTAATACCAATGCATGCTATACATATAACACTTGTGAGCTGGGCGATTTAGCCGGCACTAAAAAGTATGAACAAGCAAGTGATGCTCATAAGTGTAAAGCTTATATAGATAATTCGGCATATGTTACGGACAACAGCGAACAAGTAAAAAGCGACGATTATGACTGCACTTTAGTATGCACGGAAACCTGCGACAATAGCAATAGAAAATATTATCAGTGTTCGCCGAAAAGCGGTTGTCATTATAATACTGTAGCACAATGTAAGGCGGCCGGATATACATATACGGCAGCTGAACGTTGGGAAATTGAAGAAAGTGCAAATCCGGGGACTACCGGTGAGTGCGAACCGTGTGATTGCGGGGGCACGGAAATGAACAAATGCACTTTATATACGAGCTGCGCCGGTTATGAATATAAACAGAGCCAAGTCAGCAACGGTGCTTTAAAAACATTTCCTGAACGCTATGAAGAATGCGTGCAAACTGTTACCCTGGACACATATTATAAATGTGCTCACGGATATAGTTGGTCATATGCCGGTAGCGGACAATATCAATGTGTTGCCAATATGGTAACCTGCACGATTGATCCGGACGATCCGGATGTGTTTGATCCGGGATATTGGCAGTTAGATAATATTTCCTGCGATAATGGAACAACGAAAGCTACTCCGGGAGCTGTAACGCTTAGATACACCAGTGACTCAGGCTGCCATACTACAGTTGATGTAAAAGTAGGCAAGGGATCTACCATGTCCAGAGCTTTGCTCAGCACAGCCAGTGGCTCATGTTCAGGTATAGGTTGCACAATCAGACATGGTGGTAATTCTTGGTGCAGCCAAGTTAAAAACACCTGCTCTATCTTTGGGTCTGAATTCAGCAAAGATAGCACCGGATATTATGTGACTGAAAATGGTCAAAAAATCTACTGGAAAGTAGACGGTAGTGAAAACTACACCGGCGACTGCAGTGCAGGTGGCGGCTGTGAAAGCCAATATAAATCGCAGTGCGATTCATGGGGTGGCACTTTAAAGAGCAGCACTTCTTATGTTAACGAAGATGTTTGCCATGCCGTGTTTGGTGAGTGTGACAACAAATATTGGTATTGCTTGAAACCGGGGTGCTCGGATAGTGGTTCAGTCACTGTTTATTATGATGCACCGACGAATTGTAATGCGCCAATGAGATTGACCCATCAGTCAAGCGGCGTGACAATTATGACTGCGGCAACAACCAATAATGTTCCTGCCGGAACTTACACAATATCTCCAAGCTCGGGCAGTATTCAATCATATACCATTAGAATGGGAAGAGGGGGCACGCCATCAACAAAGACCGGCACAACAACTTATACCTTCTCTGCCGGTAATGAATATTGGATTGTGCCGAATTGTTCAAGCGGTGGAGGATGTCAGAACAATTCTGACTGCCACGGACGTTCGCACACTGCTTGCGGTATCAGATGGACAGCATGTATGGAAATGACATCAAATGCTTACAGTTACTGTATGGGACAAGCTGGACAAAGTTCAATGATGCAAGGAGCATGCAGTGGTATGTATGCAGCGAATAAAGCTACCTGTAATAACTATAAAAATTATGAGTGCATGATTTGTCAAAGCGGAGCCTGCTTACCAGATCCTGTGGAACCAAATTGGAGTTCAAGACTGCAACATTACTCAAATTAATGATGTAATATAAACAAAAAAGCGGGGTGGTTTTATCCCCGCTTTTTTTGTTAGGAAAAGAAAGTATCCTCAGTCATTCTGAAGAGCCAACAATCCACCCTTTGTCATTCTGAGAAGCCGTAGGCGACGAAGGCATCCCCGCACAAAGTGCGGTAAGTGCGCTAATTATCGGACTTACGTCCGAAGATTGTCACGTCGTGCTTCGCACTCCTCACAATGACATTATAAAATACAAGCGTAGTGGCAAGACAAGTTAAAAAAACTCGGATAATATGTCAGAAGAGCTTACACTGATACTTTCAGCAGTGTAAGATGAAGACATAATTTTTTTACCCAAAGCATCTTGACAAAAAAATATTTATTGCTATAATCAAAGGCGAATTTTAATAATTTAGATATATGGGTTGTAGAGCTTTAAAAACTTCGGAATACAGCTATCCGAACAGTCCGGATTGCGTGTATACGCGGCAAATTGAGGCGGAAAAGCAATTTTTGCGGCGTGGTTTAGCCGGACCGGTTTATTTAAATCGGGTGCTTGACGAAAACGGGGTGAAACACTTGCTTTGGGTGTGCAAATTGCCGGATAAACAAGAGGCTTTTTTGCCTGTGTTTATTGACGACTTTGAACAAGAACTGCCGGAACTGGTTGCGCGAGAAGATGTGACAGATCAAACTTTTGTGTATCGCTTTGGCCGCAGCTATAAGGTTTTTCGCCAGAAAAACGGCCGCGTGAATGTGCGCTTAATTACCGTTTTTTGGCACCAAGCTTTGGTTGAGGCCATGTGTCGGGCGCAGGGCTTTGAGCCGCAAGAGGTGTATCTGATGCGTCTGGTGGATTTGAACTCGCGCGAGGAATACGGTATTGGTTGGCAGATTGTTTACCAAGACGGCGAGAAAACAGACCAAGGACAAGTTTTGGCTGTGGATTTGCGTGAGGCTCCGCGTTTGGGCGCTTTGGACTCCGATAAGCTGGATTATTTGCCGATAGATGAGTGCGAAAAAATCACTATCCGCGATATCTGCTATGAGGTGTTCAAAAACGAACATGGTTTGTATTTTTTGGGCCGCAATTTGTTGCAGGTTTCAAAGTGCAAGCACAAATAGCAAAAAAGGCAGACATTGTTCTGCCTTTTTGCTTTTTAAAATGTTGGTGCACAAGCAAAAAATGCTTGACAAAATTTGCCTGAAATATACAATAAAAACAAATTTTAATTATGTAAATATTATGGTGAAAGTAACTTTGAAACAGTCGTCTTGTCGGGTTGACGAGAGCTGCGTGATGTATTGCAATCGGATGGCTAATGTGTTTCTGGATTGCGATGATTCTGCTTTGTTCCGCGTAACAACAGAAGATGAAGTGTATCATTTTGTGTGGATGAATCCGCGGTTGGCTTTTTCGGAGGCGCCGGAGTATTGTCCGATTTTTCGCGAAGAAAATGTTGATGCCATTTGCGAGATTAAAAAAATTGAGCCCGTGGAGGTTGATGACATTTTTTGCCACGGCGGCGAGGCTTATTATCTGTCGCAAAACGAGCGCGGCACATTATCTGTTCGGCGTCTTAATTTTTACAGTTCGCAAGAGATTGTGGAAAAAATTGCGTGGTATGATGACGACCCCGAGCCGGTGCTCAGCGTGCTTTTGACCAAGCTGTATGATATGTGCGGCGGACGGCGGTTTGTGATGTATGCTTGGCAGGTAAAGCGCGAACATATAACGGAATATATGCCGGTTTTTGATGGTGAAGACAGGCTGTTTGATGAGTTGATTCCGGCGTTGACCGATAAAGTGCCGATGGTGGTGGGAGATGTTCTTGGTCACGAAAAGCATTATTGGACGCTGTGTTCGGATATCAATCGCAAGCTTTATTTGAGCCCGACCAGTAACCGCCTGACGCTTAAAGGTGCACGTCAGTCGGTTTTGCATGAGGCGCAAAGGGAAGCGCTGAAGACGCCTAAAACGGCAAAAGTGTTCCGTATGATTCCGCAGCACGACCGATGAAATTAAAAAAAACGACAGTTGAAAAAAAACTGTCGTTTTTTTGTGCCGATAGTTGTGTATGATTTGGATTGTTCCTTTAAAAACATAAAAAAGAGATGTTCACCTGAGGCAAACATCTCTTCATATATAACGATTTTATATATTATTTTTTAGAAGAAGTTGTTTTCTTAGCAGAAGCAGACTTCAAAATAGAGCTGCTGGTTGTTTTGGTTGAGCAGCTTTTGGTTGATGTAGAACTTTTTTTAGATGAGCTGCATTTGCAAGAACCATACAATTGATTGATTGCTTGGTTCCAGAAATATTCATCTTTTCCATTCGGGCAGCCGGCATTTTGCCAGTTGTAATATGCTGCTAAGCGAATGTTTTCTTCATTATATTTAGTAGTACTCATTTTTAATTTCTCCAATAATAAAAAATCAATTATGTTAAATGACGTTTTTTAGTATAATCATTTTTTAATTAACGTCAAGTCATTAAAAACAAAAAATGAATTTAAAGTGCAGAGTTTAAAGGGGAAAACTTTTTTTGCGGTCAAATTTTAATATAAAAATATAAATTAAAATTGCTTGCTTTTTTGCATAAATTCGCTATAGATATAAAGAATAAGTTTTTATATGAAAAACTGATATTATTTTGCAATTAAAGTATATAGGAGTTTATTATGGATAATCTGTTATCAAAAGAAGAAATGCAGGCCGTTATTGACGGCAATCACGGTAATGTTTTTGCGGTTTTGGGAATCCATCGCGACAAAGGCAGCAAAAAAGTTTTTATTCGCGCTTTTAACCCGTTTGCCATCAACATGGAAGTCATTGATGAAAATAACCGAAGTTTGGGGCAAATGACGAAGCTTGATGACCGTGGCTTTTTCCAAATTAACTTTGATATGACGACAGATTTTAAATATAAATTCCGTGTCACAAACGATAAAGGTCAAACCTATATAGAAGAAGATGCTTATCGCTTTCCTTCGCTGATTGGCGATATTGATGAATATTTATTTGCCCAAGGTAATCACCGCGAAATTTATAAAAAACTCGGCGCGCATGTTATGGAAATGGATGGCGTTAAGGGGGTTGGTTTTGCCGTGTGGGCACCGAATGCCAAACGTGTTTCGGTGGTGGGCAGTTTCAATAATTGGGACGGTCGTGTTAATGTGATGCGTAAACATATCAGTTGCGGAATCTGGGATATTTTTGTTCCGGGTTTGGTAGAAGGTGAATATTATAAATATGAAATAAAAACACAAGAAGACTACATTTTATCTAAGGCTGATCCGCTCGCCACATATTCCGAAGTTCGTCCGAAAACGGCTTCGGTTGTGTTTGATATCAACCATTATCAATGGCAAGATGCAGAATGGATGCGCTACCGCGAAAACTCTAACACCTATGATAAACCGATGTCAATTTACGAAGTGCATTTGGGCTCTTGGCGTCGCAAAGGGCCGGACGGCTCAGAATTTTTGACCTATCGCGAATTTGCTGACAGGTTGGTGCCGTATGTGAGCAATATGGGCTTTACGCATGTGGAATTTTTGCCGCTGTGCGAACATCCGCTTGATGCCTCTTGGGGCTACCAAATCACCGGTTTGTTTGCACCAACTTCACGCTTTGGAAATCCGGATGATTTTCGTTATATGATAGATAAATTTCACCAAGCCGGAATCAGCGTGATTATGGATTGGGTGCCGGCGCATTTTCCGAAAGACGGGCACGGTTTAGCCGAATTTGACGGCACTTGCTTATATGAACACGCCGATCCGCGCAAAGGCGAGCACAAAGATTGGGGCACAAAAATTTATAATTACGGACGCACCGAAGTTTGCAATTTGTTGTGTGCCAGCGCTTTATATTGGCTTAAGGAATTTCATATTGACGGTTTACGCGTAGATGCTGTGGCGTCTATGCTTTATTTGGATTACTCACGCAAAAACGGTGAGTGGATTCCGAATGTTTACGGCGGTAATGAAAATTTGGAAGCCATCGCTTTTATTCGCAAGATGAATGAAATGGTTTATACACAGACCAAAGGAGCGATTACCTGCGCTGAAGAATCTACGGCATGGCCGATGGTTTCACGTCCGATATCGGCCGGCGGTTTGGGCTTCGGATATAAGTGGAATATGGGGTGGATGAATGATACCTTAAAATATATCAGCCACGAACCTATACATCGTAAATATCATCACGGTCTGTTGACTTTCGGTTTGTTATATGCGTTTAACGAGAATTTTATTTTGCCGATTTCGCATGATGAAGTGGTGCATGGTAAAGGTTCTATGTTGAGCAAAATGCCGGGTGATGAATGGCAAAAATTTGCAACCTTGCGCGCGTATTACGGTTTTATGTGGACACATCCGGGCAAAAAATTACTGTTCATGGGTTGTGAGTTTGCTCAAGATTGGGAATGGAACAGTGGCGAGAGTTTACGCTGGCATTTATTGGATTATCCGATGTATAAAGGTATGCAAAACTGTGTGCGTGATTTGAACTTAATGTATAAGGGGAATGCGCCGCTGTATGAAGAAGATTTTGACTCGCGCGGTTTTGAATGGATTGATTATGCCGCCAGCGACGACAGTGTTGTTTCATATATTCGTCGCGGTCATAATCCGGATGATTTTTTGGTGGTGGTTTGCAACTTTACACCGGTGGTGCGTCATAACTATCGGGTTGGGGTGCATGAAGCTTGCGCGTATCAGGAAATTTTTAACAGTGATGACAAAAATTATTGGGGTAGCGGTGTGCGCAATGAAGGTCCGAAGCAGGCGCAAAATTACGGCGTTAATGGCAGACCTTATTCAATAGAGCTGGTTTTGCCGCCGCTTTCAACCATTGTATTAAAACCGCTCAGATAAGGAATTTGAAATATGGATAAACTGGAAATATTAGCGGGACAGGCTTATCCTTTAGGATCGCATTATGATGGCGCCGGTGTTAATTTTGCGCTGTTTTCGGCACATGCCGAAAAAGTGGCATTGTGTTTGTTTGATGCTACCGGCACTAAAGAATTGCGGCGCATAGAAATTACGGAAAATGATAATAATATTTGGCATGTGTATGTCAAAAATTTGGCGCCGGGGCAAGTTTACGGTTACCGTGTTTACGGTCCGTATTTGCCACAGGAAGGCAAACGTTTTAATCCCAATAAATTGCTTTTGGATCCGTATGCCAAAAAACTTGTCGGCCAATTAATCTGGCACAAAGCTTTGTTCGGCTATGATACGGACAGTCCGCAAAAAGATTTATCATTCAGCACGCTGGACAGCGCACCATATATGCCGAAAGCCGTTGTGATTGCTGATGATGATTTTGATTGGGGCAATGATAAGCATCCGCAAATTCCGTTTGAAAAAACGGTAATTTACGAAACACATGTGCGCGGTTATACCATGTTGCATCCGAAAGTTGAAAACTGTTATCGCGGCAAATTCTTAGGTATGGCGCAAAAACCGGTGCTTGATTATCTGGAAAATTTGGGCATTACTGCCGTTGAATTTTTACCGGTGTTTGCATTTTTCGGTAATAAAGACGGTATGTATATTGATAACTATTGGGGTTATGAAACGCTGTCTTTTTTTGCGCCGGAAAATAAATATATGACGTCGTCCGATATCAATGAATTTAAGACGATGGTTAAAGCGCTGCACAAACGCAATAAAGAGGTGATTTTAGATGTGGTATATAATCATACCATAGAAGGCAATCAACTCGGACCGACGCTTTGTTATCGCGGAATAGATAATGAAAGCTATTATACACTGCAGGAAAACAAACGTTTTTATTTTGATACTACCGGTTGCGGTGCTTCATTTAATTTACAAAATCCGTATGTTTTAACACTGGTGATGGACTCGTTGCGCTATTGGGTAGAAAAAATGCATGTGGATGGTTTTCGTCTTGATTTAGCCACCAGCTTAAGCCGCTATAAAGGCAAGTGGACACAAGACAGCGGCTTTTTGCTTTCGGCACGCCAAGATGAAACTTTGCGTCAGGTCAAGATGATTGCCGAACCATGGGATGCTACCTTAGACGGTTATCGTATCGGTGCGTTTCCGCCGTCATGGGCCGAATGGAATGATCGTTATCGCGATGTGGTGCGGCGTTTTTGGCGCGGCGATATTAAGCAGGTGGGCGAACTGGCCAGCCGTATTTCCGGTTCCAGTGATATTTTCGGATACAGTCAGCGCGATATATGGAGCAGTATCAATTTTTTGACTTCGCATGACGGGTTTAATTTGACTGATTTGGTCAGTTATCATCATAAACATAATGAAGATAACGGAGAAGATAATCGTGACGGTAACGATGCCAATTGGAGCTATAATTCAGAAGTTGAAGGTATTACCGACGATGCGGCAATTATGGAAAACCGAAATCGCCGCCGTCGTGCAATGTTAGCAACTTTGTTGATGTCTTTCGGAACGCCGATGTTGGTGGCCGGAGATGAGTTTGGTAATACGCAGTTCGGTAACAATAATCCGTATTGCCAAGATAATGTGCTGACGTGGTTGGTGTGGGATGCCATATCTCCCGAAGATAAAGAATTGATAGATTATGTGAAGCATTTAATTGCCTTGCGCCGCAAAATGGGTATTTTTGATCGGCGCAAATTTTTCAGCGGCGAACCTATTGAAAAATATGCACGATACGGGGTTAAAGATATGATATGGATGACCGCCGACGGTAAGGAATTTACCAACCACGACTGGTATATGGAGAATCGCCGCAGTTTGTCAAGTTTTGTGTATGGTTCGCCGATATCATATATGTGCATTTTAAATGCCGAAACACAAGAAAAAATATGGAAGTTGCCGACTTTTTTTAAATATACTGTTGCACGGGTTATTTTAAACAGCGCCGAACCGCAAGCCGAACCGCAAACAATTAGTGCGAATGAAGTGGCTGTTCCGGCATGGTCGGTTATGGTTTTGGAAATTAAAAGGGCAGGGTAAAAGTGAGCGATAATTTTGCCGAATTATGTGAAAAATTAGGTGTGGCACAAAAGTTTTATGATGCGGCACAAAATCATAAAGAATATGTGGTCAGCGACGACGTTTTGCTGAAAATGATTCGTTGTTTAGGTTTTGCAATTAAAAGCAAAGATGATGCAGCAGTGCTGCTGCAAAAGCTTGAAAATAAGCGTTGGCAATATGCTTTGGAGCCGATTTATGTATGTTACGAAAAGCTGGCATTTGATGTGGTGGTGTCGGCACAAGAGGCAGAAAATATACAGCTTTCGGTGCAGTGTGGCGGCCAAGATATTGAAGTTGAATATACACAAACACCGGTGGCGGAAAAATATGTCGGCAAAACATTATATCAGCAGCTTGAAATTGAAATTCATACCGCACTGGCTCCACAATATTATCAGGTGCAGGTGTGTGCGGGGCAAAAAATACATCACACTGTTTTGGCTATAACTCCGGAAAAATGTTATATGCCGGATTTTTTGCAAAGCAAGAAATTGTGGGGATTTGCCATTCAGCTTTATGCTTTAACCAGCGCGCGTAATTGGGGTGTTGGTGATTTTACCGATTTGCAAAATTTTGCACATGTGTGCCAAGCACATGGTGCCGATGTGATCGGGGTAAATCCGCTTAACGTGCTGTTTCATGATTTTCCCGAAAATGCCAGCCCATATTCCTCCATCAGCCGTTTGTTTTTGAATCCGATTTATATTGATGTAGAAAAAGTGCGCGGTTATCAGACGTCTATGTTGCAGGGCAAAGAAAAGGTTTTGCAGGCGCTGCGCCAAAGTGAAGACATTGATTATAGCGGAGTGTATCAATTAAAAATTGAAGTGTTGCGGCAGATTTTTGCTCAGTTCAAAAAACAGCGTAACCATGCAGAGTATCGTCGGTTTGAGGCTTTTTGCGCCGAGCAGGGTGTTGATTTGGAAAACTTGGCGGTGTATCAGGCTATTTACTCATTTTATTGCACCAAAGTTTTCGGCGGATGGTGCGGTTGGCCGAAAGAATTGCAAAATCCGTATTCTAAAGCGGTGCGTGATTTTGCCGCCGTGCATGCCGATGAAGTTTTGTTTTTTAAATATCTGCAGTTTGTGGCGGCCGAGCAGTTGGCAGCAGCCGAAGACGAAATTAAAAAATGCGGCTTAAAAATCGGTTTGTATCGCGATTTGCCGGTCGGTTTGTGCAAAGATAGTGTTGAACTTTGGGCCGACAACGATTTGTTTATTAAAAATTGTGGCGCAGGAGCACCGCCTGATGTGTTTTTTCCGAAAGGGCAAAAATGGTGCCTTGGTGCGTTTAATCCGTATGCGCTTAAAGCTGTGGCCTATCAGCCGTTTATCAAAATTTTGCGCGCCGCAATGCAAGGTGCGGGGGCTTTGCGCATTGACCATGTAATGAGTTTGATGCGCCTGTATGTTATTCCGGACGATGCCGAGGACGGCACTTATATTTATTATAACTTTGCCGATATGTTGGGTTTGGTGGCGCTGGAAAGCCATTTAAACCGCTGTATGGTGGTTGGCGAAAGTATCGGTAATGTGCCGGATGGTTTTGTGGAAAAATTGCATGCACGCGGTGTTTATTCGCTCAGTGTTTTGTGGGCCGAGCGTTGGGGCGGCAACGGACCGTTTAAATCGCCGAATGACTATGCACAAAAAGCATTTTGCTCGGTTGGCACACATGATATGGCGCCACTCAAAATGCGTTGGTTCGGCTATGATATTGAAACCATGTATCAGCTGAAAATGATTGACGAAACAGAGCGCCGTAATATGTATAAAGATCGTGAAATTGAACGCTATCAGCTGTTGTGTGCATTAGACGCAGCCGGCGTTTGGCCGCAAGATGCGCCGCGCCAAGGCGATTGTTTATTCGGCGAAGGGTATCCGAACGGCATTATGGAAGCGGTAGAACGTTTTGTTTCACGCAGTTGTTGCGATGTGTTTTTAGCGCAGCCGGAAGATATTTTCGGGGTAACAAAGTTGCAAAATCTGCCGGGGACAGACAGAGATAAGCACCCGAATTGGCGCCGTAAATTGCCGGTCAAAATAGAGGATTATGAAGATAATTCCGACTTTGCGCGTGCCGTGCAAGCAATCAATCGGTAGCTTTTAGGCATTGATATTTATTTAAACCAGTCTGTTATTCGCTCCATAAGGCTCTTTTGCACATAACGTTGCATAATTCTTTGCTGTCCCGAAGCTTCACGCGTGGCTTGGCGGTGTTTTTGTTCTTGTGCTGATTTTTTCTTATCAGCCGCTTGTTTTTCCCATTTGTCGTTTACTTTTTTACGCAAAATGCCGATTTTTTCTACGCGTTTCAAACGTGATTTTTCTGCGGTCCATTCGTCACCGTTGCATACAAATTTTTTAATAAAACCTTGTGCAAATTTCAAAGCATCATTTTTTGCTATACGTTTTGCGTTATCGTCCAGATTTTTGTTCCAACTGGCATCATTATGCACGCTATATGAATTCCAATTGTGTGGGTATTCTTGTTTTAGCCATGCACTGACTTGTGTGTTATCTCTTGCATCAATTTCGCGTATTTCGCTTGAGGATATATCGGCCAAAACGGTTTTTCCTGCCACAATTTTTAATGATGTTGTATTTGGCAAACGGATGTCATATGGACCATCGCGATCATAACCGAATCCTTCATGAGCAGGAGCCGAATCAATTTGCGCCCAAATACCCTCATTAGCAAGTTTCCCTTTGCTGAAAGGCACAACAAAATAAGTAGCCAGAGTGGTTTCATGAGCCGCGTGTCTTTTATCGGCCTCGTGCATTTCTTTTTTCTTTACTGAGGCGACTAAAAACTTACCGCGTTTCTCTACGGTATCAAATTTTAGCTCGGTGCCGTATTGTTTTTTGTAGAGTTCTTCCATTTGCAATTTATATTTTGCAGATTTATCATCTCGGGTTATTTTTATTTTTTCAGTCATATTCGCCTCCATGATGCTAAAGCAGAGCCGGACGGAAAGTCCGGCTCTGTGAATATTTATCTTACAATTCCACCTCTACCGGTTGGTGTTGGTAATAATTTTCCTTCCGGTGTGCATTGTCCATAGGTGCTGAAAAATTCTTTTTGGGCAATACCATAAATATCTCCGCTTTCTCGGCCGGTAATATTAATGAAATCACCTTTTTTCATATGCATATCACCCCAAGATACTTTGAAATCCAAATCTTCTTGTAAACGCAAGAATTCTTGAACTCCACCTGTCGGACGATATTGAGCCGGATTGTCAGGATCAATCTCGTATTTCTTTTTAAACACATCTGCTTTTACGACATATTGTTCCCCACCCGGATTGGTAACAACCATATCACCTTTCTCAATGTTAGGATTTTCAGTTTCTTTATGACCATTTTCCAACTTGGTGACAATGGTTTCCCCCGGCACACCTTCACGAGCTTTAATACGTGCAGTTTTCATATAATGAACAGGCTTTTGTCCCCCGTCTAAGAGATCTTGAACGTATTTTTTCATATCGTCTACATTTTTAGTCATGTTTTTCTCCTTATTTAATTTGTCTATAAAAAACGACCGTTTTTTGTAGACAAGAAACGAAAAAAAAACATGAAGTGTTTGTGTTAAATAGAAAAAAGTTATTTTGCTTGATAAAAATATATTGACAAAAATAGAAAAGTGTTTTATGATAAACTTGAAAATCAATATAAACCTGTCCATAAAAAACGGTCGTTTTTCTTATATAAAAAGTGGCTAACAATTTTATTTAAGGAGAACGATATGATATATGGTTACATCAGAGTCAGCACAGACAAACAAACAGTGCAAAATCAAAAATATGAAATTCAAAAATTTTGCGGAGCGCAAAAATTGCATATAGATCATTGGGTATGTGAAACAATCAGTTCACAGACAGCATTGGAAAAGCGCAAATTGGGAAAACTGTTAAAAAAATTGCAAAAAGACGATATCATTATCGCTTCGGAATTGTCGCGTTTGGGGCGAAATTTGTTGCAAATTATGAGTATTTTGAACTTTTGCCTAAATCAGGGTGTGCAAATCTGGACTTTAAAAGATAATTATCGGCTAGGGCAAGATATTCAAAGTAAAATATTGGCATTTGCCTTCAGTCTGTCGGCAGAAATTGAACGCAATTTGATTTCACAGCGCACACAAGAAGCATTGCAACGTCTGAAATCTGACGGGGTGGTTTTGGGACGGCCGCAAGGGCATAGAAATGCAACTTGTAAGTTAATGCCGTTCAAACAACAAATTGCCGTGATGATGCAGCTTCATTATTCTAAAAGTGCTATTGCGCGGTTGCTCGGATGTCATCGTGTTACATTAGGCAAATTTATTGAACGCGAGATGTCATAGCTTTTGGGGGCTTGCCGGTAAAATCAGGTCAACGGCGCATCGCCAACAAAAAAAGCGACATTAAGTCGCTTTAGTATGATTGGTGGTTCCAACGGGATTTGAACCCGTGTTTTAGCCTTGAGAGGGCCACGTCCTAGACCCCTAGACGATGGAACCGAAGACAAAGTTATTCATAATGTATTTAAATTCAGATTGCAAGCATTTTTTTAATCGCTATATTAAAAAGCAAAGGATATCGGAAAGGAAGTTAAATTGCCGGTCAGTTTATGGAAAATCTATGCGTTGTTTTTCAAAATGGGTATTTTTACCTTTGGCGGCGGGTATGCCATGTTGCCGATTTTGAAAAGCGAATTGGTGGAAAAACAGCGCTGGATCAGTGAAGAAGAACTGCTTAACTATTATTCCATCGGTCAGTGCACTCCGGGAATTATTGCCGTTAATGCCGCCTCGTTTATCGGATATAAAAAGCATGGCTTGAGCGGTTTGATTGCCGCCACACTAGGGGTAATTTCGCCGTCAATCATTATCATTTTGTTAGTAGCGGCGCTGTTGCAACAATATATGGATAATCAATATTTGCAATGGGCGTTCGGCGGTATTCGCGTCAGTGTGATTGCGCTGATTATTAATGTGGTTTGGGATTTGTGGCTTAAGGGCGTTAAAACGGTGCGCGATTATGCGGTTTTTATAATTGCTTTGGGATTATTGCTGTGGGGAAATGTTTCGGCAGTGATGCTTGTTATTTTGGCGGCGCTGAGCGGCTTTATTCCGTCATTTAGGCGAGGTGCCGAATGATTTACGCAATTTTGGCTTGGGAGTTTTTTAAAATCGGGCTGTTTGCGGTGGGCGGCGGCTTGGTTACCGTGCCGTTTTTGTTTAATTTGATTGACGCTTATCATTGGTTTACGGCACAAGAGTTGACCGATATGATTGCGATTTCACAGTCTACGCCGGGGCCGGTTGGAATTAACATGGCAACTTATGCCGGTTTTAAGGCGGCAGGTTGGGTAGGTGGCATTGTGGCAACTTTGAGCGAAGTTTTGCCGTCAATGATTGTGGTGTATTTTTTAGCGCGGGCGCTCAATAAGTGGCACGAAAATAAATATGTTTTGCAAGTTTTGAGTGCTGTTCGGCCGGCGGTTTTGGCATTGATTTTGGCGGCCGGATGGCAGATTACGCGTGAATCAATCACCGACTATAAAACTGCCGGTTTATTGGTCTTTTTGGTGGCGGCGCAACATTTTTATCGCAAAAGCGCGATAGTGTATATTGTGTTTGCCGCAATTGTCGGAGTTGTGCTCAAATTATAAAAAAAATGCTGAGCATACGGCCGATAAAGGTCATATCTCAGCATTTTTTCTAGATGTTACGGTTCAATTTCAGATTTTGCGGCTTAAACGGAGAGTTGCCTTCGCACCAAATTTTATCGGTTCTGCCATCGTATTGAATAAACAGTGCGTTCTCGGTTTCGCTCTTTTCAAAACGGACGTCGTCGGCTTCCTGCGCATATCTCAGCTCAAAGCACCGCACATGATACAGATGTTTTTCATTGTGCAAAAATTTCTCAATATCCACATCAATGATGACATCACTTTGCGAAATGTGCTTCAAGTAAACCATAGCCTGAACTTTGGTCTTTTTGTAAGCACCGGCTTTAATATCAGCATGTTTCCAATTGGGAAGCCCTGCTTGATGTGCCACGGATAACCCTTTTTGCAACACCAGCTCGCGGATTTGCTTTTCGGCGGTTTGGAAACGGGTAAATTCTGCCAACGGTTGTTTATCAAACACAAAGTGATAGTTTACACTTCGGGTGGAACCGCCCATGTAGTGCATTTCAGGGCTACTTTGCTTTTCAATGCTGACAAAGAAAGTACCTTCTTCGGTCTTAATTTTCACAACATCGGTAAACAGCTCGCTATAAACGAAATCGTTGGGTTTAATCTCAGTGTTCAAAACTTCACATTCCTGACACAACTTCGTCATAAGTTTGCCCTGCTCAAAGTAGTTCAGTTCAAAGCCTTGCGATACGGTGCGGATAAATAGCTCCATAAACGAACCGACAGGGTAACCGAGAGATTTTTGCGGCGTTTCATCGTTTGCTGACCAAAATTGCCATTCGGTCGGCATTTCCAACAACAAATCACCGTTATGCACGTGATAATTTTTGCACGCCGGAGCAATGCGCAAATTGTTGTCAACATCCCAGCACAAAAACAGCTTTTCGGCTTTTTGCAATGCAAAAAACGGAGAACCGTTCACGGTGCGATGTTCATGATCTTCAACCAGCTTATCAGCAATAAGCACGGTTTTCATTTCACCTTCCGGCAAAGTAAGTTGGCGCAGGGCAATCTGATTGCCGCATTGGCGCAATTCGTAACTTCTTAAAACTTCCATAATTGTAATCTTGATTGGTAAGTAAATAATAACAAAACTGCGCTCAATATATTGAAATTTTATGAAATATGCAATCATTTTTTTGTTGACATCGGTTAAATATGCAGTTATAAACAGCATGAAAATTACCGAGAGTCTGCATGGGGCGGGCTTTAAATAACTAATAACAAACCGGAGATTTTAAAATGAAAAGAACATATCAACCAAGCAAATTAGTGCGCACACGCCGTCACGGCTTCAGAACGCGCATGGCTACAGTCAGCGGTCGCAAAATTTTATCGGCCCGCAGAGCCAGAGGACGTAAAAAACTTTCTGCCTAATTTGCCATGAGCAAGTTTATCATCTTAAAGAAAAGAAAAGATTTTTTAAGAGCCGCCAGAGATATTACCATGGTTTCTAAAACGGTAATGATTCAGGCGGCTCGTCCGTTATTTGAGCAATCACAGCAGCCGGCGCGAATCGGTTTTACGGCTACCAAACGGCTTGGCAAAGCGCATGTGCGTAATCGGGTAAAAAGGCGCTTGCGTGCGGCTATGCGTGAGGTTTATGCTGAATATACGTTGGCGAATGTGGATTATGTTTTAGTGGGGCGATATGATACGTATGGCTGTGCTTTTAAGGATTTGCGCCGTGATATGATTTGGGCTTTGAAAAAAGTCAATAAAATGATTTTATCAGGCGAAACCGAACAAAAAACTATCACGGAGAACACAGTAAACCATGCTCAAAAAAATAGTGATTCTGCCAATTAAATTTTATCAATATTTTATTTCACCGCTATGTCCGGGAACGTGTCGCTTTCGGCCGACTTGTTCACAATATATGATTGAGGCAGTGCAGATCCATGGCATTATAAAAGGTGTGTGGCTGGGGGTTAAACGCATTTTACGTTGTCACCCATGGGGCGGTTCGGGGTTTGATCCGGTGCCGCCAAAACAAAATAAGCATAAGTCGTTATAAATGCTTGCTTTTAACATAAATTTGTTTTAGATAGATATCATTTGTTATCATCCGGGAGTGTTTTTTATGGATAAAGATGATTTGAAGAGTTTTTATATTGCCGTATTATTGTCGGCAATCATTGTTTTTGGCGTGAATTATATGTTTCCGAAGCAAAAGGCGCAAGAAACTGTAACAGAAACGGCAAATGTTGAAGTGGCTGCGGTTGACGGTCAGACGGCAGATTCAGTTCAAACAGATGCGACCTCTGAGGAAAATGCGCCGGTATATGCCGATTTAAAGGATACTTTGGCACAAGATACACGTTTGCCGATTAAAAATGAAAAAATTTCGGGCAGTATTCGCCTTAAGGGGGCGCGTTTTGATGAAATATTGCTGACAAAATATAAGCAAACAATAGAAGATAACAGTCCGGCGGTGGAATTGTTTGCACCGGCAAAAACCGAGGGCGCATTTTTTGCGCAATACGGTTGGTTAAGCTCGGATAAAAGTCTGATTTTGCCGGACAGTGATACGTTATGGCGAGTGGAAGGAAATGCCACATTGACCGATAAAACTCCGGTTACATTGGTGTGGTATAACGGACAGGGATTGAAATTCAGCTATACGATTACCTTAGATGAAAATTATTTGTTTCATATAACGCAGACAGTTGAAAATCATACCGGACACGCTGTATCGTTAACCCCATATGGTTTAATCAGTAAGCACGCCTCTGAAGAAAATATGGCCGGCGGCATTGCTCACCAAGGTTTATCGGCAATTTTTGATGATAAACTCAAAGAAATTCCGTATGGCAAAATCAGTGAAGAAACCGAAACATTTGAAACCACCGGCGGGTGGGCCGCTATGTCAGACAAATATTGGTTTGGTGCGTTTGTATTTAACAATGCGTTTCAAGCTAAAGTGAATTTGCGCAAAACCGGTGACAATACATTTCAACTTGATTTTAAGGGTTTACCGCTTGAAATTCAATCAGGGGCAAGCGCTTCGCTCAGCACAGAGCTGTATGCCGGCGCCAAAGAAATCAAATTGCTTGACGAATATGCCAAGACCATCAGCAAATTTGACCTAACGGTTGATTTCGGATGGTATTATTTCTTAACCAAACCATTCTTTTATATTTTGGATTATTTGTATCATCTGCTGGGGAATATGGGTTGGGCTATCATATTATTTGCGGCATTGTTACGCTTACTGTTATTCCCGCTTGCCAATAAGTCGTATGAAAATATGTCAAAAATGAAAAAATTACAGCCGAAATTAACGGCGTTGCAGGAAAAATACGGCGATGATAAAATGGCTCTGCAACGTGCTACGATGGAACTGTATAAACGTGAAAAAGTCAATCCTGCGGCGGGTTGTTTGCCGATGTTTATTCAAATTCCGATTTTCTTTTCGCTCTATAAAGTGTTAGTGATTGCGCTTGAAATTCGCCACGCGCCGTTTATCGGTTGGGTAAAAGATTTGTCGGCGCCGGATCCGTTGGTAATTTCTGAGTGGGCGCATATTTGGGTGCCGTCGGCGCTTGATATCGGTGTGTGGCCGATGATTTACGGTTTTACCATGTTTATTCAAAATCGCTTAAATCCGAAACCTGCCAATAAAGATCAGGCCAGAATGTTTGCGCTGATGCCACTTATATTCATGATTATGTTTGCGCATTTTGCCGTCGGCTTGGTCATTTATTGGACACTGAGCAACATTTTATCACTTATTCAACAAAAAATCATTATGTATAAGAACGGGGTAAAATGAGCGAAAAGTTTACACCTCAAGAGCTGGAAGCGGCAACAGCGCAATTTTTGCGACCATGCAATTTTATGCTCAGTGTGGCGCAGCTCAGCCAATTGCCGGATGCTAATTGTGCGGAAATTGCTTTTGCCGGTCGTTCCAATGTGGGAAAATCAAGCCTGATTAACGCCTTGTTTAATCAAAAGAAACTGGCAAAAACGTCGGCCACGCCGGGGCGCACTCAACAACTCAATTTCTTTGATTTTGACGGTAAGCTGTATTTGGTTGATTTGCCGGGGTATGGTTATGCCAAGGCGCCGGAAAAATTGGTGAAACAATGGCAACTGGTGCTCAAAGATTATCTGCGCGGACGGCCGAATTTGCGTCGTGTATTTCTGCTGATTGACGCGCGGCACGGCATTAAAAAAGAAGATTTGGAAATTATGAAAATGCTGAATGAAGCCGCGGTGGTGTATCAGATTGTGTTGACTAAAAGCGATAAGGTTACAAATACCGAGCTGCAAAAGGTGCAAACCGCCGTCAGCACAGAAATCAAAGCGCATGCGGCAGCCATGCCTGATATTTTAGTTACCAGTTCGGAAAAGAAAATCGGGCTTGATTGGTGTCGCGCCGAAATTTACAGCTTGATGGAATAATTTTTAAGGGCGTGAAAATCAGAGCAATTGTTGTAAACGTGCAATAATTTTATCAAACATTGCTGCGGTTAGAACGTTGGTGTTGATATTATAACGCGATGTATGGTATGAATCAATCAGCGTAATATTGTGGTGTGGCAAATAATGTTCGGCACCGTGAGCAAATTTGTAAGCGGATTTTTTATAGCCGAGAGCTTGCAAAACGGCACCGTGCGACACCGATCCCAAACTTAAAATCAGCTTCAAATGCGGCATAGCGGCAATTTCAGCCTGTAAAAACGGTCGGCAAGCGGCAATTTCATCGGCTGTCACTTTGTTTTGCGGCGGCACACAACGCACAGTATTGCTGACACGAACGTTTAACAGCTCAAAGCCGTCATTTTTAATGCGACCGTAGTTACCCTGCGCAAAGCCAAATTTTTTAAGCGCCGGATATAAAATATCGCCGGCATAATCGTTGGTAAATGGCCGATTGGTTTGATTGGCACCATTTAAGCCGGGCGCCAAACCCACCACTAAAATTTCAGCATCTAAGCTACCGAATGATTCCACCGGCGCATTGTGATAAGACGGAAATTTGTTTTGGTTTTGTGTGCGAAATTCTGCTAATCGCGGGCATTTTGCACAATTTTGGGCAGGGCATAACAGCATTTTTATCTCCTTTGATAAACATCATAAAGCGCAAAAAAAATGCTGTCTACTATTTAAATTCGTTTTTTCACGGTTATATACAACTCGTAACACCTAAACTTTATCATATAAACATTTATAAATGGAGATATTGAAAATGAAACGAATTTTATTGTTATCAAGTGCGGTTTTATTGTCGGCAACGACGGCTCACGCTTCCGGCTGGCAAAATATGCACAATAATGTTCAACCCTATATCGGTGCCGAATATGTTTATTCACGGGCAAAACAAGGCGGTTTGGCAAGTGATTTTAAAAAGAATTTCCACTCCGGTAAGGCCGATTTAGGTATGCAATTTTTCAAAAATTGGGATTTGGAATTTTCGTATCAGCAAACCGGTGAGCTGAAGAATAAAAGCGGATATGAAGGCAGAGATGTTAAGAATTATTTATCTATTTTTGCACTGGATTTATATGGCAAATATCCGATTATGTGCAGCAATTTGGGAATGTTGGCAACAGTAGGTGCAGCAATAAATCACGCCAATTATAAGGGATTGCCGGATAAAGCGTTCACCCGTGTCGGATATCGTGCTGGTTTGGGCTTGCAATATGATATGGGCGAGCATTGGGCGGCGCGCGTGGTTGGACGTTATTCTTATATCGGTGCCGAACGCTTGAATAACTTAAAAGAAGTAACTGTCGGTATGTTATATCGCTTTTAATTATTATATTTGTTGAAAATCTGCTTAAGTAAGAATCCGTCGTTGTTGCGGCGGATTTTTTGTTTTGCGTGATTGGTAAAAATTTATAGAATGTTAAATTTCGGCGCGTATCATGTCATATATAAGCAATTATACGGACGGCGCCCATGAAAGAAATCAATCAGCAACTTGCAGTTACGCAGCAAAAATTTTCGGATTTTTATCAACAAAATTTACGCGAAATATATACGCAGCTTGAATCGGTGCGACATGAAAAAATTCAAAGTGTTATCATCAGAACGCTTGTTTCCGGTGCCATTATCTTTTTTATCTGGTGGTTGTGTTACATTGATTTTATCAGTTCTGAAGTGTATGAATCGGAAGGATTTTTGAAATTTTGCGGGCTTTTTTTGTTTGGTGGGGCATATTTAATATACGAGCCGTTTGAATCTTATCGCACCACCACCAAAAATCGCGTGATGAAAATTATTCTTTCATTTTGGGGTAAATTTACCTATTCGCATGAGAAAGATATTATCGGCGATCCGGTGCTCAAAAAATCTGAAATATTTACTTATTTCAATCAAACCGAAGTTGATGACGCGTTTTGGGGACATTATAACGGTGTAGAAATAGATGTATCTGAGCACGATGTTATGATTCATGGTGACAAAGGCAATACGCACATTTTTAAAGGCGCGCTGATTATGCTTGATTTCCCGAAAAAATTCAAAGGTCAGACGGTGGTGTTAAACAAATGGCGTCTTCTGAATATGATTTGGAATAATCCGTTATTGATTGTTCCGCTTGCCGTTATGATCGGTATATTATATATGCCGTTGCTGTTTATGTATGACAGTCGCAGAGGTCTTTGGGAATTTGATTGGGGCATGTTTTTACCGTTTTTTATTCCGTTCATGGGGATGATAGCTATATTTGCATTTTTGTATTGGTGTTGGCGGCGCAAAAACCCGCGCCGTGCCACACAAAAAGTGGCTTTGGAAGGTCTGCCTTTTATGCGGCGGTGGAAGGTTTTGACCGATAATCAGGTTGAAGCGCGCTATATTTTAACGCCGGTATTTATGGAAAAAATGTTAGCAATAAAACGCTTGTTTCACGGCAAAGCCATTGATTTCAGCTTTTTTGATAATAAGCTGCTGATTGCGGTGCACACACGCAAAAATTTGTTTGAAACCACCTCTTTGTTTGTGCCTGCTTTGAGTTATCACAAAGTGCGTGAGGTAATCAGTCAGCTCAACAGTATTTTTTCTGTTATTGATGTGATTAACGAAAACAAAAACAATTTTAGCGAGTAGACAGCGAATCAGTAGCGGCGACGATTTTTGCTCGGTGAAGTCAATTTCCGCATTGTGCCGGTGGCAGAACGCGCCTTTGAAGCGGCATTTTTAGCTTGAAAGGCAGCAAAAATTGCAGTCAGCACCCAGTTGATGATTTTGTTTTGCTGACGTTTACCAATACGGTTCCACCATCCGCAGATGCGGGCCCACAGCCCGGGTTTTTCCGGCTCAGGTTTATTTTCGGTCGGCGGGTTTTGCGTTGATGTTGCAACAGCTGATGTGCCGGAGCCTGCCGGCACTTGCGGCGGCAAATACCAATCTTGCGAATTATCCATATTGCAACGGTGCGGCTCCAGCATTTGCATAATTTCTTCATTGCTGACATAAGCGCCCAAAACACGCGTCAGCGTCCCGTTTTCTTCCAACAACAGCGAATCGCCGCGACCAAGCAAATCTTCGGCACCGACAGTGTTCAAAATCGTCA